>Ga0315279_10001138_pt1 | contig 45379 bp, 39 predicted proteins | sample YL17G06_20_MG_FD_203694 | JGI IMG/M metagenome (GOLD analysis project Ga0315279, IMG submission 203694) | Sediment microbial communities from Yellowstone Lake, YNP, Wyoming, USA - YL17G06_20 | ecosystem: Environmental > Aquatic > Freshwater > Lake > Sediment | place: USA: Wyoming | collected...
TTTGGACTTGGTCAAGTGTAAATTTTGGACTACCTCCGTCCAAATTTTGGACTTGGCCAGGTCCATTTTTTGCACCCTCTAGGGGAGTAATCTGGTAAAGGTTAGAGCGATAATTTCCCTGGGCAGATCTTCTTCTTACTATTTTTTTAATCAGGCCATATTTAAGCAGAGTTTTTCGATAGCTGATTAGACTATTTTTAGATATACCTAATTTATTGCTTAAGGTAATCAAAGTTGGCCAGACTATATCTTTTTCTTTATGGCAATAGGAAAGTAGTTCTAGATAGAGTAGGGCAGGGCCTGCCCCTAGAATCTTTACCCATTCTCTTAGGAAGTAGTTGGGGACAATAATATAGCCTTGGTTAGGTATTTTGTTTTGATTATTTGATTTTTCTCTTTCCATATTTTTTTCCTTTCTTTTTAAAGTTATCGGTCAACAGTTTTCAGCTTTCAGTCTTTTGTAGGGGGCGGATTTATCCGTCCCGTTCCTTGTGAGCTTGATTCATCAAGCCCCTACAATTCCTGCTAACGACTATTTACTAATAACTAATTTGGTTGGCCAACCTTTTCTATTAGAACACAAAAATTTTTTCTTGTATCGAGTTTTTTCTTTGTTTTTTCTTTGTTTTTCCTTTGTTTTTTCTTTGCATGGAAAAAATTGAAAAATAAAAAAATCCGAACCACAAAAATCTTTTAATTTACGCTTTTGTCATTCGGATTTAATTTCAATTTTTATTTATATTTTCCAAGGATAGACGAGATAAAATAAAGGAAAAAAGGAGCTATATGGCTATATTTTTTAAAAAAAATCAGTATTCAGCATTTAAAATTCAAAAGGTAGCAGCATAAGCAACTTGCTGGTTTATTTTCAATTCTTCAGCTTTTAATTTTAACATTATACCTCTTCCATGAACAACCACAAAGATATCTTTAACTTTTTCTTTATTTATTTGACTTTCTCCAATTGTTTTTAAAATAATGCTTCTAATTTTAGAAATATGATAATTTATCCGACTATAGATAGCATCTTCTTCATCTTTCCAAAGGGTATCTAAAAGATTGTTATAAGATAAGACCTTATCCAGGTTTTGGGCTAAAATATAAACCAAGGAAAAGGCTATAGAGGTAAGTTTTACTTCTTTTCCTAAAAAGATAATCCTATCTGGTCGATGTTTATCTATCTGGAGAATGGGTTCTGGTTGCAAGTGGATGTTTTCAGCTTTTGGCTTACAAGTTTCAGTAGGTAGACGAGCTAATCCCAAACCTTCTTCTTCGACTCCTGCTATTAATCGTTCGGCTAGTAATCTTATCTTCTTTAGGTCTTCTTCTCTTTCTTCTTTCCAGTCAACAATTTCTGCTAAATTGGCTAGGCTTTCGGCTAACCAAGAAAAACCTTCGGCTAAATATTGAATAGAACCTCTATAAAGGTGGTACTCTTCTTCTATGCTTTTTACCTTTTTGCTTCCTATCCAATCATATAATAGGAGGGTTTTCTTAAAAGCCAGGTAATTCTCTAATGTGAATACTTCCCCTGCATCTTTTTTTGGAATAAGCTTATCCTGATAGAACTTTTTATCTTCCTCACCCTGGGCACAGACTAAACGGAGAATTTTACAGCGGTAAATTTCTTCCTGGCAAGAATTGTATCTTTCTCTTTTACAGTCATTTATACAAGATAAAGAAAAGGGGATAGGTAATTCTTTTCCATCTGGACTTAAGGATAAAAATAAAAGTATCTCCAGATTACTAATCTCTCCTTTTTTACTGTCCTTTATCCAGGACTTAAAGTAAAAATAGGTCTCTACTTTAATGGCTTTGGAAATTATCAAGATACCACAGGTAGTAGGGGAGAAATTATCTTTTTTATTTTTCCTAATCAATTTATTTTCGATTAAAATATTCAGATATTGGTCTATTTCCTGCTCCATATTAGCATCTTTCTCAAAATGAAAATGCCAGTAACCAGAGGGGTCATTTTCTTCTTCCGGGCTACTTGGGGAAGAAGCTCTCACTTTCTTTAGATATTTCCTTATCTTATCCCGGCTATCTTGATTATAGGTAACTATTAATCTTAGCAAAAAAGTAAGCAAATCTTTTTCTTTCTTTACTGGCTTTTTGATTATTTGATTAGTATTATTAAAATAAAGATTCTGGAAGATAGTCTCGGATATAAGTGAGGGGGCTAAAAAGAGTACTCGGCCAAATTCTTCTTTTTTCTGTAAAGAATTTATATTTTTTCTATTCAACCTCCCGGCTCTTCCTCCTATATTTTCTATATCAGCCAGGGTAAGACATTTTGGATCAGCAGGAGGATAATCTCTATCATTACTATAGATTTTGTTGGAGGCTATAATGACATTCTTAAAGGGAAGAGCTACCCCCATAGCCAAAGTGGTAGTAGCACAGATAACCTTTATCTCTCCCTCTCTTAGATATTTTTCTACCAGATTCCTTTCTTCTTGAGAGAGGTCAGCATTATGGTAGGCCATCCCTTTTTTTAGTAATTCTAATAACTCTTCACGAGATAAAGTCTCTTCCATTTTACCAAGTTCTTGAATAGCTGAAGGGGCAGCAGGAGACTCTAATTGGGAAGCTAGCCAGCTAGAGCATCTTCTACTTTCTGCACCAGTAGGGAAGAAGATGAGGGTAGTTTCATTATGTTCAACAAAATATCTGACTGTCTCTAAGAGATAATTCTCAAAACAGTTATCGCGAACTGCATCTTTTTTAAAGAATACCTCTTGACCAATAGTGGTCTTTCCATTAGAGGTGATATATTTAAAGGTTCCTTCTCTTACTATCCCTATTCTTAGTTCTATAGGGCGCTGATGAGAAAGAAGTGCTTTAGCAGAAAACCATTTTAAGACTGCTTCTTGATTTTCTAAAGGAGTAGAAAGGGCGATAATCCTACGATTTTTCGCTTTTATCTTCAGATGGTCTATCATACTTTCCAGCAGAGGTCCCCGCTTTGGGTCATCGATCATCTGCATCTCATCAACTATTATCAGGGAGACCTCAACTAAAAAGTCAGGGTATTTGAAGAGAAAATAATGGAATTTTTCATAGACTATTACTGCTAGATTATAATTTCCCTGGATTATTTTTTCATCATCATCTCGGTGTTCGCGGGAAGAGGTTACTATCTCTAATCCACATCTACTATAAAGGTCTTTAAAGTGCTTATATTTTTCTTGTGCTAAAGACTTCAAGGGAACTAAATAAATGATCTTTTGCTGGTGGATTATTTGGGTTATAGCGGCCATTTCACCGATAAAGGTCTTTCCTGAAGAAGTAGGGGTGATAACTAAAAGATTTTTATTTTTGTCATTACGAACGAAGCGAGGTGGCAATCTCGTACTTCCTTCGTTATAATCCAGAATTCCAAAATTTCTGACCGCCTCTTCCTGTGCGGGCAGTAAATAAGGAGAATAGTGTCTTTCCCAGATATTTAGAATGTAAGAGGGGATACCATAGATTGCTAAGTCTTTGATCTTCATTGGTTCTTTCATTAATACATTTCCTTTCTTTTTATCTTTCTACCTTAAAGGCTAGAACTAAAAATAGTAAATTAGCCTATAAATAATATCTAGAATGTAAAGTAAGTGAATATATAATTATAAAATGATTAAATCTTCATTTCTGATGATTTTAAGATTGTTTTTAGATTTATCACCTTTTTAAATAATTATATTATTTAGATATGACCGACCATTTTCATATCGCCATTTAGTTAATAGTATTATTATACATTTATAATTTATTATTTCAACAAAATTTTTTCTATATATTTATTAATTTTTTTTAGACATATTCATTATTTACTTATTACTCATTAAACATTATTTAATACTTTAATGAATGATTTTATTATTGAGTGGTTTTTCTATAATAAAAGAGGTTAATATTTTAAAGAATTAAATAATGATTATTTTACTTAATACTGCATCTTAATTATTTTTCTATTACCCCTGCAGTGAAGGACGCAGGTGTTTTTTATTTAAATAAGTTTTAAAAAAAAGGATTCTTAAAAGATTTGTAGTATAATGAATATAGAAAAATTCTATCCTATTGCAAGAGGTGGCAAGTGGCACGATAAGACAATTAAGTATATGTTAGAAAATTCTCTTTATAAAGGAATAGCTCATTATAAAGATAATAAGGTTAAGAATATAGATTTAGCTTTATTTTAATAGTTCTAAGTTAAAAAACCGTATAAATAATAAGTATTTTTTATACGAAAAGGATAGTAAATGATCTCTAATAACCTTAAAATATTTCAATTAAAATCTAAATGGAATAAAGAAAAAGAATCCTATAAAATCCAAGAGGTAGGTTCTGGTGTCCAGATTTTCGTCAAAGATGTATTTCAATCTGAATATATTTTTTCCTTAAAAAGAGGCTTAAAGTCTACGCTCCTTGAAATTAGAAAAAACGAGTTTTTGGAAGAGGAAAAAACAAAGGCACAAAGAAAAGCGGACATTGTAATTTATATTTCGCCAGAAATAATAATACCTGTTGAAATTGAAAAATACCAAAACATTGAGGCTGGCAAAAGACAACTTTTGAATTATCAAGCAGATTTAGATAAAAAATACGGTATTCTAACAGATGGATTTACTTGGCGTTTTTATACTAATAATATCTTTCGTGAATTTAATCTAAATAAAATTTTAGATGAAACTGAGTTATTTTTAGAGTTTTGGAAAGAATATATTAAGCCAGAATTTTACTATCTCTTATTCTTTGAACCCTTTGGGCAATTATCACTCATTAAACAAGAAACACTACCTGTAGAACAAAATAGGCAGATGTTTTTTGAAGATATTACAAGATTGATAAGAGGATTCAAAAACAAACTAAATATTGAAGGATATTTCAATGGTTTAGATAAAATAACGAGGGAAAAACGGGCAGTAGAAATAACTTATGCCTATATAATTCAGTTTATCTTATATAAAACTTTGGTTGATAATGAATTCGGAAGTTTCAAAGAAAAATTTGACAATATAGTAGTTAAAAATATACACCAATACTTAAAAGAAAAACGCTATAAAGACATTTTAGGCACAATTGATATGATTTCTGATCAAATTTCTAAAAATATTTACAGACCATTTTTAAAAGAACAGGATTTTATTAACCAAAAACTTTCACAACTCTATCGAGTTGAAAATAAACTTTCAGATATCTCGCCGTGGTTAGACATATTTGTCTTTATCAAAAAATATAATTTTGCCAATATTGAGAATGAAATTTTTGGTTATATCTACGAGAATTATCTAAAAGAACTTTATGGGGAAGAGAAGAAAGGACAATATTTTACAGATTATGCTGTAGTTAATTTTATGTTACAACAAATAGGTTTCACTCCAGAAGAAATAAAAAATAGATACAAAGCTGGTAAAAATAGTATTTCATTAATAGACCCTGCCTGTGGAAGTGGAACTTTTCTTTATAGTGCAGTAAATCAAATTATTAAAGCATTCGGTAATCATAGCGGAGAAAAATCCAAACAAATTGAGGAAATAGTAAATAACAATATTTTCGGGTTAGATATAGAAGAATTCCCTCTTTACCTTGCAGAAATGAATATTTTAATGAGAATGTTGCCCCTGATTATAAGCGAAAAATATAACAATCCCGTTGATAAAAAAATAAAGGTTTTTAAAGCAAACGATAGTATAGCTGAATTTAAAAACACAGCGTTAGATAACACAATGCACGATTTTGAACTTGGGGGAAAACAATTCACTTTGGGTTTTAAAACAGCTTTGGATTTAGGATATAAAAGTTATATGAGAGAAGAAAGCGATTTGGAAGAAATGAAAAAAAGTTTGGAAGAAAAACTACCTGAAATTCCTCGTCGCCGTTTTGACTATGTTATCGGCAATCCCCCGTATGTTGGATATAACGAGTGTTCAAAGCAAAAAGTTTTAATTTTTGAATTGATGAAACAAGGTAAAGCAAGTCTTAATAATATCTATGGCGTAAATTTGCATAGTACCCCAAATAAACCTAAGAAATATCGTCCCAACCCAAATTTATATGTCTTTTTCATTGCCTTAGGGATTGCTTTGCTTAAAGATAAAGGAAAACTATGTTTTATTATTCCTCAAACAATATTAACAGCAGGAGATCTTGATGTAATTCGTTATCATTTAGCTAAATTTACTACAATTGAAAAAATTATTACTTTTAGCGGAAAAATGTTTATAGGTAGGGGGTTAAAACAAAATAAACCCGTAGCCACTTCAAGTTTAATTTTTGTTCTTAATAAAAAAATGCCATTGGCGCTTCATAAAATTGAAATTATCAATTATAAAAATCCAGATGATAACATTGAAGAAACCTTACAAAATATTTTAACTAGTAAAGGAATTAGTAGAAAAGAAATTTTACAAGAAAAATTATTTCAAAACTTTGCTAATTGGAATTTTATTAAACAAAGCAATAAGTTTTTGGATTTTTATGAAGAATATCAAAGGAATACAAATGATATTTCTATTTACTATGAACACATTTTAGCTGAAGCTCAATTTAAGAGTAAATTTTATTTTGATAGTGGCTATAGTATAGACGAAAAAAAAGTACTTGAAAAAAGACCTGACCATTTTTATTACTGTTATCCCAAATTTATTAAATCATTTTGGACAATTAAAGAATATAAGAGGTTTTGGCCAAATATTCGAATTGGGAATTCGCCTTTTACGATTAAATTGAGACAAGCTAATCAAGGGTATAATTTATTGGATAGTAAATATAAAGTCATCTGGTCTTATGCCAATCCAAATAGATTTTATTTTGTCGGAATACCAGTAATATGGGCAAGAAATCAATTTTGTGCCATTGGAAGTGAAAATAAACAAGAGATTTTATATATATTTGCATTGTTAAATTCTCCTATTATAGGTTTGGTTTTAAATTCTTATTTTAAAAGTGAACACGAAAAAAGCCTTTTAATCTCAACAACTGCAATCAAAGCATTTGTCCGTGTTCCAAAAATTACAGAAGATAACCAGTATGTTAAAGATGAGGTTATAAAACAAACAGAAGAAATGCTTGTCTTAGAAGATAGAGTTCTTTCGGATTTTGTTGATTTCTCAAAAGTAATGCTCCAAAAATATGATAAAGTCTCGGTAGAAAGTAATGACTTAATTTTAGAAAAAGATGACGAAAAAATTAAACTTGCCGTTAAAGAAAATCAGGGTTTAGTTAAAAAATCCCTTAATGAAAGATACGACAAACAAATAATAGAATTAGAAAAACAAAAAATTAGTTTATCAGAATTAAAAGATTTACCGGTCATTGATTATGAAAAACAAAATCAAATTAAAGAATACATAGATGATTTGGTATTTGCACTATATTTTAATATCAACGTTAAAAAAATAGGCTTAAACAAAGCAACAGAAATCAAATCGAAATTATTAGCCAACAAGTATTATAATTTAACAAAAACTAAATCGATAACCTAAAAACTTTCACAAAAAAGAAGGATTTTCCCAACCTTTTGTCGAATTAATATAAAGTTGTAGAAAAATAGAAAAGATTATTTTTTTACTCCCTGGTGGCGATTCAATAAGATAAATATAGATTCTTGAAGTGTGTCAAAGAACCGTCCCCTGATACGTACACTATTAACGATAAACTTTTTTTATTGTTTTCTGTCGATTTAAAATTTTTTAAATATTCTATGTTATACTAAGATAAAAAGTTTCAGGAATATAAATTTATGGATAATTTAAAAAATATATTTCAGAGATTTTACTAATTTACAAAATGTAATATCATATATAATGATAAGAAATTTATTACAAGGTGTCTAAAAAATGGAAAATTCTTTGATATTAAAGGAAAAATTATTTGAAAATCATAATCAAGAAGACTTAACATTTGATATAAATAATCGTAAATATATTGGATCAAAGTATAAACTCTTGAAATTTATTGAAAATACAATACTATCAAAAGTAGCTCAAATTAATATATTTATTGATGGTTTTGCAGGAACTGGTGTTGTAGCAAATCATTTTAAAAAATATGCAAAAAAAATAATATCAAATGATATGCTTTTTTCAAATTATATTATTAATAAAGTATTTTTAAATAGTACCGAAAGTAATGTTTCAATAAATAAAATTTATAAATTTATATTTGAATTTAATAATGCAAAGCCTAAAAAAGGTTATATTTTTAGTAATTATGGAGGCACTTATTTCACTTACGAGAATGCGGGTATTATTGATACAATAAGAGAAAAGATAGAAGATTTATATTTATCAGGTGAATGCACAGAACAAGAACAGTATGTCCTTTTAACAAGTTTATTATTTGCAATTGATAAAGTTGCAAATACTATAGGTCAATATGATGCTTTTTTAAAAAATATTGGTAAAAGTTCCTATACTAAAGATGGGAAGCACTTAATAGATTCGAATGTTTATAAAAGATTACAGCTAAAGGTACCAAAAATTACTTATGATGGTGACAATGAAGTTTATAATGAAGATATAAATATTTTAATTAGGAGGATAAAGGGAGATGTTTTATATCTAGATCCTCCTTATAACAATAGACAATATATCGATTGTTATCATGTTTTAGAAAATATTATGAAATGGAATAAACCAAAACTATATGGTAAAACTAAAAAATTTTCTAGGAATAATTTAAAAAGTAAATATTCTTATAAAAAGGAAGTTATACCTGTATTTAAAGAACTTATTACTGATTCGGAAGTAAAACATATTTTTTTAAGTTATAATAATGAAGGAATTATAGATGATAAAATAATTTTTGAGATATTAAGCCAAAAGGGGAAAGTTGATGTTTTTGAAGAAGAATATAGAATATTTGGTAATGGTGCGGGAAGGTCGAAAAAAAGATTGATAACAGAAAGACTATTTTATTGTAAAGTGAGTTAAATATTATGGGTTCACATCTTTTTGTAGTAAATAGTGATACTTTTCCAATACATACTCAACGTGGTTTTGCAGGAGTGGTAAAGGGAGGAGGTAGAGGCTATTATGCTCAATTAGCTGATTTAATGAACATTCGGAAAGGAGATCTTGCATTTTTTTACTTAATGTATATTGAAAAAAAAAGGCTTTTATATTCAGAAAATAAATTTGAACCTGGTTATTATGGAATATATAAAATTACAAGTTTTCCTTTTGTTGATGAAAATGATATAGAAGGTAAAGATCAATTTAATAGTCAGTATATATTTGGTAATATAAATAGTAAACATTACCAAAAAGCAAAAGAACAAGAAAAATGGCCAGTTATTTTGCCGATTAGAATACTTATAGAGCCCATGAATAATTTAAATTATGCTAAACATATAGATGATACTACTGCATATGTTGATAAAACTGATGAAGGCCAGTTATGGACTCTTCTTTTTAAAAAAATTAACAAAAAAGGTCAGGCAAGAGGCATTACCCCTTTATTACCGGAAGAAGCAAATAAAATTGCTAGACTTCTTTTTAAAGCCAACCAAATTCAATTTAGTGATGGTGTTAATCTCTTGGAAGATATAAAATTTTATGACTATCCGTATAAACCGAAAGAATTTTTAGACATTAAATTAGAACATAACTCAAATGATTTAGACTCGGTTAGAATTGAAAATATGCTTGTTGCTTGGATAATGAAGAACATAGATAAAAATGTGCCAGTTATTTGCGATATTGTTGGCATTAAAGAAGAACTAGAATTTCACGGTAACCATATTCAATATGGTATTTCTGGAGATACAATTGATATACTTTTATTGCATCATAGGAAAATAAATGGTGTTGAATATCGGTATAAAGCAACTGTTATTGAAGTAAAAAAAGATAGAATTAATGAAGACAATGTTAAACAAGTACTGAAATATACCAAATGGATTGCTCAATTAGTGACTTTTAATAATATTTCTTCAATCCAACCCGTTATTATAGGTAAATATCCAAATAATATACAAACTATCAAGATTAAAGAAAAAATTAAAAATCTTAATGAAAAGGGAATAAGAACTCCAATTTTTATAAAATATAAACTAATTAATGAAAGAGAATTTTCATTTGAAAAATTTGAAGTTTAATTTAGGACAAAATAATAATACTGATAAAATTGAAAAATATGATAAAAATGGTAATAGCAGAGGTTTTTATTCTACTAATAATAGGTTAAATGATCTTACTGGTAAGGAGTGGGTATTTTGGAGTAAAAGTGTAATAAATAAACAATATCCTCCTAACTTACAATTTAAATTAAGGTCCAAGCATGGAGCACAAAAACCACCTGAGCTTTGTTCAGATATTATTAAAATATTCACAAAAGAAGGGCAAATAGTATTAGATCCTTTTACTGGAGTTGGAGGAACTTTAATTGGGGCTACTTTAAGCAAAAGAAAAGCAGTTGGGATAGAAATAAATAACAAATGGGTAAATATTTATAAGGAAATTTGCAAATTAGAAGGTATAGATGAACAAAAGATTATTTGTGGCGATAGTAATGAAGTTTTGATAAGATTAAAAGAAAAAAAAATAATTTTTGATTTTATTTTAACAGATGTTCCATATTGGCAAATGGATAAGATAAAAAAAAGTACCGGTAAATTTAAACGTGTAAATGAATTTCAAAGAGAAAATAGAAAATCCAAATTAGATGCGTTTAATGATATTATTTATGAAGATAAAAAAGAATGGCTTTCTAGTTTAAAAAATATTTTTCTAAAGTCTATTTTATTGCTAAAAAAGGATGGCTATTTAGCAGTTTTTATTGGAGATATGTATAATAGTGGGAAATATCATTTTATTAGTTCAGATTTAGCTAATATGTTAGTTGAGATTAATTTAACCATGAAAGCTAATATTGTATGGTATGATGTTAGTAAATCTCTCCATATTTATGGTTATCAATACCAGTATATTCCCTCAATGATTCATCAAAATATATTAATTTTTAGAAAAGAATTTGAATAGTGATGTTTAATTTGGTAATACAGAGCAATTAAGTTATCCAGGTAAATAATTCAGCTTTTAGAAAAATAGGGCCACATCCCATTTTCTTCTTATATCTTAAAAGATATAACAGAATATATTGGCGTGCAGTATACTACACAGTGAGCAGAGCGATTAAAAAAATTGAGGGGGAAGATGAAAAGTGATATTACAAGATCTGACCCCATAATATTTTCAGGCAGATGAGTTCAATTGTTATGCCTACTATAAATTTGTATTACTGAAAACTAAATTATAATTATAGGTAAATATTTACACTTATGAATGGTAATCAACTCGTAAAAAAATTTATTGATGAACTTTCGAAAGTTCAAAACATTAATATAACACCTTCAAATATTTCAAAAATGAGAAAGGTTTTTCAATTAAGCGGTAGAATCAATAGTATTATTTATATTAAATCTATAGCAAATTATCCTTATCATTGGGGAATTACAAAAAACACAGTTGATAAAATAATTGAGCAAAATATTTCATGGTCTATTATTCTTCTTTTCAAAACACAACAGACAGGTTTTTTTATTTCTTCCAATGAATATTTTGACAGGATTAACAAATCTTTATGGCCTTTTCATCAAGGTGATTACAAAATAACCGAAGGAAAAAGTTTAGTTGGACTACCGAAATTTTCAACAATTGACGAATTAGTTAACCTATTGCTTAATCAATCTTCTGAATTATTAATTGACGACCTAATTCAAAAAGCAATTCAAGAAACTGAAGTTAATCGAATTATTTTTAAAAATTCGAAACCTGGGGAATCAATATCACACAAAAATCTTAAAAAATATGTTGCATCGCAACCTGAATTACTTGGATTGCCAAAAGATTCCTTATCTTTTATTGAATATCCATTTCCGAGTGGTGATAAAGTAGATGTTGCTTTTAATTTTAATGACAATAAATGGATTGTTGTTGAAATAGAACTTGAAGGAGAAATTCAAAATTTTATAGGATTATTTCAGGTTATAAAATATCAAGCACTTCTTCGGGCAGTCTTAAAAACACAAAAATTAAAAGGAGAAGTTGCTGGATACTTGATCGCAAACTCAATTCCTGAAAAAATAAAAACTCTTGCAAATATTCTAAATATAAAAACCAAAGAAATATCAAAATAATTAAATGTTAAATTATATGTTTTATTGTAGGTTAATGGCATAACAACGGTTTCAACGCGGACGCGAGCACGCACCGGTTAAACCTAAAGTTGGGTGTAAAAAAATGAGTAGATATTTATCATTTCACCAGTTGATTCAAGAAATAATTGATGTTTACAACACGTTAATTTCGAAAAAAGTGTTACCTGATGCTGAAAAATCTAATTATATAGTTAATTCCATAAAATTCTTAAATAATTTCAATAACATAAGCGATTTCGTTATAGGTAAGATATCTTACCAAGAAATATATCACTTTCTAAAATTGTTATTGGATATTGTCGGCCTTGTTAGTGTAACAGAAGGTAAATTACAACCTATTATTAAGCTTGGTGACACAAAACTCATAGGTCGAAAAAGGGCCTTGGTGGGTGTTTACAAGGGTGATGATAGTAGTGTTGATCAAAATATGTGTGCCACCCTATTTCAGGGTTGGATTAAAAGTAAAAATTCGCCATTCAAAATTAGTAAAGACCTGAGATTCATTGTTCCAAAAAATTTACAGGCTTGTGATTTTTTACTGGAAGGCAAGAGAAATCAAATTTTAGTTGAATGCAAGAGAGTCCATTCTATCAAAGAGACCAAAGACAACAATGACCTAATCACAAACATTGTAAATAAATCAATTAATTTGATTGATAAATCAATTCCACAATTTAAAAGCACAGAGAAATTTCTAAATGAATACAATTATTATAGACATCTCATATTGGATATATCTGCTTATGGTGAAAACTGTATAAGATATTTCGGTGATCATAATATTGTAGGACTATTAGAATCAAAAGAAATCAAACAAATAATTGCTGGCCTTGAAACATATAAACTTGCAGGAATTGATGAAATCACATTTTGCTGGTCGGAACTTTATGTGTTTGAAGACAAACCGAGGACATTCGTCTATCGTACGATCCCGTTCAAAATTAATAAAGAGACTCCTAGTTTATTTAACTATGAAGGGTGGACAATAGAATTCTATCCATTAGGCAAAAAAACAAATGAGTTTAAAGAACTTCGTATATCTTCTATTGCGAGATCTCAAGCTTGGATAAAAACTTCATGGCACAGTTGCATTGACAATTTGATAACTTTTGGTCCCGAAGAAACTTATTAAGAATATGTGATAGGGGATTGTTCTTTGACACACTCAAATATCGAAATTCTACTATTTATTTTGATAACGATTGTAAAGTTCAGTCTTGGGATAATTGATATGGTAATTTAAAAGTAAGTTTAGAAAATCAAAACTATATTAATGTATTAGATATCGATGATATTATTAAAATTACAAATGGTAATCCAAGCGAGAACTCTACAATTTTATCTAAATATAAATCTGTTGAAGAAACCATTAAAGAATACCAGGAGTATTTAAAAAATAATTAGCACAAGTAAGATTTATAACTAACTGAAAGAGGGTGTATATTAGAAGTCTTTGAATATTAAGTTTTTAATTACTCTCTTTAATTAATTGTTTAAATGATTTTTTAATTATAAAAATAAGGTTTTTGGAAAATATTTTTGCGTATAAATATCTATTTAGGAAAAGAAAGAGATTAATATAATGCTAATTCAGTTAATAATAGATCGTTTTGAAGGTAAATATGCTATCTTAGAATTCCAAAATAAAAATTCCCTCATTTTTAATTTCCCCCGTTCTTTATTACCCAAAGGTGCGAAAGAAGGGACGGTCCTTAGTTTCAATATTGACCTTGATGAAAAAGAAACTGAAACAAGAAGAAAAAATATTAAAGAACAGCTGGATAATTTAAAGAAAAAAGACCAAGGCGGAGATATCCTACTTTGAAAAAATTAATTATTATCTTGACTTTAGTTTTTATCATATGTTTTACCGGAACATTATATGCCCAAGAAAACCTAAAAATCTATTTTCTGGATGTAGGCCAGGGAGATTCCTCAGTCATTATTTCATCATCAGGCCAAGTGGTCTTAATTGACTCAGGACCAGATGAGAGTTTAATTTTAAACTATTTAGAGAACCTCAGTATTTCCCATCTAGATCTACTGATAGCTTCCCATGCTCAGGCTGACAATATTTCCGGTATGGATAAGATTATTGCAAAATATAAACCAAAAGCTTTTATCGATTCAGGTATACCCCATACTACCATTACCTATCAGAAGATGATTACCGCTATTGGAAAGTATAACATCAACTACTATAAAGGAATTTCCAGGAAGATTAATTTAGGACCCTTAACTTTTACCATTCTACCTCCAGCTAATCCTCCCATTAAGGAATATGAGCTTAATAACAATTCAATAGTAATTAGATTGGATTTTAAAGACTTTTCTTGTTTATTTACCGGAGATATTGAAAAAGAGAGAGAAGGCCAACTTTTAAATGAATCCAGAAATAATCTAAAGGTAGATATTTTAAAAATAGCCCATCACGGATCTTCCAGTGGTTCTTCACCTCTCTTTATTAAAGCAGTAAATCCAGAAACAAGCATCATTTCTTGTGGGAAGGGTAATCAGTATGGTCATCCCCATCAGGAAACCTTAGCTCTTCTCCAAAACTTAGGAATAAATATCTACAGGACAGATTTAAACGGGACTATTTTAGTAGAAACAAAGGGTACAGATTATCAGGTATTTACAGAAAAAGAAAGTATAAGAGCACCACCAATAGTAAAAAGCGAAACTAAAACTTCTGAATCTAAAGAATATAAATATGCTGCTTCAAAAAATTCAGATGTTTTTCATTATATTAGCTGTTCTGATGTAGCAAGGATAAAGCCCGAAAACCTTATTCTATTTAAAACCCGTGAAGAGGCAATTGCTTCTTGTAGAAGACCTTGTAAGAAATGTAATCCATAAAAGAAGAAATTAATAACGTAGAAAAAGAGGTTTGTATTTAAGCGTTTTTAAAGACAATTAATAACTTTGCCCACGATACGAATATTATAAAGCAAAAAGAAAGTTAAAAAAAGGGCAAAATTTTAACGATTTTGGCTATTGTAGGATAACTTAGCTATTAAATAAGGGATAAAAATAATGAAAAAGAATCAAGAAAAAATTGAAAAAATATTTTTGAAGGAATTCGGTTATATCGGTGTTGTAGATACGCAAATTAGCATTTACAATAGATTTAAAAAAGCAATGCCAGAACTTTCGGAAGATGAAATCTTAAATAAACTCATACTTTCAAGAATTAAAACACTCCCAATAATTGGCTCAGAAGAGGAAGAATACACTTATTACAAACCACTACTACAAAATCCCTTGAAAGACCTCGGATTAGTAATTATACACATAGTAAATTATGAGTTTATTGAAAGCAGAAAAGAGGAAATTAAAAAGATTATTCCTTTTGATTATGTCATAAAATTCCAAATGGAATCTGCTAAATATATACAAGAAAAAATAAGAGAAAATGAAGAAAAACTTAACAATAATAAATGAGTGGTTTAATTATTAAATAAGGAAGGGGCTTAAAATGGGTTATATTTTTGGTTTTCTTGTGTTTGCTATATTAGCATTATTAAGTATGTGGGAAACGAAAAACGGAACCTTAAAAGAAAAGATAAAAGAAAATTATGATTTACAAGATGATAATTATAATTTAAAGAAAAAAATAGATGATTTAAAAGAGGAACTTTTGGTTGTTAAAAAGGACTATGATTCTTTAGAGGCAGATAGAGAAGAATTAATAAAAGAATTAACAGAATACCCGGAAGAAAATAATGGTTTAAAAAAGAAGGAGGTTAAAGATAATGAAAGCTGATTGGAATTTTTGGGATTGGATAAGCGGAAATGATGCGGATGATAGGGAAAGATTTGGAGATGCAAAAAGAACAATAGTAGGTATTATCGTATTTCTTCTTATTCCTATCTTGATTTATTTCTTCGTGAAATGGGACCCTGTTATTGGTCTAAACGAGGATGGTGAGCCAAATCAAGTAGTAGGTATTTATGTTATCCTTGGCCTTTATTGGGGCGGGGCTTATTTTGCATACAAAAGAGATGAAACAAGAAGAAGATTAAATTGTTTATTGGACAAATTATTAAGTCAAGACGAAGAAGAATTTAATAATTTGTTTGAGATAGCTAAAAAACGGCGGAAAGACACTAAAGAAGATAAATTTGAATTAGAAGCAGGAGAAAAAAGATTACAGTGGTTTGACATACAATAGGTTTTTTTAGACATAAGTCCGAAAATTAGGAATGGAATCAAAAATGTTAATAAAAGAGCATATAAAAAAATAAGCGAAGGAATAGGACCAGATTATATCACTAAGAGAGGTAAATATCTTTAGATTTTAACAATACAACGTTAGGAGATACAATACCAATTTTTGGAGTATAAGTATTAAAGTTTTTAGGTGAATTATCACTTTATGCATGTATACAAATTTTATCCTGCTATCACTTTTGGATAAAAATTCATATTAAATAAAAAAGGAAATTCGCAAAATGTCTAATCAAAAAGAGAAAAATAATTTTATAAAATATTTTATCATTTTAAGCATTTTTATGTTATTTGGAGCAATAGTTGAATGGCCTTATGGATACTATACTTTCTTGAGATGGATAATTTGTATAGCTTCTATTCTAGTAATCTTTCAGGCTTTTGAAAAAAATATCGATTGGGCAAAAATAATATTTATAGTTATTGCTATACTTTTCAATCCCTTAGCTCCCATTTATTTATCTCGAAGTACATGGATACCTTTAGATATTATTACCGCAATAATATTTTTATTTGCAATAAGAATATTATAAATATAACTTCTAAATTAATTATAAATAGTTTGGGGGATAAATTATGAAAATTAAATGTCCTCAATGTGATTTTGAAAATGAAGAGAGTAATAAATTTTGCAGTGAATGCAATACACCCTTAGCTGAACCTAAAATTCCTGATGTTACAGAAAACCCCTACATTAAAATCAAAAAGGGGGGAACCAATACTACAATTGAATCCAAAGAAACGTTAGATTTATTAAAAGAACCTTTTAGTAAAATGCGTTTCTTTTCTAAAGACTGGTTTTTTGCTCTTTGGCATGGAGAACGTCCATTATGGGAAGCGTGGTGGGTGCTAGGTGTAGCGGTATATCTGGGATTTTTCTTTCTTCTTGTATTGCCTACCTATCTTTTCCAATTACCTCAACTATATTATTCTGTTTTGGTTTACGCCCGCATGTTTCTGCAAATATTCCTCTGGATTATAGCTTGGCAATGTGCCCCAAATGTTCATAATAAGGCTTGGTATTATCTCGCAAGATTTCTTATATTTGTAGCTGTCCTCATGTTTTTGGTCAATCTTTCATGGGTATGGAGGCCCTAATATTATGAGGAAGGCTGAGTAAATTTTTTTTGAGGTGTAATAAATAGGATTATATCCAAAAAACGCATATATTTTAACGAATTTTAGGGTTTGTAGGATAATTTTAGTTAATAAATAAGAAAAGGGGTTAAAATTAATATTTAGATTAATTTTAAAGGGTTGAAAGAAAATGAAGTGTCCACAATGTGATTTTGAAAATGAAGAAGGAAGCAAGTTTTGCAGTAACTGTAATATACCTCTTATTAAACCCAAAGCTTCCGATATTAAAGATAGCCCCTATAGTAAAGAACAAAATATGGATACTTATTTTACAGAAACTATTGCCCTATACAATAAAGGCAAATATGAAGAAGCATTAAAAGGGTTAGAAAAATTATCTGAATTTAATTATGATTTAAAAATTAGTTTAATTCCCCATATTGAAAGATGTAAACATATTAAGAAAAAATTGCTATCCAGTGGTGACAAGCGCCACTTAGAAAACCAGGCAATTCTTAAACGTTTTGGGTGGATTGATAAATTAAAATATTTAACAGGTATAGCTAGTTTTATGTTTTTTGCCTTATTATCAGGAGATCCCGAAGAAGGTATAACTTTTTTAGATAATTTTTCTGAGCATCCAGAATATTTAATATGGGCGATAGTTTTAGCTATTCTAACTTTTTTGCTTCACATTTTTATGAGAAAATTTACCATTAGCGTAGGACTAATACGTTGTAAATACTGCGGAAGATATACTGAATACATAGATCCAAACGAACCGACATTTGGATTTATGGAAACAAACAACTGTAGTGGATGTAATAGAATGTATCCAGTACCAGATTTCTATTGGGATAGTTGGGAGGGATTGGAATATATGGAAAATAGACACTCCGTTCCGGAAGAAGTATTTTATGAAGAACATAAAACACTTAAGAAAAAATTTTCAAGAGAATATAATATTTGGAAAAAGAAAATAAATGAAGCAGAAAAGATAGGACAAAATAAGCATTAAATTAAGATATAAAAAATATTGCCTATAATCCTTATTAGAAATAATATCCTATAAGATTTTGAAACAATTAAAGGAGGATTTTATAAAGTGAATAAAACACAGAAATTAATTTTGGCAATTTTTATTCCAATAATTTTTTTCTTTATTGCCTTAGTAATTGCAAATAGCGTGGGGGTTACAAGGAGTGTTATGACTAAGTATCAATTACCTTCTGGTATTATTACTATCATCAATCCTTTTGACTGGGGAAAAACTTGGTATGTGTGGCTTCTTTATTCAGCTTCCTGTTGTCTTTTTGAATTTTTACTATTTAGGGATAAAAAAATAATTGCCAAAAGAAATAAAGAAGATTAAATACTACTTATATTTAGAAGAATGTTACAAGGGTTAAGGGGGGTTCCAGTATAAAACTATTTAATGAATTTTCTTAAAATAAAATAGGGACACATCCCATTAATAATAATAATAATAAAATAACTATTTAAATTAAGGTAATTATGAAAAAATTATTTGTTTTAGGAATGGTACTGTTTTTTTGTTTATTTTTTGTAGGTTGCAGCTGGGTAACAACACCGCCAGTTATTCCAGATAATGGCGGGATGGATGAATATGATTCTCAATTCATGTCTTTATTGAATGAATTAAATACTCCTCTAGAATTATTTAATTTTTTATCAACTTGCCACTATAAAGAACATGACGGCGTGTATACTCCCTATGAATTTTATATTAAGAAAGAAGGAGACTGTGCCGATTTTGGTATGTTTAGTTGTTATGTTCTAAACTATCATGATTACATGGTATATTCTGTACCCATATATTTCCTTAATGAATCCGCAGGACATCTCATAACTGTTTTTGAATATAAAGATACAGATTCCGATTGGAATTGGAGTTCTACGTTGGGTAAATATGGTTTTATTGATGTGTCAGTTTTATTTTCCTCAGCTACTCCTGCTTTAGACAGCATTGAAGCCTGTATAGATTGTTATATGGGATTTTGGGGAAACTCCTACACCTTGGCAAGTTATGAAGTTCACCCCTGGAATTATTGTTATTATAGAGCCATAGTTCAACAATAGAAGAGATAAGAATAGAAACAGAAAACAGACTACCTGATTTTTGGAAGGAAAATTTTAATAAGGAAATAGTTAAAGGTAAAACTTCAAAAATGCTCGAGGTTGCCATAGGAGAAAAGAGAAGAGAAATAATAAAAGAGTGGATAAATTCAGGAAGGATTAAAGTGTGATAAAGAACTGTCACCTGTTACATTTGGCAGAAAAAGAAGAGTTTTTAAAGAATGAGAAATTACGAATAGGAAAACTTTATTCAACAAAACATAAAAAGGGTTTTTCAAATAAAGATGAATTTGTAAAATGGTTTGAAAACACAATAAAATCTCAAAATTTCAAATGCTATTATTGCGATACATCTATATTTGATATTCGTTCGTTAATTGATCAAAATAAATTAAAAACCAGAAAAACTGGTTATGGCAGACGAGGTCCTATTTTTGAAATAGATCGAAAAATAAATTCTAATGGTTATACAAAAGAGAATTGCGTATTATCTTGTTACTATTGTAATAATGATAAAAGTTATATATTAGATTCGGAGGATTATAAAAAATATTTTGGCGAAAATAGAAAAAAATATTTTGAATATTTGAAGAATAAAAAATAATAATTTGACCGGATAGAGTTTATCACGGCATACCTGCTTGGAATAAATACTGGAATAAATAGATAGAATCGGAGGTTTTTAAGATGAATAAAATTTTAAATATATTATTAATAGGGTTAATTATAATAGTAATTGTAGGTTTGTTTTACTTGGCTATCCCAAAGTATCAGGTTGAGATGATCAGGTTAGACGATGAAATTGTTATGATAACCAAAATAAATACTTTGACCGGAAAAACTGAAACGTATTATAGAGGAGGGAAAAAAGCAAAAGAGATTTATGAATATATTGAGGGGAATAGGTCATCATTATAATAAAAATTAAAGGGGGATAAGAAAATGAAAAGGATTGAAACTTAATTATGAAATTATTAGAAATTACAGAACAGTCAATAAAAAAAAGGAGGAAATAAGTAAGATGGTATTAAATATAGATGCAATACCTGAGAATGCAGACTGGACAAAAAAAAGCTGGGACTTGCCTAAATATAAATCAAAAGAATTTTATCGAATATTAAAATCTATGAATATGACCCTTGAACAATTCAAAAAGTTGCCAGTCTATAAATGGAATCTAAAAGCAGGAAATATTAAAGAATAATGAAGTTTAATATACAAAGGACACATTCCATTTTCTTAGACAATTAATATTTTACTTTTAAATTAGATAGATAGGGAAGGAGTACCAAGTCAATAATTCGGTAACTTTTAGCGGAAAAACCTATAGAGTCTAAAGAGTTTATTAATTAGATGACTAAGACGTTAGGCATTACTATATATAATAAATAGATAATCTAAGAGAAAATCTTTTAAAAGGATAAATTAAACAATAGAAAATTAGTATGCGTCAGTATTTTGATTAATTTTGAAAAAAATATAAGACAAGAAGAGTATTTTATTCGAAAACCAGAAAAATCAGAATTCCCATAAAATAATCATTTTAAATAATATGAAATGAGAAAGGGAGAGGAAGTTGTTCAAAAAATATTTCTTTATATACCATATTTAATTTTAAAAATGAATGAATTTAGAAATATTTCCGCAATACTGCGGATATTAGTGGTTAATTACAATTACTTCGACCTAAACACTGAGTGTAATAGATGGATAACCATTAATAAAAACCGTTAATAAGGAGGAATAAGAAATGGCACAGTGTAAAATGTGTGAACGAAAAGGTATTTTTCTTTCGGTAAGTGAAAATGGTCTCTGTAAATCCTGTGAATCAATTGTTATGATGGACATTCAGCAAAGAGTACGAATTATTAATGACTGTATAAAATTGGTAAATGAATCCAAAAATATGAGTACACAGTTATCACGCTATGATCTTCTTAGGGAACATGCACAAGCTTTACTTAAGTACGAACATAAGGGGATACCAACGATTAGTCCTTCTCCATCGCAATTTTTGTCGGAATATACTACCAATCGTGATCAAATTGTATTAGAGAGTGTAACAGCAGAAGTCGAGAAAGCTTTAACTAAGGCAGAGATTGCAATAACTTCCCGTACGAGTATTAATGAAGCTAACAAAGCACTACTTAAAATACAAGAAAGCAAAAAAGAACTTAATGACCAAGCGAAACTGGATCAACTAGAGGCTCGTATTAGACATTTTTCACACGAGAAACAACTAAATGAGTATCTTGAAGAAGCTCGTAAAGCAGAATTTAAAGGAGAAAAGAAAAAAGCCTTAGATAGATATCAAGAAGCGTTATACTTTCTTCGAAGTGATAATATAGACGATTCATTGCAAGGGAGAAAAATCGGTGAGATTGAAGCAAAGATCTCGGAGCTTTCAAATTAAATGCTCTTAATTCAAGTAAACTTTGATAATGGCAACAAATAAAGAGAGAAGAATATAGATGTTTACATTTTGCTTATTAAGGAAATAATAAATTGTGTAATTTAATTAATGAAGATTTTATTATCTCCAAAAAAAGATTAAAAAGCTTTCAGGAGGAACTGAGGTAAAAATAAAATGAAAATACTTCATACTGCAGACCTACATTTAAGGGAATATGAAGATGATAGATGGAAAACTCTTCAAAAGTTAATTGAAACTGGCAAGAAAGAGAAAGTTGAAATTTTTGTGATAAGTGGAGATCTCTTTGATAAAGACGTTAATGCTGAGAACCTAAGACCGAAGATACGAGATATATTCTCAAAAAATGGATTTAAAATTGTTCTACTTCCGGGTAATCACGATTGCAACTCCTATAAGAGTGGTATGTTTTTTGGCGAAGATGCTACAATTTTAAATGATTTAAACACTCCTTTTGAATTTAAAGATACAAGAATATGGGGAATGCCTTTTGAAACTATAGAGGGGAAAAATATTCTGATTAAATTACACTCTCTTACCAATAAATTAACTCCTGATAAGAAAAATATTCTGCTTTTTCATGGTGAGTTGCTTGACGCATTCTTTTCCAGGGGAGATTTTGGCGATGAGGGAGAAGAGAGATATATGCCAGCAAAACTTTCTTATTTCAAAGATTTAAATATTGATTATGTGCTTGCCGGCCACTTTCATTCAAAATTTGAGATGTGGAAATTAGAGAATGGTGGATACTTTGTGTATCCCGGTTCGCCTATTTCGATAACCAAAAGAGAAAAAGGGAAGAGAAAAGTAAATATTTTTGAAGTAGGAAAGCTACCAGAGGAACACCTTCTTCATACACCATATTTTGAAGAAGTGGTGATAGAATTTGATCCCTACGAAAATAAAAAACCATTAGAGATAGTAAAAGAAATTATAAATCAAATTCAGCCGGAAGCCAGGATTATTTTAATCATTAAAGGATATATTAATAGTAAAGAGATCAAGATAAGTGAATCTGAGATGGTGAATCAAATAAAGGAAATTATCCATGAAAAATACATTGAACCACCACTATATGAGTTTAAAGATATACAAACAATATTAGAAGATGACTTATTTAAAAAATTCATAGGCAAACTTAGTGAAACTGAGTATGATGAAGAAAAAAAGAAATCGATACAGGAAATAGCGATTAAGTCGATGATGGAAGTAAAATAATGAAAATAAAAGAATTTTCCATAACACATTATGGTCCTTTATCAGATACAGGAAAAATTTTATTAGATAAATTTAACCTCTTTTTTGGTAAAAATGAAGATGGTAAAACGCTGACCATAGATGCCTTTGTAAAATTGCTGCTGGGAAGGAACATGAAAGATTTCCAGAAAATAAATCGAGTAGATGAAAAACCAGAGGGCTATGTCATTATAGAAGACGATAAGGGTCAAGAAATAAAATTATCCCAGAAGAAAGATTTAACAAAAACAGTAGGCCTGACCGCCTCAGAATGTTGTAATATTTTTATTATACGGAATAGTGATTTATCTATTGCACGAGAGAGTGAATTTTATACTAATGTGACAGATCAACTTACCGGTTTAAGAACCAAAGAAATATCTTCTATAAAAAAGAAACTTCAGGAGCTGGGGAGATTAACCCGGGCAGAAAGTGATTCTGATTTTTCTGATAATGAGAAATCCGGTCATATAAAAACTAGAATAAATAGCGCTTCTGAAATACTTGGAGAAATAAATATTTTAAAAGAGAAAATTAAAGAAGAAAAATTTGACCTACTTGAAGAAGAGTTGGTCAAGTATAAGGAAGAGATAGAAGGGGTTGATCAAGAAGTAATAAATCTTGAAAATGCTAGGAAGAGAGAGAAATATGAAACAGGGAAAGAATCTTTGGATAAACTTACCGCTACTTTAGAAAAATTTAATCATTTGGAAATATATAACGAGAACGATATGCAAATATGGAGAGACGGTGAGAAAGAGGCTATAAATTATAGTAAAGAAAAGGAAGGACGCCTTACCGCACTTCAGCACAACAAAGAAGAATTTAAAGAAACAAATGAAAAATTAAGTGGGGTAGAAAGAGACTTCCAAGTTTTCGAGGATAGGAAGAAAAAAATAGATAATGAAACTAAACCAGAATTGAAGAATTATGAAATTAAGAGTGGAGATTTCACCAAAAAAGAGAGATTAAATAAATTTTTTACTTCAATAGGTATAATTTCTGCAATTCTATTTGGGATATCTTTGCTCGGAGTTATTTTTAATACAACACTCGGAATTATTCTTAATACATCATTGCCATTTTATATTTTAGCAGTATTCTTTTTAATTTTAATGGTAATTTCGGGGGTATTTAAGTTTCAATTAATTAAAGACGATGCTTGGCTAGCCAAAGAGTTTGAAAGAATTAAATTAATCCTTTCAAAGTACGGATTAGATGCAAAAGATATAGGGGAGATTTTATTAAATATTCAAAAGTTCGATGAGGAATATAATAAGAAAAATAGTGAGTTACAAGATATAAAAAGGAAGAAAGAAAATTTAGAAGATAAAATTAATGAATTGCAAAATACAGCAATTGCCAATCTAGATAAAAAGATTAAAGATGCCGGAGATAAGATAGATGAAATTAAGCTAAAGTCAGGAGAAGAATCTTTGGAAAAATATACCGAGAAAATCAAATCAAAACAGGAACTGGAAAGATTAAAAGAGGAGCAAAAAAGTATTTTAAAAAGTCACTTTGGAGGAGATAGCGAGATATTAGAAAAAAGTATTTCACAGTGGGAAAAAGATATTGGTATTCTTGAGGAATATAAAGAAAAATCTAAGGAAATTAAATATAGCGAAGCCGCTGTATCGAAAATGGAAGAAAAAAAACAGGAATTTGAAAAGAGGATGAAAGATATAAATAATAAGATGGAATCTCTTCAAAAGGAAATGGAGGATGTACAGGGAAAAGTAAATAAGATTTTAGGAGCAGAAGAAGAATATTTATATTGCAAGACATCAGTAGATTTAGAAGCAGTCAAAGATATATTGCAAAGATTTAAAAACAAGAATGAGAACAATAAAGATAACGTATTAAAAGCTATAAAAATTTTTGAAGAAATAGAAGGAGAAGAAAAAGAAAAGATTTCCGAGCTTTTTGGTAAAGAAAGTTCTATTTCGAAGTATTTTAATGAAATTACAAATGGTTTATATACTGAAGTTACCTTTAGACAAGAAACGGGAGAAATTGAAGTTAAATATATGGATGGTGGGGTACTGGGAGCAGAAAAATTATCTGGTGGTACTTTTGACCAGTTATATTTTTCTATTCGTCTTGCGCTCGGGGAAAAACTCCTAACAGGCAATAAAGGATTCTTTATTATGGATGATCCATTTGTGAAAGCTGATCCCGATAGGTTGAAAAGACAGATTGATACATTGAAGAACATTACTAAATTAGGATGGCAAGTTCTTTACTTTAGTGCAAAAGGAGAAATCTACGATGCTTTAAAAACAGATATAGCAAATGGCTCTGTTAACTGCATTAAATGTCAAGGTTTATCCTCAGGAAAATATTTAATAAATTCGCAAAAACATGGAGAAGAGGGAAATTAAAGATTCCCTTATAGTGGAGGAAGTAGGAAGGAAGTAATGTCAGACTTCACAAGTTCACAAATTATTGAAGAAGTCACTGAAATAGAACTGGATGAAATAAAATGGAGTATAAGGCTAAAAGTTTTACAGATTTATCGGACAAAGAAATAGCTAACCTGCATGAAATCGGAAGTTCAACGGTAAGCAATATGTTAAGAGGTATGAGACTCACCTACAGTATGGCTATACCTTAAAAGAGATAGCAGAATATATTGGCCTGCATTATACTACAGTGAGCAGAGCGATTAAAAAAATTGAGGAGGAAGATGAAAAGTGATATTGCCAGACCTGCCCCATAATTCATTTGAGAAACATGTTGTGTGTGAAACAATGTGGTGCTGCGCCAAGACATGGTATCCACTCCAGCTACCCATCTCTACCGACACCTTATCTAACCTTATTGGTATCACAAATCTAATATTTCTGTCAACCTCTGGTAAATGTTTTTTAAGAGGTTGATAAGGGGTCTGGTAATTAAGGGAGGAGTGTTCTCTCACATTATTATAATAATAAATATAACCCAAGGCTTCATCTAATAGATCTTTTTCTGATCTAATCTTAAAGGCTCTGGGGATATAAAATTCCTCATCATCGGTTCTATGGGATCTTTCCAGATGGGCATTTTCTTCCGGGTGTCCCTTATGGTTCTGGATAAGCTTACAACCAAATCCACTAATCAGCTTCTTTAGTTCTTTAATCTTCATCCAGGATTTGCCTCCCCACTCTTCCCCCTGGTCCACAGTAAAGACAATCTTCTCTCTTACCCCCTGACTCCTTAGCCAGGAGATGACCCAAAGATAGAACATTAATCCGTTAGTCCAGGTCTTCTCGCGGGAATAGGCGATTAGTTTAAATCGGGAGTTAACATCGATAGCCCCCCATTGATAATTGGGGATCCCATAATAATCAAGGTGGAGGATCTGTTCGGAAGTCAAGGCCTTACGGTCTCTAATAAACTTAAGGTCGACCTGAACTACCTGGAAGGGTTTAGCCGAATACCAATCTACAAACTCTCTCTTTTCGGCCTTTTTACGTCCCTTAAAAGAATAGGTGAGCCGAGTTTTATTTTTCCTTAAGATATGCCGGATAGTGCCATAAGGGACCTTAATCTTTTCGTATTTTGGTAGATAAACCGATAATCTTTTAGGCCCTAAGTGGGTCTGGGTTTTAGCCTCTATTACCCTGTCCTCTACTTCAGCTGGAGTTTGATAAGGGGAATGTAAAGGGGCACGAGATCGGTCTCTTAGATCCCCCTCTTCCTCCTTTTTGAGGATGTCATAGACCACAGTTCTTTGTATCCCAAAGACTCTGGCTGCCTCGGAGATATTACCTTTTTGATATACTGAGGATATCCATAATTTAAAAATTGTATAGTATATCCTGAACAACGCACATTATTATTTGCGGAATTAATAAAATTAGTTTATGATAAGAATAAGAATCTATAAAGATATACTACACTCACGTTAGCCAGCGGGATATCAGACGGATTAAAAGTTCCTTTGGATTTTGGAAGAAAATGACAACAACAAAAAAAGTTACAATTTGAGGCTTCACCTAGAGTCGTGCATAAACGAATTACTTCGTAAAACATGCCAATTTGGGAGCATAATCGAAATAGTTCGATTATCTTAATCGTTAAGTAAAATGATTACACCACAATCACCGAAGAGGGTCGTAAATAATGAACGACAAAATCAGACTAAATTTTTATCCTTTAATAAATCAGGAGTTTAAATACAAAGTGTGGAGAAGAAAATATAGTGGCGAAATGAGGGAAGACCTGTTTGCTAATCTCTACCGGAATACATTACCTATTGATGAAAATTTGGATGAAAGAAAGGATTATTGGATATCCTTTGAATCCCAAGGAGGATTTGAGGAGTTCACTTGCAAATCATACTACAATCATAAATTAACACAACAATATCTATATCATTTACTTTATGAAATAGTTAAGAACGAGTTACCTGAAGTGAACTACATATTGCCTCAAAATCCGTTCAGGAAGACCATATATTTTGTATTGAAAGAGCATGCGAAAGGAAAAGAAGTCGTTTGGTTGGAACCTTATTATCTACCTGTCAACAGAAAATTTGGTTTTTTAGCAGACTTTAAGTTCTTCAAAGATCCTAACACCCAATTTTCAAGAGAAATACAGAGACTCAGCTTAAGTTTGGATAGGAATTATAGAAGCAATAGAAACTTTTACTTAGATAAATATCAAAAACTTCAAGAATTTCAGTCTAAGTTCAAAGATAGACTTTTCCCCTTAAACAATGGACTTGATATCTCTTGGGAATTAGAGAATCTCTTGATAGATTCACTAAAGACGAAATCATATATATTTGCAAATGAAAAAACGAGAAATTCTCAATTTAAAGGGCTTGAGGAAGTTGGACCATTAGAAAGGATAACGCAATCTGTGACTTTAATTTTCATTTATCGTCAGAAAGATAAATATTTGATAGAAGATTTGGCTGAAGGGTTAAGGGGCAATTTGACTTATGTCCTATTTAGTGGGTTGGAAAAAATGTTTAGGATGGATAATAAAGTCAATATTCACTCTATTCCTTTATCTGATTTTTCTGAGCCAAGTTTAGATGATGCAATACGTAGGATAGGGAATTTACAAGATTCTAATTCCCTATTTATACCTGTTCTTATATTAGATAAGCCCGCTGATGACTACATCTACTATGATATGAAATATAAATTGTTAAAAAAAAGTCTACCTATTCAGGTTGTAACTACTACACAAGTTCTTCGTAAAAAAGATGTCCTGAAGTGGTCGATATCTAATATTGCCTTACAGATATTTGCAAAACTGGGTGGAAAACCTTGGAAAGTGAAGCCGTCTAATGAAAGAAGTATTATTTTTGGAATTGGGCAAGCGCATCAAAAGGTTGATGGTACAATTATAAAATACTTTGCATATTCTATATGTACAGATTCTAGCGGGATTTATAAAAAGATAGATGTTTTGGGTAATTCAGAAAGTGAGAAAGGTTACTTGAACCAACTAAAAGACAACATAATTAAGACGATAGAAGAATATATTCACAATGGGTATACAAGTGTTGTCTTACATATACCTTTCAAAATAAAGCGAAAGGAAATAGAAACTATACATAAAGCTATAGAAGGATACGTTGAAAACTCTAATATTTCAGATGTTGATTTCGTAGTTTTAAGGGTAAATCAGAAAAGTAAATATTTTGGATACGCTTACACAAATAGTTTGGTTCCTTATGAGAGTACTTATACTCTTTTATCCAATAATCCTCCAGCTTATCTTGTATGGTTTGAAGGTTTGCAGTACCATAGAGATACCATTTTTAAAAGAGTTCCTGGCCCTATGTACATAGAATTCTACTGGACTAATAGAAACTTATCTAACCAAGAGATGATCAGGTATCTCCAAGATGTATTAAACCTCTCAGGGGCTAACTGGAGAGGATTTAATGCTAAAAATGTACCTATTTCCATTTACTATTGCGAACTAATTACGAGGTTTTTAAAGAATTTTCCTGCTGAGATAGAAAATATGGCGGATATTATAAATCCATGGTTCCTGTGAGGTAGGATAAGATGTTTAGAGAAGATGAAATAATAATCCTAATCGGAGCTGGATGTAGTGCAGATGCAGGGATTCCTACCTCCGAGAAGATGATAAGCGAATTAGAAACTCTTTTAAAAGATAATCGGGGATGGCAAAAGTTTGGGGATCTATATCATCTGACAAAAAGTTCAATCCTATATGGTGACGGAATAAAAGGGCTATCCAGAGATAACTTCGATATAGAAAGATTAGTAAATGTTCTGAGTGAATTAGAAAAGAAAGAAAATAGTATCTTATACCCTTTTATAGGCAGTTGGAGTCCTAGGTTGTTGGAAATTGCGGGTTATGATTTTAAAATAATACGAGAGTTTAAAGAGAAAATATTAAAACAATTGTTATCCTGGATCCAACTAGACGATTACTGTAAAGCGAATTATTACAAAAAATTCTTTGATTTTCAGACTGAATATACTTATTTATTGAGGATTTTCTCTCTAAATTATGATCTTTGTTTGGAAAGAAATAAACTAAATGATAAGGATATTGAAAGAGGTTTTGGAGATGACAGAATATGGGATTGGAGAAGATTTGAAGGAAGCGAAGTATATGAACCTAATATTTATCTATATAAGATGCATGGATCCATAGATTGGAAAAGAGATATATCTCAGGGAAATATTGTAAGGGAAGTACAAAAAATACCAGATGATCCCGATCTTATTTTTGGAACAGATTACAAAATGCAGTACATCGATCCCTACCTATTTTACGCCTATGAACTCAGAAAATATTCCTTAGAAACAAAAATCATTTTAACTGTTGGTTACAGTTTCAGAGACGAGCATATAAACGGAATATTAATACAAGCTCTTAGAAATAACAGTGAAAGAAAAGTGATAGTTGTTTCTCCTAAAGCCAAGGATATATGCGATGAGTTTTCAAAAACAAATCCTGAGATAAAAAAGCAGCTTTTACCACAGAACGAGAGTGCAAAAGAATTTTTTGGGAAGCTTTGCATAAATGAATTGGAAAAAACAACAAATACCAAAAGCAAATAGAGTTTGTGGTGTCGGGCACTCTGCGGATTTGCTTCGCAAATCCTTGCCCTTAACGGGGTCACTTAACAGCGGGTATGCGGTTCGCTTACGCTCACCCAAATTTCCTTTTGCAACTTATTTTATCTGCAAAACGTTATGCGCCATAGCGAACAAGGAAAAAATGATTAGGAGGAAACATGTCAGCTGAAATTGAAGCAAAAGAAGTAACGGTTGGGAAATTGTATAGCCCTGATTTTATGTTTAAAATACCAATTTATCAAAGACCTTTAAGCTGGGAAAAAGATAATTTTGACCAACTATTTGAGGATATCCTTGATGCAATGAATAGTAATGAAAAACAGTATTTTTTAGGCTCTATTATCCTACAAGAACACGAGCATGATAAAAGTAAATACTATCTAGTTGACGGTCAGCAAAGAATAAGTTCTTTAGCTATTTTAATGGCAGTAATCCGGGACTCCACAGATATCTCTGATTTAAAAAACAACCTCACCTCATATCTTTACCAAAAAGAAGACAAATATAAGAAAATTCCAGCAGAAATGCGTATTACACCATGGGAAGATTTAAAAGGTATGTTTGTAAAATATATTTATAAACCTGATGGAACACAGAAATTTATCGACGATTTCGAGCATAAATTGATTAGATACAATGATACGCAAGATCCCCGATATCATTTATACGAAGCAATAAGTGTCTTCACTAAAAAGATAGAGGAAAAATTACAAGAATCCGAAAATTTGGAAAGATTTGTTGAATACCTTTTGAATCAAGTTTATTTAGTATATATAAAAACAGTAGCATTCGCTTCTGCTTTTCGCTTGTTCAATGTATTGAATACAAGAGGGTTACCATTGAATACCTCTGATCTTTTAAAAAGTGAAAATATAGGCGAAATCAAAGATGAATCTATACGTTTACAGTATGCAAAAATTTGGAGAGATATAGAAAATAATTTAGGAAGAGAAGAATTAGAAAATATAATAGCATTCATAAGGACTATCAAAGTAAAAGAGAAAGCCAAGTTGAGCATATACGAGGAGTATCGACGAGAAATTTTTGAAAAAGAACTTTTGAAGAAGGGGACAAATTTTATTGATAATGTGAGAGAAATTGCTGATATATATACCGATAAAATTTTAGAAGGAAAAATCATCGTTGGAGATACAGGTAAAGAAAACGAATATAAGAATATTATTATCCTTTTAAGAAGATTTGTTCCCTTTTCTGATTGGATGCCTCCTTTAATAGCGTTCTATCATAAATTTAGAAGAGATGAGCTTTTCCTCAATTTTATTTTGAGACTGGAAAAGAAGGTTATTGTAGAATGGATAGCAGGGCTTTCTTCTACCGAAAGGATAACCAGCCTCAATAGGATAATTAAATTTGTGGAGAGTGAAAGTGAACCGCAAACGGTGGTGGATGAACTACTCTTTTACAAAGGTGAAGAACGTTTTACAGGTAGACCTTCTAGGATGCTGGACTTTAGTAATAAAAATCAAATTGAATCCAATTTGAGAGATAGATTGGACGATAGTCAATTTTACAGCATATATGGCGGAAAATTGGCTAAATATATACTATTACGGATAGATATGAAATATTGGGAATTAGAAAATTTCCCTGGTTATCCTGGGACAATAACTGTTGAACATATATTACCCCAGACTCCACCCAAAGATAGCGAATGGATAACAATATTTAGTGAAGGGGAAAGAGCGGAGTGGACAAATAAACTCGGAAACCTTGTTCTGTTAAGTGGACGCAAGAATTCAAAAGCACAGAATTACAATTTCATCAAGAAGAAAGATATTTATTTTAAAGAGAAAAGTACACCTTTTAGAATTACTCAATGGTTAGAGGACAAAGATAGATGGACTTTAGAAGAGTTAAATAAAAGGCATCAGAATCTTGTTAATGATGCTGTAGAGATATTTTTAAAATATTGAAAATAAAATGCTGGTTATGGCTTATAACAGGGTTTTTGTGGGAAGCTACTTTTCCTCAAATTTTGCTTCGCAAAACTTCACAAACACTGAAAACGTTATCCTAAAATACCCTTACCCTGCGTGAATATTTAAATATGGGATAGAATAATTGTGGTTAATATGGTAAAAAATATACTTTATAAAAAAATCGTTTCTGAAGACAATTTGATCCGAGCTTGGGATCACGTAAGATATGACACTATTAATGATTTTACTCCTAACTGTTTTGGTTATGACGATGTGGGCTCCAATCTTAACGAATTGATAAAAATAATTCATGAAAGGCTTTCCTCCCATAATTATCAAGCATTTCCCTTAAAGCACATAGATGTGCCAAAATCTACACTTGCTGTTAGACCAGGATCTGTTCCTGAGATTGAAGACAGGTTAGTTAGTTATGCAATAATAAATATTATTGCCCCCAAGATTGATAAAAAGACATCTGATAATGTGTACTCATTTAGGGTGAGGAAAGATTACAAAACGTCAAAATCAGGCTTATTCGAAGAAAGAAGAGAAATCCCTTACCTCAAGAAGAAGACTTTGCGAAGAATTGCTCTTATAGAAGACTGGTTTTATGAGTGGCCCGAGTTTTATGAAATTTCTAAATACATATACGAAAAAGAAGGATATCATTTTCTCTCAGTATCCGATATTTCTTCATATTTCGAAAATATCAATCACGAAATACTGAGAGATCGTCTCTTATCATTGCTTCCAAATGACCCGAAGATAATAAATTTATTGATGGAAATATTAGATAGATGGGTGTGGAAAACCGGGGAGTTGCGACGCCTAGGAAGAGGCATACCACAAGGTAATGATGTATCAAGTTTTCTAGGTAACATTTTCTTGATACCATTAGATGAGAAGTTTGAGGAGTATTCAAAAACTCATGACATAAAATATATTCGCTATATGGATGATGTGCAAATATTCTCAAAATCCCCAGAAATCGCTAGAGAAGTTCTTTTCATAATGAATAGCGTTCTTAGAGACCTGTACCTGAATGTTCAGGGCTCAAAGATTCAAATATTTGAGAACAAAGATATTGAAAAAGAGTTCTTTCCACCTGGGATGGAAGAACTGAATGCAACTATAGATAAGATAAATGATGCACTCCAAAAGAGTAAAATTTCATCTCAAGCAAAAAAAGATTTTGAAAAGGAGTTAAAAAAGCATTTTGCGAAGATTTCTAGGAAAACAAAATGGGAAAAGCATGAACGGAGATTGTTTTCTAGGTTACTGACAGGATTCAAAATTATTGAAAGTAAAGCAGCGACCAATAGATGTATAAAAGAGATACAACGGAATCCAGATGCGGGAATGAATGCAAAAATAATCAGCTACTTTAGGCTGTTTCCCACTGATAAAAGGATAATCGATGGAGTAGCGAAGTTCTTGCTATCTGATATGAACAAGTTCGAGTATCAAGAGGCTCATCTATTTCTGCTCTACAGATATCTTGAGGAAATACCCAAGGAACTTCTTGATTATATGTATGATGTTGCAGTCAATGAAGAAAAGAATTGGTTTAATCGATCTGCAGCATTGGTTGCGATTGGAAGCACAAAACTCGACTCAGAAATATTGGAAAGACTGAAATCGCTTTATGACAGAGAAACTAATACGGACGTAAAAAGAGCAATAGCCCTATGTTTAGTTCAATTAGATCGAAAAAATTTAATCGCTTTCGTGATGAGGAAACTGCGTGGCGAGTTAGAAAACCATCTGACCACTGTCGGCAATTATTATGAGAAAGTTATTTTTAATATAGATAATTTCGCCCAAAAATTGATATCAATGATAAAGGATAAACCTACTTACACAGATTTCTACAAGGAACATTTATATAGATTTTACCTCTTCACAAAAGTCGACAAAAAGTCCGTAAAGGAAGACTTGGCAAAACTTCTCAAGAAGAATTATGATGAAATAAGGAATGGAAAATTTCGAGACCAGATAAGATATTTGTACAAGGAGATTACAAATGTTGAGTTGTAGTGTTTTTGTTATCTAAAGCCAAGAATGTACTCCAAAACACGTAAAATGTTAAAATAGGGTAAAATTTTTATTATTCACTTTAACCAGTGAATCAGGGCACGGTTCTGCTGGCTCAATAATTCAAAATTTTTTTCTAATTTTTTATAAGGAGCTAATAATATGATAGGAAAGATGGAGAGAGTAGGTTTAAGAGAAGTGTGGAAGAATGAAGCAAAAGATTTTACTTCCTGGCTTTTTGAAAACTTTGAGATGTTAGGAGAGGAATTGAATATTATCATTAATAATAAAAATTAAGCTTTTGATTTTTTAGAAATTATTTTTAAGCAGAATAACAAAAAGGAAATAAAATGATAAAAACTGATATTGGAGAATATGTTGTAGGTGCATATTTAAAAATTATCAAAAAATGTGATTTTGTTGATTATAATGTTAGACCTCCCAGCGGGGGACTTGAGGGATTAAATGAATTAGATGTTGTAGGATTAGATTTTAAAAATAAAACCGCTTATCTTTGCGAAGTTACTACACATATTAGAGGAGTTTTATATAAAGATAATATAACCACTGTTAATAAAATAAATATAAAATATGAGAGACAAAAAGAATATGCCAATAAATATCTTTCAGATTTTCCAAAAAGATATTTTATGTTTTGGTCACCGGTAGTCCCAAAAGGATATATCACTGAAGAACTCGAAAAGATTGATGGATTGGACCTTATAATTAATAACAGATACGCTCAACGTATAGATGAATTGAGAGAAAAAGCAAAAGAATTGACTAATGATGTTGGGAATCCATTTTTCAGGATGCTTCAGATATTAGAACATTTAAGAAGAAAATAGTGGTTGCATGCAGTTCACAATAGGGCATATTTGATTTATTATTTTATGCTCTTCTAAAAATTCATTAATTTGCTTGAATTTTATATTACTAAAATGTCATTAACAATTTGGTAGTTTAATATTTATGATTCTTATAATATAAAAATATAAGAAAATTGACAGAATGTATTATATTGTTGTCGATTTCCCTACAAACATGAAAGTGGCTACTAAATTACTTGAGAGGTTTTAAGATGAAATTCTTTCTATTTTCAGAAATATCATTTGAAATTCCCAATCCCATTGCTTTAATCGAATGCTACTGCTATCAAAATGATTTTTATACTAAATACGACCTTCTTAAAGATAGGAAAATTGAGGATGTAAATAAAATTGGCGCACGTATTAAGAAAGAATTAGTTTCAGAATGTAGAAAAATAACTGAAAGCACAAAGATTTTAAATATATTTAAATATAATCTCGATCAGTTTTTAAGCCTGGATGAGAAAGACAGAGATGAGCAGATTAAAGAACTAAATGAAATTGTTATTCAAAAATTGTTTAAGATTAATGGAATTGGGCTTTCTACTGCTACTAAGATTCTACATACTCTTTATCCAAAAATTATCCCAATGATTGATAACTCCCTTCAAAAGAAATACCGTCAAGTAATTAATGATGTATGGACGGAAAATAAATCCGATGAAATCTTTATTGATTTTTATAAAAATCTACAAATAGAATGTAATAGGCAAAATCTTACCCGGATTTCCGAGGAGATTTCTAAAAATAGACTCAGAGGTTTAACGAAGATAAGAATTTTTGATATTCTTTGGTGGTCATACCTAAAAACTGAAAATCTAAAGTCAAAAGAAAATATTAATTGGTCTACGATAAAATTTTAGGTTAAAAAAGCGATGGGAAATAGTTGCATTAGCTTAATAATTCGCTTACTTTTTCTAACTTTTCATAGTAATTTAATAGATAAGAATGTTTCCCATTTTTGAGAGCTTTTGTTATTTTATAATATTCTTATTAATAAGGAATAGATAATTAAAAATGTTTGGCATAAAAGAATTGAAAGAAAAGATTGAAATTACTAAGACAACAGTAGAGTGCCCAGTTAAAGGCTGTAAAAAAATAGTAGAAAGACAGAGAAGAGTTTTTAGAAAGGAAGATAGATTCAGATGTCGGAAGCACGATATTTTTATCTCTTCCTCAACCTTTGAATATTCCTATGAAGCAGATAATTTTTTATGGAAAGAAGAATTTGATATAAAGCTATTTGAAAAGATAAAGAGAGTAAAAAGAGAAAGTCGAATGGCTCGCGATAACAGTGAAGATGCAGTTAGCTGGAATGTCTTTAGATTTTTGGAAAGAAATAATCAGATTAATGGCTTTTTGAAGTCAATTACCGGTCTGCATCTAAAATCTTCTGAGGCTATCTATTGGTCCTATAGTCAAAAAGAAAATAAGGTATTGTCTGAATTAAATGAAGCCAGAAGAGAATTTGGTGAGGTCATTAAAAGAGGTTCAGAACCGGATATTATAATTAAGACTGATAAGGCACAATTTTTTATTGAAGCAAAATTAACTGCTGGGAATGATACGATTCCCAGTAATAAAAATAGTTCTAAAAAATATGAAAGTGGAGGGCATAATTGGTTCTCCAGAGTCTTCAAATCTGATTATAAAACTATAGCTATTATTGAGAAGAAATATGAACTATTGCGTTTCTGGTTATCAGGAACCTGGATGGCGAAACAACAAGGTTTAAATTTCTATCTTATTAATCTGGTATTATCTGAAAGAGAGAAGGATATTGAGAATATTTTTAAAGGATATATTAGAGAAACTGAAAGAAGGAAATTTCTCCTCATTACCTGGGAGGATATATACAAATATATTTCTAATATTAATTCCTCAAAAGATAAGGATATTATCCTGAACTACTTTAGAGATAAAACTATTGGGTATAATAGAGAAGGGAAATTGCAGAGAGCATTTTTAATTGATTTATAATATAAGTAGGGATAAATACCATTTTAAATTAAAATATCTTTTGTAATTTTTTAATTAAAATATACTATACTATAAAGGTAGGGAGTGTTAATGAAATGTCAACAGGTTGGGCAGCCTTTTTAGGTGTTATTAGCGGTTCTGTAATTAGTGGAACATTCTTAATTTTAATTGATTGGTTTAAGTATTGTCGAAAAAGGAAAGAACTTATTCAAGAAATTCTTGTTCGAAAGAGAATTGAATCATCTAGTATACTTATTAATATGATTATTGAATTGAGAGATGAATTACCATTATACCAAACAGGTATAGAGGTACTAAGATGGCCAAAAGATAAAAGAATTTCACCAGAATTTTTTAAAAATAAAGAAGATACGAATTTAAAAGAAAAAAATGATTATGCAGAAAAAATATATCAAAGAATAGAGGAATTAAGGAAATTTATGCATAATAATACTTTAATTATTGCAAAAAATGTTCAGCTAATCTTTTGGGAGCATTTTTCTGAGTTTGTTAGTTGGCGTAATAAATTTAGAATATATACTGATGGACAATTGAATGAGCAATGTCCTGATTATCTTGAAAATTGTTTTAATTCACTTAGCGCTCTTTTAGATAATACAAAAAATGCTATAGTCAAAGACTTAGATGTTCAAGGGTTTGAAGTTATTTCTATTGAAGAATTAAATAATTCTAGGCAAAAAGGGGTCAATAAAGTAATAAAGTAATATATTATTTAAAAGAAAATGATAGTAATAATAAATCTTAAAGAAAGACTCTCAAGAAAAAATTAAATATGTTAAATAATTTGGTGATTTTTCTAGCTTATTAAGTATTATTTTAAGTAAACTTTTAAAATTTTTATAGATATCATATTTAAATAAAATATTTTTAAAAATTATCATGGTAATTAAGGAATTTTTGGTACAAGGAACGGTTCTCTGTTCCAATTAGGATGTGACAAATCGGTTCTTTGACACACGTTAAGTATGATAAGAGGAATGTCTATGTTCCATAATGCTGTATTAATTTAGAATAAATTTTTAGTTCTTTCCTTTCTGCTCTTTCGATTTTCTTTATATTAGAAGGGGGGATTTTAAATGAGTGATAAGCGAGAAAAATTATCTATTCTTCAAACTCTTACAGTAAATAATTTAAAAGAAATTTGTGAGAAAAATAATCTTAAAGGTTATTCTGGAACAAAAAAGGAACTTACTAAGTTTATGGTTGATAATCTGGAGATTTCTTTGGAGGAGTTAAAAGATATTATCAATATTTACGTGTCTGATAAACTGTTAGGCAAGATCAGAGATTGTCGAGGTCATTTTTTAAATAAGCGAGTAACCATAAGGTGTAGAGATAAAAACTCCCCCATTGTAGATGTAGGTGGACATAGAGTAATTATTAATAATTTAGGAAAAGAAAACTTCTCTTATCTGTGTGATGATAAGTGTGCTGATTATCTCTATCAAGTAAAAAAAGGGAGCACCCCATTTTGTAAACATTATGCAGCAGCAATTGCTCAATTGATTTATGAAAAAGAAATCAGTCCAAAAGATAAGATTAATTATATGGAAGGGCAGGTATTAGAGGAATTATTAGCAGTAGTAAATCAACGTAAAAGAGATGAGGGAGAAGAAATCACTTATCGAGACATAGAAGGGGATTTAGAAAAACTCAATACCGATTTTTTAGATATTGCTCGACAAAATAGGACAGTAGCCCGCCAGAAATACCATGATGAACCAGAAAACGTTTTTGAAGATTTAGTAAATCGAGCCTTCTTACTATTGGATTTTGATACCATACCCCAACGGAGTGGTCATGGCTGGGATATAGTCTTAATTGCCGGAAGGGCGGTACATCCCTATTTTATCGTGGTAGAATGTAAAACTGTTGCAGAAGGAACCTACAGCTATCTAGTCAAAAAACAAGATTATTTATTTACTCTAAAAAATTATTGTATTGATCTATTTAAAGATAAACTAATTGGCACCTATAAAGGTTATGCCAAATATATGATGCTGGTTGCCCCTGACTTTCCTGGTGAGATAGAAGAATGCTGTAAAAGATTTAAAGATATTACTGGTTTTCAGCTTTCTTTTTTGCCGGTACCGGTATTATTGAAACTGGTCAATAGATATCGAGAAATGCCTATCTTAAATCATGATTGGATAGAATCCTTTTTCCAGAAAGAAAGGATTATTAATGAGAAAGATGTAGATGAAATATTTAAGGAAGCAGAAAAACAGATAGACCTTCTTTCTGAGAGACTTTGCACTAGATTAAGAGAGCGATTTAGTCAATTTTCACAGATTTCTGGAGATGCGGCTTTTATCAAGTTAGATATGAATGTAGTATCATCGGTTTTAGAAGAGATTATTAGTGAGATGTCAGAGTTAGTTATCCCGGAGAGAAAAGGAATAGTTGATTATATTAATATAGAGCATGATTGTTATGAAATATGGGAAAGGATTCTGAAAAAGTTAGGAAGAGAATTTGTAAACATTTTAAAAGAGACCTCATTTTCTCAGGTAAAAAATACTGAGTTAAAAGAAGATTTATTAAAGATGTTGAAGGTGAAGTAAAGTAGGAATTGTTCGGATATGTTGGTCATGTTAAGTAAATTAGTAATGTTTCTATCTTATAGAAAGAAGTTTGGTAATTTACCCGATATATTTTAAATAATAAAATTTAACTGAATATATGTTGAAAAGGGGACGGTACTTTAATAATGTATATAATAATTTAAGTGTAGGATAGAAAAATGCCTTCTTTTCCCAAGCCCTCATTTACCTATAATTATCAAGTAGATATTGAAATTGATAATCTTAGAAATTAACAAACTACCGCTTCTGGTAGAGCAATTCCGCTAAAAGTTCTAGCCGTCTCCTTATCGCCACCTGGAATATTGCCAATCTTGGTCTTCAAGATCATAATGATAATGATTATCAATTAATTGCGGAAATGATTTCCTGGTTTGATATGGTAGCTCTGCAAGAAGTGAATGATAATTTAATTGGCCTAAGATCAATTACACAGAATATGCCTTCTTCATTCAGGGTAATTTTTTCTGACAAAGATGGAAATAATGAGAGGTTAGCCTTTCTATATGATACCACGAGTGACAAAGTTACCCCCCTGGAGAAATTTGGAGAGATTGCCATACCACCAAAAGATCATAAAACTATTAAGCTCTCTAAGATTCAGCAAAAATTTACAGGTTTTGATAGAAACCCTTTTCTAGTCTCTTTTCAGGCAGGAGACCTGAGGTTCTTATTAGTTAATGTTCATCTGTATTATGGAGAAGATTCTAAAAAAGATAGAAAGAGAAGAGCCCTGGAGGCCTATGCAACCTCTAGATGGGCAGACCTAAGACAAAGAAGTAAAAATGCTTATGTTCGTGATATTATAGTATTGGGAGATTTCAATTTACCGAAAGTCGAACCTGGTGATCTGATTTATTCAGCTTTAAGAAAAAGGGGTCTATGTCTTCTTCTACATTCTACCAGAATTTATTCTAACCTATCCAATGATAAAGAATATGATCAGATCATGTTTTTCCCTGGTCATACTAAACAGAATTTTACGGGTAATATGAGTATTTTTGATTTTGATGGAGCACTTTTTCCCGATTTATGGCAAACCAGAACAGAGAAACAATTTAAATCTTTTTTAAGATATTATATTTCTGATCATCGTATTTTGTGGGCAGAATTTAAAATTTGAAGTTTAATCTCTACAAGCCCTTTAATTTATCGATAATCTGGATTCTTTTATAATTTGGTTCCAACTAGAGAACGTTAGGGGAGCCATTTGCAATTTGTCGGAAGATTTCGCATTAAAATGCTTTAAAATTAAGGCTACTTTAGTGGTTCGAAATCTTCCTTTTTTATAGAAGATTTTTTGCAGAAAATATCAATTTTTGAGCCTTTGTTTAGAGTTTAATACAGCGTTTTTCCATAAATCAGCTATATCAGAAATGAAATTGATCTAAGATATTACTTTTATTATTTACTGGGTACATAATTGTGACAGATTGTCTCGCCCGAGTTACACCAACATAAAATAACTTTCTAAAATTTAGAGTATCTTTAAAACTTCTGGAATCAATATAAGGTAAAATTATATGGTCAAATTCTTTTCCCTTTGCCTGATGAATTGTTAAGATATAAATCCCTCTTCCCAATCTTTGTATACGGGCAAACTGAAACTGTAAGAACTTATTCTCTATCAATTCAATCATTTCTGATGAGGATAAATCGGGATGAGCAGTGGCAATACCTGCAAAGGATTCATAGAGATTAAAGATATCTCTATTGATTCTAAAACTTCTTCTAAGAGCATTAAGTTTCCTGCTAATCTCTCCGAGGAAAGAGGAAGTCGTATTGAATTTTGTCGCTAAGAGATCATTTATATTGTCAATCAACAATTTGATTTCTTCTCTCCTATATCTATTATTATTAATTGGACCACTTGCTTGGTTGTACCTCTGTTCTATTGTATCCCATGGGACTATATAATTGTCATCAGACGGTTCTGTTAAAATAGATCGATAGACATAAAGGATTATCTTAAGCTTGTTAGACCATACGTCTCTAATGGGAATTATTAGTCTTCTAAAGAAATTGTGTTGTTCATCTGCTTTACTGATTTCTCTACACCCAATACCAACTTTTCTAAGGTGTTTTTTAGCACCATGCATATAATCATTTCTATAGAATAAAATTCCAATACGGGATTGAGGTTCCTGATTTTGAAAAGACCGTGCATATGTATCTAACAAATTAAAACAGCCGATTGGAGCAGCTCTTCCTTTTGCATCAAAGGGTAGTATTTTAAAGTTAGAGCAATGACGGCAATTTATTGAACTATTTTGTTCATTTAGATAGTTAAACCGAATTTCTTCAAATATGTGTTTTAACATAGGCTTATCTTTGAATCTATGTAAAGTGTTAAGGGATTTGGGTTGTATTTTGTAAAAATCCTTTGCTTGCTTGAGACGATTTGATGCAGCACCTCTCCACTCATATATCTGCTGAAGTTCATCCGCAAAAAGTAAGAGATGACCATTACCCTTCAATCTCTTAATAATTTCAAACTGTAAGTCCGATGAATCCTGAAACTCATCTACAATAATTACAGGATACTTCTCTTGATAAATCTCTAACAGGGCATTAGATTCGGAGATCATCATGTAAAAGTAGTATCCAAAATCATCAAAGTATATTCGACCATTTCTGTTTTCATCCAATATAAATTCCTTGATGCGATGTGCGTATACTTTCCATTTATTTGGGAATTTTTTTGGATAGTGAGGTGTAGTAAAGGCAGTATTGTCAAATTCGAGTATATTTGATAGCTGCTCTAACTCCTGACTTCTCTGGTTCTTTCCACTATAAAGGTCTGGTATCGACGAATCTTTGCTGATAAAAGACTCAAGAGCATTATGTCTCTCCTCAGGTGAGACAATTTCTAAATTTAAAGGTAGTCCCAGATATGTCCTGAAGGCCCATACCTTTTGTCGGAAAAAACTATGAAAATTTGTTATCTCGATTCTCTTCTGTGTTTCCTTTGATAATATACAAGTAGCCTCTATCTGTAACTCAGCCCGAGCATTCTTTGAGAAGGTTAAGAAGAGAACTTTTTGGTGAGGTTTTAATTGTTTTTCTTTATCGAGACCTTTCTCTACAATTGACTGAGCGTATAGAACGCCCGTTACCGTCTTCCCTGAACCAGGAGGAGCTTCCACGAGAACTGTCTTATCTCTACAATTGACAACATTCTCTTGATCAGGATCAGGATAGATAATAGACATTGTTTTTAATCTTCCTCGTAGTGTATTTTTGAATTATCTCTGCAATTTTAACAAAGGTTGTAGGAATTCCATTTTTATTTACTACTGCCTCTGCTATTATTCTACTTTGTCTTGCTGACTTGCAATCCATAGGTGCATTCTTCTCAGCAATTAGAAGATGTAAGAGTCTCCGTAATTGCACCTCATTTAATTTAGTTTGAACATTCTCAAACCATTGTGGGAAAGTTTGGGATGTTTTAATAGTATCTAAGTATTTTGAAGCAATAATGTCGCTTCTATCCATAAAATGTTGATAGATATTTTCTCGTAGTTGGTTCCACGGTATGTACTCTTCGATACAATTTTTTATTCCTTCTATCAGTCCCGCAAGGTTTGCCTCTCTTGTAAGCATCTTGTCATAAGTATTCCTTTCTGAATTTTTAGGTAAAACAATAGTAAAACTACTGCTATTTATGGTTCTTTGTAATTCTTCTTCTGATTTATCATTGTCCACGATAGATATTACACTAAAATTGAGTACTCTAAAAAAATTTGCGTATTTATGAATGCTACCATGTCCACCACAGTCTATAAACTCAACCCCAAGAGCCTCTAACCCTTCAAATGATTTTATTGTTTTATCTTCAAGAGCCCTAAAAAAAACAGGCAATCCTCCTCTTTCAGAAGAACCCTCTATGAGTAAAATATGTTTGGCAAAGAATGCTTGAAGTAATTGATTTCTTTCATGTCTCTCAAAGAACTTTAGCTCTTCGGGAGAACATCTCTTTTCAATGGAGATTACAGAGTGTTCGTTTGTTCCAGGTAAGATGATATTGACAGAACCAAGGTCAAATGCAGATATGATATCTGGTGAGTGAGAGGAGACAAATAATTGGAACCTCTTAGAGTCAGGATTTTGAAGTCGTCTTGCAATTAGACGTTGGTAATATGGTTCGAGATTATGCTCTGGCTCTTCAAAAGCTAATATTAAGTTTTGACTTTTATCTTCGGATATAATTCTAAAAATCGTTGAAATTAACACAGCATTTTGCATCCCAGAACCTTGCATTTCAATAGGAATCTCTGTATCTGTATCGACTCCTCGAAGCACTAAGTTCAAACTCTGCAACACCTTTTGTTCACTAAGATTTAAAATATTAAGTCTCATAGCTTTTACATTGTCTTCGATAAATTTAAGCTTCGCAATCTCAGATCTTAATTGTTCAAAACTTCTTTTAAACTCAAGGTTTTCATCAAGTATAGGTTGGGATTCTCTCAAATTTTCAACCATTTTTGTAATATTAGAACTGAGATTATGTTTTCCCAAGAGTTTTGAAAACATGGAGTTTTGGTAAAATGCTAATTCATGTAAGGGATCCCTATCAGAAGGAATAAATAAAAACCCTATTTTCTCTTTCTCATCTCTACTCACTTTTCTCTTATTAGATTCTGGTTTAGGATAAAATATTGTAGGAGTAAAGGTGTTGTCACATTCTAATCTTATCCTTAGTACTAGTTTATTGTTATCATCAAATGCTTCTTTAAAATCTTCATAGGGTAGAAATCTTCCGTTAGAATCCATAACCTCAAGATGTTCATCAAAATAAGAAGCAAAATCTTTTTCTTCTATATCTATTTCAAGTATCAATTCAATAACAATGGATGTGTCAGTTTTTCTTTTATGGAAATCAAATTCTGTAAATGATTCTCTGTACCAAGGAATATAGGGATTAAGACAGAAATCTAGTGCTTTGAAGATTGTTGTTTTACCAGAGTTATTGCCACCTACAATTAGATTAATCTTGTCGGCTTTGTAATCTAACTTTTTGATCGAACGAAAATTCTCAATACTTATTCTGGCAATTTTCATCTTATTTTTCTCCTTTTTGTTACTTTTATTTTAGAATTCTCGCATACCCAAGTATCGATGAGATCTCTTTTGAATCTCCATTGTCCTGAGACTTTAAACGATGGAATTTTTCTTTTTTGGGCAAGCCGATAGATGGTAGAAACGCTGGTCTTAAGATATTTAGCACATTCCTCTATCGTCATTATTTCAACAGCATCCATTTTATTCTTCCTTCATAATTTTAGTTAATTCTGCTTAAATTATAATAAAGTTGACCAGGAAAATCAAGAGAAATTTATCATGTATAGTAAAACCGCTGTACTAACTCAATAATTCGGTAACTTTTTCTAACTTTTCGTAAAATGACTGGTGAGACGTCTGTTCTACTTGTGAGTAGAGATTGCTTCCCCTGCTTTCGCAGAGGCAAATATCGGGGTCTGGTCTTCACATTTAACATAAGATTATGTTAAATAGATAGAGATAAGAAAAGATTTTTGTATGTCAAGTTATGGTCTTTTGATAGAGAGAGATAGTTAGCCACTTGTCACCCGTTACAAATTATGGTAAAGTACATAAAAACTACCATGAGGTTTTAATCTAGGGTGAATAAAGATGATATCAATTAATGC
>Ga0315279_10001139_pt1 | contig 45365 bp, 47 predicted proteins | sample YL17G06_20_MG_FD_203694 | JGI IMG/M metagenome (GOLD analysis project Ga0315279, IMG submission 203694) | Sediment microbial communities from Yellowstone Lake, YNP, Wyoming, USA - YL17G06_20 | ecosystem: Environmental > Aquatic > Freshwater > Lake > Sediment | place: USA: Wyoming | collected...
TCTTGTTTACTCAATAGATCAGTAATGGGGAATCGCATATGATACACTCTCCTCTCTTTGTTGTTTTTGTGAATAGTATATCATATATGTCAAGCTTCCTTTTCACCTAATTCCCTATATGAGCCAACATCTTTATAACCATAGTAAGATGCTATATGCAGAGGTGTCTGTTCCTTATCGTTCTTGGCATTTATAAACGATTGATCTTTAGAGATCAATTCCTTAACCTTTTCAAGTTCACACAACTCGACAGCGTTAAATAATTGGACTTTATCAGAAAACTGATCATCTTTTGATGGGCGATTTTCGTGAAGTGTATATTTAACCATTCCTATCATCCTTTCTTTTAATCGCTTCCTTGAATATTGAAGGCGTTTTTTAATCGTCGTCACAGGTATTTCAAGGAAGTTGGAAATTTCATCTTGTGAGTATCCGTTTATATAGAACAGCGTTGTCACTACTCGCTGATCTTCCGTCAATGATTGTATTGCTGAAAGTACGTTGTCTTTTTGCTCTTGCGCTGAAATTTCATCAGTCGGATCATTTTCATCAGATGAAATCTCATAAGCTTTTTCCAATGGGACAGTCTCAACATGGTTACTTCGGATAATCCGAGTGCATTGCCTGAATACAATCTTCCGAAACCAGCTAGAGAAAGCATCAGGGTTGTTTAGTTTCGGCAAACATTGATATGCTTCAATAAATGCCTCTTGAGCAACATCCTCTGCGAGATGGAAATCGCCAAGTATCGAGTAAGCATACCCCACCGCCATATCCTGAAACCTCTGAACAATGATTCCAAAGGCATCCAGATCTCTTATTTGTGCTTTTTCGATTAGTGATCTCAATGCTTCCATGTTGTAATTCAGTAATCAGTGCGCTGATTTTGTTCCATTTAAGTTTGAATCAACTGTGCTTTCACCAATATAGTGCCGATTTCTTCAAAAAAGGTGATAAGAATTTTTGAGATTGGTAAATCTTCCTTAATTAATATACTATATCATTTACTTACTCAATTCAAAGACAAATTCATGTCTTGCATATCTTTTACTAATTGTGATAGAATCTTCATTGATATGAAAGCATAGAAAAAGTTCTTTTTAATTCAGAAAAAATCAATTGTAGTCCAAGCCTCTAGCTTGGTATTAAATTGCATCTTTGGGTAAAACTACAAGGAATAGGTATTATGTTTCCAGTAGAGGCATCCGCAATCTATATTGTCGAAGGCATTGAAGAAGACTCGCTAACAAGTGCGAGAGCAAGACGATTAGAAAGTCAAATTCGTTCAAAAACAATTCAGCATATTGATGATGCTGAACTTAATGAAATTGTTATTAAGAATGAATTAAACTCTCCCAAGTCTCATGGCATAAAAGCTGAAATCAATCCAATAATCATATTTAATCGCTTCAGGTTTGATGATCCTCCTGAACTTGTAGAGGAACGAAAACATAAATTTCCTGCGCTTTTTGTAAATTCTGGGCATAAGTTCAATGGCTATGGAGGATTTGATTGGTATGATGCAGGTTCGCCTGCATATCGTGAGAAAACCGGTATAATATGCCAGTCGTCATGGAAACTGCACACCATCTGCGGATGCCCTTTCCTCTGCGCATACTGCTTTTTTGGTCACTTCATCAATATCATGATGAACGTTGAAGATTTCGTTGATCGCCTTGATACTTACATTGAAAAGGCACCGGGACAAACGCTATATCAATACGACAATTACACCGACACCACTTGCTTTGAGCCGGAATATGGCGGAGTCAAACAGCTTGTGGAATACTTTGCAAAACGTCAGCGTGAGTATCTTGAGGTTTACGTTGGCAAAAACCACAATATTGATTTTATGCTGGATATTGACCATAAAGGGCATACCGTATGCTGTTGGAGTCTTAGTGGGCAAACACAAAGTACCGAGATAGAATATAAAACTGCATCAATGAATGAGCGAATCTCCGCTGCAAAAAAGTGTCAGGAAGCGGGTTATCATGTTCGTTTTAGGCTCTCACCCATCATACCTGTGCGAAACTGGAAAGCAGAGAATAGACAAATGATTGAGTCACTTTTTACCGATGTACGTCCTGACGTCATAACATTTGAAACGCTCAGGTTTAGAGATTATGATGCTATTGTCAAAGAGATAGACCCATCATTGCTAGACCCGGAATTCCTGAAGGTTATGGAAGAATCACAGGGAAATAGGCATCTTACTGGTTGTGAGATTCCAGATGATTATCGGAAGAAGGTTTATGAATTCATAATAAACGAGCTTGAGCGAGTCAGCTATGAGACGCCTTACGCTTTTTGTCGTGAATCGAGAATTATATGGGAAGGATTCGCAGACAGATTAGTTCAGCATGATCAGTCCATAGATCGCTACGTTTGCAATTGTGGACCAGATTCGGCTCCGGGACATGAATTACTGTGTTCTAGGTCATTTTCCTGATAGGCTTTTTCTCCTCGCGATTTCATTTTCGACTTCCAATAGAAACCCATCGTGTGCCAATATGCCTGCACCATAGAAAAATTAACCGATCTGAACGCTTTGTTGCAAGTTTCTCTCCAAATTCTAATCCTTACAATACGAAACCCCTACGCAAGTCTATTGCCGAATCAATTTAGCTTTTGTCTGCCGCTAAATGATTAACGTTGGCATATTGCAATTGGGTATTGACAAGTCTGGATTTCTAAGGTATATTTTGTAAACATATAAGCAGTTTTTAGTTTTCAGTTTACAGTTTTCAGTTCAGGAAACGTTACGAATTTCTGAAAGTTACTTATCTAAAATGAGGAGGTGTCATCTTGTTTGATGAATACCCCGATCTTGATGAACTCATGAATTGGTATAGCTCTCGCACAAAACAAAAAGCTAATTTCATCAACCTTCATATACATACACCTTATTCTTTTTCTGCTTTCAAGGACGTCAGTGAAGCTGTAAGGCTTGCCCATGAACAGAACATATTGGTGCTTGGCATAAGCGATTTTAATACTACTAAGGGTTACAATGAATTTACGAGAGAATGTTTAAATACAAAAATTTTTCCTGCTTATGGAATGGAAACAATCGCACTATCCGTTGAAGATCAAAAAGAAAAGATAAGATGGAACGACCCAAACAACCCCGGTCGTATATACTTCTGCGGAAAGGGATTTCGGTATCCCCTTCAGGCAAGCAAAAAAACACAGGATACACTTGCAAAGATCGCTCAAGCCCTTGAAACTCAGGTTCAGCAGATGATAGTAAAATTGAATGATCATCTGAAAAAAGTTTTGCCCAAAATACAGTTGAGTTACGACTATATAAAAGATAACATGACCAACGGGACAGTCAGGGAAAGACATCTTGCAAAGGCTTTACAATACGAATTAATGAAGCATTTTACTGATCTAAACGACAGGTCAAAAGCATTAACAGCGATATACGGAAAAGATAGTCAAGTTGACGTATCAAACAGTGTTTTGCTTCAAGATGAACTGAGATCGAACCTTTTGAAAGCTGGAAAAGTCGCATTCGTAGAGGAAAGCCCTGATGCCTATCTTGACATGGAAGAAGCTAAATCCATCATGCTTGATATGGGTGGTATACCATGCTATCCTGTGCTTCTTGATGGAACGAAAGGCGAACCTACCGAAGCGGAAAAGAATCCAGAATTACTATGCGATAATCTGATCAGCAAAGACATATACTGCGTTGAGTTTATACCTACCAGAAATGATATAAACCTGTTAAGAGAATACGTGTCAGTCTTCAAAAAGAAAGGCATTGTGATCACAGCAGGCACAGAGCATAATACCCCAATGATGGAGCCGATGACTCCAAAATGTCGTGGTGGAGTTGCACTTGATGAATTCTTAAAAGAGACGTTCTGGAAAGGTGCGTGTGTCGTTGCGGCGCATCAGTATCTTGTTGGCAAGAATCAGGCTGGATACGTGGATTCTCTCGGCAATAGAACTAATATGACAGTTGAAAAACTCGAATCTATCGGTGAAGCTGTTATAATGTATTATCTATCTCAATGAATAGTTTTAGTGCTAAATTTGTTATGGTTATTTTAGGACACGCATCAGCGTGTCCCTACATTACAACGTAGTGGCATGCTGATGCGTGCCATTTAAGACGTAAGTTATTTAGTGAGTAAAGCAATGAATGGAGAGGAAAATGGTATCTAAATATAACTGGGAAGAAATTGATTGGAAAAACATGGAAGATGATCTGGATCGCATTGTATCGCTGTCCAGATATTATGGTAGTGACCCTGATTTCGTTTTGGCTGGCGGAGGGAATACTTCGGTAAAGATAGGAGATACCCTTTATATCAAAGCAAGTGGTACGTTCCTCGCTGATATGACCAGAGATAGCTTTGTTGCACTGTCACGAGAAAAGGTCGGCAAGATACTTTCTGAAAATTACAGCAAAGACCCTTTGCAACGTGAGGAACAGGTCAAAGAAAAACTGATGGAAGCACGTACGAATAAAGAATCAGGGAGACCATCAGTTGAGACAATGCTTCACGAATCAATAAAATACAAATTTATAGTACATACTCATCCCTGCCTTATAAACGGCTTAACTTGCGCAAAAAACGGTGAAAGCATAGCTAAAGAAATATTTGGTGATAACACTCTCTGGATTGATTACACAGACCCCGGCTATACTCTTGCGAAAAAGGTTCAAAATGCTCTAGTTCAATACAGGGCAAAACACAATGGCGCTGACCCTGAGATCATTCTAATTCAGAATCACGGTGTCTTTGTCAATGCAGATGATGCTCAGACTATAAAATCCCTGACCGATCAAATCGTAGAGAAGATAACAAATTACGCATCTAAAAAAGAATTCAAGTCAGTCTTTGGAACACGAAATCAGCGATTTCCTGAGAACGTGCCTGATAAAAAGATCAAAGAGCTATCCCCAGCACTCAGGGCTATATTTACAGTTGATAGTAAATGTCCAATAGTTGCTTATAATAATTCGCCTATTGTAATAGAATTCGTTTCATCTGATAAAGGTGAGGAACTTGCACGCTCTGGCGCATTTACTCCCGATCAGGTCGTTTACTGCAAGAGAGCGCCGTTGTGGGTAAGTGTAAAATCTGCGGATGAAAAAGTAGAGGATATAATTAAAAGAACGAAGGATTCAGCGAAGAAGTTTTCAGATAAATACGGTTATCCTCCGAAAGTCGTTTTGATTCAAGGTATAGGCATGTTCTGCATTGGTGACAGCAAGCGCAATGCAGACAACTCAGTGATAGTCTACGAAGATGCAATTAAAATAGTGAAATACTCCTCACCATTTGGCGGACCCCATTTCATGAACGAAAGACAATCGAAGTTTATTGACGAATGGGAAGTTGAGAGTTATCGCAGAAAGATAGCCTCTGGATCAGGAACTATGGGACGTGTTGCTGGCAAGATCGCTGTCGTAACAGGCGCCGCTCAAGGATTTGGTGAGGGCATTACAAGAAACCTTGCTAGTGAAGGTGCTTATGTTATGGTAGCTGATCTGAACCTGAAAGGTGCGCAGGACGTAGCCAATTCTTTGAATGAGCAGTATGGAAGCGGAAAAGCCTTTGCGGTTAAGGTTGACGTGACCGATGAAATGTCTGTAAGCAACATGATCTCTGAGGTTGTGCGTGAATACGGCGGAATTGACGTATTCATAAGCAACGCAGGCGTCGTCAAATCAGGAAGCGTTAAGGTATTAGAGCTTAAAGACTTTGAATTTGTGACAAAGGTAAATTATGTAGGCTATTTCATTGCGGTCAAACACGCTTCACCTGTAATGGCTAATCAGCACAAATACAATCCAGTGTATACATCAGATATAATTCAGATAAACTCCAAGTCAGGTCTTCAGGGAAGCAATAAGAATTCCGCTTACGCAGGTAGCAAGTTCGGAGGGATCGGACTTACCCAGAGCTTTGCACTTGAGTTAGTCGAAGATGGTATAAAAATAAACTCCATCTGCCCCGGAAACTTCCTTGATGGTCCATTGTGGTCAGACCTGGAGAAAGGTCTTTTTGTGCAATATCTGAAAGCAGGCAAAGTTCCCGGCGCTAAGACTATTGCGGATGTGAGACGTTCCTATGAGTCAAAAGTTCCGATGGGAAGGGGATGCAGAACCGAGGACGTTATGCACACGATATATTACTTGATAGATCAGCCTTATGAAACAGGTCAGGCAATCACTGTCACCGGTGGGCAGTTAATGAGATAATGGATTGGAAGGTGATGAATGATGTATACTCAAATAATCAAAGCCAAATTAGATGAATTACCTGAAGATGTAGAAAAAGAGATACTTGACTACATAGAGTTCTTATTGCATAAATATGGCAAAAAAACTGAGAAAAAAAGGTTTAAATTCGATTGGGAAGGTGGATTATCAGACTTAAAGGATGAGTATACATCAGTTGAACTTCAACATAAAGCGATGGAGTGGAGATGATGTATCTGATTGACTCAAGCGTTTTTCTTGAAGTACTGCTAACTCAAGAAAAAAGCGATATCTGCAAGGATTTTCTTGATTCTAATCTTGATAATCTTCATATTTCTGATTTTTCTCTTCATTCTATTGGAGTTATTTTGTTTAGGAATAAGAAAGAAGAAATATTCCAAAGTTTTGTAACTGATATTATTCCGAATGTAATTATTGTTTCACTTCCAAAGTTGTCTTACAAAAACATGGTTGAAACTAAGAAAAGAATTGGATTGGATTTTGATGATACATATCAGTATATGGTTGCTAAGGATCATGATCTAGAGATAGTTACGCTGGATAGTGATTTTGCTAAGATCAATAATATTGTAAACATCAGATTCTTGTGATACATTGTTTATATGGATAATGAATATCGGATCCGAATCAGCGAATACAGGATGCGTTAATATGATTACTTCTAACTGATTGTTGAGATTGAAAACGCAAACACTCTGGATGATCTATGTCGGGTATATCAATAGTTGTAATAAAATTAATGTTTGATGGAGAACTCATCATGGGACGATTTGACGAGTTAAAAGAGAACATATTACCGATATTGCTTCCTTATGGTATAAATTGGATAGCTGTTTTTGGGTCTTATGCACGAGGTGATTATACCTCTGAGAGTGACATTGATCTCCTGATTGACATCGAAGAACCCCGAAAGATTCCAATAGGACTTTTCACGTGGGTACGATTGGAAAATGAACTTTCACAAAAACTTGACAGACAAGTAGAATTAATATCTAATAATGGGTTGAATCAGCGGATTCGACCTTACGTGGAAGCTGATATGGTCGTGATCTATGAAAAAAATTGAAAAACTAGATTTCTGAGATTTTGAAAGATATAAAATAAGGAGAAGAAAAATAATGATACCAGAAAAACAAACTGCTGTTCAGCTTGTCGGCCCAGATGAACTGGTCTTGAATACGGAGAAAGCTGTCCACAAGCCCGGTCCGCATCAGATTCTTGCAAAAGTCGAATCTGTTGGACTGTGCTTCTCGGATATGAAGCTATTACACGCCTTCACAGGACATCCAAGAAAAGGTCCCATCATCGAGGGCATTGACCCAAAGATACTTGAGGAAATACCGAGCTATGTCCCAAACGAACTTCCAACCGTACCGGGACACGAGGCAGTCGTTGAGATCGTAGCTGTTGGTAATGATGTTAAGGATTACAAAGTCGGTGAGCGTTATCTCGTCCAGACCGATTATCGCCATCTTCCGACTGATGGAAGTAAAGCCGCTTTTGGATACAATTTCGAGGGTGCTTTACAGCAGTACGTCCTCATGGATGAGAGAATTATAACTGCACCAGATGGTGAGTCATTCCTTATATCTGTCACCGAAGAACCAAGCGCTTCAGCAGTAGCATTAGTTGAACCATGGGCGTGTGTTGAGGATGCTTACGTCACCAATGAGAGAACAACTATAAAACCAAATGGCAAGGCACTTATCGTAAAAGAAGGCGGAGATTACGACTTAAAAGGTTTGTTCTCTGCAAAGGATGCACCTAAGTCAATAACTGCTGTTGGTCTTGATGAGTTGCATCTTGAAGCGATGGGCGTAAAAGTCGTTTTTGCTGACGAGATTCCAGACGAAAAATTTGACGATATTATCTATCTTGGCGTTAAGAAAGATACTTTCGAAATGCTGGAAAAAAGCAGGCTTGATGAGCGAGGTTTGATGAATATCGCCACAGCGGGTCGCAAGATAGGCGAACCTGTGATGATAGACGTTGGACGTATTCACTACGAAGGCACAAGATTCATCGGCACATCAAGCAACAAGCCATCAGAATCTTATTGGCATATTCCATCTAAAGGAGAGATTCCTGACAGTAGTGATATACTCATAGTCGGCGCCGCAGGTCCGATGGGAACGATGCACGTAATAAGATCGCTTTCACTTGCCAATGCCCCTAAGAGCATAGTGGCAACTGACATAAACAATGACCGTATGGCTATGCTTGAGCGAACGGTAAAGTCACTTGCCGATAAAAGAGGTACTCCATTCACACTCTACAATCCAAAAGAAAAGGGAAACTATCAGGGCAAGGCTGATTACGCTATCTATCTAGTACCTGCACACGTTCTTTTGCCCCCGGTAATACACAATCTAAAGCCAAATGGTATACTTAACATCTTCGCTGGAATAAGGGCTGGTTCTTTTGCGCCGATTGATATGGACTATTACGTTGAGAACAGCCTTTACATGATAGGAACCAGTGGATCAACAGTTGAAGACATGAGGATCGTTCTTGGTAAAGTTGACCAGAAAGTGATGGATACCAACACATCAGTAGCCGCAATATCCGGCATGAGGGGTGCAATAGAAGGGCTTAAAGGCGTTGATACACAGCGTTTTCATGGCAAAGTCATTGTCTATCCGCAACTTACTGAAATGGGATTGATAGAATTAGACGATCTTCCGAAGGTCATGCCCGACGTAGCGAAGCATCTCAAGGATGGCGTCTGGACAAAGGAATCAGAATCAGCGTTGCTGAAGAAATTCAATTAGTTTTAATATAGAGTATGTCATGTAGGGACAGGTTTGTAGCTTTACTTCTCTGGAAATATATCCGCGAATAACGCTAATAAACGCTAATTTAATAGAAAAGGAAGAAAAATACAGATGAAAATCATACAAAAGAAATTAAGTTGTTTAATAAGATATCTAATGAAAAGGAAAGGAGTGATCTTAACCTTGATAGTGTTATTTTTATTTCAATTAGCAGGATTAGCAGGTGCGGGCGACACAAGTTGGATGACCAAGGGCAAGTACGGGATCTTCATGCATTATCAGTATCGTATCCTTCTCAATTACTCGGTAGCGACGAACCCTCAGTTTCCGAATCCGTCGCAAATGACCGCAGAGGGGTGGAATCAATTTGTGGACGGGTTCGATGCCAAAGGATTTGCCAATCAAATGGTTGAGGCGAAAGTGGGATGGGTGATGTTTTGCATCGACGACCATTATTTCGCTTGGCCATGTGCTCCTAATAAGGCATTCAGCAAATATACCGGGTACGCTCCTGGTGAAAAATGCTCGCGCAGAGATTTGATTATGGACGTGGCAGACGCGTTCAACGCTAAGGGTGTGAAACTCATCTGTTACTTCGCGGGTTTGAATGGCTACATGAAGGAACCCAAGGTCTTGGCAGGGCTGAAAGACACGGTTCGTGGGTTTTATAATGAAAAAACACCACCATCGGCAGAATCCCGCAAATTGCGGCTCGAGATTCTCAAGGAATACGCCGACCGGTATAATGACAAGATTGCTGGATGGTGGTTCGATTGCATGGAACTCGACACTTACAAGGATGGACCCGATGACTGGTGGAAGATTAATTCCATAGTGCGGTCAGCCAATCCCAAGGCTGTCATCGCATTCAGCTATGGTGGTAATGAATTTGGGTGTGTAAAGTCAGGCATAGATGATTATACAGCTGGCGATACCTGGAGCAAGCAAGATTTAACTCAATTAATACCCAAGAATTATCCTGCCGGGGGAGGAATTTTGTGGCATGGTAAAATCTATTGTGGAAATGTTTACCATGGCCAGGGAGACGCCAATCAATTCAGTGATCAGGAATTGATCGACTGGATCAACACCTGCAACAGTCAGGGCGGTGTATGCACTCTCGATTGGCCCTTCGATCCAAAGACCGGACTCATAAAGGATTTTGGCATAAAGCAGATGATAAAGATCGAGAATGCAGTAAAATGAAACGACCTATTCCCCGTTATATGTGAGCTTTTACTCATTAGAGACTTAATAGAAAGGAAAAGCAAGTGCAAATCAAAAAGGCTGTAACAATAGTTCTTATGGCATCTTCATGCCTGATTATTGTGTTATCTTTCTTTGGGGTGTTTTTATGTCGTGAATGTCTGTCATCTGACAAGGATATGGTGAAGATCGTTGAACTGATAAATAAAAATGATTATGCAAGAGCCATAACTTTGCTCGAAACACTAGCATCAAAAACAACAGATGCTCAAACAAAGGACAGATACGCCTATCTGATTGCAACCTGCTATCGAAAACAGGGACAATGGGGCAAGGCAATATCTCACTATCAGCAAGTTGCCAGAGACCAAGCCTCCACGTTCAAAGAAATCTCTAGCTTTCGCATTGCCAAATCCTATCAGGAAATGAAAAATTTACCATCAGCCATTACGGAATATGAGGCATTACTAACGAACTATCCGAAAAGTATTTGCACCGTAGAGGCACAGTATCAGGTCGCAGAATGTTATTATAATTTGAAGAAATATGATGAAGCCATTGACAATTACAAAAAATTCGCAGAAAAATATCCACAGGGCAGTCGCTCACGAATGGCGTTATATCGTGTTGGATACGTATATCAAGAAGCACAGAGATTTCAAGAAGCTTATGATCAATATCAGCAATTGATTCGACAATACACGGATAATTCCCTTGCGCGTACCTCTCTCGATAGGATCAAACTCCTGTTAGCATCGGATTCAGAGATAAAAGTCACTAGAGAAGATAATCTATACAGGGGTTTAGTGCTTTTTTATGCCAAACAATACAAAGATGCCCGTGAATCACTAATTAAAGTAATAAATGGTACAGATGATCTGTCTGCAAAATCGGCGTATTTCATAGCACAATCCTATCAGAATGAAGGTGCATACACTTCTGCACAAAATGAATACGAATCACTAATCAAGCTCTACCCTAAAAGTGAATATGCCATAGATTCTCAGTATTGGCTTGCGCAGTGTATCTGGAAATCAGGGAGACCGGGTATCGCAATCGTAGAGTTGGTAAAATTCGCTGACAATTATCCAAAAAATAATCTTGCAGATGACGTTGAATTCCAGATCGCAGAACTCTATAAAGAGGTTGGACAATACAGTAAAGCAGTAGATGCCTACGAAGAGATTGCGAGTAAATATCCAGATGGTGACTTTGCCGATGACTCATTGTGGAATATGGGTTGGTGCTACCGAAAACTGAATAAAAAAGATAAAAGTGCGATGGTATTTCAAAGGCTTGCTAGTCAATACCCAAATAGTAAATCCGCTGGTTCTGCAAGGTTCTGGGCTGGTATGGATTATGAGGACGCTGGAATGATTCAGGAATCGGTCAGCGCATATAAAGAAGCGATGAAAAGCAAAGAGAAATATTATTCCGATAGAGCAAAAAAACGCATTGAGTCACTCGTTAAAAATGGAAAAGCAGACAAAGATACATCATTAGTACAATACAAAAAGGTTGAGTTTGACGAAACTCATCCCGTAATGGAAATTATCAGGCAATACACACCTCTATGGGTTCAGGTGTCTTTGAATTATGGTATAGTTGATGATGCCAACGAAGTGTATACGTCTGCTGATGAAGCGGGAATAGCTCAAGAAGCGGCGTATTACAATCTTTCAATCTGTTATGAACGGATCGGAGATTATAAGAAATCGTGGGCTTACAACTGGAGATTACTTCAGCTACCAAACGTAAAAGATAAGAACAGAGCTTTACCAAAACAAATTTACATGAGGGCTTATCCTACGGTATACATGGATCTCGTATTCAACAATGCCAAAGCGAACAAAGTTGACCCTTATCTAGTTTCTGCGGTTATACTCGAAGAAAGCAGATATGATGCCAAAGCAGTATCAAGGTCAAATGCGCAGGGACTTATGCAGATAATGCCTGATACAGGAAAGATGGTCGCTAAACAGATCAGCATAAAAGATTTCAAGACCGATAAGCTATGCGAACCAGAGACAAATATAAAGATCGGTGCATGGTATCTGAGCAATCTGATAAACAGCTTCACCATACGCACCCAAAATTACTATGCTCAGAAAGGTAAAAAAGAATTAGATTGTTCTGACATTGCAGTCATTCTATCCCTGGGAGGATATAACGCCGGACCTACGAGGATCAAAAATTGGATAGAAGAATACGGAATTGATGACATTGACGAGTTTGTTGAGAACATCCCCATGCAGGAACCGAGGAACTACATAAAGAAAGTCCTCGATTCCTACGAGATGTATAAGTCATTATATAAGTGAATAGTTATGGTAAATTCAAAAATCATTCTCGTTACCGGATGCGCAGGATTTATCGCCTCAAAGATCGCTGAATTACTCCTTGAGCAAGGAACGACCGTTATAGGCTTAGATAACGTGAATGATGCATACTCCACGATTCTAAAAGAGTGGCGATTAGCGAGGATTCAGAAGTTCAGCAATTTCGAGTTCCATCGCATGGATATTACTAATCTTGATGCACTTAAAGGGCTGTTCCAACAGCACAAGTTTGACGCAGTGATGAACCTAGCCGCACGGGCAGGCGTAAGAGCAAGTGTCGAGAATCCATGGGCATACGTCTCCACAAACGTCACCGGAACGCTTAACATCCTGGAACTATGCAAGGATTTTAACGTGAAGAAATTTGTTTTGGCATCAACGTCCAGCATATACGGCGCAAACGAAACACCTTTTAATGAAGATGATAAAGCGGACAAACAACTATCACCTTACGCCGCAACCAAGAAAGGTGCAGAGGCTTTAGCATACACGTATCATTATCTCTATGGTATAGACATAACGATCCCTCGTTACTTTACCGTTTATGGACCTGCGGGACGACCGGACATGATGCCTTTCAAGTTCATCCATCACATAGCGGAAGGGATACCGATACCCGTATATGGAGACGGAACACAGGAGCGGGATTTCACCTACGTTGACGACATAGCACGAGGCTCAATCGCATGTCTCAAACCGTTGGGATTTGAGGTAATCAATCTTGGCAGTGACCAACCGGTGAAGGTGAACTACGTTATCCAACTGATGGAGCAATATCTCGACAAAAAAACCATAATCGAGTATCAGCCAGCACATCCAGCAGACGTTCCAGCTACGTGGGCGGATATATCAAAAGCAAGAAAATTGCTATCCTGGAACTCCAGATTCAGCGTTGAGGAAGGTATCCAAAATGCGGTAAACTGGTATCTGGAAAACAAAGATTGGCTAAAGAACGTTAAAGTTTAAGCACTAGCAAATTATAACAGGAAATTATGATTATAAAATCCAATGAAAAAGAAACCCCAAAGGTAATGCCCAATATTCTGATCGTAACGGGTATTTTTCCTCCAGATATTGGTGGACCAGCATCTTATGTTCCAAAAATAACGGCTGAGTTATGCAAGCAAGGATGAAAAGCAACTGTTATAACTTTATCTGACTCTTTATCTCATGATGATAGCTGTTATCCTTTCCGTGTAATTAGGATACTTCGCCCTCAAAGTAAAATGAAACGTATACCACAAACAGTTTGGACAATAGCTAAATATGCGAAAACTGCTGATGTGATATTTGCCAACGGATTTTTTCTTGAATCAGTTATTGCGTCAAAGTTGAAGCGCAAACCATTAGTGATGAAGATCGTGGGTGACTGGGCTTGGGAACGAAGTGTTAATCATGGCTGGACAAAAGATACTATTGACGAGTTCCAAAAGAATAGATACCCAAGAATAATTGAAGATTAGAGGATTGAAGATTAAAGATTGATCAGGAAATTGAAAATTGAAGATTAGGAAAGGACGGACTTTCTCTCTTAATCTTTAATCTTCAATCTTCAATTTCCTAATCTACAAATGGTTACGTTCCATTGTTACAAGATGTAGCTATAAAGTAATTACACCCGGTCATTACTTGCGCAGAATAGTAGAAGGTTGGAGCGTGAATTCAGATCGAATAGAAGTTATTTATAATGCTTTAGAACCAATCAATGGTGTTTCACCAATACAACTACCTTCATTTGCAGGAGCTACTGTAATTACAGTAGCGAGGCTTGTAACTTGGAAGGACATTGATCGCATAATAAAGGTAGTATCTTCAATATCTGATGTCAGGCTAATAATCGTTGGTGATGGTACTGAAAGAACGTCTCTTGAGAATCTTGTAACTGATCTGGGAATTGCTGAACGTGTAATTTTTACAGAACAGGTTTCAAAACAGTCTGTTTTACAATATTTAAAGGCATCAGACATTTTCGTGCTTAATTCTACTTATGAAGGATTACCACATATAGTTTTAAAGGCAATGGCTGTTGGCGTGCCTATGATAGCTACGGATGTTGGTGGTACAGATGAGGTTGTTAAGCATGAAGTAAATGGGCTATTGATTCCGTCAATGGATGATAAGGCGTTAAGAAATGCAATTTGCAGGCTTTTACAAAATTCAAAGGATGTTGGATTTCATGGAAAGAAGCACCATAAAGCTTTTGAAGAAGAGGGGAAATAGTGATACCGAGATCGCTAAAGTGTTGGATAGAGATAGAAAGACTGTAAGAAGAACTTTAACTGAACCGGCAGACAAACAGCTTGAACGTCCGAAGCGTGGGGTTATTGCATTCTCTCTCCAAGGTAGACTTGCTGATAATCGATGAGTTCGGTTATCTGCCACATGATAAAGAAGCCGGACCACTTTTCTACCAAGTGGTAAGTGACAGATATGAAAAGAAAGGAACGATAGTGACCAGCAACGAGAGCTTACGTTCGTGGGCAGAGGTGTTACATGATTCATCATTAGCTACAGCGTTGATTGATAGGCTAATGCATCATGTTGAGGTATTTTATCTTAATGGTGAAAGTTATCGTCTTAAAGGCAAGAGGAAGTATCTTGATGGTAATGCAACGGAAAATGCAACAGAAACGCAGATAGAAACAGTAGATAGTCAGGTAAAGTAAGGTCTAAATGGATGGGAAATTTTAACTCGGAAAAATAGGACTTGACAATCGGAATTTACAACTAAAAGATAAATAGAAAGCAAGGTGTATAATATGCAAAAGAAGGATCACAGGAATCTCGACTCATTTCTAATATCAGCTATATTGCATTTAATATTCGTAGCAATTCTAGCTTCGTATATAACAATTACAGATAGAGTTCCCGAATCCTCTATAAATGTAACATGGATAGAAATGGAAGATCAAAACATTATAGTTCCACGTCCTATTGTAGATGAATCATATCTACGAAAATTTATACCGAAAGTAAAAACAGACATCACAGCAAATGAAGGAATAAAATCAACAGAACTTGCTCAAGTTATAGCTCCTGCAAAGAATATGGTATACAAAAGTGTTGAGTTAAACCCAAAAGGAATTAAAGATATGGGCATTGTACCAGACGTCATGACAGAATCAAATATTAGTAAGTCAACTGGATTACCAATAGCAGCAGCAGTTGGTACTGAAAAAGGAGTTCAGGTTGGTCGTGGTATGGTGACAGGAAGAACAAGAGTAGGTGTAGGCGCAGGAACAGGAGTCGTTGGTGCAGGATCAGGTGGTAAAGGTGGACTAGCAATCCTAAGCCAAGGTACAGCATCTGAAACGAAACTTTTACCGGATACATTGAAATCACCAACAACACTTGCAGATAACAAAATAGGTGGAATGTTAACAGGAAGAGGAAACGACGTATCCGGTCATATAAGACTTATAAGAGTTAAACATGGATTATCTGATTGGTGGCAAGACCCAAGCGCACTTACGGGTTTGGTAGATTGGCTAAATAAAAATACAAGAATAAAAGCAGATATGAAAGTGGCTGGTGGTGTATTAACGTTAGATGATCCTAAAATATTCGAAGCACCAATATTGATAATGACCGGGCATGATAGGAATATAACAATCGAGAATAACTTGACTCAACCAGAAAGAACCGGTGGTAAACTAGCAACAACACTAACACCTGTTGAAAAATCCGGACTCAGACAGTATCTTGTTGAGAAAGGTGGATTGTTGTTCTTTGATGATTGTGGCTTCAAAGGATTACTTGCCGATGAAATAAAAGCGTTATTAAGAGAAATATTACCAGAATATTCTCTTGAAAACATAGCAAGAACTGATGAAATATTTAACTGCTATTACAATATATCTGGCACACCCAAAGGTAGTGAAATGTTCTGGGGATCCGAGAATGAAGGTAAAGGAACAGTGTTCCCATATCTACAAGGTATAAGAATCGGAACACGACTTGCTGTAATTATAAGCAGGAAGGATTACCTTTGCGCAATAGAGACAGTAGAGATACCAAGCCATACTCAGCTTAGGTATCGTTACTCACCAGAAGTATACAAGTTTATGACAAATATGGTTGTATACGCAATGAGATATGGTAAGATAACAGACCGTTCTGATTATAATTAGACAATACTTTCCTAAATTGCAATGTGAGTCTGAAATCAAATAATCAGACGCACATCCCTCAGTATTCAAGCATAACCAATCAAATCTAACCTTTTATGAGGTAAAAAAAATGAGAAATCTAGTTTTGTCCTTGTTATTAATCATCACAATAACTTCAATGTTATATGGTTGTCCCAAACCGGTTAATAAATCAGAATCAGAAGAAGATAAATACACTCAATTACGTGAAAATATGGTAACAGAACAAATAGCAAGACGTGGTATATCTGATAAACTGGTATTATCAGCAATGAAGAAAATAAAAAGGCACAGATTTGTACCAGATAACATGAAACCCAATGCATACGAAGATACTCCACTTCCAATTGGAGAAGATCAAACAATATCACAACCTTATATAGTCGCATTGATGACAGAATTATTAAGATTGAAAGGTGGAGAGAAGGTACTAGAAATAGGAACAGGTTCAGGCTATCAAGCAGCAATTCTGGCTGAAATCGCAGAGGAAGTATACACAATAGAGATAGTAAAACCATTAGCAGACAGTGCAAGAGAAAAGTTAAACCAATTAGGATATAAAAATATCACAGTAAAGTATGGTGATGGTTATCAAGGCTGGAAAGAACATGCACCTTTTGATGGAATTATTGTCACAGCGGCTCCTGACCACATTCCACAACCATTAATAGAGCAATTAAAAATCGGTGGTAGAATGGTTATACCTATTGGCTCAATGTTTCAAGAACTGAAGCTATTAACCAAGACAGAGAAAGGTATAATCGAGAAAAGCATAGTCCCAGTCAGATTTGTTCCAATGACTGGAGAAGCACAGCATAAGAAATAGCAAGCATTTATAACAGTATGTTTCACGTGAAACAATATTCGTCAACACTCATAATGATTGAGTTTGTGTGAATGAGAAGCCTATGTTTGATGATTTTCTTTTGTATTGACAATGCGATAACATGGTTGTAGACTTAATATATGCAAAAAGTGGTGGTTACATTGTTACTGTTGATTTTCAACAGGATGCTACGTGGAAACCAGAATATTTTCCGTATCCATTACAACTTTTTGATGATGATGTGGAAGAAAATGTGGGTGTAGAGATTATTGATCATCTTATCTGGAATAATCCAAATAAAATCATTAAAGAGCATTTTGCTGGATGGGGTGCTTTGGATTTTGCGGCGGACCTAGCACATGAGGCAAAAACGTCATGGAAGTCTCTTCTCAATTCCAATAATTGGCCAGTTGTAATGATTGCAGGAACGGGGTCAGGATATGCTGTGTTTAGTTCTTACAAATCACTCAATCGCTGGGTAGGACGGGTAATCAGAAGGTTGCTGAAGTACTTCAAAATTTCCTCTTCTGGCGTGGTCCGTTGGCTGTAAATCCAAAAAGTAAAATGACTTCAACATGGGCAAGACTGAAACTTGCAGGTTGAGGATTTTGGGGTTTTCAGATTATAGTGTGGTAAATAATTCGCATAGCTTCAGCGGAACGGCATATAAATTGTGTTGAAAGTTTGAAGGTTCAAGGTTAAAGATTAGAAAATATGCTTCTAATCTTCTAACTTTTAACCGATTATCTCTATCGCTCCTCCGGAGCTTTAGGTTGTTTTACATGTTTTTTCTACAAACATAACACCCCTTTGGGGTTAAAACTCGTTAAGGCAGCGACATTCGTCTGAAGCTTTCTACTACAGTAATTTATAAATGTAGCGAATGGTTATAGACTTCGTGTTTCATTAATAGAAAAAGCGGTATAATCACTTTTTTAAATGTATTGCTTGCTTATTATTAATGTAATTATTCATGCAATATTTATTTTGTCTTATCCCATAACTCTAGTAATTTATCTCGACTTGCTAGTAAATATCTTTTGTCTCTGGAGAACACTTCTAGCGTTATTGTGCCATCATATTTGTATCTTTTGAGTGCAGATACTACCTTGTCCCACGGTATTAATCCAGCCCCTAATGGTAAGTGTAAGTCAGCAATTCCGCCTTTATTATCTGAGAAATGTACGTGTTCTAGCCTTTTATGGAACTTTTCAAGTAACTCTTCTGTTTTGTTTTTTTCTGTGTTTAAATTGGCATGTCCTGCATCAAAATGAAATCCAATATCCGGAACTGCATCAAATAGTGCTTTTAGCTCTTCAACGTTGCCAAATATTTTCATGGTGTTTTCAATCATAAGTTTTAAGTTGTAACGTTTTGCTTCTGTTACGGCTAACTTTATTGCTCGAATGTTTCTTATAATAGTCCTATCTTTGCTGAAAATGCCTGCGGATGCTTCATCTGCATGTAGATTAACTTTGCTAATTTCTAATGCTTGAAATGTCTCAAAACAGTTACAGAGTTCTTTTAATGCTAGTTCACAGAAGCTTTGGAAAGGAGATGCCAGTGGGAGATAATATGCTGTATGACCAACGGCTTCAAGATCATATTTATCTATTAATTCATTGACGGCATCTATATTGACACTATTTGCTTGTGCACCGGGTGGCTCTAAGGTTAAATCTACAAAATCAAATTTATTCTCACCAATCCATTGAATCTCCTTTAAGAGGTTTCCCATTGGATTGTTCATAGCTCCAATTTTCACAGTTTTATCCTGCTTTCTAATTTAAAAATCTATTAAATCTTTAATTGCTAATGCTACATTATTATCTTTTTCGATGGCTAGAGTATGCTCGATTTCGTTTTGAGCATACTCGATTTTGTTAAGGTAGTAATAGCATTGGGCTTTTAGAGCGTGTATATCGGCTTCGGAATCATAATCATGACGATATAGATATTTGTTATTTCCTTGTTGAGCATTGTCAATTGATTTTAGGATGTTTTGAAAGTCGTCTGTGTTGTTTTTTCTCACAAGAAATGCACATGCCTGACCAATCCATGCGTCTGAATTCGTTTTGTCTTGATTGATGGTTTCATGGAACTTGTCTAGGGCATTAGTCAGATTCATCTGATTTACTCCCATGTCTTGCGATTTATTTAAGTATGACCAACCAAGACCGTTATATGCATCACCAGATATTTCCAAAGATGGTTTTTCGTTTAAGACTTTTTCAAAAGCAAGCATAGCAGACTCGTATTTTCCTGAATTGTATTCCTGCCAACCCTTTTGAAGATCGTTTTCAAGATTTATTATATTGCTATCTTGCTGATCTGAGCTACAGCTAATCAGAGTAAAAATACATAGGATAATGGCTAGAAAATATGATACACTCATAAATATATTGCCTTATATGATAAAGCGAACAGGCTACTTTTTTAATTGTGGGTTTTGAACTGTGATGCTTCCTAGATCACCACTGATAATTGAACGTCCAAGATAGGATATTTGCCACTTGATCTCATCACCATTCCAATTGATGGGGAAATATATCTGATAAACGTAAACTATGTCTTTTTTGATATTTGATATAGGAGTCATTTTCTGGTTACTTATTATAGTCTTGCCAAGCCTTGTAAGTGAGATTCTTGGTATATCATTTCCTGTATTTTCACTAATTCGGGCGATTAAATCAATGTATCTGCTGTTCACAGCATTTGGCAGAAACTTTACTTTGAAACCGATCTTATCTCCAAGATTCGCTGAATATGAATAAGAAACAGTTCCATCAATGTCTGCATCTGTCTCTGGAATCCAATTCGGAATAAGAACCACTTTATTGGCATTGTAGCCAAACAACGGTATTGATATTTGCCCTTTACCTGCTTCAATTATCATGGATTCAACAGCTACGGGTTTTTCATCTCTTATAGAAACTACTCTGATATCAAAATTATAAGATTGTTTAACGCTTAAATCAATATTAAGGTTTGATGTTCCATTTCCTCCTATAAATTCTATATAATTTGCTGACCAGCTTTTTATAAAATGAGAGCGATTAGAAATAGGAAAAGCATCATGCTTAAAACCATATATCGGTATTAAATCTAGATTACTGTAGCCATATCTGCCTGATTCAAATGAATCGCTATCAAGGTAATTGGCAACCTTCCAATCGGAGAATATGTCACTGAACCTTTGTGAGTATCCCTTAGAGGTAAGAACAGCATTTATACCATTGATCCCATGGGTTGGCTGGGTTATAATTGACGATATGGTTGATACACCACCATAGTGTTCGTGTAGATACATCATCCACAAGTAACTGGCACCATAGTTTGCCAATGAACTCATCATACCGTTACTCCAAGAAACTAAAGATGTCTGCGGTTCTTTTTCGTAGGCTTCAACGTGCGTAGAACGACGACCTGATTGATACCCACACAGGAACAAAGCCGAATATTCTGAACAGCCTTCATTTATCCATATATCCTCATCTGGATCATATCGCCAGTGTATCAGGTGCTGAAACTCATGAGCTAGTATTTCTTTCGTTATAATATCCTCTACGCTTAGAGGATTAGAGTCAATGTAGATCATCTCTACTTCGTTACTGCGGAACTGCATTCCAGTGTTTGGATCACGGACAACACCACGTTTTTGATTTATTGGCTCAAAATATCCTGCGACGAAATTACCATTTTCTTGTGTATCGGGGATGTCGAGGATTAGAATGTATACCTTTGGATCAAGGTCTATCTCATCCGGTGGTAAACCAAGATTCTCTGTCTCAAGTTCGTATATGCCCTTTGAAGCATTTGCAGGAGTTGATTCATCGAAAGCTCTCCGAAGCTTTGCAACACCTGTGTTTGTCACGGTTTTCTCCCACTGTGAGTTTTCTACAAATATGTAGCAAAACTCACCAACAGCACGACAGGTAGCATTTATAAAGTATGATCTGCTTGAACGAGAGAAGTCTACTGCATAAAACTTTCTTTGATCGCCGACTTGTGGGGATTGTTGAGCAGGGGCAGGTATTGTGCTATCATCAATTACAGGGATCGTACGATTGGCACGATCTATAAGATTGCTAGTTCCATCTATCCATGCACGATCAGAGCCAATACATAAAACGGGCATTTGCAAAAAAAATGCACAGAGGATTACAAATAAGATATTTGACAAGGTAGGAAACAATAATTTGAACATAATCTGTTAATTCGGAAAAGATTTTTGGGGGTTTTGAAATATCATTAGTTGGGTCTCATTCCTCGACCCAACCGACAAATGCTACCAATTTTTAATTTTCTATATATCGCTTCTCTGGAGCTTTACGTTTTTTTTTGAATATCGTTTCTATAAATATTTCATCCTTTTGGGGTTTAGGAAATGCTATTTCACTTCTCTGTATTGGAACCTAATTTGGCTTTAAGATCGCTTAATTTCCTCTGAAGTGCTGTTTTAGATGGTCTTAACTCAAAAGCCTTTTCCCATTCTTGAGCGGCTTTATTAGTGAATTCTCCACCTTTTTTGAGATATGCTTCACCAAGATGCTCACGAATGTCGCTGTCACTAGGGGTAAGCTCAACAGCTTTTTCTAGCTCTGAGATAGCTTTATCTATCTTTCCAAGCTTGAAATATGCCCAGCCAAGACTATCATGGATAGTTCCATTATTCGGTTCCAGTGTTAAAGCTTTCTCGATGTAAACGACAGCCTTATCCAGAGTCTTATTTTGCTCAACAAGCATGTAGCCAAGATAGTTGTATGCTTTTGACTCATTTGGCTTCAACACAATGTATCTTTGCAGATACTTTTCTGCAAGATCATAATCGCCTTTAGCATCATAAACAATTGCTATATCGTAGTTTAGCTCAATATTTTTGGCATTTTCTTCTAGTAGAGTCTTATAAACGTCTATAGATTTCTGGAAGTTCACATCAGACAGATTTTTCTCACCTTTTTCTTTGTAAACTGTACCTAGTCTGTAATAGGCATCAGCTATATTCTTTTTGCTTCCACCTCGACCTTTCAGTATACCTTCAGATATGGATATAGCTTTGTCGTATTCACCTTCTGCAAAGTATAGTTGTGCTAGTAAAACCATCACGTCTGCAGAAGAATTATTAGGAACAAGCTTGAGAATGAATAAACATTCCTCAATTGCCTCTTCATTACGACCTTGAGCGGAATAGAGATAAGCCAGACCGTAGTGAGATTCCATATTATTTTCATCGAGCATGATAGCGGTTTTATATTCCTCGATGGCTTTGTCTGTCTCTCCAGATTCTGAATAGGCAACCCCCAATCTATATCGGTAACTAGGCTCGTAGGGTCTAAGCCTTACCAATTGCGAATACGCATTTGCTGCCAGTTTGTAATTACCAAAATCAAATGCCAATACACCCAGAAGACGCTGGGCATTATAATGATCAGGGTCTAATTCTGCGGCTTTCTTAAATTCTTCAATCGCGCCCGGTCTGTCTTGTATTTTCATAGATTTTATATAACCAGATAAGTAATGGGCATTTGCATTTGATTGATTTAATTCCAGAGCATTATCAATCTCGGTTCTTGCTGTTTCATAATCTTTCTGGGCGATGTATAATTCAGCAAGCTTTGTGTGTAAAAATGATGATCTCGGATCAAGCTGGATAGCTTCATTTAGATAATTTGCAGATTCTCTATAATCTGCCTGAATACCTATCTGATTTCCACTGGAAGCGTCAACCGAAGTCTGATGTTCCCAGTATATAGACTTGGATACAGCAGAATAGCTCTTTGCGTCTGGATCAAAGCTCTGTTTAAGTTCTGAAGGTGGAATGAAATCCTGCTCTTCATAGTTCTGGGCGAAAGTAGAATCTATATAAAAAAGCGTAAGACATAAGAAACAGAAGGCAATAAAAAATAGGTAGTTGAAATGAGACACAAAGTAAGGTATATCTTGAGTTTTGTGTTTCGTATCCTGTATCTTACATCCTGCTTTTTCGTTTGTAATGCAAGAAATTACCATTGTTTGAAAAACCTCCATTAAGTGATGGGTTTTATTGTAAGGGCGAAGCATTTTCTTATTAAACAAATTGATTATTTACTTTGATCTAACAGAAAATGCTTCGTCCCTACTCGATACAATATTAGGACCGTTGGGTCTCGTTACCTCGACTACAATTACTGCTGTGACAAGTCACAACAATCCAAAAGAGTTAATTCGGTTGACCATTAGTTTTCGTTATTATTTTCTGTTTCATCGAGGAGTTTGTCTTCAGAATCTTCCTCTGATACAGCAACTTCTGATACCGCAACTCTGGCAATATCACTGACCTTATCATCCTGCTGTAAGGCTATGATGCGTACTCCTTGAGTATTTCTGCCGATGGTGCGTACACCGCTTATGGGTAATCGTATAATCATGCTTCCAGTCGTCATAACTATAAGCTCATCATTATCGGTAACGCCCTTGATTCCAACCACGGGACCGTTTCTAATACTGGTCTTTATGGCGATAATGCCTTTTCCACCTCGCCCTTGTTTTCTGTATTCTTCCATGTCGGTTCTTTTTCCAAATCCCTTTTCTGTAACAACTAGCAAAGTGGTATTATTGTCAGCTATGGACATGCCAACAACGAAATCACCATTTTCCAGCCTGATACCCCTTACACCGTTAGCTTGCCGTCCCATAGAGCGAACTTTGGTCTCGGAGAATCGGATGGACATGCCATTATGAGTAACTATTATAACATCCTGATCACCATCAGTCAACCTGACGTCCATCAAGTAATCACCTTCATCAAGCGTTTGAGCTATGATACCACGACGCATAGGCTGTGAATACGCAGAAAGGTTGGTCTTTTTGACAACTCCATGCCGCGTTGCCATAAAAACGTAGTGCTTATCGTCGAATTCTTTGACGGGAACGAAAGAGGCAATATTCTCACCGGGTTCGATTTGAAGCAGGTTCACAATTGCTTTTCCTCTGGCAAGCCTGCCTTCCTCTGGTATCTCAAAGACCTTTAACCAGTGGCATTTTCCTCTGTCAGTAAAGAAGAGAATGTATTGATGCGCTGAGGCAACAAACATGTGTTCAAGGAAGTCCTCTTCTTTAGTTCCCATGCCTTTGACGCCAACGCCACCTCTTCGCTGTTTTCTATAAGTAGCAAGCGGGATTCTCTTTATGTATCCAGTATGTGATATGGTGACTATCACGTCCTCATCAGCGATTAAGTCTTCAATGGACATTTCGCCCGGATTTTCGACGATCTCAGTTCTGCGGTCATCACCATATTTTTCCTTTAGTTCCAGAAGTTCCTCTTTGATTATGTTTCTAACGAGGGCGTCGCTTGCGAGGATTGACCTGAGTTCTTGAATATTAACGAGAATCTCGGCGTATTCTTCCTCGATCTTTCTTCTTTCGAGACCTGTTAATCGCTGGAGCGTCATTTCGAGAATGGATTGAACTTGAGCCTCAGAAAGCTTGTAGCCTGACATCAGTTTCTCTTTTGCTTCAGCAGGTGTTGCAGACCCTCTGATTATAGCAACAAAGTTGTCAAGATTAGCCATTGCTATTTTCAGACCTTCGAGTATATGCGCCCTTCTCAAAGCCTTATCAAGATCAAATCGTGTTCGTCTGAGGATAACCTCTCTGCGATGCTTGAGCCAATAAAAGAGCATCTGTTTCAGGTTAAGCATCTTTGGCTGATTGCTCACAAGTGCGATCATATTTGCACCAAAGGTCATCTGCATTGACGTATGCTTGTATAACTGATTCAGGATTACTTGAGCGATCTCATCTTTTTTCAATTCGATGACAACTCTTATGCCGTCTTTATCAGACTCATCTCGCAGGTCAGAGATACCTGTAATGGTTTTTGATCGCACCAGATTAGCGATCTGCTCTTTCATCTTGGTCTTGTTGACCTGATAAGGCATTTCCGTCACGATTATGCTTTCTCTTCCGTTTTTAGCCCTCTCTATTACCGCTCTTGCTCTCATTATAACAGAGCCTCTGCCTGTCATGTGGGCATTCTTTATGCCTTCACGACCAAGTATCAGTCCACCGGTTGGAAAATCAGGTCCGGTGATCACAGTCATTAGTTCCTCTATGGTTGCTTCGGGATTTTCCAGAAGCATTATTGTTCCGGCAACTATCTCGCAGATATTGTGCGGAGGGATATTTGTCGCCATAGCAACCGCTATACCTGAAGTCCCATTGACTAGAAGGTTCGGCAGTTTTGAAGGCAAAACCACTGGTTCTTGTAGAGTTTCATCATAGTTCGGTCTAAGGTCCACTGCATTTTTGTTTATGTCAGTGAGCATTTCTTCAGCTATTGCGGACATTCTTGCCTCAGTGTAGCGCATAGCGCCCGGTGGGTCGCCGTCAATGGAGCCGAAGTTTCCCTGACCATCTACAAGCATGTATCGCATGGAGAACTCCTGCGCCATGCGAACCAGTGTTCCGTAGATTGGGTCGTCTCCGTGTGGGTGATATTTACCCATGACCTGACCAACAACGTAAGCGCATTTTACAGTAGCCTTATTGTGCATCAATCCTTCTTGATGCATGGCAAACAGTATTCTGCGAATACTCGGTTTTAGACCATCACGAACATCAGGTAATGCACGGTTGATTATGACGCTCATGGAATAGTTTAGGTACGATTCTTTTAGTTCATCTTCGATATCTTTTGGTACAATTTTTTCGCCAATTGGTAGCATTTTTTTAGTTCCTAGTTTTCAGTTTTTAGTTTTTAGTTTCAATTTCGAGTTACTAACATTATAAGCTATTTCCTCACCATTTCTAGTCTTTAATTCCGCAATCATATCAGAAAGCATAGCTTTCAATTCTGGTAAATTCTGTTGAATCGTTTTCCATATTATAACCAAGTCAATACCATTATAATCATGTGACACTTTATCACGTATTCCAGCCATATCTTTCCAAGGGATTTCAGGATATTTGTTTTTAATTGAATTGGGAATCCTTTTCGTTGCCTCTCCGATTATTTCAATGCCTCTTTCTACAGCAAATATTGTCTTTTTATCGTTTATAAACTCATCATAAGCAATGTCATTAATAAAATCCTCAATATCCATTATTGTATTGATAATATCACTGATGTATACCAGATAGTCTTTTTTCGTCATATATATACAACTTCTCTAATGATATTTTCTCTAAACACAGGCTTTAACGCTGTTTTCATAACAAGGTCAACCTTCTTACCAGTTCGTTCTCCTAATTCCCTCTCTAAAGCGACATATTGCAAAAGACCGATAGGCTCAATGAACTCAACAAGAACATCAAGATCGCTTCTTTTTTTCTGCTCACCTCTGACGTAAGAGCCAAATATTCCCAGAGACTTGACCTTATATTTATCTGCAAAATAAGGCATATCATCTTTGATTTTCGTTGTAATTTCTTCGAGTTCTGTCATTATGATCACCTTTAGAAAAATCATACTCTATCTTAATAGACACGTATAGTTTTCTCCACAAAGATCACAGGAAACTCTTTACGTCCTGTCTTTATTTCAGCTATTTCGATTACCTTTGTAGCATAATCTTCTCTGCTCATATTATCATTCTGCTTGAGAAATTTGTAGTGCTTCAGTCTTTTCGTCTAAAAGCTCGATATAAGCCGAGATCGGTATATCGAAGGATAATGTCTTGCCTTTTGCACCAGCGGTCTTGTGACGAAAGTTAAGAATAGTCAGTCCGACTATCTCATGAGTCTCTGAATCAAACCGAACATAAACTTCATCAGCGATCTCTTTGGAGATAGACGGTCGAGGCTCACCAAAATGGATATTTAACTCGTCACTTGGAGAATAGTATGAAAATTTCATTTTTTCTTTCATAGTAATCTATCCTGAACCCATGCTTTTATTAGTCACCAACTGAATGATGATCGCTATGATCGTGGTTACGATCACTCCAGAACCAAAGAGAATATAGTCTCTACGAGCACTCCGCTTCTCGCCTGATCTAACAAGTTTTGCGAAATGCTCTGCAACTGGCACAGGAACATTTTTCAGTGCTTCGATTGTATCCTTCAGTTCCTTTTCACGAATTTCCATATTTGCTAGATCATTTTCAAACTTCCGCAAAGTCTCTGACTTTTCATGTGCAATTTCAGTAATCTCTCCAATAACGTTATCAACTTCTGATGATGCTCTTGCCAGATTTGATAAGAGTTCAGAGAGTCTTTCACTATAAGTTTTCTTGGCTTTCTCTTTGATTCCAGAACGTCTAAAATGTCCCCATAGATAGAATACTAAAGCTACAATTAGACTAGCCACCATGCCGATGATCAAATTATATATTATATCAAAAGTCATAGATTCCCCCTTAATGCTTTGGTACTATCTCTGCTAAATTCATATTTCCACATTTCACAAATCCAATTTTATGAACTGCTGATCTTTATACTTTTCTGGATCACCAAAAATCTCTTCGATTTCTTTCATCTCTTCGTCATCAACGTAAGGGATCATACTTAATTTTAGCTTTATCAAATTCTCTTCCATTGCTTCAGATACAGCCTTCTTGATTAGCTGATAGAATTTTTCCTCATCTATTGTTATTTCCATAATCAACCTGCTTTCAGCTTTTTAGTAAACTACCTGTAATACTTCACCTTACTACTCACAGTGATTACTTATCAATAAAGTCATCTAAGATCAATACGCTCAATTCTTTAACTCTTTCAAAATTCCTGTCATTAGTAAGAAGATACGAACTCTCAGAAGCCAGGGTGGTTGCTAACTGAATGGCATCTGGTGTACGTAAATTATATCTTGCTCGTAAGTGTGCCGCTAGTTCACCGATTTCTGGGGTGACAGATAGAAAATCTATATTTTTACTTCGGGTAATATACAACCGAAATTTATCTGCCAAATCAATTAATCCATCTCGGATAGGTTTTGTTAAAACTTCGATTAAAGTTATAACCGAAACAACAGCAATATTATCACCTCTAGCGATAGAATCGTGAATATGTTGCAAGACTGTAGCATAAGGCTCAATATTCTCTATATAGTAAATTACTGAAGATGTATCAAGTAGAACCTTTTGTCCAATTGGAAGTTTCATCTTTCCCATTCGTTCCGCTCACTATCTATGTATGCTTGAACGTTTTCCTTAGACCACGTACCTTTTCCCGCACCTCTAAGGTCTCGAAAGTCAAGTTTCTTTAGATCATCTCTTTGTTTGACTAATCGATCCAGTATATCACTAGCTAGAAGCAATTGCTCAGACTCCGATAATTTTTCAATCTCATTACTAATTTTCTGAAGAGTACCTAAAGACACTAAACATCACCTCTTAAACCTATGATCCATAAATGTCTAAATTCGTCACCTGAAGTGCGAATTTCTCAATAAATTCCCTACGAGGCTCTACCTTACTGCCCATGAGGGTCGTGAACATCAGATCAGCTTCAACAACGTCCTCTAGCTTTATCTGAATTAAGGTTCTTACAACCGGGTCCATCGTAGTGACTCTGAGTTGCTCGGAGTTCATCTCTGAAAGACCTTTATAACGCTGGACGTTGATCCCATGTTTTCCGATCTCCAGTATCTTTTCAAATAACTCACGTGCAGAGGAAGCGGTATTTATTGAACCGTCTTTTTCTTCCATTTTGAATAGCACATCTTCTTCCTTTTCTTTTTTATCTTCTGGCGTTTCGTCTTCCCATTCTTCCCATTTTTCCCATTTTTCTTTGCCATTATTAGAATCAATCATGTCCTGCGGAGTGATCTCTCTTTTGGATAGTTTCTCAAGTATCTGCTTTATTTCTTTTATCTCCGGGAGATCAGTGGCTTCCTCGACAATAACCTCGTTTTCCTTTTCCGGCTTTTCTATATCATCTTTCTCTTCAAGCATATCAAGCTGTTCTGGTTCTTCTTTAGTTTCCTCTTCTTTCTCTGGCTCTATCTCTACCTCAAACTGCTCTCCTTCAAATCTGTAGTATTCACCCATGCCAGTTTTTACTCTATACAGTGGAGTTGCAATGCTATCTACAAACCAGTCTTTGAACAGCCTATCTGCGTCTATACCTCTTCGGCGTAAATTCATCAACTGCTCATCAAAGGCAGAGATATTCTCTATTATCTGATGAGCCTGAAGATCAGTGTATGGTCTTTCACACCTGACGTTGCTTATAGATGTGTTTTCAAAAGCAAGAGCAAGCAGATGCTTATTCATTTCATGCTCGTTATCAATGTATTTCTCTTTTCTGCCTTTATAGACTCTATACAATGGCGGTTGAGCAACGTAAAGATGCCCTTTCTGAATAAGCTCAGGCATGTGACGGTAGAAGAACGCCAGCAAAAGCGTTCTGATGTGTGCGCCGTCAACATCAGCGTCAGCCATGATGATGACCTTTCCATATCTCAGCTTGGCTAAGTCGAAGTCATCCAAACCAATGCCTGTACCAAGTGCGGTTATCAGTGTTCTGATGGTGGCATTAGCGAGAACCTTATCCAGACGCCATTTTTCCACATTTATGCCCTTACCTTTCATGGGCAATATCGCCTGAAATCGCCTGTCTCTAGCCTGTTTAGCTAACCCGCCTGCTGATATACCTTCAACGAGAAATATCTCGCTATTCTCTGGACTTTTTTCACTGCAATCCGCAAGAGTTTCGGGAAGGTCTGCATCTTCAAGTGCACCCTTTCGTCTTGTAAGCTCTCTGGCTTTTCTCGCCGCTTCACGAGCCTGCGCCGCAAGCACACTCTTCAGGACTATATTCTTTGCAACAGAAGGATTTTCCTCAAGATAGGTGCTTAGTTCCTCGTTGACGACAGATTCCACAATGCCCTGAACTTCCCTGTTTCCAAGCTTGTCCTTTGTCTGACCACCAAACTGAGGCTCAGGGACCTTCACGCTAACCACAGCGGTTAAGCCTTCTCTTATATCATCCCCCTGCAAGCTGGCGTCAGAACCCTTGAGAAGCCCTCTGTTCTTTGCGTAATCATTGAACACCCTCGTAAGCGCTGATCTGAATCCGGTCAGGTGAGTACCGCCGTTATGTGTGTTGATGTTATTGGCATAGCAGAATACTTGCTCTGAATAGTCGTCTGTGAACTGGAGGGCAACCTCAACCTGAACGTTGTCTCGCTCTTTTTGTATGTAAATCGGGTTATTATGTAATATGTTCTTATTCTGGTTCAGTAATTGGACAAATGAGACAATCCCGCCGTCGTAATGGAAGACACGATCTTTGCCTGTTCTCTCATCAGTCAGTGATATTTTTACCCCTTTGTTCAAAAAAGACAACTCACGCAGGCGATTTGATAGCATGTCAAAGCTAAATTCAATGCCTTCAAATATGGTCTTGTCGGGCAGGAAGTTATTGGTTGTTCCGTTCCCACTACTTTTACCGACAACTTTTACTTCAGTTACGGGTCTTCCGAATTCATATTTCTGGCGATATATATTTCCGTTACGCCTTACTTCGACCTGAAACCATTCTGACAAGAAGTTGACGACGGTAAGACCAACCCCGTGAAGCCCGCCAGCTACTTTGTATCCAATACTGCTTTTCCCGTCAAACTTACCTCCAGAATGTAGCTCAGTCATAATGACTTCGAGAGCGGATCTTCCACTTTCGTGTTTATCTACTGGTATGCCACGACCATCATCAATTTCTGTGACGCTATTATCGGGATGTATGATCACATTGATCTCTGTGCAGTATCCAGCGATGGCTTCGTCAATACTATTGTCAACCAACTCTGTTACTAATTGATGCAATCCCTCTGTGCTAGTGTTGGCGATATACATACTGGGGCGTTTTCTGACAGCTTCCCATCCTTCTAATGCCTGAATATCTTTTGCGGTGTAATCTGACATAATAAACGGCTTAAAATTTATAAGCCTTTCCTCCTCATCTTTGTTAGCTTGCTTTGATTAATGAATAAATTTCTTAATGAATTTTTTATATCATCATCTTTGATTGTCGAAATGATCTCGTCTATTTTTTCAAGTTCACTTTGGTCCAATTGAGTTCCTTTAAGTTCTTCCATGTAATTATCTCTGTCTTTAAGTTCAATATCTTTCTTTTCTACTTTACCGACACGAAATATTATATCTTTAATAACGTCCCTTCCTGCAAGAAGGTTGATTTTTTCCACGTATTTTCTTTTGTATAGTGAAAGTGCGTGTAAAACTACTGAGTCTGTAACATTTACAATCAGCCTACTGTTTGAAATGCTTATAGGCTGAGTTCTGGAAGCCAAGGTAGATGCAACGTCATTCCACAGCGTTAATGCCTTACATTCGTCAATCTTTTCACTCAGCCCAAGCTGATCCAGTGTGTCTTCAAGAATTGTCTTTATGTGCATTTCCATCTCTTACACTGCCATTTTCAACAATAAAAATGCTTAATCCTGAATTATGCTCATTTGCTTTTGGTAGCCATCGCTCAAGATGATTTTCTTGAAAGTCGTGAAACCCTGTCGTCGTCAAGAATGTCTGAACAGGCATCTTGCTTATCATATCAAAAAGCAATGAAACCCTTTTATCGTCAAGTTCTGACGTAACATCATCCAGCAAAACTATCGGGTATTCATCAAGCCGTAAGTTCATAAGTTCAAGGGTAGCCAATTTTAGTGACAAAACAGAAGTGCGCTGTTGCCCTTGAGAACAGAATTTCCTTATATCCATGCAATCTATGGCAAAAATTAAATCATCACGATGCGGACCAGTGTTAGTCGAACCAAATCTTATATCCTGATCGAGACTGTCGTTGAGTCTTTTCTGAAACAGATCGCTGATGGCATCACCAGATTTCCATAGCTGGCTTTGATACTCTATGGTTAGTTTCTCTTTTGACAGAGTTAATTGACTGTGTTTCTCCATCGCAAGCTCTGACAACTCAGGAATTATGGAAGCCCTCTTTCTGACAATCTCGGTTCCAGCCTTGACTAGCAGAGAATCCCACGAATCAAGAGTATCAGCGAAAGAGTCGGAGTTATCAGTTTTCCTGATTTTTTGCTCTTTGAGTTTTTTCAGTAATTCATTTCTCTGTTTTAATGCTGACTGATAATCCTGAATATCGTGTAAGTACGTTGGGTCAATTCTTGATATTAAAATATCGAGAAACCTTCGGCGCTCAGATGGTGAACCTTTGACGAGTGAAAGGTCTTCAGGAGAAAACATGACAGTGTTTATCTTGCCTATGATGCTCGATATTTTACCCTGTGGCTTGCCATCTATCTTGACTTTCTTTTTTTCGTCAGCGGAATTGACTATCTCAACAACAGTTGATGAATTTCTTGCTTTAACATAGCCTTTGAGGTAGAACCAGCTTTTACCGTTCTGTATTAATTCAGTATCGAGGCTTGTCCGATGGGACTTTGCAGTAGAGAGAAAGTAAATTCCTTCCAGAATGTTAGTTTTACCCTGAGCATTTCCCCCCACGACAAGGTTCATGTTGGATGAGAAATGCAGGCACAAAGAGTCATAATTGCGAAAATTGCGGAACGTAATTTCTTCAATAAACACATTAAAGTCGCTGTTCCAGAAGACGTTGCTGTTCTGCTGATAAGATCACTTTTGAAGGATTAGTAAAGCCAAACTTGGAATATATTTCCATAGTTTTATTTATAGCTTCATTATGTGCCGACGCTATGAGTTCAACAATAGATAATTTACTTTCAATGGCAATATCATTGTAGTTTGATATATATTTCCATACCCAGGGGCGATCTGGTTCAAACAACTGACGATCTTTCATCCCTTCCAACTTAATTGATATTATTACGCCATTTTTAAATACGTCTTTCATTGCTAAACGTGTAGCAAATTCATATATCTCGGTTACTCTATACAGAGTTGATACCTCACCAAGCCAGCGGGAATTTACCCCAACATTTTCTTTCCAATAATCTTCCAAGCAAGAGAAATAATGAATGAATTGACCGCTTTGATAAAATCTCCACAATTCGATCATACCTCTGAAATCAGCACCAGACTGAACATAATCATCCCCAAAGGCTTTTTCTTTCTCACTTACAGCAGGATAGTCCCAGCCACGAAGAAACACACGACAATCTTCAATTATTTCCCAACAAAGATCCAAGGAATCGATCCTATGTTCTTCAAACTCTATGGGACAAAAATTTACACGCCAATAACCCTTACTTTTGATCCTTTCAATCCGATCTTTGGCATCTACTTCAGTTACATTTTCAGTTACATTCAAAGCATTTATGGTACTCATTTACCTCACCTCACCAAGTTGCTTATCAAATTTATCTTTATCAGAAAATTCAGCACTTATTATAAGGCTTAATATACCAGCCCGTCCATTTCTCTCGATAAGTCGGCGAATACTTTTATCAGCCGCCAATTCAATTATTTCTCGCATTTCAGTCTGCGTTGGGACCTCTGTTACCTCTGGTTTGTGTCTTGATCTTATATATACAGCGCCCTGACGTAGATATTCTTTACCATTGAGATTGCAATCCTTCTTACATATAACAGGCAATTCTTCGAATTCACCAACTTGTATAATTACAAACTCTTTATCATCATGATTAAATTTCACAAAATTAATTTCAACAAAAGGATCAGCATAGTTCTTTACAAAATCATAAACTTTATCTTGAGTAAAAGATTTGACGTGATCTGGATTCATACCAGAAGGAATAAAGTTGCCATCATGTTCTTTAACACCAAATACAACAAAACCACCGTCAAGCAAATTAGCCATACCCAATATACATTTCGTCGTTGTTATTTGAGTATCTTTATTTTTCCAAGACATAGAATCTTTATATTCAATTTTACGTTCTTCACGTCGGTTATATATGATTTTGATCAGATCATTATCACCCAATTTGGTTAATGGCATCATATCACTCCTGTTGTATTGTTTACTATAATCTCATGGGCATGATGACGCACATATAGTCATTGCCTTCAGATGGAGATATGAGAACAGGACTTAGAGAATCCCTGAATTTTAATATAGAATCTTCTGTCTGGATGTTGCGAAGGACGTCCATCACGTATTTTGCGTTAAAAGCTATCTCGACCTTACCGCCATCAATCTTTGCCTGCATCTGCTCTTGAGCCTCACCAAGCTCTGGCGTGCTGGCTGATACATTGAGTTCGCCATTGTTTGACTCAACTTTTATTGAAGGCGTCTTTGGATTTGCGAGTAGCGATACGCGCCTGATGACTGCTAAAAGACGGTCTGTATTGGCTGTAAGCGTTACGTCGTTCTTTAATACAGGATTTATAACTGCCTCGTAATCCGGATACTCACCCTCGATCAATCTGGAGATTAGTGTTATATCTTGCGTGGAGAACAATACCTGATTTTCCAGAAGTGCAATTCTGATAGGTTCTTCTGCTGTAAAGGTTCTCAGTATGTTGTTGACAGTTTTAATTGGGATAATAATGCCGATTTTCTGTTTTACAGGCTCCATGATCGTCTGACTGGCAACAGCCAATCTTTTGCCATCAGTAGCGACCATCTTCATAGTGTCTGCGTTTACGTGAAAGTAAATACCGTTTAGGAAGTGTCGTGTTTCCTCAGTAGAAGCGGCGAATACGGTTTTTTGGATCATCTGGCACAGAGCAGTTGAACTAATAGTCAGAATTGGGTCTACAAGCTCTGGCAGTGGAGGGAATTCCTCATCAGGCAGACCTACAATCTTGAATTTTGCTCTTTCGCAGTCAATTTCAACTCTGTCATTTGATAGAGTTGTAAGCTTGACTTTGGCTGGCTCGCCTGAATCTGTAACAGATGGTAACTCTCGAACTATATCAGCAAGCTTTTTAGCAGGAATTGTTATAGAGCCGGGATTGGCGACTTCTCCACTAACTACGCACTTTATACCAACTTCAAGATCGGTTGCGGCTAATTGTATTTGATCTCCAATTGCTTTAATCAGAACGTTTGATAAGATTGGTAATGTGTTTCTGCTTGCGGCTACGTTTCCTACCATTTGCATATTCTTCCAAAATACTTCTTTGTCAAATATAAGTTCCATTGTAACTTTCCTCCCAGTTCTAATTGTTGTTTTTTTATCTAAAAAATTGAACTTTTTCCCTTTATATGTACTAGATCTAACGTTTAAATACTACTTGTACTTATTTTAAATTTAAATATAGTAGTAGTAGTAGGCGATGTGGAAAAGTGGATAACTCACTCAAACGTAGTCGCTGTATGGTCTGAACGATGTGGATAACATGTGGACAAAAATAGGCACTTATCCACATTTCCACATTTGCCCCTTTTACCCCAAAAAGTTATCCACATAAAACACCGACTTATCCACACTAATCCACATACTATCCACATACTTATCCACATCTGATTTTGACACTCTGGAAAATTGATTATTAAGCAACATTTCATGGGTCGTTAAGCCTTGTTCTGATCTTTGATTTCTTTAATCAACTGATTGATAGTTCCCTCAAACATTGGATCGTTCTGTATCGCTTCTTCAATTTTGTCACAAGCGTACATCACTGTTGTATGATCTTTCTTTCCAAAGTCTCTGCCTATGTCTATCAGTGATAGCTTTGTAAGGCGTCGGCAAAGACACATTGCTACGTGTCTTGGCAAGGTCAATGGTTTTGTTCTCTTGTCTGATTTTAGATCCACCATACGGACGTTGAAATGTTTGGCGACGATTTTCTTGATTGATTCTGCGGTAATAAGTTCTTTGTAACCATCAGATCCTTTTGGCATTATATCTTTAAGGGCTTCCCTGACAATATCAATTGACAGTGGTACATCGTCAAGATCAGCTAGAGCTAGTCCTCTTATCAGGCAACCTTCCAGTTCTCTTATGTTACTTGTAACACGATCGGCTATAAACATTGCAACGTCATCGGGAAGCTCGTCTATACCAAGTTCTTCGCCTTTCTTCTTTAGGATCGCTATTCTCGTTTCCAGTTCTGGTGGTTCTATAACTGTGATCAATCCCCATTCGAACCTTGATCTCAATCTTTCTTCGAGAGCAAGTATGTCTCTTGGATGGCTGTCACTCGTCAAAATTATTTGTTTTTGAGAACTATGTAAGGTATTAAAAGTATGGAAGAATTCCTCTTGAGTCCCGTCTTTACCGCGCATGAACTGAATATCGTCTATGAGAAGTACGTCTACGGTGCGGTATTTGTTCCGAAAATCTTGCGTAGGCATCCCGCGTCGCAGTACATCGATCATTTCGTTAGTGAATGCTTCAGAAGACATGTATAGGACTTTCAGGTTATGATTTGTGTCTTTGATAGAATTACCGATAGCGTGCATCAAGTGGGTTTTACCCAATCCCACTCCTCCGTAGATGTAAAGTGGGTTATATACTTTTGACTCAGCGACAGCCAAAGCGGCGTTATAAGAGAATCGGTTGCTTGGTCCTACCACAAAGTTATCAAAGGTGTATTTCGGATTCAGTGAGGAAGCTGGGTCTACAGACCCGGCTACAAATGTGTCTTTCTTCTTTGAATCGGTTTCTTCAGTAGTAGGAGTTTCAAATTTTATTATAAAATTTACTTCTGTGTCGGCGCTAGTTATGCTTTTGAGGGCAGAACGTATCTGTTTTAGATATTCTTCTTCTATGTAATTTTTTGTGAAGGCATTCTGTACTGTAACGGACAGAACACCGTTAGAAAAAGACTCTGCTCTGGTCTGTCGAAGCCAGATGACGGCATTGCCTCCGAGACTTCTTTCTACGGTGTCTATAACTTCCGCCCATATTTCTGCTGATGTTTTAACTGCCATTGAAAAAGATCCTTTCTTATCAAAAGTCGTTCTCGGAAGTTATCCACATTTTATCCACATATTGATCCGTGAGACTATGATTACGGTTTCAGGTTTTTGGATTCTCAAAAAATCTGTAAATCCTTAGATTATCTTAGTTCTTAAAAATAAAAAGTTATACACATAGTTTTCCACATATGTGGAAAACTCAGTAAATAGTTGATACAACTACGTTTTTGGCTTAAAAAACAGGTGGTTTTTCACTAATTTTTTGTAATGTGATTGTGTAAAAATCCACCGAAAAAAATGACCCCAATAGGCTATGTTTAGGCTGATGTTTTGGAGATAAATTTGAAGATTAGTTGGCTGGGTTATCAATGAGTTATCCACATATCTCTTGATTCCACAAAGCCTTGATTTGTCTTTGAATTCCCCTTAATTAGTATATCACGAAAATGTCTTTTTGGCAAGCAAAAAACACCCCGTATAATATTATAGCACAACTTGAAATAGTAAACAAGTGTTAAGTGATTTTTGACAGGATTATTTATCTTTGTTATTTCTATCCAATGAGGAGGCATAACAATTGTATGGAAAGATTTTTGAGGTTATATAAGAGGAAGGTTTAATAAAATTAAGCTATCCATGTTCCTTTCGCTTATGACTTATGCGTATACCAATTTGCTACCTTTTGGTTCAGGAATTGGATCGCCAAATTCATTTGCTGTATCTATCCATAACTGAATAGCTTCTTGTGCGTTTTTTAAAGCATCTTCGGGAGTATTGCCATGTGCCATACATCCTGGGAGTTCTGGTACTTCTGCTATAAATGCTTTGTCTTCGTTACTCCAAAAAATTATGACTTCATACTTATACATTAATATTCCCTCCAAGTTTATATTCTACGATAATATTTCTTATCTGCTTTACTTGATGCGGCTAAGTATTGATTAGAAAACATTTTTGCAGTATAATATCTCTAAAAGGGCGATTATACTATAAACTCTGGGTACTTAGTATAACATAATCATTTTAGTGATACAAGGGGGAAGAGGTTATAAAGAATGTTTCAGTTTGGTGGGTAATACGTTAATGATGAGCTTGCATGAAATGGATGGGTAACTGGATTCCTGCCTGCGCAGGAATGACATTTTAACTTATTTTTTGCTCATGAAAAGAATAAACCTACAAATCTGAAACAGTCTCATGGGAAAAGTGGAAAGCTATAATTTGAAAGATTGGCATGAAGAAGATAGGCATGAAAAGATTTGAAAGAATTATAAGGAGACTCTTAGAATCGGGTGTCAGTCCTGTGTATTCTGATCCGCACTTTAGCTTGAGGCTTGATTGGGATCAGATGCCCGAAGGTGTAGACCCGGCGTCTGGTTTCCTGAATGACAGCAGGGCGATCAGGAAAAGGTGGCAGATCGAGAATTTTATAGAGATAGCGCAATCTCTGCTCAAAGGTGATGAGCTTATTGTAGATTTCTGCTCAGGTTCCGGTCATCTGTCTCTACCTATGGCTTATTTATTTCCAAATTGCCATTTCATAATTGTCGAAAGGAATCCTATCCCGCTTGATATTGGAAAAAAACGCATAGAAGATTCTGGTCTTAAAAACGTGGAGATGTTTAACGGCTACATTCAGGATTTTCACGAAAAATTTGATTTCGGCGTCGCTATCCACGCCTGCGGGAAGGCGACAGATTACGCTCAGATGAGGTGTATTGAGAATAGTGTGCCTTACATATTATGCCCCTGCGATATTGGATATATCAAGAATAGTGAGCTTATCTACCCAAGAAGCTCTTATCTATCTCAGATGCTGACGAGAGAGGAATATAACGTACTTGCTAGAACTGCTGATTGGACTACCTGGGATTTTGAAAATGAAAAAACTAAAGCTGGAAAGCTCTGTATGGGATATATTAGCTTTGATAGAAATTTGTATGCAGAAGAAGCTGGTTACGAAACTTATCTTTTCACCACTAATCCTCGTGAGTCCACGCCAAAAAACGATATTCTCTGCGGATACCCAAGAGGTACTAAGAGAATAGAAATATATGAAAAAATAAGGCTTTGTCCTCAATGGATAATCAAGCCTGATCAGCTTTATTTGTGAGGTGATAAAATATGCTTTTGTTTCCCAAAAAACCAGAAAATAGAAAAGTGCAAAGATATAAAGAATTACGAGAAATTGGCAGAGAATTTATGAGCGAAATAATTAAGGTCATACCAAAAAAAGTTATTGATCATGCAGCAAGTGAAATGAATCTCTTGTTTAAGGGAATTTTGGTACTTGACTCGGAAGAAGAGATGAGCTATTTATTTGATCGTATCGTGTTTGATATTACGTGGGATGGAAAAAATACCATAGAACACTTCGAGGCTGAAAGCAAATATGAGCCATCAGAAGACGAAAAAAAACTACTTATCGCTATGAAAGAAGCCCATTTTTCGCTGTTTGAGATTATTGGACGCAATCCCGGCATTTCTGTTTACCTTTCCGATCTTCTGTCTGGAATTTTAATAAATAACCAAATTGAATTAACAGATTTATCTATGAGTGAAACATTCTCAAATGGGCTTTTATTTGCTACTCGAATTGTTAAAATTGAGGATATGTGTATGACCACAGGTGCATCTTATCCGTTTTTGCCAATTCATAAAGATGTTCTTATATCAGGAATAAGGAAACTACAAACTATTCAGCAAGGCAAAGGGAAAGATTCTGTTAAAAGTAAGGAATTTGATGTTTCTCGTAACTATAGCCTTTATTTTTATAAACAACATAGAAAATTAGGTTTAGATGTAGAAATCTCTGATGAGTAGGAAGAATAGTTCCGCAAAGTTAGGATGATATTCTGAATATCATGGCTCAATACAGACCACAATACAGGGCTTCTAAATATCCAGAGCTAAATAGACGAATCACATCTGAGGAGTATGAAAACTCCCTCCTGTTAGCCGAAAAAGCTGAATTGACAAGAGGATTCAGTCATGACCGACGATAGTGAAGGTATAAAGTTCATTGCTGACGAGATGCTCGGTAAGCTCGCAAAGTGGCTGAGAACCCTTGGCTATGATACCACGTATTACAGAGATGGTGCAGATAGCGGTCTTGTTCAAATCGCTCTTGTGGAGAACAGGATAATTTTGACGAGAGATATTCGTTTGGTTGAAAGGAAACTCGCTAGAAACTGCGTACTTGTAAAAAGTGATAATATTTGGGAACAGTTTGAGCAAATAGTGAGAGAGCTTGATCTTGATACAAAAAGTCGTCTATTCACACGTTGTCTTATCTGCAACAAAGAGCTTAAATTAGTTGAAAAAGAGTATGTTCGAGACCTTGTTCCCCCTTATGTTTACCAGACGCAGAATGAGTTTTATAAATGCCTTGAGTGTGGCAGGATTTATTGGCCCGGGACACATAAAGACAGTATGCTTGAATTGCTAAACAATTTAGATAAGGAAACCTAAAATGATCATTAATACGAACAGGATTTTTTGCTTTGCAATCCTATCGGTAATATGCTAAAATACTGATGGGAATATTTTCAATAAGTTATCAATCAAGTTTGTGTATAAACGAATCAGACTTTGAACAGGAGCATTAGAAGATAAGATGAAAAAGTCTCATAATGCTCTATTGGAAAGAAGGAGATACTTATGAAGTCTCTCAGGTTTTACTTTCAGTTTGTTTCTATACTTTGTGTTTTGGCTTTCTTTGTTGGCTGCGGTTCGCAGATTCAGAAAGCCGATAAGCTGGCAATGTCTGACCCTAAATCTGCTGTTGCGTCTTACGAACTGGTTATGAAAACTAAACCCGGTACGGAAGAAGCTAAACAGGCTCACCTAAAGATGGCTGATACTTATTACAAACAAATGAACGATCCGCAGAAAGGTCTTGAGGTGTATGCGGATATTGTGAAAACTTATCCGAAGACCAAATATTCTGCTGAAGCTGAAAAAGCGATAGGTATGCACTATTATCAGGCTAAGGAGTATGATAAAGCCGTCGAGGCTTTCAACAAAGCGGCTGAGGAGGCTCCTGATACTGAGATAGCCAATGATTCGATTGCGATGGTCGGTAAAAGTTATGAAGATGCAAAAAAATATGAGGAGGCGGTCAAGGTATACCTTGATTTTTCAAAAAATCACCCTACGCATAGGCTTGCGGCTAAAGTAGCATTGACCTCTGCTAAAATATATCAAGACCAATTGGATATGCAGGACGAAGCTATAGAGACCTACAAATTTGTAGCGTCTAAGTTTAGCTTATCAGCATCAGCAATGGAAGCCAGGGATGCACTTAAAAACTTGGGTGTAGATGCTAAAGATATCCCTACATTGGAATCTCAGGCGGCGGCTGGAACTCCACAAGCTCAAGCTCAGAATGAGCCGAAAACACAGGCACAGCTTGGTACAAGGACGAGACGTAGAGCCTCTAATGCTCCTCCACCAGATATCAGCAGTATCAAAAAGACAACCACTCAGGGAACTCAAAACGTTACCCCCCAAGGAGGACAAAGCGAAGCCTCTCAACAAATGCAAAGTCGTTCGGTTTCTCCTGACTTTGGTATTGATCCTATCGACTTAATGCCGTCTGGTATGACTACAGACCAACAAGGTACCATGTATGATGCCATGTATAGTTATGCTGGTAGTTTCATTGCAGAGGGAAAATATAAAGAAGCCGGGGCTTTGTTTGAAAAAGCTATACAACTTGCAGGCAAGAATTTCTGGAATAATGCCGCTTCTGCTTATTTCTTACTTGGTAAATCCTATAAAGGCATAGGCAACAATGAAAAAGCAAATCAAATGTTTAAGGAAGCTATAAAGCGGGATCCAAAAATAATAGACCAAATGATCCGAAGTGGCGATACATTTTATACAGAAGGTGATTACCCACAAGCCATTGAATATTATAAGACGGCTCTTGGGTTAGTTTCATACAAAGATTGGGAAATATATTACAAAATGGGATTGGTTTATTCAAAACAAAATGATATAGATAATGCCATAGATTCACTAGAGAGATCGATTGCTCTAAAGCCAAGTATTGATAACATTGATGCAATACAGAATTTGGCTTGGATCCTCTATGATAAGAAAAAAGATACCGTCAGAGCAACGCTTTTTGATAGTGAATCTAAGGGTCAAGGGGATAAAGATTATAAAGTCCAAAAAGAGATCGCAGACCTTTGCTTTAAGTATAACAGTTATTCTTGGGCTGGTACAAAATACGGTAGTGGCATGAGAATTATATCGCTCAAGATCAACGACGAATTAAAGAAATCGCTTGGAACAAGTGAAGATGCCAAGAAAATATCCGAAGACCCCACAAAGATAGACCTGAAGATGGTTATGGATGCCTCTGCTGCTGGAAATGCTGGTGCGATAACTGCAATGAAGAAAGTTGATCCAATACTCGCTGATTATCGCTTCATGATTGCCAGAAGGGCTTTGTCTCAGACGAGAAATAAGCAGTACGTTGATGCGCAAAAGCTGTTGGACGAATCAAAGGTCAAAGAACCCGGAATCGTGAATTCGGCTGAGTATCAATACGCACTTGGTGAACTTAATGTAAACCCTGATAATAAACAGGCAAATAAAGAAATCGGCATTGCGGCACTCAAAAAAGCTATTGAGATTGACCCGCAACATCAGGGTGCGACGGCGAAGCTGAAAGAGCTTGGTCTCTAAGGAAAGTAATTAGTGATAGGTTTTGAAAAAGATAAAAATTAATCACGAATTACACAAATAAACGAATTTCACGAATTGGAACAAGTCTATGGGTTTGAAATTATAGACCCATAGACTTTTATTTTTACATTGCTATTCCTTAGGTAGGGGAATTGATAGATGGAAAGAACTAACGAAAGCGAAAAATCTTTCAGGAAGGGAGATTCAGGTCCGAAATACCTATTCCGTGGTCCCAGAATGGAATGGGGTGTTTTAGTCCTGAAACCCGGTGAAATGATGGGTTGTCACGGTCATAATGAAGTCGAGGAGACATTTTATTTTGTCGAAGGTACGCCGAAGATGATCGTCAATGACGTTTCTTATGAGGTGAAGGTGGGGGATGCGTTCAGGATTGAACCGCTTGAAAAGCATGATATACTTAACGATACGGATTCTAATGTAAAGTTCGTTTTTATCAAATACCCATATTTACCAGATGACAAGATCGCGTATTGAGAGGAATTAAAACTTGATGAGAAATCATCCAAATAACCTTCCCTATCTTTATGAAATGCCAGAATCTTCACTCATGGAACCTTCCTTATGATGAAGCTATAAAGGTACAAAGTGACCTTAGCTCAAGAATTGTACTGACACCGCTGAAAGATGAACCTAATCTGATAGCTGGATCCGATGTATCTTACTCGAAAGGCAGTGATCTGTTCTTTTCTGGCGTAGTGGTGCTTGAAATGCCTCAAATGACCGTTGTAGAGGAAGTGACTGCTCAAGGCAAGGTGGATTTTCCCTACATACCGGGTTTATTGAGTTTTCGTGAATCTCCCGTGTTAATAAAGGCTTTTGAAAATCTCAAAAATATACCTGACGTTGTTATGCTAGATGGTCAGGGGATCGCTCACCCGAGAGGGCTGGGTATAGCTTCTCATATAGGGCTTATATTGGACGTTCCGACTATCGGCTGTGCAAAGAATATCTTGGTCGGTAAATATGAGATGCCAAATATTGAAGCCGGTGAGCATACACCGATTGTATTTAGAGGTAAAACTGTCGGCACTGCTCTGAGAACAAAGAGAAAAGTATCTCCTGTTTTTGTCTCCCCCGGTCATAAAATGGACATACAGACAGCGATTGATGTAGTGCTAAAAACCTGTCGTGGATACAGATTGCCTGAACCAACTAGGCTGGCGCATCTGCTTGTGAATAGGGCAAGAGTTACAGCAGATTAATAATAATTTTTTCATTGGCAAGAGGAGATACATAATGATGAGAAAAAAGTTGATCTAGTAAAAAATCAGAAAGCTTGGGATAATCTTATGTCTTTATCTGAAGAGATAACAAAGAAATGGAAAAGCGATTCTGCGGTAGATGAAATAAGATCGCAGAGGACAAATTGTCAGGCTTTAAAGCGTTGATGAATTCTAAATAAGGATGGTGTAAGATGAGAAAAAATACTATCTGCAACGTCTGTTTTCTATTATTTGCATTATTAACATTTATCGCTGGTTGCGCAAAAGCACCGAAAGCACCGAGTATCGTCGGCAAAGATGGGGCAGAGATGGTTCTTATCCCCGCAGGCGAATTTAAGATGGGAAGCAATGATTCTGATGATGAAAAGCCAGTGCATACGGTCTATCTTGGCGAATTTTACATTGACAAATACGAGGTGACTAATGAGCAATATAAGAAATTCGTAAAGGCAACAGGCCACAGAGAACCAGAAGGTTATAGATATGTAAATAAAGATAGGTTCAAACCATGGTCAGACCCGAATTTTAACAAGGATAATCAACCTGTTGTTTGTGTAAGTTGGGAAGATGCGAATGCTTATGCATACTGGGCAGGAGAACGTCTTCCAACAGAAGCAGAATGGGAGAAATCTGCGAGAGGTGGATTAGTGGGGAAAAAGTATTCTTGGGGTGATACGCTTACCCATGATGATGCAAATTATTACAGTGGAACAGGTGACAAAGACAGATGGAAATATACCGCGCCTGTTGGGAGTTTTTCCCCAAATGGCTATGGCTTATGTGATATGGCAGGCAACGTTTGTGAATGGTGCGCGGATTGGTATGACGGAGATTATTATGCTAATTCACCAAAACAGAATCCAAAGGGACCGAGTTCAGGAATTGAATTGCGAGTTTTTCGTGGCGGTTCGTGGGACAACTTCAACGTCAACTTTCTCCGCGTTGCCAGCCGCGGCTTCGAATTCAATCCAACAGACGTCAACGACAACGTTGGATTTCGTTGCGTTCAGTAGATTCCTTTCTGGTTGGATTTAGCATTTACGAAAAATTACAAAGAATGCCCCGTGTTTACACGGGGATGAATTTGTTTATCATGCTCTGGACTCAATGTCCAGAGCATGATAATTTATTCTTCAAACGTTCATATTGTGATATAATGTCT
>Ga0315279_10001140_pt1 | contig 45340 bp, 39 predicted proteins | sample YL17G06_20_MG_FD_203694 | JGI IMG/M metagenome (GOLD analysis project Ga0315279, IMG submission 203694) | Sediment microbial communities from Yellowstone Lake, YNP, Wyoming, USA - YL17G06_20 | ecosystem: Environmental > Aquatic > Freshwater > Lake > Sediment | place: USA: Wyoming | collected...
AAGGGAAAACTACGGGGAAAAGCGTCATATTGCATGTCTACATAATCAGGGCCAAAACCGACTTCAGCCTCATCACAACTTAGCACTTATCTCAAATACTCAGGGGTGAACATCCGTTATAAGATCAACATAGTCGGTTCGAACGGTTTTTCCCCGTACGGAAAAATCGTCCCGTTAGCTGACGGCACCGCCTTGATGGCAATCTACCTCACAGTCAGCAAATCTGGCGCCGAGGAGTCACACCTATACAGATCTCGCGATAATGGCAAGACTTGGGGAGATCCCTCGCGCATCGCTGTCCACTACAATGAAACCGCATTAGTATCCCTCCCTGATGGTCGCCTGCTGGCAGCCCTCAGGTCGACAGGGGGACGTATCGCGGTGGCCTATTCCGATGACAAGGGACGGAGTTGGAGCGAACCCAGTCAGTTGACCCGCGACCAGGAACACCCCGGAGATTTGATCGTGCTTAGGGATGGTTCGCTAGTCCTCACTTACGGCGAGCGGAACCGCCCCTATGGCGTGAGGGCACTAGTTAGCCATGACGGAGGACGCTCTTGGGACACCGACCATCTGGTTATTCTGGCTGACGATGCTCCCAATTGGGACACTGGCTATCCGAGTTCGGTCGTGCTTAAGGATGGGAGGATTCTTACGGTTTATTACCAGACCGATGTCGCTTACGATCCAGCCCTCCCCAACGAAGTTCTTGAGAAGTCCGTGCACGGGGCCAAGGCCCGGGGAGTAATCTGGCGTGTACGGGGCCAGTGAACTTGCAATCGGTTTGACCTATGGGGTCCCGACCTCGACAAGAGGATGAGGCTTATAGGTCCTTCCTAGTGTCGGGTTAGCACTTGCGTTGCGGATCATTGGCAACGCGGCGCCTAACTTCGGTCTTCCCGTATGGACCTGCGGCGTGGCCGTGGGTCCCGAGCGGCTCGTCGGGGACTTCGGCCTACAGGGGTTAACTTACTACTAGCGCGGCGTGTAGCCTATTGTTTTGCCCAAAGATCGATTGGAAATCGGGAATTCCGGTTCAGAAGTGACGCCCAATGTGGAGATCGACGATGCCAAGTTCTCGAAACCGAGTTCATAGCGAAGTCAACCTCAACCGCACGCCTGGCCTCAAAGTCCTTATCGCGGCAACCATCTGCTCGTGCTTTATCCACTCGCCCGCCCTTTCGGGCGATGCCTCTGCGGAGTCGAAATATCCCGCCTGGTACCACCCGCCGCAATTGTTCGTCATGACGGGCTTTATCGCAAACACCACCAGCGGCACCTGGGGGCCTGACTTCGTCGGCACTGGTGTCTGGACCCACGAAAAACAGCAGGCCGACCTGGCGCGTTGGAACAAGGGGCTGGGCAGCCAGTATGACGCCGATAAGACACTTCGTGCCTTCAAAGAAGCCGGGGCCACCGGCGTGGTTTTTTATGACAAGTGGCACGACGGGATCGTGCCCCACGCTACTCGACTCACCAGCTTCAGAACGGAGCGCGACCTCGTCGGGGACACAATCAAAGCGGCCAGAAAGCACGGGCTTAAGATCGTCGTCTATTATTCGGTCGGCTTTGATTACAACCCGGATCCAAAATTCCAGGACTGGCTGTGCCGGGACGCGAGTGGCGAGCCGATGGGCGCCCCCTTCCCGGCTGATAGGATGTCGTTCCACTCTCCCTACCGGCAGTATGTGATCGATCACCTGGTTGAAATCACCAAGAACTATGGCCCGCTCGACGGGTTGTGGCTCGATATCTTTGACCAGCCCCTGATCTCCCACGACCGCTACACCAGGGCGGCTTTCGAGAAGCACTACGGGGAGCCCCTCGACCGTGCCGCACCCACGGAACTGGCGGATTTCGTGATCGAGACCCGGCGCCAGTTTCTCACCGACATCAAGCAATCTGTCAGGTCCGTACAGCCCAACATGAGCTTTACCTTCAATGGCGCCGGCATGGCGGACCGGCGTTCCCCCAAACAGGCAGATCAAGTTGACAGCCTGGCGGACTACTTTTCTATGGAGGGTCACCAATGGGTTAACATCGACCGCGGCGCGCGCGCCGGCCGAGCCATGAACCGGCCTTTTGAAGTGGGCGTGCTGTTCAACTCCTCCTGGTACGTGCCGATGTCAGATGAGGCGCCGCCGCCCGCCATGTCGGCCGATGAAACCGTGGTTTCAGCGGCTACCGCGTGGATTCAGGGTGCCAATGTTTACGGCGCGATGACGCCCGGGCATGGCGGCACCTACGACGAGAGCGGCGACTTGAAAACGCTGCGTGCCGCCGGCAACTGGCTGAAGGAAAACCGTGAGTGGCTCATCGGTTCTGTTCCTTACGCTGACATCGGAACCGTCAGCGGGAATCCCTCACCCGAGCTGCTTGCTGTCCCGGATGTGGCCGATTTCTGGGCAAGGGTGCCAAAGCCTCCCAGCGGGCTCGAGTCGCTCATGGCAAAGACTCGCCCTGGTTACGCGCTCGACTTTGCTTTGCGCCAGGCGGGTTATTTCACCGAGTACGTCGGCACTGCGTTTCCGTCGCACAAGTTCAACCTGTCGGCGTATCGAATGTTACTGCTGCCTGAAACCGCACTGCTCGATACCGGGCTCGCCGGGGACATTCGCGAGTACGTGCGCAACGGCGGAACTTTGCTCGCGTTCGGCCATGCTTCGCTCTTCGATGAGATGGCTCGCCAGCGGAACAACTTCATGCTCAACGACGTTTTCGGCGTGGACCTCGCGGGTTATCTCCCAGGCTATAAGCAATTCGTGAGGGGCAGTGAAATCGCCTCGTCTTTGCGGCTGAACCCGCCCGCGGTCGCTGTCAAGCCCACCACCGGCAAGGTACTAGCCACCTGGGCCAGCGCGGGTGACACGGCCGCCATCATTGAAAACCGGCTCGGTAAGGGCAAGGTCATTTACGTGAGCGCAGCGGAAAACGCCTTCAGCAACGGCAGCGCGATGCTGGAAGAACTTGCAGGGCGACTTATCGGACCCCCACCCGTTGCACTCCTAAGTTCGCGCGAATACGTGATGGTGGCCAACCGCAAGGGCAACGACCTGTTGATCTACTTGCTCAACCGCAGCACGGGGTCGCGCGCCAACACCGATACTGAGCTGCCCAAAAGGTTGGCGTTTGAAGGTCCGGAAGAAGTGACGTTGCAGATTGACACGAGCGTCATCGGTGAAATCTTGGGTGCGGAATTGCTCTCGCCCCGGGCTCCCGTCCGGCTGAGTCGCCGAGGACGAATGAGGCAGATCACTTTCCCAGCTTCGCCTTCTGTCACCACATTACGTCTACGGATGTAATCCTCATGGAAAGGGTTCTCCCTCGCGCGATAAGACGCTTTCTTGGGGTAACGACCAGATTATGGGCCTGAGTTCTTGATTGTCGCCGAGCTTGGCCCGATGCCTGGTTTCGACTAACGTGGTCGAAAGCCCGCACAGCGGAGTGCGACTGCGCGGGCCGCGAAGCTGGCGAACAAAAATCGGCTTGCCTGAAGGGGAGCGGGCGGGGTAAAAGAACTCAGTCCCGGACGGCCTCCGTTGGCCGGTTTTGACCCAACCGCCCTTGGCCGGTTTTGAGGTGACCACCGAGGCTGAATGGGCGGGTTGTTTTCACGCTCGGTATCGCCACCGGGCTCCGTTCTGGGGCTGGGCCCGTCGCTGGAGGTCAGATCCCAAACAGCAACTCGAGGCCAACAAGAATCCGCACTCAGGAGCAAGATCATGAAAGCGGTTGTGAAGCCAACTCGGGCTCCGGGCCTGGCACTTCAAGACATTCCGGTACCGGAACCCAAACCGAATGAATTGCTGGTTAAGGTGCGCGCCACTTCCCTCTGCGGCTCGGACCTGAACTGCTATTGTTGGAACGAGTATGCCGCGCGACTTCACCGCAAGATCCCCTTTGTCCCCGGTCACGAGTATTCAGGGGAAGTCGTGGGGGTGGGGGCGGATGTTAAGAAGTTCCGTCTTGGTGACCGGGTAGCGGGCGAGACTCATGTCCCGTGCGGAACTTGCCTCTACTGTCGGGAAGGCACACCCAATATCTGCCATAACATGGCGTTGTTCGGGCACACTGTGGATGGATCGTTCGCGGAGTTCTGTACCGTTCCGGAAACGGCGGCGCGCGAGGTACCCGCGGCGCTGAGCTGGGAACAGGCTGCTCTGCTCGAGTCCATGGGGGTCGGCGTGCGAGCCGTAGCCGATGCCCAGGTAGAGGGGAAGACGGTCCTGGTTCTCGGCTGCGGGGCTATCGGCCTGTTCGCGCTGCTCGGCGCCAAAGCCCTCGGTGCCGCCAGAGTGTATGGGGTGGAGTTGATCGCTGAGCGTGCCCAGCGTGCGCTCAGCCTCGGGATGCGGCGGGTCTTCCATCCGGAGGGCGATGACTTTGTACCACGGATTCTCGCCGAGACCGGAGGCTACGGCGTGGACGTCATCATCGAGTGCTCCGGCAGCGAGCCACTCTTCGCGCGGAGCTTTGCCTGCCTGCGGAAGAGGGGGAAAGTGCAACTGCTCGGACTGCTGAAGCACCCTGTGACGCTGGACTTCATCCCCAACGTAATTTTCAAGGAGGCCACGCTGCGCGGGTTCCACGGGCGCGCCATGTTCGAGACGTGGGACCTGTGCGAGTCGCTGCTTGTCACCGGGCGCGTCGATATTCTCCCGCTCATCACACACCGGTTGAAATTAGAGGAATACGAAACGGCGTTCGAACTGCTGCGCTCCGGGAACGCCTGCAAAATCGTAATGAGGCCGTAACAGCTCGAGGAGGAAGCATGACGAGTGCGGTCCTGGTGGGCGACAACCGGGAGGTTGGACGTGGGCTTGGAGTCACTCGCATGGTAATTGAGAGTGGCATGCTGGTTGGCCTCGGCCTGGGAACAAAAGCCGGTGTCGGGCGCTTGGGCGAGCTGGTTGCTGTCAACGGGCGTGCCTACATCAACCACACTACTCCTTTTTCCGCCGCTGATCGGCCCGACCTGGGGGAGGCGGTCAAGCGGGGGCAAGCGCCGTGCCCTGAGTTGCCCTCAGGCGCCTTCCTCAGTAGTTACGTCTTTTATGTTCCCGTTGGCTCGAAGCCCGACGAAGGGCTGTTTGTGCAGGATGCGGCGCTGAACACGGCCTACGGCGATTTCCTCGCCAAGCGCCAAGGTGCACAGTACGCAGTTATCACGGTGGGGGAATTCGAAGAAGCTCGCTGGCACGCCTTTCACCGGCCGCCGATCTATCACGAGCCCGGATCAAATCCCGATGGTACCCTGAAGCCGGAATACCTCAAAGAAGGCCGCTGGGCGAATGTCTCTGGAATCGCGGTAGGGTTTCTGCAAAGAAAGCACGTGCATCCGGGGGAGCACAGAATCGTGTATACCGGACAGGACCACACGCATTTTCTGCGCATGCAAAACGCCCCTCCCCTGGAACACGGCCGTGGCCACGGCACTCTCGATTCGGCGGCATCCTGGATATTCCTGGAACGGATTTCTCAGGAACTGCAACCGCACCCTGATCCGACTAATCCGGTGCATCTGTATCCGCAAAGCCGGGTCCGCCGGGCAATCCTGGTGAGCTTTAACCTCGACGAGATCCTCGAGACTGGGATTTCCAGTTCGAGTATTGCGTAGATAACTTGGTGAACGCTCGCGATGGGTGAAGACCGATGGCAGGCTGAGGAAGCACGCGGTATGACAGGCTCCTGTGGGCCGTGAACCCTCCGGGGCTCCGGACGGCCTAAGGTAGCCCCTTTTCCACGCAAGGGGCACTTTTAGAGGGTTTCGTGAAGGGGCCTTCCCGGGTGAGGCTGAACTTCAGGATGGCGTCGTCCATCTGACCTACCAGATGAATCGGGCCGAGTATCCCCAGCCACTTGTCGGGGTTCGTGTAAATTGCTAGAGCCACTGCGTTGCTCCTTCCCCTTCGAGATATCATGCGCCGGGACTCTGGCAGGACTTAGAATAGCTTCAAAAGTGCTACACTCTACCTCACTGCTGCCGGGGATTTGCCCTAAATTCGACGGGTTGCCGCGTTTTTCCCTACGAAACGCACCAGCCCTATTCGCCCTTTCACGGCGGTAACAGGGGTTCAAATCCCGTCGGGGACGCCAACCAAAATTATGCGAATTGGCTCGCGGCCCAGCGAAGGCGATCAACGGCACGAAGACTTCGTTGGGAAAATCAAATGCACAGGCGTATCATAGGGACTAGATGTGATCGGCCAATCGCCGCAGCGGCGATTCATGTGGCCGCCGCCAATAGACTTTTTGCTGAGTAGCACGGTGTTATAGGTCTCCCCCATGACGACAATTCGCCAAGGGTCAATCCGGCTGTTCCGTGTCGCCGGCATTGATTTGTTTTTGCATTGGTCTTGGTTTCTGGTTGCGGTGTTTGAAATCAACAACCGAGCGAAAAGGTATTCCTCGCTCACTTGGAACGTGATGGAGTATCTCGCGCTGTTTCTTATTGTGATGCTTCATGAATATGGCCACGCGCTGGCCTGCCGACAAGTTGGAGGAACGGCCAATCAGATCGTGCTCTGGCCTCTCGGGGGGGTGGCGTATGTGAAGGCGCCGCCACGGCCGGGCGCCACACTGTGGAGCCTCGCGGCGGGACCGCTGGTGAATCTGGTGCTCCTCCCCATCTTGTCAATGGTGGGCATACTGATTCGATCTTTGGGGTGGGCGGAGGCGATGCCCAATGCTCACGCACTGCTGAGGGCCGTGTGGTTCATTAACCTGGGCTTGCTGATTTTCAACATGCTACCGATCTACCCGCTGGATGGGGGTCAGATTCTTCGTTCCCTCCTCTGGTTTGTGGTAGGGCGCGCCCGCAGCTTGATGGTGGCTACGGTGATCGGCTTCGCCGGCGTGGCGGGGCTCCTCCTCCTCGCCGCGTGGATGCAATCCCTCTGGTTTGGCGTACTCGCCGTGTTCATCCTGATGAATTGCTGGGGAGGACTGCGGCAAGCGCAAGCTTTGTCGCGTTTAGCAAAGTTACCACGTCACGATGGGTTCGCTTGCCCTTCGTGCAAAGCAGCGCCACTTGTGGGAGCTTTTTGGGTGTGCCGCCAGTGTCGAGAGCCATTCGACACGTTCCAAACGCGAGCCGTCTGTCCGCACTGCGCGGCCCAGTTCCCCGTGACGAAGTGTGTAGAATGTGGCAGCCTACATCCCATGAGCGAGTGGATTGTTCCTGCCTTCGTGCATCCGCAGTTCTAACGGCGGGTTTTGAATCGGATTACTTCGGCGACCTCTGCAACCCCCATTGTCCACGCAGGACTTTGACAGGACTCAGAAACAATTGAAATCGTGGTTCCATTTCCGGTTCCATTAGAATTGCATCGGAAGTGGGGCACGTCTAGCGGAAATTTCGCCGTGTCCAGCGAATTCAAGGAATCAGCGTTATTTCGCTTGACGTGTTTACGTGGATTCGGTTTTCCAATCCGTGGGTCGGGGCTTCGAGTCCCTCCACGCCTGCCAGCGTCCGCATCCACACCAATGCTGGCCGGCAGTGCCCCAGGACACTAAGCCGCAGCACCTGATTTGCACACTTCGCACTCCGCATGCGCGGGGTACACACTGGCGGGGTTACGTACGCGGCGAGGACCGTTCCAACAATTTCCAGCCACCTAGCTTGGGCAGCGGGGCGTGCGGGTTGGAACGGCCCGAGGTTACGTCGCGCTCGGGCGCACGCTCGTGGCCCGTGGTCCCTTCTCGCCTCGCTCTATCTCAAACTCGACGCTTTCGCCTTCCCTCAAGCCGTCGAAGTTCAACTGCTGAAGGCTGCTGCGGTGGAAGAAGACCTCTTGCCCGTCAGCGGCCCGAATAAATCCAAATCCGCGATCACGGATAACCCTCTTGATCGTCCCTTGCATAGCCACCTCGGTCAGCGTAGGGGGGATCTTCGCGGCGGGCCGGAAACCACAAACAGGACTGCCAGTGAAGTAACCTCTCGTACGCGCTGGGGAGACTCTACCAATCTGCAAGGGCTTTGTCAAAGGCGAGGTGGCTTTTTTCGGGACCAGTCGGCCAGAACACCCCACAGCCTCCCCGGAGCGTCAGGTGGACGGTTGCTCGAACGACTGCTGAGCAGCTTCGAGGTTATCGTAGATTTCGAAAACGGTGCTGAGACGCGTGATCTGCAACAAATGACGCACGCCCCGGGGCAAGTGCAGGAGCTTCAGGTTCCCTCCCGCGCTGCGCGCGGAGGTGAAACTCGCCACCAGCGTCGAAAGGCCTACGCTGTCGATATAAGTGATCTCCTCGAGGTCGAGGAGAATCCGCGTATAGCCCGCCGCCACAACCTCCTTGATCTTGGACCGCAGGGCTTCCGTCTCCTCGCCCAGAGTGATCTGGCCTCGCAGATCGAGCAACAACACGCCATCCACGACCTTCTCAACCATGTAGAGGGACATATGGCTTCCTCCCGGAAATGTGCAGCGCCGAACCTCCGCAGGGCCATGCGCGTCCCGATTGCACAGGGGCGATAGTTCCAGCCGAATCCTAACATGGCTCAGGCACGTTGGCGAGGCCATCTGCATAGCTTGAGTCCGGCGCCAGGCGTTCGCCGTAAAGAACCGCCAGTGGTATACTGCGGCGTATCTTCGCCTGGAGGGCTTCCATGTCCAAGAATGGATACTCACGCCGCAGGTTTCTTCGTAGCGTCACCGCTGGATCCACCGGGGCAGCGCTGGCTTCTCTGTCCGCAACGTTACCCGCCGGCGCCGGCGATGCTTCGCCTGAGCCTCCCTTCCCTGTGACCGTGGACTCGTATCCGCTCGCGGAGCCGGGCAAGGGCGCGAGCCTGGCGCGCGTCAAGATCGTCGCCTGGGGCGACATCCCTGAGCCGCAGCAGGGGCGGCTGCGCGGGCTTTCCCCCAACCTCGAACTAGTCCAATGCCGTTCCGAGGAGGAATTTCACCGCGAAGTCGCTGATGCGCACGTCATCTACGGGGAGCCCTCGCGGGAAGATTTTGCAGCCGCCAGGCAGCTCAGGTGGATCCAGTACGCCTCCGCGGGTGTGGAACCCATTCTGTGGCCAGAGTTGGTGGAGAGCCCTGTCGTCCTCACGAATATGCAGCGCATCTTCTCGCCGACGATTTCGGAAACCGTGATTGGACTCCTGCTTTCGCTTACGCGGGGCCTGAACCGCTACGCGCTCCAAACCCGCGAGCGCCGCTGGCAGCCCATCGAAGGGCTCACGGAAATCAGTGGCCTCACGATGGGCATCGCGGGGCTCGGCGGCATCGGCACCGATACCGCCTACCGCGCCCACTACGGCTTCCAGATGACTATCCTGGCCGTGGACCCCAAACCTTTGCCCAAGCCCGCCTTTGTCGCCGAGCTGCACTCGTTGGATTGGCTGCCGAAGATGGTCCCGCAGGTGGATGTGCTGGTGTGCGCGGCGCCGCATACACCACTGTCCGAAGGAATGTTCAACGAATCCATCTTTCGGGCGATGAAGCCGACCGCTTACTTCATTAACGTCTCGCGCGGGAAGCTGGTGGACACGCCGGCGCTCGTCCGCGCCCTCAAGGAAGGTTGGATTGCGGGCGCCGGCCTCGACGTGGCGTACAAGGAGCCTTTGCCCCCGGATGATCCCTTGTGGACCGCAGGTAACGTCATCGTCACCGCGCACACTTCAGGCCACTCAGAGGGATCAAACCTGCGCGTCAGAGAACTGTTCCTGGAGAATGTCCGGCGCTACATGAACGCCTTGCCGCTGCTGAACGTGGTGGACAAGAGACGCGGGTACTAATATCGAGCGATCGGGCCATCGAGCCATCGGGCGATCTGCAGATGGTCCGATGAACCGATGGCCAGATGGCCGGATCACCCGTGACCATCCACCCAGGGCTACGGCGAAGTTGGGGGAGCGAGGACCCAGCGGTTTTTGTGCAGGAAGTCGCTGACCGAACCGATATCCCGAGCGTCACACAAGAGCAGCCGACAGAAGACGTCGGCGGAGCCTACCTTAGGCTCGACCTTAGCCGCCTGGCGGAAGGCTGCCTGGGCTTCCTTCTTGCGGTCGAGCTTCCACAGCCCGATGGCCTGGAGCGTCAGCATGGAGGCAGAATCCGGGTCTGCGGCCAGCGCCATGGCGCATTCGGCCAGTGAACCCTCCCAGTCCCGCTGCTTCCAGAGGACCAGCGCCCTGACGCGATGGCCCTCGGCAGCCTGAGGATTCTGGGCGATCATCGTTTCCGCCTGGCTGTTGGCCTCCTTGGTGTCGCCGCGCCGCAGAATTCCCAGCGCCAGTTGCTCGCGTGCGGCGAGCAAGTCCGGGCGAAGGCGGGCGGTGGTCCGGTACAGCTCGGTTGCCCGGTCAGTTTCCCCAGCTAGACCCAGCAGCCGCGCGAGTTGAAACTGGCTCTCCCAGTCTTGCGGGTTGAGCGCCACGGCCCTTTCCAGCAACCTCCGCGCCTCGGCGGTTCGACCGTCTTGAACGACGATTTGGGCCAAAGCTGCGTAGGCGGGCGCCAAGTTCGGCGATACGTCGATGGCACGCCGGAACGCATCCTCCGCTGCTCGAAACCTCCGTTGAAAGAACCGAAGATCGCCGAGGGCCAAAAGTGCAGTGCCGTCGCTGGAATCCAGCTTCAACGCCGCCTCGAATTCGGAAGCGGCTTTCTCCTCTTCGCCGCCGGCAAAATAGGCGCGTCCCAGCAGCACGTGCGCGGCGGGATTCGTGGGCGCCAGGCGGACCGCTTCTTGCGCCTGGGCTTGCCCCTCTTGCGCGCGCCCGGCGGCGAGGTAGAGCCCCGCCAAGTTCATCCGCAGCAAAATGTCTTTGGGATGCAGCTCAAGGGCCTTGCGGAATTCCTCCTCGGCCAGACCGCGGAGGTCCAAGGCCGACAGCCGCAAGCCGCCCTGTTTGCCGCCGCCATGCTCGTTCAGCGTCCAGGCAACAATGCCCAACGCATAGTGCGCGTCGGCGTCGCTCGGGTCGAGGCGCCCGGCAGTCCGCAGTTCGCTCAGCGCGTCCTCCAGCTTGCCCTCGTCCCGCAACGCCAAGCCCAGACCGCGATGCGCCGCCGCAGTTTCTGGCTGTGCTTCGATGGCCTTCCGAAAAGTCGCTTCTGCCTCGCTCGCCTTTCCCTGCCCTAGCAGGTCGAATCCCCTGAGGATCAGCTCGGAGGCTTCCTGGGAAGCCTGAGACGTCGAGGACGCCCGAGGTAGCGTTGTAGCTGCGCAGACCGTTTTTCCGCCGAGAGGTGGGAACAACGACAGGAGTAGAGCGGCAAGGACTCCTGTGGCGGCAGTCATCCGCGCCTTTCGAGAGCATGTAGGGGCACACCCCACTGATAATTTTCGATTGCCGATTGCCGATTGTCGATTGCCACCCATCGTCATTCTTGCCTGCCGCAGGCAGGTTCAATTGTCAATCCACTGCCCACTGATAATTTTCGATTGCCCGTCAGCCGACGGATTGCCGCTTGCCATCCATCGTCCTGCCCTGCCTGCGGCAGGCGCGGCGGGTTCAATCGTCAATCTTGTTCAATTGTCAATCGTCAATGTTAGGCACGCTCCCGCGCTCCGCCCTGCACCATACGGTACAGGGCTCCGCCTTTGCTACGGCACCACGCGAATTTGTTGTGGGTCATGGATGATTACTTCCGCACGCCCCTCGTAGACGGTGATGGCGCCTCTCAGTTCCACCTGTCTTCCTTGCAAAGCATCGAAGCCGCCGAACTTGTCTCTGTCGGAAGCAAAGATTACGCTCGTGAAGGGACAGGTGCGATAATCCGGGCAGAAATCCAGGAAAGTATTTCCGGCACGGGAAGTGAAAACGCGCAGCACGCGCCCGGAGACGCAACCGGTGCGGCCCGCGTAACTACCTGCTTCGCGGAAATCTACGCACCCGCCTGTTTCGCCGCCCGCCGCAGCCCCCGATGCAAGGTAGGGCGCTCCGACGCGTGGGCGCCCGCGACGGTAACCAACCAGCGTCCCCAGTCCGAACGCAGCCAGGGCAATCACCATGACAATCACGGCGACCTTCTTCCGAGCCATTTGGACCTTTGCGAAAACGCCGCTGGTCGTCACACCAGAATCTTCTTACCACGAGAGAGCGCTGACTGCCTCGTTACCAATGTGCATTCGGCGCCCGGCCCACAGCTCCTGCCACCGGCTAAAATCTGCCGGCCTGGCGGGCCTGACGCGATGGCCGAGAGATGGCCGGCACGGACTGCGCCAAGCCAAGCGAGGGCAGCTTCACCCTCCCCGCTCGAACCCAGGCAGTATACCAAAGCGAACTGACGAAGGAGGCTGCGGCTTCCAATTGCTTCCTGGCCAGCGGCCCGGCCAGGCGGCGAAAGGTCAAGGTGTATTGGGGGTCCACGTAGCTCCGGCCGCTCACCGCAATGTTATCCGCTGCGAAGACCACATAGCGGTAAGCGTAACTTCGGATCATCTCCTGGAAAATCCGCGCCCGCAGATCGGTTTCAAACACCGGAGGATTAGGCCTGAGTACCCAGGAGGCGCCCAGCGCATTCACCAGCTCGCTCTCGAAACGCGCGTGAATACCCCGTTGGCCGGTAAGCTGCCCATCGTAGTTAATGACGGTATGGAGTGGCTGCGTCAGGTCAGCCGCATAGTGGGCCGCAAACAGCGCGGCGTGGTCTGCGTCCTCCCAGCGGCCCCGGCGCAGGTCTTCGGCCAGCCGCACGGTGAACTGTTCGATCTGCCAAATCGAGTCACCATGCTCGAGCCTCGGCGACGGCGAGCCCATCCTCTCCTGAACAAATTGCCGCTGGAATTCTCCAAACGGGAATGAGTCGTAGGCCTCGATTTCCGTATAGTGGTGCGGGCGCTCGGCAGGATCTGCTCGGCCCAAGCGGTCGGGCTCACTCGCATGCTCCACCAGAAAGGCTTGGCGCGCCTGGAAGTAAGCACGCAATGGCTCCGGCAGGCTCTCAATGGCGACGACGTTGATCATCCGGTGCGCCCGCTCGCCCCAAGCGAGCACCTGCACAGGCGCGCAGAGTAAAAGCACGCCCACGAGAAGCCGCCCCGGGGCCCGGCGGCAAGGCCGCGCCCGCTGCTGATCCGCCGCCACAAGATCTCCCTGATGGCGTATTGAGTGCACAGGACGCAAATTCTCGCCTCCCTTAGCCCGGACTGTAAGCGGCCGGGGCGATTCGATGAACAGAGCGTTACGCGATTATCCTAGCGGGCCGCGGCAGTCGAAGCCCGCGCGGGCTCAGGCCTTTTGCGTAACCACCTTTGCTTTCAATAAGATTCCCGCCTTTCTGCCTAACCTCGTTTGTTTTCATAGAGATTCCGGGTTCGTTCGCGGGGTTCCCGAATTCGGCCCTTTGTTTTCATATATATTCTGGCTTCCTCCGGCAAAAAAAAGAGTTCCTACGATTCTTGCCCCGGGACTTCCCCAACACGTAGCGCCGCCCTGTCCCCCTTTGCGAGAGACCGCGCCTCCTTGATTTGGATCGAGGAAGAAGTGCAGAGTTGGTCGCGCAGCCCGTCTGCCGACGGGCTGCGGCTTTTTGATTTGGAACGAGAAAGAACCGCAGAGTTCGTAGCGCAGACTTGTAGTGTAAGTCTGCGGCTTTTTGATTTGAAACGAGAAAGAACCGCAGAGTTGGAGGACAACTCTGCGCTACCTCTCGCCGGCGCCTGGCCGTAGACCACAAGTGTAGTCTAGCATCTAGCGCACCGCCTGTCAAGCGAGATTTCCATATGTGGTACCCACGGGACAGTCGCGGGCGGTGGCCTGCAAAGCGCGTCTGACGCTACATCTGCTAGTCCCTAGCCCCTGACCCCTAGTCCCTGCTCTTCCGGTGCCGTGGGCTTTAGTCCTGCTCGCGTGAAAGAACCCTCGGCAACAAGAACACTCGCCGTGGCTAGGATTCAAGCGCGGACCCCGTGCTTTCGCGCAGCGCGTAGCGCAGTTCGAACCTGCAGCTTTCGCCTGTCGCTGCGTTGAAGAGCCGCAGTCTCCCGCAGAGCGGGACGGGGACTGCGCAACCTGCCTGCTCCCAGCGGTAAACGGCGAGCCCGCAGGGTAAGACCGTCGCTGGCCAGCCACCTTCCATCGCCCTGCTTCCCGGGCTGACAATTAGTGCGCTAATCCGGCAGCCGAATCGGATGCCAAAATGCTCTGAATAACGCTCGGGGGAGAGATTCGGACAATCAGCCCGAATTAGCTGAGAAAAATCCCTTCTCCCTGAGGTGCGAATGCCCGAGGCTCCCGTAGCAGCCAAACCGCGCAAGTTCCGTGGAATCATCTACATCGACTGGGACCGGTGCAAAGGGTGTGGCTTTTGTGTCGAGTTCTGCCCACCCAAAGTCTTGGCCATTTCTGAAAAATTCAACACCCATGGCTACCACCCGCCCTACCTCGCCAAGGAAGCGGGATGTACGGGTTGTGATCTTTGCGGGCTTTACTGTCCGGATTTCGCCATCTTTGGCGTCCGTGTACCCGTGGAGGCCGAGACGGAGGAGGTGGGCCCTGGAAAAAGCTAACCCCAAAGCGGTGCTCACTGGAGCGCACTTTTTGGACGGCGATCAAGCCGCCTGCGAGGGTGCGCTGGCCGCCGGCGCGAATTTCGCCGCCGGCTATCCCATCACGCCTTCGACTGAAGTTGTGGAGCGGTTTGCGGCTCGAGTCCCCACGGTGGGCGGAATGTTCCTCCAGATGGAAGATGAGTTAGCCGCCTCCATCGCCATTTTGGGGGCGGCGTGGGCTGGGGCCAAGACCTTCACCGTCACGTCGGGCCCGGGATTTTCGCTGATGATGGAGCACATCGGGTTCGCAGCCATGACCGAAACACCTTGTGTGCTCGTGGACGTCCAGCGCGGCGGACCTTCCACCGGGCTGCCCACGCTTCCCGGTCAAGCCGACATGATGCAAGCGCGTTGGGGCTCGCATGGCGACTACGAAATCATCGCGCTTTGCCCCAACTCCCCCCAGGAATGCTTCGACCTGATGATCGACGCCTTTAACCTGGCGGAACAATACCGCGTGCCGGTGCTGCTCATGATGGACGAATGCGTCGGGCACATGACGGAGAAAGTCGTTATCCCTCCGGCGGAACAGATTGAGATCTTTCCCCGGCGTTACACTTCGCTGCCTCCGAGCGAGTACCGGCCCTTCAAGCCGGGGCCCGACGGCATTCCGGAACTGGTCAAGGCCGGCGACGGGTATTGCATCCACATAACAGGCCTGACCCACGATGAACAAGGCTATCCCGCCATGACTTGGCGCGCGCAGGAGAAATTGGTGCGCCGGCTGGTGACCAAGATCCGAAACAACACCGACCAGATCACTCGCTACGAGGAGCGCGACGTGGAGGATGCGGAGGTGGTCGTGCTGGCGTACGGCATCACCTCCCGCGTGGCCTTGCGGGCGCTCCAGATGGCCCGCCGCGAGGGACTTCGCGCGGGGCTGCTGCGGCCCATCGTGGTCTGGCCCTTCCCGGAAAAGCGCCTGCGCGCCCTCGCCGAAAAGGTCAAAGCTTTTGTGGTAGTGGAAATGAATTACGGCCAGATGGTGTACGAAGTGGAGCGCTGCGCCGGAGGCAAAGCCCGAACGCTTTTGGTACCTCACGGCGGCGGGTCGGTCCACGACCCCCAAGAAATCCTGAAGGCCATTCAGGAGGCAGCCCGATGAGTACTGCGCCAGTGGTCGCTCAACCTATCAATCCCGTCGAGCCCTTTCTGCGCACGGACCGCATGCCGCACATCTGGTGCCCAGGCTGCGGCATCGGCACCACGGTCAATTGCTTCGCCCGGGCTCTGGTGGAAGCGAAGCTCCCGCTCAACAAGGTGGCGGTGGTCTCCGGCATCGGCTGCACGGGCCGCGTGGCCGGCTACATGAAGCTGGATTCGTTCCACACCACGCACGGCCGCGCCATCCCTTTCGCCACCGGCCTCAAGCTCGCCAATCCCGGCCTGACGGTGGTCGTCTACAGCGGCGACGGCGACTTGATCGCCATCGGCGGAAACCACTTTATTCACGCTGCACGTCGTAATACCGACATAAAGGTCATCTGCGTGAATAACTTCATTTACGGCATGACCGGCGGCCAAGTGGCGCCCACCACTCCCGTCGGGGCAGTCGCCACCACGTCGCCTTACGGCTGCTTCGAGCGCCCCTTCAACCTGCCCTACCTGGCGGAGTCCTCGGGGGCGGTCTACGTGGCGCGCTGGACGGCCTTCCACGTCCGGCACATCGCGCACTCCATGGCGGAGGCCTTCCATAAGAAGGGGTTCTCCTTCATCGAAATCATTAGCCCCTGCCCTACGCTCTACTTGCGCCGCAACCGCCTGGGCGACGGCCTCGACACGATGAAGTGGTACAAGCAGCACAGCGTGATCAAGAACGGGGCGAGCACTCGAGATGTGGACTTGAGCTTCCAGGGAGAAATCATTGTGGGCAAGTTCGTGGATATCGAGCGGCCCACGCTTCAGCAGACGATGGACCAGCAACTGCGGCAAGCGCTCAAAGACCGCTACGCCGGCCTGGGAGGAGCTTGATGACGACCACAGAGATTCGGATTGTGGGCTTCGGCGGCCAGGGGGTCATCCTGGCGGGGATGGTCATCGGCAGGGCCGCCGCCATCCACGATGGCAAGCACGTGACTTTGACGCAAAGCTTCGGCCCCGAGGCTCGCGGCAGCGCGTGCAGCGTGCAGTTGATCGTTTCCGATGAACCTGTCCTTTATCCGTACCTCACCCGGCCGGATGTTCTGGTGATCATGTCCCAAGAGGCCTGCATGCGCTACTGTCCGGAGCTGAAACCCGGCGGGCTGCTGCTGTACGAGCAAGACCTCATCAAGCTTGGAAAACTCGATCCGGGTGTCAAGACCCACGGCATCCCGGCGACGCGGCTCGCGGAAGAACTGGGCCGCCGGCTGGTCCTCAACATGGTCATGGTGGGCTTCGTCACTGCGATGAGCGGGCTTGCTACCCCTGACGCCGTCCGCAAAGCCGTTGCCGACTCCGTGCCCAAAGGGACGGAAACCCTCAACCTCGCCGCCTTCGAAAAAGGCCTGGAATACGGCTTGGCCCAGATTGGCGCGCGCACGCAGGCAGCGTGAGAAGTGCAGGTGCTAGGTGCTGGGTGCTGGGTGTTAGGTGCTGGGTGCTAGCAGTCAGCTATCAGCCGTCAGCTATCAGCCTTCGTACTTCGCACTTTCGACTTTCAACTTTCGACTCTGGGCTCCCACTTTCAACTTTCGACTTTTGACCTTCGACCCCTGCCTCTTGCCTTTCGCCTTCTGCCTTCTCATTTCTGCCTTCTGACTCCTGCCTTTTGCCTTCTGCCTTCTGACTCCTGACTTCTGACTCCTTTTTCCCCCCTTTCCCGCCCAGCGCCTTGACCTACAGCCTTGGCGCGAGTACACTGGGTTCTGCGTGCGCCTGTAGCTCAGATGGATAGAGCGGTTGCCTCCGGAGCAACAGGTCGCAGGTTCGAATCCTGCCAGGCGTACCACATCCCTCACAAGTGGCGTTATAATGTGACGGGCACGGACTATCACATTGTCGAGGCACGCTACGTGGCTGGACACGTCGTGTGGCTCCGCTTTCGCGACGGGACGAGCGGCGAGATCGATCTGGCGCCGGCTCTCCGCGGCCCCATCTTCGAACCGTTGCGCAATCCCGCCGTATTCAGTCAGTTCCAGATTCATGCCGAGTTTCACACGCTCGTCTGGCCGAATGGAGCCGACGTCGCGCCCGAGTTCTTGCGCGATAATGTGCGCGTTACAGTATAACCGGCAAGTGGAGCCGACCCGCCACATGACGACCGTTAAGAACATAGGACGGGCCACGGGTAGGACGCTGTGACGGAGCAGGTGGCGCAGAGTTTCAGCCTTCAGAAACTCTGCGGCTTTTCGTTCCTTTGCATTATTAGATATGTGGCCGTTTATCATGTTTACAACCGCAGAGTAAGGCAAACTGCGCCTGACTCTGCGCTTCCCGCTGCTACGACCTGGTTGGTTTGACGAGGGTACAAGGAGATCGCTTGTGAACATCACGATTAGGTCAAAGGCGGCATTGCGTTGCAGTTTTGCGGGGGTGACTGACAGGAAGGGGTACACGCATTCACCTCAGGATAATCTTCTTCCGGGTATAGACCTGGCAACGGTTGAAAGCGATCTGATCTGCGGGGACGGAAATGAGCTGAGATCGAAGTTTTGCGCTGTCCACTCCTCGTCTGCGCTGGCCGTGAACTGTTTTGCCCCCTTCAAGGTCCACCCTAACAACCTCATATTGCTCGGGAAGCGTGGTGCGAAATGTGTGAATTTTGAATGGAAGCTGCCCATCTTCCGTGGCGGAACGGCACCCAACGTTGATGTGAGGATTGAGCGGGACACAGACATAGTAGCAGTGGAATCCAAACTGCTTGAATACCTGACCCCGAAACGTCCGATGTTCTCCGACGCTTATGAGAGATTGGCTCCTCCGGAAAGCGATCCCATTTGGTGGGACGCCTACGAAAAAGCAAAGGGAGGTGACCCCCAGTATTTGGATCGGGCGCAATTGGTCAAGCACTACTTCGGGCTGAATAATTTTCGGAAGAAGAATCCCGAAGGACCAGGGCTGACGCTGCTTTACATCTTTTGGGAACCGCTGAATCGGCAGGATGTGGAAGAGTGCAGGCAACATCGGGAGGAAGTTAAGACCTTTGTCGACTCATTGTCCAATTCGCAGATTCAATTTCAGTGGATGACCTATAACGATTTGTGGGAAGAATGGAGCGCTGTTCCAGATCTTGCGACTCACGCGCAACGTCTGAAGGCCCGGTATCAAGTCCGTCTGCAGTGATGATAATTGAGATGGTCCATCCCCACAATTGATATGAGCCGCAACAGCAATCCGGCATAAAGGATAGAGGGGAGAAGGACGAAACCAACAAGGACAGTACAATTCGAGGAGCTAACAAAGGACGGGCCAAAGTTACTGGGAAAACTGACCCTGACACCAGAACATTTGATCAAGGCAGAACCGGAGCCCGGAGGGGACGAGGCACTGAAAAGTGTAATGGGAGAGCCAGTCAACCTACCAGACGGGACAAAGATAAAAAGGGAGGAAGATCCAGAAAAGTGGTTCAATAGGCTGCCACTCGAGTACCACGGAAGCTATTTCTGGGCGAAGTTCGTCTAGGGAGAACGAATGATTACCATGAGGCTGAGGGGGGGTCTGGGGAAACAGTGTTTTATCTATAGCCCTTGGGAGAGTACTTGCCGAGCTCAACAAAACTAAACTGAGACTTGACCTTTCTACTTTTGCAGATGGCATGAACACCTCGGCTCTTCCGTCTTTTCGTGCGCAAGAGGTATAATCACATTTAGGTCTCAGGGGCTTTCGGAGGAGCCGGAGGTGGGGCGTGATGGAGTGAGGATATGAGCATGAACATCGATCTCAAGCCCGAGACCGAGGCCGAGTTGAAGACTCGCGCGCAGAAGAAGGGTCTCCCCGTGAGCAAGTACGTGCACCGTATTCTGGAGCAGCACGTGCCGGGGCAACCTGTCGAATCCGCTATGACCCCCGAGGAGAGGGTAAGAGCCTTCCAGGAATGGGTGGAGAACTTTCCCTACCGCCGCAATGCGCCTCTTTCTGACCACGCGATCAGCCGGGAAGGCTTCTATCGAACGTATTACGAATAGATATTCGAGGAGCGATTAACTGACGCGCAAGTATGATCGTAAGAGGGCAAGGCGATGACAACTAACCGAATCCAGATCAACCCGGCAGTGATGATGGGCAAACCGGTGATCCAGGGGACGCGAATTACGGTCGAGCTGATCCTGCGCAAGCTTGCTGAGGGAGCGAGCGAAGGCGAGCTACTCGAAGATTATCCGCACCTTGCGCCCGAGGACATCCGGGCGGCAATCGCCTACGGCGCGGCGAGCGTGGCCCACGAGGAAGTGGTGCTGCTATCGGACGCTCCGGTTGGGCCCCCATCCTGAAGCATGAATTTCCTGGCCGACGAAAGCTGTGCGGGACCCGTAATTAAGGCGCTGCGCGAGGCAGGGCACGACGTTATCGCGATCGCCGAAGTCGCGAAAGGCACAGCAGACGAACAAGTGATGGAGCGCGCGTTGGGCGAGCGGCGCGTCCTCATTACGGAAGACCGCGATTTCGGCGAATTGGTGTACGCGCGCGGGCGTTCCTCGGCGGGAGTCATCCTGGTGAAGTTCCACAGCCGTGCGCGCCGGGCCAAGCCCACCACCGTCGTCGAGGCAGTGGCCAAGCTGGGCGCGCGGCTTTCGGACGGTTTCGCCGTGGTGGAACCCGGACGGGTGCGCATCGCCAGCAGACCCCGAAGGTAACAACCGAACGAGTACAAGATCGGTACAACTCGAGCGTTCCAAGGGTGGTTTTGCGTGCTTTTTGGTTGCCAACCGTGCCGCAAAATCAACGAGATAGATCAACTCATCTAGCCTCCGGAGCAACAGGTCGCAGGTTCGAATCCTGCCAGGCGTACCAGCTTCCCCTTGCCGGTGTCCAAATCCGGAGGCATAGCGGTCGTAGCGCCCGCCACAGCGGGCTCTTTGGATCCGCGGCTCGTCTGGCGGCTGGCCGCGGGTGCGAGTAAAGCCGGGTCATCTCGTCACGCTCGATAGTCCTGCCAAATTCAATGACAAGAGGAATTCAGCCAACCTTGAGGAATTCCTAGAAGAAGCCAAGAAGTGACCGCGCCTTGTCGCTTAGCCTAAACCAAGAGCGTAACGCGGCCTTCCTAAATGGCCCGCCGTGCGCTTTGCTGCCACCCAGAAGCGCGGTTCGTCCCTCCGTGCTGTGATAGAGTCTACCTCGCCACGCTATCCGGCGCAAAGCGGACAAAGGAGGACACATAACTATCGACACGCGCGAGTTGCCTGCCATCCTTATTATTTGTGCCTCTCGCGCCCACGGTAAGGCTTTCGGTGAGTCGGATCGCCTGAGGGAATCGCCGCCAGGCAGATTGAAAAATCAAATTGTGACCGGCACGATCTGAGTAGAGTTTAAAGGGTTTCCAACGTCTGCAGTCGCTGGCTGAGGAGAGAATCGGAATGATCGGCTTTTTCCTGGGTTTGGGACTGATGTGCGCAAGCACCTTGATGTACGAGATTGTTTTGACCCGCCTGCTGAGCGTGACCTGCTGGTACTACCTGGCGTTCGTCTCGGTTTCGATGGCCATGTTCGGAATGACGGCGGGCGCGCTGGCCGTGCAACTTCGCCCCGCGCTTTTCGATCGCAGTCTGGTGCGGCTGCGGATGGCGCAGGCGTCCTTTCTGATGGCCCTCTCGATGCCGATCGTCCTGATGATCATGTTTGCCATACCCCTCGACATCTCGTTTGCAGCCCAAACGGTTTGCAGCTTTGTGCTCGCTTGCGCCGTCATCGCGGTGCCGTTCTTCTTTTCGGGAATCGTCGTCTGCCTCTCTCTCACCCGAGCTTCCCTGGCGATTGGGCGTGTTTACTTCGCCGACCTCACGGGGGCCGCGGCGGGATGTTTCGGTTCGGTGTTACTTCTGAAGCTGGTTGACGCGCCGAGCGGGGTCTTCGCGATCTCGGCGTTAATCTTTTTGAGCTCTTCCGCCTACGCCCACTTCGCGGGCGAGCCTCGGCTTCAGAAACGTGCATACCTCTGGGCGGGAGCGCTGGTGGTGCTTGCGGCGCTCAACGCGTCTACCATTCACGGCATTCAGCCCATCTGGTCCAAAGGGCGGCTGGACCCGCGCGCCGACATTCTCTATGAAACGTGGAACCCGATTTCCCGGGTGCGGGTTGTCGCCCCCAAATTTGAGCCGCGGTTCGTGGGCCCGCAGACGCCGCCCAAATCGAGCGAAGTGGTCTACGTGGACATCGACAACGATGCCGCCACGCCGATTTTTCGCTTTCAGGGCGACCTCAAGGACGTCGACTTTCTCCGCTATGAGGTGAACTCGATGGGAGCCCGCTTGCGAGCGGGCGGCAGCGCCGCCATCATCGGCGTGGGCGGCGGGCGAGACGTGATGTCCTGCGCGCTCTTCGGCTTCCACCGCATCGTGGGCATCGAGATTAACCCCAGCATTGTGGAGGTCACGACGCGGCGCCTGGAGTGGTATTCGGGCTTCGACAAAATCCCCCATTTTGAGTTGCACAACGATGAAGCGCGCAGTTATTTGACGCGCACCCAGGAGAACTTCGACATGATTCAGGCCACGGTGGTCGACACCTGGGCCGCCACCGCCGCCGGAGCCATGGCCCTCACGGAGAATTCGCTTTATTCGCTGGATGCCTGGCGAATCTTTTACCACCATCTCAAGCCGGGCGGGCTCATCGCTTTCAGCCGCTGGAACCACAAGCCGGATTTCCACGAGACCACGCGCCTTTTCTCCCTGGCCTATGCCACCTTGCTCAGCGAAGGAGTGCCGGACCCCGCGAGCCACCTCGCCATGATCCGTCAGGACGAATTGGCTACGCTTCTCACCAGCAATCAACCTTTCAGCGAGCAGGATTTGGAGAAGATTCGCGCCACCGCCAAGGATTTGAATTACCAGATCCTCTTCCTGCCCGGCGAGGAGTTGGGAATGCGGCAATTGAGCGCGGTCACCGAAGCGCGCACGCTCAAGGGTTTGGCGGCGCTCGGTTCCAAGGACTATTTTGATCTCTCCCCGCCCTCGGATTCTTCCCCCTATTTCTTCAGCTTCGTCCGGTTTCACGCAGTGCCGGGAATCCTGCGAATTCCCGGCGTGGACTGGAAGGTGCTGCTGCCGCTTTTGCATTTGACCAGTTTCATGCTGGCGGCCTTCGTTCTCGTGGTGCTGACCATTTTGTGGCCCGCACGCCGGTGGGCCCGCTTGCAGCAGGGTTCACCGCACGCGCCTGCCGGGGCCATCCTCTACTTTATGGGCATTGGGCTGGGATTCATGTTGGCCGAAATGGGCATGATGCAACAACTCTCGATCTTTCTCGGACAGCCCATCTACTCGCTGGTCGTGGTGCTGGCGGGCCTGATTCTTTCTGCGGGGCTGGGCAGCCTCGCTTCCGATCGGACCCAATTGGGTTCCGGTCTGAAGAGCCGCGCGCCGGCCGTGGCTTCAGCGCTTGTCCTTCTGGTGTATTCCGCGCTGGTCTTGCCGGCCATCCACAACGCTGTGGCGGGAGTGCTGTGGCAGCGCATTGCGGTCTCGCTGGCGCTGGTGGCCCCCTGTGGGTTCATCATGGGCTTCTGCTTTCCGGTGGGAATGCGCTGGGCATCGGAACTGGGACAGGAAGAAAATCTCCCATGGATGTGGGCGCTGAATGGAGCGGCCGCCGTGCTGGCCAGCTTCATTGCCATGTGCATCTCGACGGAGATCAGCATTCGCGCCTGCGTCCTCACCGCCGTCGCCTGCTATGCCCTGAGCGGAATCCTTCTCCCAGGGAAACGGGCGTTGTCGCCCGCCAAGCCGCTGGATGCTGCATCTTAAATCCGGGAGAACTTCCCTTCGCTTCCGCCAGCTGGCGCAGACCCCTGATTTATGGGGTCGGCGATTTCCCGAAGGGACTGGTCCTCGTCCTGCTCGATTCAGGGGGCCCCGATGTGCCGCGAACAAGTCGCTTCGCGAGATCGCAGACCGTTAAGAGCGACAGTCTGCGCCAGCCCGCGAGTACACTGGGTTCTGCGTGCGCCTGTAGCTCAGATGGATAGAGCGGTTGACTCCGGAGCAACCCGTCAGCCGACGGGCAGGTTCAAATCCTGCCAGGCGTACCAGCCCCCCCTTACCGGTGTCCAAATCGAGAGGCATGGCGGTCGTAGCGCCCGCCACGGCGGGCTCTTTAGGTCTGCGGCTCTTGCGGCCAAGCGCGCGTAATTGACGAAGCTGGCTGGGGTCAGGGATGGCCTCCGCTGCGTGCAAAGACGCCCTCGTGAGTTTTCGGCGGACGGGCCTGAGGAAAAGTATCGTTCCGGTGCGCCCAGCCGGCCGGGCATGGTCGGTGCTACGCAGGGTAACCCCTTCTTGCCCTGCTGCTTCTATTGTGGTAACTATGTCCTGCGGAAGCGACCGCCAAGGGTCACGACGCACCCTTACGGCATTTTGCATTGGACGTAGTCTGATGCCGAGTCAACCAGAAGCGTTCTCGCGCGTCCTGATTGACCAAGCCCTCCGCGACAGCGGCTGGGACCTCCTCGACACTCGCCAAGTCCGGTTCGAATCGAGCGGGCTTGGGGGCCGAGCGGATTACGTCTTGAGCGGGGACCACGGCCCCTTGTGCGTCCTCGAAGCCAAGCGCGAGCATCTTGACCCGTACGACGCCAGGGAACAGGCACGCGGCTACGCGGAAAACGCCCGCGCGCCGTTTATCGTCCTCTCAAATGGTCGCGAGCACTGGTTTTGGAATTACCAGCGCGCTGACCAGCAGGACGCCTACCGCATCGAGCGGTTGCCTTCCCACCGCGATCTCGAACGCCTCCGTCTAAAGAATCTCCAACCTCCCCGCCCCCTGATGACCGAGGTGATAGGTCCCAACTACCTGAGGCCCTTCAAACAGGACGTCAAGCTGCGGCGCTACCAGATCAACGCGATGGATGAGGTTTCTCGGCAGTTCGACCAGGAAGGGAAACGCAGGTTCCTCCTCGAAATGGCTACCGGTACGGGGAAGACGCTTCTCTGCGCAGCGCTCATTCGCCGCTTCCTGGTCACCCGCAATGCCGAGCGCGTGCTTTTCATCGTGGACCGGATCGAGTTAGCCAAACAGACGATGGAGGACTTCAACGTCATCCTCCGCGAATTCAGTCCGGTGGTCTTCAAGACGGCTCGCCGCCATCCCACCGAATTGCTGGGCTCCTGTGTGGTTGTCGCCACACTTCAATCCCTCATGGTGGATCGCCGCTACCGCGAGGAGTTCACGCCCTTCCACTTCGATCTGGTCATCAACGATGAAGCCCATCGCTCGATCTACGGGGATGCGCGCGAAGTCGTACATTTCTTCCAGGCTACGCGCATAGGGCTCACCGCCACACCGAAGGCGTACCTGAAGAACATCGACCTGGAACGCTTGGGCCGCGAAAACCCCAAGGCCCTGGAAGCCCGCGAACTCCGGGACACTTACCGCTATTTCGGCTGCGAGCCCGGCTTCCCGACTTTCCGCTACGACATCGTCGATGCGGTCCAGGACCCGGAAGGGCCTTTCCTCTGCATGCCCAAGATTTTTGACATCCGCTCCGACATCACCACCCAAGCCCTCGACGAACAAGGTTGGGCCGTGGTCATCAATGAGCAAGAAGAAAGTTACAAAATCCAGGACCTGGAGCGTAGAATCTTCACGCCGGAACGCAACCGCGTGATGTGCGAGGCGTTTCTCAAATACGCACAGCGCGACCCCTCGGGCCAGATCGGCAAGTCCATCGTCTTCACCGTCAACCAGACGCACGCCACGAACCTTACGAAGATACTCAATAAGATCCAGCCCGGCTTGGCGGTCACCATCACTTCGCGGATTCCTGACGCCGCCAGCATCTCCAAGGATTTTCGCGATGGCCGCCGCTCCGAGCGCGTTGCCGTCTCGGTGGACATGCTCTCCACCGGCTACAACTGCCGCGACCTGCTTAACGTGGTCCTCATGCGGCCCATTTTCTCGCCCACCGAATACATCCAGATCAAGGGACGCGGCACCCGCCGCTTCACCTTCCGGATCGGCAACACCCAATATGAGAAGGAGGTCTTCTTCCTTCTCGACTTTTGCGCCGTCGCAGAATACTTCGAGGACAAGTACGACTACTCTCAGCCTCTTAAATTGCCCCGCCCCAAGGCGAAGGCTGAAGGTGAAACCGGCGGGGAGGAAACGGGCGGTGGGGAGTGGACGGGTGGCGAAAGCGGCGGAGAGGAAGGCGGCGGGAGTGGCGGCGAGAGACCGCCCATCCCCACGTGGACGGGCAGCGATATCATCGTGTCCGAGGACATCCGCATTGTCGGGCCCAACGGCGAGAAAGTGGACGTAATGACGTTTCGCGGCTCGTTTGAGCGCGACATCAAAGATTTTGACCGCAAGGACGAAGAATTCCACGAGGCCGTCGAGACCGAGGACGACGATTCCATCGAGACCATTCTGGGCGAGCGCTTCTTCCACAAGCCCGAGATGTTCTACTCTCCCGACAAGCTGGTGCTGTCTTACGGAGTCCCGGCGCCCACGCCCACGTTTGTCTATGGAGCCTTGGGGAAGAAGCCCCTGCCCACGAAGGACCAGGTGGTTGCCGACACGGTGGATTCCATCGCCGCCCGCTTCAACCTGCGCTACAACGAGCAGAAGTGGCTGAACGCGACCGCACAGCTGGTCGCCGACGACCCGCAGGCGCTCAAGCGCTTTCTGGGAGGCGACATCACCATTTTCGCGTCGAGCCAGTTCAATCAACTGGGAGGCCTCGCGGCGCTTGCGGAGTTTGCAGACCGCGAGGCCATCTTCGAGGCGTTGCGGCAATCGACCCTGGTGCGCCACTCGCTGTTGGCAAGTGGAATGTAGGGGCGATTTTCTATCGCCACTTATCTGGATGTAGAGGCGCTTTTACACCGCCGCCCCGGCTGCACGTAAGAAAACAAATGGCGATGTAAAATCGCCGCTACAAAAGCAATGGCCACACAACCACAGAGACCCAACGGCACGAATTTCCACTCCTCCGGCCTGCGCCAGAAGGTGGACCAGCTCATGGATATCCTGTGGGCCGGCGGGGTTAACAACCCCATGGATTCCATCGAGCAGCTTTCTTATCTCATCTTCTTGCGGTTGCTCACCGAGAAAGACGAACTGCTGGCGAAGCTCGATCGCAAGAAATACCAGCGTGTCTTTTCCGGCAAGTGGGCGCGCTACGCCTGGGGCAATTTCGTTACGCTCACCGGCGACCAGCTTTTTGACGCCATCCGTTCCGCCATCGAAAGTCTGCACGAGTTGCCGGGTCTCTCGGAAACCGGGAAACTGCTTTTTAATCGCGCCACGCTCAAGATTTACGACCGGCCCACACTCCGCGCGGTTGTCCAGACGATCCATGAAATGGATTTAAGCGCGCGCGACGGCCAGGACATCAAGGGCGACATGTATGAATACCTGGTGAGCAAGATCGCCATGTCCGGCACCAACGGCCAGTTCCGCACGCCCCGGCACATTATTGACATCATCGTGGCCTTGGTCGATCCGAAGCCGCAGGTGCGTATCTGCGACCCCGCCTGCGGCACAGCCGGTTTCTTAATCGCATCCTTCAATCACATCCTGCGGCAAAACACCTCCAAGGCTTCACTCACGAAGGGGGTTGCGAATGGGGACCTACTCAAGCCGGCGCAATGGAAGTTCCTTGAGGAGCACGCTTTCACTGGCTACGACAACGACGCCAATATGGTGAAAATCGCTATTTTGAACCTCTATCTTCACCAGCTTGAGAAGGCCAACATCGAGTTTCACAACCCGCTGACGACTGGCAAGGGCAGCCCTTACCCCGGCATGACGTTCGACGTGGTTCTTGCCAATCCACCCTTCGCTGGAAAGATTCAGAAGGAAAGTATTCTGGCGGACATCAACCTCGAAACGCGTGACACGGAACTGCTTTTCCTCAAGTGGTTCATTGACCATCTCACACCCAGCGGCCGCGCAGGTGTGATTGTGCCCAATGGCGTCCTGTTCGGCTCCACCAAGGCCGCCCGCAAAGTCCGCGAGCTTTTGCTGACCGAGTGCGACCTCCAGGCCGTCATCAACCTGCCTTCCGGCGTGTTCAAGCCTTACTCCGGTGTGGGAACGGCGAGCATGATATTTGAGAGAGGGAAACCAACGCAGAGCGTTTGGTTTTACGACCTCACCGCCGATGGCTTCTCGCTCGATGACAAGCGCACTCCAATCGAGGCCAATGACATTCCCGATGTTCTCTCGAAATGGCCCAAGCGCGAAGAAGGTCCCAACAGCTACCGCGTGCCCCTCGAGAGGATTAGGGAGAACGATCTCAGCCTAGCGGCTGGAAGATACAAGCCGGAGACGGCGCAGGCCACAAAGCATGATAGTCCTGAGCAAATCCTACAGGACGTAATCAGGCTGGAAGAAGAGATCCTCAATAAGGCTCAGGTGTTAGCCTTGGAGATCGCGAAGTGAATCAGTCATGGCAAATCCATCCCCTGGCCGAGCTTCTTGAAATAATGGAGAACGGGTCCAGGCCCAAGGGCGGGGTCGCTTCTTTCGACAGCGGCGTGCCCAGCATCGGCGGTGAACATCTGAACCGGGATGGTGGTTTCTCCCTCGATAACATCCGCTTTGTGCCGCGGACCTTCTTCTTAGAGATGAAAAAGGGGATCATACGTCCTCAAGATATTCTGCTTGTGAAGGACGGTGCGACGACGGGTAAGACGTCTTTTGTGTCCGAGGGGTTCCCATATAAGGAGGCAGCGATCAATGAACACGTTTTTCTTCTCCGTGCGAACCGCGCGAAGGTCTCTCCCCGCTACCTCTTCTTTTTCTTGTTCAGCCCGGTCGGACAGCGGCAAATCCTGTCCTCTTTTCAGGGGGCAGCAATCGGGGGCATACCGCAGAGTTTTGCAAGGGTAACGAATGTTCCTGTTCCTCCGCTGCCGGAGCAGGAGCGAATTCGTCGAATCCTAGACGCGGCGGAGGAGTTGCGGCGGGTGCGGGCCCAGGCCGACCGCCGCACCGCCGACCTCATCCCCGCCCTTTTCTACGACATGTTCGGCGACCCCGCCCCAAACCCCAAGCGATGGGAACTCAAGCGACTTGGACAAGTCGGAAAGCTAGATCGCGGTCGGTCTCGCCACAGGCCCCGAGACGAACCTAGCCTTTATGGGGGGCCGTATCCCTTTATCCAGACTGGTGATGTCGCCAATTCCAGCGGGCTCATTACTGGGTACTCTCAGACCTATTCGGAACTCGGGTTGGCGCAGAGCAGAATCTGGCCGGCAGGAACGCTCTGCATCACAATCGCTGCGAACATCGCCAAAACTGGAATTCTCACCTTCGAGGCGTGCTTCCCTGACAGCGTCGTCGGCTTCATTCCTAATGAGGGAGTACTTGTTGAGTATGTCAGGGAGTGGTTTGTGACAATGGAAACTCGACTGGAAGAGGCAGCCCCGCAAGCAGCACAGAAGAACATAAACCTCGGCATTTTGAATTCACTGCTAATTCCAGTTCCACCCTTCCCGCTGCAACGCCAATTTGCAGCCCGCGTCGCGGAAATTCGGGCGCTCGAAGCTCGCCAGGCCGAGAGCCGCCGCCGCTTGGACGACGTCTTCCAATCCCTCCTCCACCACGCCTTCCAGGGGGAACTGTGACCTCTCAACGCAGAACACTTCCTGCATCCTCGAAGTCCCCGCCGGACTCAACGGAAGTGGTCGAAGTGCACGATCTACTAATTGACCCGATCAGGCTGTTCTCGGACGGCCTGGCTCTTCTCTATCACGAGGCACGGCATGTTCGATTTCTCATCGAAAAGGGCTATGTAGAACCGCTGGGATGGGAACGCGTGGTGAGTCTACCGCGCAATCGAGTTGAAGCCTGGAAACAAGTGCGCTCGACGCGTGAGACGGCCCAGCAACGGCCCACGGCGCGTGACGCAGCCGGAGTTTTTCAGAAGCGGTTCGGCAAGTCCCTTGAGGAAATCACACAACTCAACTGTGATCCGAATTGGAGGCACGCAAGGGCTTACGGCGGCCACGCGTGGCGTACGGTTAGTGCATTTGTCGCTGCTCTAGGAAAGGCGCTCGATCTCAACGACGTTCCCGGCATCAACGAACACACCTTGTCGCTGTTGCAGGCAAAGCACAACACGGGGTTGATTCGCGACAAGATTGTTGAGCTAGATAGGGAGATAGGCTTCCCCACGGGCCCATGGTGTCGCGAGACAGCACGGTGAGGTTTCAGCGAGCGCCGCTTGCTCCACCCTGCCCTTCAAGGTGAATTATGATCGGGTCTTTGCTGGACCATTGGGTGTATGCAGGGCCGGACATCTGGAGCAAACTGGCTTCTGTCCGGAAAGCCCCCACCGACTTCTTCACCGAACTTTATCGCACCGCCTATGACTTTTTGCAGAACCCTCCTGAGTACAAAGAATTCGAGAAGGCAGTAAACGACCCCAACTACGCCAAGCAAGGGTTCGAGAAGATTCAGGCCGACGATTTTGGGAACGAGGCTTCGGTAGTCGGACTCATGGAAGCAGCTTACAAGACGATCCGAGACTTTGAAGTCAAAGGATACGAGCGACTGTACAAGAGACTCATGAGTCGTTTCATCGAGAAATACAATTTGCGTTACGGGATCGATGATCCCTTCCAACTTCGTGTCATCCTGCCGGGAGTTTTCGCGGGCCTTTACCGCGACTTGCAGCGAATCAATCAGGCTGACGAACATCTTGCAGAGCTGATGCACGAATTCGAGGTCGCTTTTGGAAACTACGCACGAACGAAACACGCCGCAGACCTCAAAACGTGTATCGGTAAAGCAAGCAACTTGGCTGAAGGTGTGGCCACGAGGGCCTGCGGCGAGAATGGCACTCTCGGAAAACTTTGCGATCGCCTGAACTGCTGGCCTCATGCAGCAGTGAAGAGTTCTTTGAAATGCCTTTACGGATTCTGCTCCGACTACCCTGGCATTCGCCACGGTGGCAAGCCTGAATCCCGAATAAGAGACCTTGAAACGAAGGACGGGATTGTCATCTGCCTGCTTCTCTTCGCATTTTCCGGATACCTGACAAACCAAGTCAGAGCAGATGAGGTCTTAGGGCTCTAAGGCCGAGGAAGTTGGTAGCCACAGTTAATCTCAAATTGGAATTAACCGTGGGTTCCTGGTCAATACAAGTCCCCACGGGTGGGGGCGCCGACTCCGCGACCGTCGAAGCCGGAGTGCTCTCCGCGCGGTCTCTCGAAACACTGGACCCGCCGTCATGCGAAGCCCGACGGGCACGGCGCCGGGGAGCCTCGGGCGGAGCCGAGGACAGATTGGAGAATGTCATGGTGGACCCCGCCGCCCGCGTGCTAGCAGCTCCGCGAGGCGGCCCGGCCTAGAGAGCGAGTTATGCCTGAGGACAGGGGCAGAACAGCCTTTCGCGGAAATGCTTGAAGGGGCAAGCTGAGCTGCAGAGGTTGCTTCGCTGAGAACACCCAAGGAAATCGCCGACAAGGTCGTAGTCCAGGAGGACGAGCCAGACGGCCGGTTGTGATCGAGGATGCCGACGACCGGCGCGCTCGTCCCAGAGACCTGCGGACGCCTTCCCAGGGCTTCGGTAGCCCCTTGAGCCACGCTGCGATGTACGAAGCTGTGCGGAGGCCGCACAAGGCATCTCAGAAAGCCCGGAGACCCCCCGACGTGTGGGGTCTGCGATTTCCCGACGGGAAAGGCGAGTCATTCCCATTGCGAGCCCGTCGCCTGACGGAGATCGCAGACTGCACAAACCAGCAGACTGCGCCAGCCGGTCCACTATTGGTCATTTCAGGTAGTAATACCAGCCAGCAGCTTTCTCATCATCCTTCAGGTGTTTCTGAAGGTCCTCGACCCTCCTCTCGGCGCGGTCGCGGCCCTTCACCACTTCCACATGGTGGCTTAGATGCGGATCGAGGCGGCTCGCCTTGACGATGGTGAAGGCCGCCATTTGGCTGAATGGGTTCTTGTGTCGCGCCATGTGCTCCTCGCCACAGATAAATCGCGGGTGGCGCATGCCGCCTCACCGGGACAGCTGCATGCACCTCCAAGTCGGAAATCTCCCTTGCAATTCAAGAGAGAATCTATCCGCTTGCCTCGTCAGAAGGAAGGCCCGAAATCAGGGCTCGCAGACTCATTAGTTGCTGACGGAAAAGAGCATTCCAGTCGCGGTATATACGAAGGCCTGCCCGGCGAACTTGGGGTGCCAGGGGAGTACGTGCGAGCCTTACCTGGACTTGCCACATCGTCTGCGCGACTCTAATTGACAACTCGTATCGATTTGGGACTTTGTACGCGTCGATAAACCCGCGTTCGATATTCAGCGGAACTCGCTTGAGATTGTCAGCCCAAAACCGTTCTTCCCTTGCGTTACGGGTTATCTCCCGGCCTGCCGCGACATCGGCTTTCCATTGTGCGAAGACCTGGGCTAAGCCTTGGAATAAGCTCGCGGAGACCACGGCAAAGTCCAAGTCCGAGTTGGCACTGAAAGGGGTACCGTAGGATGGGGGCGGGGCGAGGGAGTAGCCCAGTCGGGCGCTTCCAACGAGTGTCACGTCCTTGGGGGTTACAGAAAGCCTCGTGGCGAGGAACTCCCGAATCCCCTCGTAGAGAGTCGGCAACTCTTCAAAAGCTGAAGGGACGCCTTCAGTGATGAACGCACGCAGAACGCCTGTTCGTTGCGGGGTTGAGAGCTTCTTGCAGGCGCGCGCAAATAGGTCCGCGTCCGGATATCGCTGCGAAAGCAGAGCATTGACCTCAGTATGATGCTCGAACGGTGGCAGCATTGGCGTCCCTCGTACTGGGCGTTTCTAGTGCTTGACCGCGCCCGAGTGCAACGAGCCTTAAGATATGTTGAACTCTGCGGCGAAACCGGAGTTCCCACACTGGCCGTGAGTGTCGGCGTCGGGGGTATTTCAAACGAGCAACCAAGCTAGCCGCGTCAAAGGCCGACATTGAACAGAGTCTGACTCCCATCGAGCCACACGCTCGGTAGAGGCCCTCCATCCCCCAACCATAGTACGCGACCATTAGGTATACACCGCTGGCTTCCTCCTTGGTTAAAACCTCTCCGACACAAGTGGCCAGCAGAATCTCGCGTAGTTTCCGGCGAAGCGTGCGCTCGTAGCGGTTCGTGACAGTCCTCACAAGCTGCTGCTCAATCGTGCTTGCCCCCTGCAGGCGTCCGTAACATGTAAGCTGGTAAAAAGCTCGCAGGAGAGCGATTGGATCAACGCCGCAGTGATCGTAGAACCGGTGGTCCTCCGCCGCTATAAGGGCCTGCCGAAGAACTGGTGGCACGAGAGTGCCGAGGTAACCATCGTATGACGCGAGCAGCTCTGAAAGATCCCGATGCAACGCCTTGACTTGGCGTCGGAGCAGCAAATGACCCAGCGCCCTCAGAGTCCGGTCGAAGATAGACATATGCAGATGCACCTATAATCTCGAAGAGACCCGCGGCACGATGTCAACGCCTTCGATGAAGATCTGTTTCCTGAGGTTCTGTGCAGCGTCTAGTTCCTCTCTCGCCCCGGCAGAGTCGCCAAGGAAAAGCAAAGCGTCGCAGACCTCCAGCCAAGGCTTATCCCAACGCCGCACGTAATCCTCTCGCGTGATCACGATCTTGAGTTCCTTTGCCCTCTCGTCGATCAGATGAGTCAGATGCGGGACGTAGGGATGGTGTCCTTTCTTGTACAAGTCCAAGGCGGCATCGATTGCCCTTTTGACATTGTTCATCCGTTCGTCGTCGGTATCACCGGTGTACGGGCCAGCCACATAAATTCGCATTTGCTTGGCCCGTCGGAGTCTGCCGAGGACAAACTCAAATAGGGCTGTTGGCGGGCGTGTAATTACGTCTAAGGGGGTGCGATAGCGAGCCTGGAGACGGTATGCAAATGCAAAACAGATGCCCAGGAAACACGATACGTGCCATACGACTTCTCCCTGAGATTTTCCGAACTTCCTGACGCCGAAATAAAGTCCCAAGAAGACCGCGAACCACAGTAAGGTCACTCCGCTTCTCTTCTCTATACGCCTCTCGCTAATGACGATCCAGTCCCAAACGAGGTAAAGGAGGAAGACCCAAGCGATTGTCCTGAAGGCCTCAAGTCGAGCGTCAATAACCACGACGATTCGACAGTACAGGAACAGCAGGATGACATCGACCAAGAAGCGTAGGAAACCCTGAACGCTGCCAACCTCGGGGTCCAATTTCTCTTGCGTCATCATCCTGTGGTATCCAACCCAGCTTGCGATAACAACTGTGTTGCCCAATACGAACATCCAAAGATCCAGCTCCGACCAGTTGCCAGGGAGATCTCGAAACCACGGTCTTCCGATGGCTCGCTCGAACCCTATACCAACAACAACTGCAAAGAGAATGTCGATAAAGCTTAGTCCAACCTTGGAGGTTTGATTTTCGTTCATTCGCTTGACCTCACAAACGCGCACGTCAGGTCTGAATTCCCGCCTGCCGTTGGAGGAAGAGAGGGAATGATAGGAGCAAGCCAGAAGAATAGCAATAACGGCGAGTCGCGCTTACCTCTCGTGGTTTGCGATGTGTGCGAACCCACGATTTATGACCACGGCATAAAGTCCACGCGTGTATACACCCAGAGCAGGGAAAAGACAAGGGGCGCCAGGGCGGCGAGCACTTCAGGAAGGGAGGGGTGAAGCGTCACTGGGCGAGCCGGCGGAGCACCTCGGGATGAGCGGCAATGGATTCCTCAATCGCCGCCAGAAAAGGCGTCTCGGGTGACTTGCCCTTGCGTACCTTGAGGAAGGCGATGAATTCCTTCACCGCGGACTGCTCCTCGGGGGACAGTTGAGAGACGAGCTGCGCCAGGTCTTGAGGCTTCATCCAGCACCTTTGCCAGGCTCAGCATGCGCCTCCAGACGACAGTCCTCAACGGAGCAGCGACGACAAGAAGACTGACAAGTGACGAGAGAGGAGCAGCGGTCAGGAGCCAGGAGCGGTAGCCACGGTTAATCCGCTCTTGGAATTAACCGTGGGTTCTTGAATAGGGAAAAAGCCCACGGTTGGAAAAAACCCAACCGTGGCTACCCGCTGCGGCTCTTGCGGCCAAGCACGGCATCTGCGCGACGGCGGTGGAGCTTGCGATCTGGCGCGACGGCTACAGGTGGGAGCAGCCGGTTCCGGCAGCGTAAGTCGTTGGCCGTAGTGTATGGGGTGAGCGGCTTGCCCTCACGCATTAGCAGGCCGTTTGCGGCGTGTATCTTTTCTCCACTTTCCCTTGTTTTTCTGCACAGGCGGTCGTTAGTGAATCCGCAGCACCGCGGCGCCACGGATCGCATCGTTCTTGAGCAAGTTCAGCGCGCGATTGACGTCGCGAAGCGGGAATACCTCGACCTCTGTACGGATGGGAATTTCGGCGGCGAGCCGGAGGAAGTCTTCGCCGTCCTGGCGAGTGTTATTAGCCACGCTGCGCAGGATCCGCTCGTGGTAGAGCAGGGTGTAATCGAGCGGCGGAATCGGACTCATGTGGATGCCGGCCAGGGCCACGCTCCCCCCTTTCTTTAAGGCCTTCAACGCCGCAGGGACGATCTCACCGGCGGGCGCAAAGATGATGGCAGCGTCAAGCCTGACCGGAGGCTCGTCAACTGTCCCGCCAGCCCACACCGCGCCCATCTCACGCGCCAATTGTTGGTGACGCACATCTCCGCCTTCCCCGCATAATTATATTTCCGGTATGGCCTCTCTGAATTATTTCAGAGCTCCAAATCCATTCGGCGCAGCAGGCGTCGGAGCCGCCCCAGCCTGGACGGCTTTTGACAGATTCCTCCGTTGCTTACGGACACCGTTCAGGTTTGACTGGACTTTCTCAACGCCGGCACGGCACGCCCGGGCTGAGCGCCCGTCAGTTGACGGGCACCGGCCTGTTTCAGGACAAACTCCTGGGCTCCTGGGGCAAGGGCCGGTTTGAACTCGACGTACGTTCCGCTTCCTGAAGAGGAGACCACGCAGCTCAGCCGCCCGTTTCGCTTCGGCATTAGCTGGGTAACGGTCCATTGCCCACGTTTCGAGAAGCCGTCGGGCACCAGCACGCGAAACTCCCCCTGGCCTCGAAAGTCAGCATCCCAGCGAATCTGGATTTCGTTCCGCTCCGGGTGCATGTCGAGACGGAGATCCGCCGGCCCCCCACCCAGGCGCACGCGCAAGCTCCCAGAGCGCGAGAGCGAGGGGCGCACCCGCAGCACGCGTCGGGGCGCGTCCAATTCCAAACCGAAAAGCCCTTCCACCACCGCCAACTGGAAAGTGGCCGCGGTTGGCCCATAGTGGAACGCACCCTTGTGGGCGCCGATTTCATCATCTTCGTAATACTCGGAGAAACCGCCGTCGCGAATTGCCACGCGCGTCTGTGCATCGAGCACGCGGCCGGCTTTTTCGGGAAAGCCCAATTGGTAGAGCGCAATCGCGTACCGATTCGAGAACCAAGTCCAGACGTCGCCGTTGTGGTAATTGCCCTTGTCGAATAGAGGATTGCGGGTCAGGAAACCATCCGGATAGATGGGCGTCACCATCCGACCCACCACCGCGAGGCCCTTTTCTGTCTCTTCGATCTGGGCGATCAGCGCCTCTATTTTCTCTCGCGAGTCAGGAATGCCGTAGTAGATGAGCAGCATGTTATCCACAACTGGAAAGCGAGTGTCCTCTTGGATTTGACTCGCGGGAAGCGTCGGATCGGACGAGACCGGCGTCCGCAGGATCAGCGTTTCGTAGCGGTTGCGGGCGGGGATCCAGAGGTGACGGTTGATCGCTTCGCGCAGGGCGCTGGCCTTCATCTGACAGACTCGTGCTTCTGCGACGTCGCCGAGGGCTTCCACGATATCGGCATATTCCAGGTAGGCGCGCACGTAGAGCGCGTTGAAATAGGGCTCGGCAGTCGTTTGAGGAATGGCGTAGTCTACACACACATCCGAGTTCGGCGGGCCGTACGTGCCGAGGATTAAGCCAGTCTTGGCATCCCGCCGGCGGTCGATCGGCTCCAGCGCTCGCCGGAGAGACTCGCGATAACGACGCACATAGGTAAGATCCCCGGTGTCCTTCCAGTACATGTAATTGACATGTACGAAGGTGTAGGGGCTTTCCATATCGCGGTGTTCCTTGCGATTCTGCGCCAGGTCCAACCGGCCTCCATACTCCACCCTCCCCTCGTTTCCCCAGAGGGCCATGGGGATCTGCCCGTCCGTGTCCTGTACAGCCGCGAAACGAGGAACAAGGCCCAATCGCCCGGGCGCGTCCGAGTAGAGGAATTCGCGATACTCCGAGCCCCAGTATCGATAGGCCTCGAGCACGAAGGTGCTGTCGGAAAGCCAGATTCCATCATATGCTCCGCCTGGAACAAATCCCATGGCCCCGGCCTTTCGTACGCGATTGGCCAGAATGTCCTGCTTGGAAATCCGAATTGCGGCCTCGATCTCCGGGCCGTATTTCACGTCGAGCAGATTTGTGGAGGCTTCTCCCGAGGGGGAGCCCAGGTCACTTGCGGAACCTGCGGACATGACAGCCGCCGGGCTGAGCAGCAAGGCTGCAGTCACTACGCGGAATAGAGCGCGTCTCATGCTCTCTCTTCCCCTTCGCCTCCAGGGCGCCTTCCTATCGAGGGTTTGAACTGAGCGCTAAGGGCCGGCCCAAAAATAAAGTAGCTGCTTTCACCGGACCTCTAACATTCCAGCAGGATGACTCCTGCTCAGCACCTAAAGGTCGAGAGTGCATTACTGCCCAGCTTGCTGATCCCGGCGCAAGTCTGGTCCAAGGATGTGAAGTCATTCTTGGGCCGGTCCTAAGCATTGGCCAGGCGTGCGGCAAAATCCAGCGCGCGCAGGAAGCTCGCGGTGGAGGCTACTCCCTGCCCCGCGATATCGAACGCCGTGCCGTGGTCCACGGAGGTACGAATAATCGGCAAGCCCAGCGTGATATTGACGCCGCCCTCAAAGTCGAGCAGCTTGAGCGGGATGTGTCCCTGGTCGTGATACATGCAGACGATGGCGTCGAAGCGTTTCTTCTGCACCGCAAGGTAAAACACCGTATCCGGAGGCAGCGGGCCCTCAACAGGCAAGCCCTGCTGCTGCGCCCACTCGACGGCGGGGCGAATCTCACGAATTTCCTCGTCGCCAAACAGCCCGTGTTCACCCGCATGCGGATTCAGTCCAGCCACGGCGATGCGCGGCTGGGGCTTCAAGCGCGCCATCGCCTCCGCAGTGAGCCGCAGGATGGTGCAGATTCTTTCCTTCCGCACGCGCTGGATGGCCTCCGCCAGCGACACGTGCGTGGTTACGTGCGTGACGATAAGCTGATCCGAGGCCAGCATGATCGTGACGTCCTCGACGCCGCACAGCTCGCCGATCAGTTCGGTGTGGCCCCTGAAGTGGGGGTCGGAACGTTGCGTGGCCTCCTTATTGATGGGTAACGTCACCATCGCCTCGATCTGCCCCGCCAGTGCCGCGCGCGTCGCTGCCACCACATACGCCCGCGCCGCGCGGCCCGATAGCGCACTCAGCCTTCCGGCCGTCACCTCGCTCCCGCGCATCAGGCCCGCGTCGATCACATTCAGCGGCCCTCCCTCATACTCGGCGGGAGCCGGGATTTCCCGCAGCGGCACACCATACCCCAGGCGCTCATTGAAAAACTGCAGAACCGCCAAGTCACCGTACACCGCTACCGCGTGCTTGATTTCCCCCTGCCGATGGGCCTTCAGGATAATCTCCGGGCCGATACCGTTGGAGTCGCCCATCGTTACCCCGTAAATCTTCTGCGCCACTTACAACCTCCCCGCGAGAACTTCTTTGATCGAGAGTAGAACGTTCTCGGAACCAAATCCACCGGCTTTCGTGATGAGGTAGAGGTCCTCGCCCCGCGTGCCGGGCGTCGCCCCAAGGTCCCGCGCGCTAATCCGCGAAATCGGCACGCCCTCCACCACCTCCCCCAAAGGAGAAAGTGCCGGCGCGCCGAGCGCGCGCAGCACGGCATAGGCCGTATCGCCTCCAAAGACCACCAGCGCCTCGAACCGCGCCGCCAGTGCTCGCGGCACCACCTCGCCCGCGCGCCGGGCAGCCTCGAGTGGCTCTGCCCCAAGCCGTTCTCCCCACTCAAGAATGACCCAGCCACGCTCCGCAGCCGCCGCCTCCATATCGCGTGCTCCCACGGTCCCAAAACCCTGCGCTTTCGCATACCGCACTTGCGCTACGGAAACTCCGTGCTGGCTGCCATTCACCACGAGAGCCGCACGGATAACCGGCAAGCCGGCGGCGGGTTCCCGGGGCAGATTCACCAACCGAGCAAGAAAATGAAGGAACCCTGCCGGCCCCGCGGCCAGCCGCAAGGAAGCTGACTGGACAAACGTCTTGGCCGCAACTTCCAGGTCATGGTCCGTCTCGCCGTCACACAACAGAAGGGCGGGCTGCGTCGCGCGTCCCGCGACTGCGGGATCGTCAGGCGCGATGCACACCACCGGCAGGGGGCCTGCCGGCAGCACCTTCGCAATCGAGCTGGCTTTGACAGGATTCAAGCCGTCCCGCGCAAACTCCGTCTCACTCACCGGCGCGCCGTGCACATACAGCATGCCCCGCTTGACCGTGCGGCCCATGCGCGGATAGGCAGGCACATAGAGGAGCGCCGAGCCGGGAAACGCCTCGGCCAGCGCGCCCAGCTCGCTCGCAATATTGCCGCGCAGCGTCGAGTCCGTCTTCTTGTAGAGGTACCGGAATCCTTGCTCGCCCGCCGCGTGCGCCAGTTCCCGCACACGCTCTCCCGCCGCGGCCGCTGGCAGGTGGCGCGTCTCGGCGTCAATCACCAGCACGCCGATGGATTCGTCGCAGCCCTTCGGGCGCAGGCTTAGCTCTGTGCTCACCAGCGTCCGGATTCCCTGCCCGGCAAACTTCGCGCCCGCTTCCAACGCCCCCGTCAGGTCATCCGCCAGCACCAAGATTCTGTCTTTCATGCTCGTGTCAGACACCTCCCGCAAAGCGAGCGGCTTGACGAGGGGAGTCCCGCCCTGATCCGTGGTTATGAGTAAGTCCCCTGAGGCCAGAGGCGTCCGACGCCGCGTACGCGGGATCGCGACTCGCAAGGCGGGGTCGACCCTCGCGACGCTTGAGGCCCCCGCCCCGCGCCTCGACCTCTGACTGCGCCTTCATTCGCGACATTCTTCCGCAACGGCTCCGCTATTTCAACGCCTCTGTCCCCTTCGCCTCTCCCCGCGTGCGCGGAAGGGGGGTGTCCGTCGACTGACACTGAGAGCGAGGGGCAAGCCTGTCCGCGGGAAGCAGGCTGCGGCGGATCGAGGCGTTGCCGCTGGCCGCCTGATGGGACACGGCTGCTGACCGGCAAGAAAACTGGAAAACTGTACCGATTTTCGATTGACGATTCTCGATTGCGAAACTCCATCAGCAATCGACAATCAGCAATCGACAATCGGCAATTAGCTGCCTTGCCTTCACAAAACCACGGTCGATTCAAACCGTGAATCAACCGTGGCTCGCATTTGCCAACTCCTCGCGGGTGAGGAGGGTTTTCAGTATGGGCAGTACAAACACGAATTAGTGAGGTGTGTGGCTCGAGCTCGGACTCGCGCTGTGCGCACTGCTCGACACGCCGGTGCCAGCCGATACGCCGCTTGAGCGACTGCTACCGCCACCGGGCACCGCGCCACCAGCGTGGGAGGATCCTGCGGATTGCCCGTGACCCAACACCATGGGCCCCGAGTCGCTGAACCCGCGCGAGGGTGCGGAGCCCATAGGCCCATTCATTCCCCTCGCCCCTGGGGTTCGGCCCCCACGGCTGAAGGCATCACCCCGGAACTCACCCGCCGTTCCACCCACTGCATAGTGACCACCCAAGGTTGACCCCTCACGGGCCCGCAGGGGCTGGGATTGAGACCTACCAAAGACCTTTCCCCAAACGCCCGGATGAGTCTCGAGCAGCGCTTTCTCCGCCGCCGCATTGCCTCCCATCAGAACGGTTGGAGGCGCGGGAGCGTTGTGTGTAGCGGGACCCGTTCCAATCCTGCCGCTGCTCACCGGAGTGCGCGCTCCCGCCTGGGAGGGCGCCGTCTTGAGTAACATCGTGTCGCTCGCCACCAACGAGGGCTGGAAAGGCGGGCGCTCAATCAATGTCCCGTCCGTCGGTCGTACGTGGGTCACAACCTGAGGAGTAATCATCTGGCCATTCTGAACTACACTCGCGGGAACCGTCGTCACAGAATTCAGCACCGGCTGGCCTTGCCCCGGTCGACGGGGCGCGGGACGACCGGGCACAGGTCGACCGGGCACTCCCTGCGGTGCCCAGCCGATCCATCCCCGCCCCGCATACCAAGTGACCAGAGCGGGCGACCAATACGCAGAACTGCCCGGCATCCAAAACCAGCCAAAGGTGGGGTCGAAGTTCCACAGGCCGTAATGATAGGGCAGCCAACCCCAGGGCTCGCCGGAGATCCACGTCCAGCCGAATCTCGGGTACCAGTTCCACATTCCCATGGTGAAAGGCGCCCAGCCCGCCGCCGCATAAGGCGCCCAGCCATAGCCAAACCCGGGCACGAAGGCCCATTCACCATAACGATCAAGATCACTCCAGCCATAGAGTAGTCCCCGAGTCGGGACGGCCTGGTCCCGCAAAGCAAGTTGCCCCTGCGTATCCCGCGCTTCCGTCCACTTGTCCCAAGAGTCCTTGGTGAACCCCTGCTGGATGTTGAAGGCCTGCTCAGGCGTACCCGTGCTGTATTCCAGGACTTTGTCCTTGCCGAGTTTCGCGGACCCTGAGGGCGCCACGACTTCGACCGAGCCATTGAACACTTCCACGCGCAGCCGGTCCTGGCTGAAATCCGTCCGGAACTCACTCTTGCCGCTTGGAGTCAGTGTGGCGTCAGCAATCTTTACGCTGTAAGCATCGTGGTGCTCGGGCATGAAATGAAAGGTGGCATACCCCTGCTCGAACGTGAGGCAGTTCAGCTTGTTGCCTTCCGCATCCAAGGCCAGTTGGCTGAAGTCGACTTTGGAGAGTTCACCCAGCCGGGCCGTGGAACCGTTTTCAAATTCCACTTCCGCAAAACTGTCGGCGGAGGTCGACAGCTCGAAACCTTCCTGGATGGGCGTGTTCACCAGCGCCTTGGCCCATTCGGTCGAACCGGGCCGCTTTAGGGCCGCCGTCCCGCTCACGTAGCTCAGCCGCACGATACGCACGTGCGAGAGAGCCGGTTGGGCAAAGAGCAACGCTGGCAGAAAAAGAAGCCCCGCAACCACAGCCCAGAAACTGTGTCGTAAGGCGTCGCATTTCATGGCTGGCCTCCTGGGCGGAGATCACAACTATTATACGCCACAATGCCCCTGGTTGCTTAGATGGTTCACCTTGACAAAGCGTTGCCGAGGGTTCAGACGCGTTCGGCTACATCGCTCAGCTCCCCCCATCGGAGCCCCATTCCACCAGAAGAACCACCCGCACAACTGTTGCCACCCCTGCCGATTCGCGCCACCCTGTGCGGTCCCTTGGCCGCGGCGGCCTGAGCGCCCCACTCGTGAGATTTCGCAGGAGTGACATGGCGATTCTCCGAATTGCCGATTTTCCCGCCGCGGCAGGCCGATTGTCGATTGGTAGGCGGGGCCTAGGTCCTGGGTGCTCGGTGCTGGGTGCCCAGTCGGTTCTAGGTTCTGGGGACTGCGTTCTGGGGTTTTCCCCAGCACCTAGCCCCCAACACCCAGCACCGGTTTTTCAAGCTCCTAGCCCCAAGCCCCTGCTTTCAATCGTCATTCGTCAATCGTCAATCGACAATCATTCGTACCGCAACGCCACGATCGGATCGACTTTCGTTGCCCGGCGCGCGGGGACATAACACGCCAGGAGCGCAATCACGCCGGCCAGAAGTGCGCTTCCGAACAGGGCGACCGGGTCAGCGGGTTTCACGCCATAGAGCATGCTGGACATAAAGCGAGTTGTCGCGAAGGCAAGGCCGAGACCGATTAAGGCCCCGATCAAAACCAGCTTTAATCCCTGGCCCAGCACCAAGCCGAGGACGTCCTTGCGTCCCGCTCCCAAGGCCACCCGAATTCCGATTTCATGGGTCCGTCGGTTTACGAGATATGCGACCACTCCATAGAGGCCCACGGAGGCCAGGAACATCGCCAGCAAGCTCAAGCTGCCGACCAGACCTGTCGCCATGCGCTGAACATATACGCTTTCTTCGGAGCGGATAACATTCGCGAGAGTCTGAATCCACACAACCACCGCGGTCCTGTCCACAGCCCGAATCTCCCGTTTGACAGCCGGAATCCACCGGCGCGGGTCGCCGGTGGTTTCAACAACCAGTAGTTCCCCATAGGAAGTCTGGGCAAAGGGGAAATACATGTAGGGCTCCGGCGACTCATGAATGTGGTTGATCTTGACGTCCTCAACAACTCCGATGATCTCGCAGTCCTTCTTTTCGATTCGCAGGCTATGCCCGACCGGCTCCTGGTTCGGCCAGAAACGGCGAGCCATCGTCTCGCTAATCAAGACGACCTTGGGAGCGTTGGCGCTGTCGCCGGAGGTAAAGTAGCGGCCTTTGAGAATCCGCGTCCCAACCGTCTGAAAGTAGTCCGGGCCTACAGCATTGAACTTGACGGCGACACTCTCCTGACCTTCGGGCAGCTCGATACCCGGTATGGAGACCCTGAGTGCGGCTCCGCCACCTGAGCCACTCAGCGGAATTCGCATCGCGCAGGTTGCACGCACGATCCCCGGAAGTCCCCGGACTCTCTCCAGAACTCTGGGCAAGAGGGTTCTTCGCTGTTCCTCGCTTCCTTCCAACGTCCCCACGGGCACGACGAGCAGATTCTTGTGGGGATTGAAGCCCAAAGGTACCCGCAGGGTCGACATCAAGCTTTTCAGGAACAGACCCGCCGCGGACAATATCAGAACCGAGAGCGCAACCTGGCCGACCACCAGAATATTCCGGGCGGTCATGCGCTTGGAGCCACGCGCCAAGCTTGCTTCCTCCCCTTTTAATGCCCCGGTGAGATCAGCTTTCGAAGCTCGAAGCGCCGGCGCAACTCCAAAGATTAACGTTGCCAGTAACGAAACGAACAAGGTGAAGAGCATGACCCGCCCATCAATCCGCAGGTCCGGGCCGATCTGGACCGGGGCCGGCGGTAGGAGTGAAGGTTCGATGGCGATCAGCCAAGCGGCGAGCAGCAGCCCCAGGGCCGCTCCGGCCAGAGAGAGCATAAGGCCTTCGGTCAGAAACTGACGGATCAGGCGTCCACGACTCGATCCCAGCGCCAGGCGCACGGCGACTTCCCTGCAGCGAGTTTCGGCCCGAGCCAGGAGCAGGCCTGCAACATTGCCGCAGGAAATCAGCAAGACCAACCCCACTACCAACATCAGGAAGAGAGAAATGAGAAGAAAGCTGCGCTGTCGTTCTGATTCTGGCTCGCAGACGAAAGTCGTAGCTTTGTTTGTTGCGGGGTACGCTTGTGCGAGCCGGTGACCGATGGTGTCGAGTTCGGCTCCAATCTGCTTCGCGGTGACGCCCGGTCGCGGGCGCGCCACTACCTCATAATAGCGGAGATCCCGGCGTTTCATCTCGGTGGGCTCAATGGTGTCTGCGGGCAGCCAGGCGTCGGTAGGAACAAACCTATTCAGCCCCCGGAAGCGCTCACGAGTAACTCCCAGAACGGTTGTACTTTGATTGTTCAACCGGATCGTCTTCCCGACGATGCCCGCATCGCCACCCAACCGGTTCTTCCAAAGCGTATAGCTGATCACCACAGTCGGCCCCAAGGGAGCAGATCCCTTCGCTTCAGGAGGAAACGTACGCCCAAGAAGGGGCTTGATACCCAAGACGTCGAAATAGTTCAGCGAAACCTCGTCCACGAGGATCAGGCTCGACTCGTCCATGGAGTTCACGAACTTGCCGCCTCGCTCGTAAGCGACGACACCCGATAAGGAGGAGCATTGGGCTCGGAGGTCCACGTAGTCCGGAAATGAAACGGACGAATTCACACCTTGAGGTCCTCCCGTCCAGATGCTCACGAATTGACCCGGGTCTGAAACCGGCAGAGGCTTCAGGAAGGCGCCATCGACGATGCTGAACATAGCGGTGGTTGCCCCAATGCCGAGCGCCAAGGTCAACACCGCCGCGGCGGCGAATCCCGGATTCCGCTTGAGTTGGCGCAGGCCGTAGCGGAGGTCTTGCCAGAGTGTTTCCAGTGTCGATTCCCAGCCGGCGCTGCGGATTTCTTCTTTCACCGAATCCATGCTGCCCATCTCGACGCGGGCGGCGCGCAGCGCTTCCTCCTGGCTCATTCCCGAGCGCATCTTCTCTTTCACGGCTGCTTCCAGGTAACCGCGCAACTCTTCGTCCATCTCCTGCTCCACCTGTTCTTTTCGGAACAGCGCCCGCAGTCCAAGGAGCAACTTGTATAGCCAGCGCATGGTTTCAGCCCTCAGCTTTCAGCCGTCAGCCTTCAGCGGAACCCCGTCCATGGTCCGTTGTCCGCCGTCCGTTCTTCGCGGTAGGGCATTCGTTTTGTGGGATCAATGGATTCTCGTTCATCATTCAGCATTCAGAATTCATCATTCGACTTGCTTTTCAATCGTCATTCGGCAATCGACAATCAATCCTCTCCCGGCACTCCCGTCTACTGTCTACCGTCTGCAGTTTCCCCCACCTACCACCTACTACCTACCACCTACCTATCAAATGCCACGACATCGTTTACAGCGGGAAGTGCCATGACATCGTTTACAGACACAACGAGGGGGACGGGGGCGAGAGCT
>Ga0315279_10001142_pt1 | contig 45267 bp, 48 predicted proteins | sample YL17G06_20_MG_FD_203694 | JGI IMG/M metagenome (GOLD analysis project Ga0315279, IMG submission 203694) | Sediment microbial communities from Yellowstone Lake, YNP, Wyoming, USA - YL17G06_20 | ecosystem: Environmental > Aquatic > Freshwater > Lake > Sediment | place: USA: Wyoming | collected...
ATTCTTGCTTGAACGGGCAGCGGTAGCAGTAAGCGTACGGGACGTGGAAAACTCCTTGCATCATGCCCTTGTAGTGGCGGCGGGCGGCAACGCTGGTTGTGGTCAGCTGAAGTGAACCCATCGTGCGCCCGTGGAAACCACCGATGAAAGCTAAGACGTAATAGTTGCGGGTGTGCCACTGCGCGATTTTCAGCGCGGCTTCGACGGCCTCTGTGCCCGAGTTCCCGAAGAACGCGCGCTTCTTGAACTTCCCGGGTGTTATCTCACAAAGGCGCTCCCCAAGTTCAACCTGCGGCAGCGTGTAGAAGTCGCAGCTGTTGATGAAGATGAGCTTGTCAGACTGCTTTTTTATCGCCTCGACAACCTTGGGATGTTTGTGCCCGACGTTTGTGACCGCGATGCCCGAGCTGAAGTCGAGAAAGACGTTTCCGTCGATGTCTTTTATCCAAACGCCTTCTTCATCCACACCCACCAGGGGCGCCGTGCGCGTCAGTGACGGCGAAGTCACGGCCTGATCTCGCTTGATGAACGCTCTGGCCTTTGGCCCCGGCGGCGTCGCCACGATTTTCGGCCTCTTCACCTTCTCCAATTTCACCATCCCCTAGTTCTCCACCCCACTTACCCCCAGAATTTAAGAGTTTTCCCCCACCGCCCATCACCTCCACCGTCTCCCCCGCCTCTTACCTCTCCCTCTTCAACATCTAAAATTTTTCAAAACCCTGTTGCAAAATAATTTTTCTTTGTCGAAACATAGTTACTATGAAGTATACTTTATACAATAGATATTCTTAAATAGATATTTAACACTATATTAGTTGGGAAGGGTAAAAAATGAGAAAAAATATTGGTGTATCGGAGGTATTTTTACAAGATAAGCCAGCAAAAGCCTTAATTTTCCTAAAGAAGGAAAATAAACCTGTATATCAGGCAAGAATTTCTAAAGAGATTGGCAGCACTTACGCCCACACTTACAATGTGCTTAAAGAACTGGAAGACTTAAGATTTGTTGTTTTTAGAAAATCAGGGCGAATAAAGCTTGTAAAATTGACAGAAACTGGAGAAAATGTCGCGGATGCTTTGATATCTTTCCTCGACGTGGCCCAACTTGGGGAGATCGAGAGAGCCGTGGACATCATTTATGAGAAGGAAATAAAGGGAAAACTCAGGGAAGAAATGAATAAGGAGGATGTAGAGAAAAGATTATCAAATCTCAAGGATAAGTTAAAAGAATATTTTGAAAATAAGCCAAGTAATGTTTCTATTTTGGCAAGAAAGCTCGTAAAGAAGATTAATGATGTCATGGCGGAGGGCCTCGGATACGCTCCGCAGGCGTAAATCCGTCATCAAAAGTAACAACCCCAAAACAGAACCTCACGGGATCAAAAAACTTCGCCGTGCCATCCCCCTGGACTGGGCTACTTACTCTACATAAGGTAACATGGCAGGGTCTCGAGTTTGCCGTTTTTTGGCATTGTAACCCTTAAAGGCTCTTTAAATTACCCATCAAAAGGCTTAAATACCCTAAATCACCCATTATGAGTTGAAGATTACCTTAGAAAGGTGAGATGATGGAAGAGAGAGGACCCGCGCGGCTGCTGGCCTTGGCATACGGGAACCACCCCAAGAGTTCGGCGCTGAAGCCGGAGGCTCTGAAAGTCATACGCGCGTTGAGAGAGTCACCGAGGAAGATCGAAGAACTGGCGACGGTGCTGGGGTTGGACCTTGGGTCGGCCGCGGGGCGAAAGCACTTCTACGTGTTGATGAGGCCGATGAGAGACTATGGCATGGTGGCGACGAGACGGCTGGAAGGGAAGAAGGTATACTACTTGAGCCCGGATGGGTTTAGCCAGTTCTTGAAAGAGATGAGGAAAGAGGCCGAGTACTGGCTCTCCTCTGTCGCTCCATAGATCGCAGTCGGGCTTGGTCACTCCAGGACGTCAACGAAGTTTGTTTTGTCCACGTTTTTTCTGTACGTGCTCAAGATGTTTTCTGGGACGATTTCAATCTCAAGACTTTTTTCTATTGTCTCTAGTCTAGATTTGAGGTACCTGATTTCCTCAAGAATGGAGCCGATGTCCGCCAAAGTCTTATTTTGCTCCCCCACCCAGACCCCTAACTCTATATTATAACCTGGCAGTCTATTATAATTTTCGATGACGAGGAAGACCGGAAAGGTTGCGCTTAAGGCTAGACAGCAGGTGAGGGCGGCAAAGCAGGCGATGGAAAAGCGGGAGCTCGCGGAGGCGGGGGTAAGCCTATCGGTTCCGCGGCCAAGCGCGAAGTCAGTGAGAGAAAAAGAGGAAGAACTCAGGAAGCTGTACCTCGAGCTCTTCACGAGCAAGGAGGAGACCCAAGAAGCCAAGCCTCCTGAAACTCCTGAAGCAAATCCACCCGAGGAAAAGCCACCCGAGCAACTGGAGCAGCCGCAGCAGCAAAAGGAAAAGAAGCCAGAAGCGCAAGCCCAAGAATCAAAAGAGCAGACCGAGTAGTTAGGCTCGGCATGCGGACGCCATTAGTCAAGATAAAGTTACGTGAGCTTTTCGTGTGGCACTTTCGGCACAGGCTCGCCGTCCGTGGTAAGATTTATGAGAGGTGCTTCGAGCTCGCTGGCCAGCCACGAAAGAAGTTCCCTGCATATCTTGAGCTTGATGATTTTCCGTTCGGTGTTTTTTTTGGCAGAGTATCTTCCGATTTTTGTGCCTAGGTCCATCCCTGCAAGGTAGATTTTGGATGCCCCAAGCTCATAGGCCAGGAATGCCGCACGGTCTCCATCCGTAAATCCCCCGAAGTTGAAGAGCTTGCCGAAGGGCCTCGTCTGGGTGGTACCGATGACGTTTTTCTTAAGGCGGGGCGCGATGTCCTGCGCTTGAGCAGCATTGTCGGCGTGGGCGTGTATAACCATCCATGATCCAGACCCCCAGGCCTTGAGCTGGTCGCCAACTTTCCCGTCCAAATCTGTAACGACAATATCCGGCGCTCTGTATTTGAGTACTGCGGATGTTGCCCCGTCGGCAGATATCAAGACTTTGTTGAGGTAACCTGCTGTTTCAAGTTTTTTGAGGTCGGCGTCAAGAGATGGCCCAGCCCCCAGGACCACGCACTCTTTCCCACAGACTATTTTTTTCAACCCAGCGATTTTTGGTTTTGGCAACAGCTTTTCGAACTCGGCGGCGGCTTTCTCGTCAGCTGTTTTGTCGATGTCTAACCTTTCGGCTATCCGTTCATATCGCGGGTGCCATAGCTTCCATTTCATCCCACGACCTCCAGCTCGATGGGTTCGCCGCGGTGGTTGTAAGCCTTCCATGAGTCGGCCGTGTAGGGATAAGCCATGATGATGTGCACCTCCCCGAACTTGTCGAAGAGGGCCAAGTCATCTCGGGATGGGAAAGCATTCGGGACAGGGTGGCTGTGAATGGTGCCGCGCGCGGTAGAATCTATCGCGAGCATGTGGAACCTCAGAACGGCGGACTTGCCGGAGGACAGAGTTCCAGGGAGCAGCAACACCTCGCTTATGGTGTCTCCGTTTGCTCTCAGAACCCCTGCAAATTCTTTCGGGTGGCAGGACTTAGAGGCCGCCAAGATGAACTCCAGAGCTTCTTTATCTATCTTAGAAATTCGTCCCATTTGGTCGCCCGCAGTTCAAACGAGTTCTCCATAAGTGGTTTCGTGGGAGGCCAGCACTTCCTGCCAGGTCTCCTCGGTGCTCGAGTAAATCCTGTTCTCGTACAAGCAGGTCCGGAAGAGGTCTACAGTCGGGTCGGCGAATACCCAACCCTCCGACGGAAGGTAAACCTGCGTCCACGCGTGCCCGATTATGTAGCGTCCGTCAGGCGTCACACCCGAGATTTCAAGGAAAGCTCCGGCGGAGGCCGGGTTAAGGATCAGAAATCCGCTCATCAGCCGAGCAGGCATCCCGGCCGTCCTCGCGAGTGCAAGGTAAACGTTGGCCTTGTCCAAGCACTTCCCGGTCCCGGTTTCAAGTGTTTCTTCGGACGTGAACTCCCCAAGCACAAGCGTGTACTGAATGTTCTCGTATACCCAGTGGTTGAGGTTCCCTGCCAGCGTGGCGTTGTCGTAGCCGAACCCGCTGAAGTTTGACAAGACTTCATTTGTCCGTGCGGTGTCCGTGCTCACGAACTGTGTGCTGAGCAGGAAGTACGCGTAGTTTGCGGGGATGCTGGTGCCACTTTTGTCCAGGTTACCCGTTGCCGCTGGCGTGAAAGTTATGTTGTCCGGCAGTTCACCGTGTTCGTAATGATACTTGATGGCCTTGAGGAACGTGAGCAAGGCGTCCTTGGACCTCAACGTCCCGATTGGGCTGCTGATACTTCCCGGGGCCGCCCCTGTTGATGCTATCTGGTCGCGAACGTTCCTTGCGAGGTCGACGTACTCGCTTTTTGTCATATTTCTGAATATCGCGTTCCAATCGCCGTTCTCACTGTCAGGCGATAGCACGGATATGGGTTGGGCGCCAGTCAAGATGTTCTCCGAGCTTCCATCTGCCAATGCCACGACCTCTTTTGCTGAGTAGTAAAGGAGCTGGTATGGGGTGACGTTGAACTCCTGCCCGTCTAACGAGATTGTGTAGCTGCTCCTCTCTCGCCCGAACTTCATGTCATTGGCCGCCCAACTCGCGGAGCCTTCAAAGTCGTAGACAGAAGGGACACCAGTGTACTTCATGGTGAAAAACTCTGTTCCTTCCAGGAGATTCTCAGGCGTGATTGTTATCAGTTGCGTGGTGATCAGCATCTGGTCATCGCCAACGACCGCGCGCTTCCCCCCAATAGTTTGCATGTATTGGGAGCTGTTGTCCACGGTCCCGCCGCCGTAGTCTATGATTTCCGGGCCGTACGCCAGCTCGTTCTCGTTTGTGACAGTTGCCCCGCTCGGCATGACGAGGTATGTTTTTGAGGTGACATTTATATTCGAGTCACTGTGGTAGACGCTTCTGACCACCGAGAGGGTGCTCTGCAGGCTTTTGGTGTCGTTTATCGAGTCCTGCGCGAAGCTTTCGTTGTCTATGGGCTGGAACATGATCTCCCACCCGTTGTCGCTCCGGTAGGCGAAGTATGGAATGCTCCACCGCAGGGTCATCTGAAGGTTGTCGTTCTCACCCAACCCCGTGATGTCACAAGTGGCATTTTTCATTTCAAGGCCATATTTGGCGTAGTAGCTCTGTATTTCCGATGAGAATGACAGTTTCTCGTTTTCAATCCCAATCCCGTGCACCGGCACGCTGCCCATCGTTCCGCCAACTATGCTTTGTCTTATCGCGTCGGCGAGTTTTGAGTCAGATATCTTGTATACAAATTCAACATCCGCGCTCCCGTTTTCGTTCACACTGAAAGTCACTGTCTGGTTCATTTGAAAATCCGTCGTTGCAGAGGTTTGGGCAGCGGGATTGCTTATGATGTAGACGCCGAGCGCGGATATCAGGACCACCACAATCAACAGGGCGACTATTTTGTTTTTCATTTTCCTGTTCCTCCGGGCCCCCTTACAGTCGTAATCTTGCATCAGCAGTTGCTTTTGCCATGGTCTTCAGTTTGCCGATTGACTCCTCGTGGGTCCTTGTCTTCAATCCGCAGTCGGGGTCGATCCAGAGCTGTTCGGGCTTCAGGACTTCAAGCGCCTTTTGGATTCTTTTCTTCACAAGCGCGGCATCCTCGATTACGTGCGAGTGAACGTCAACCACGCCGAACGAGATGTCTTTGGTGAATGGGTGCTTCCTGAAGAGCTCCACCAGGTCAAGCTCTGAGTTGGATGTTTCCAGATCAAAGTTGTCAACGGAGAGCTCAAGCATTTTCGGGTAGATGAACTCGAATGCGCCGTAGCAGATGTGGGTTATGAAGTAGGCGTCGACACCCTTTGTGACGATATCCATGGCTTCAATCGCAAACTCCGAGAGTTCCTCAGGTCTTGCTGAGATGGCCGGCTCGTCAACCTGGATTATCTTCGCTCCGGCATCTGCAAGGGCTTTGACCTCCTTGTGGAGGGCTTTCGCGATGGCCAGGCAGGCGTCCTTGCGGTTCGGGTAGTACTCGTTGAACGACCAGTCCATCATTGTGTATGGCCCGGTGACCATCCCTTTGACTGGTTTCTTCGTAAGATTTTGTGAGAACTTCCACCAGTCCACTGTTATCGGCCCTTTCCACTGGACTTCGCCGGATATGATCGGCTTCCGGTAGTACCTGTTCCCATAGCTCCTCACAAGCCCGCTGGTTTTGAATCCGTCCAGAGTCTCGCCGAAGTATGCAGCCATGTCGCCGCGGTACATCTCCCCATCAACTAAGATGTCCAGCCCGATCTCCTCCTGGATGGCCATCCACTCGCGGGTGGCCTTTTCCTCCAACTTTCGGAGTTCAGCAGCGCCGAGTTGTTTGGCCGCGAACTTCTTTCTGGCGTCAATGAGATATTGGGGCTTTGGGAAACTCCCCACGGTTGTGGTGGGAAGCAACGGCAGCTCGATTCCAAGTTGTTTGAGTTTCTTGAGCGTCACACTATCTCCTCCGCTTTCTTGGCTATCGCCGAGACCATCTTGAGCTTCTTGAACGCCACTTCTCGCGGGAGATAGTCGCCCACGCCGCACGATGTGCTCAGATACACACGCTCGCTCCCGACAGTTGGCAAAATTTTCTTGAGCACTTTCAGAACTTCCGCCTCACTTTCCATCTTTGTGTTCCGTCCGTCGATGAGGCCCAAGCCCAGGTCCTTGCTGCAGCCGAGCCTGGCGACCACGTCCTGAAGCCTCTGGCTGTACGTGAAGTCCAATCCAAGCCCGTCCACTGGCAGCCTCATCAGTTTGGGGTAGAGAGGAGCAGCGTCCCCGAAGTACGTGTAAAGCGCGACTTTTGCTTTCCCTTTCTCGGATGTTACGGTTTCAACCGCGGTCTTGAATAAATCAAAGTCGTCGGGGTTCTTCAGGATGGACGGCTCCTCCACCTGGATGAGCTCAGCCCCGCTTTTGGAAAGTTCTCTGACCTCCTGGGCCATGCATTCCGCGAATTCAGCTACCAAGGATTTGAAGTCGGCATTGCTCCTGTTGATGGAAAGTTTCGCAAGGGTGTACGGGCCGGTGACCACGGCCTTGACAGGTTTTGGAGAAGATTTCTTTGCGAAGACAAGCTCGTGGACGACCGTTGGCCCCTTCCAGGAGACCTTGGCGTTCACTACCGGCTGGCGGAAGTAAAAGTTCGTGTCGAAGAACCTTAGAAGGCCGTTGACCTCACAGCCGAGCCCCCTGGCGAAGTGGGATATCGGGTCGTACCACCGGATCAGCCCGTCCGTCACGAGCCCAAGCCCAGCTTTCACCTGCTCGTCGATCGCCTCTTTGACGACTTTCTCCTGCACCCTTTCGAAGTCCTCTTTGGTTATCTCTTTCCTCTCCAGCTGGCCGTACGCCTGCCTGTGCGCTTGCTGCTCAGGTCGGTCACCCACCTTCGGGTAGCTGCTGTGGTTCGCGGCGATTATCTGCATTGCACCATCTCAAATGAGCATTGACTTTTAAGAAGCTTCGGCTGAAAAGGTTTCGGGACGATCCAGGCTGGCTGGGACTGGCGTGGTACACGCGCGGATGATCAGCATACACCATTCGCCCCGCCATCTCTCCCTGTGGAACATTTATTCCCAGCAGATGAATCCTTCAAGGTGGCATGAAGGGGACGTTGCTTGACGTGGACTACTCTGAGGAAGAAGAGCAGCCGGTAGTCCGCCTGTTCATCAAGGGAGAGGAGTTCTCAGTGGCTCTGGACCAGTCGTTCGAGCAGTATTTCTTTGTTGAGGCGGAAGATCCAGAAAAGACAAAGAAGATAATCTCAAAGCTGGAGATCACGGAGCAGGGCCGGACGGTGAGGCCAAAGGCGGCCGAGCTGGTCAAGCGCACGCGCCTCGGCCTGGAGCTGGAAGCGATAAAAGTCTCCTTTCATAACCCGAAGGACATGCCTTTACTCCGCCATGAGATCAAGAGGCTTCCAGGAGTGAAGGAGATCTACGAGTTTGACATCCCGCCAGCCAGGAGATATCTTGTGGACACCGGGCTGGTCCCGATGGAAGGGGTCGAGGCGGTCGGTGAGGAGGAGATCCAGAACAAATTGAAAACGGTGACGCTCGAGGTCCCGCCAAAGCCAGCCGCCGTGCCCCAGTCGAAGTTGAACGTGATGAGCTTTGATATCGAGGTCTACATCCCTACAGGCAGCCCGCGCCCTGAGAAGGACCCGATAATAATGTTCAGCCTAGCGGACAACAGGGGGTTCCGGCGCGTCATAACCTGGAAGGGCGCGAGGACGGCCCCGGATTACGTGGAGGTCGTCAGCAGCGAGAAGGAGATGATCGAGAGGTTCGTCCAGTTGGTGAAGGAGCGGGATGTCGACATCCTCTTGGGTTATAACACCGACCTCTTCGACTTCCCGTACATCAAGGAGAGAGCGAAACAGCTGAAGGTCAAGCTTGCTTTAGGGAGAGACGGTTCTGACATCACTACCAAGAGGAGACGCTTCGCCACCGCCACCAGGATAAGGGGTAGGGTCCACGCGGATGTCTTCACCATGGTGGACTTCCTCGCCACAATCGGGCACATCAGGCTCATCCACTACACCCTCGAGGACGTCTACCGCTACATGATTGGGAAGGAGAAGCCGGACTTCGAGTTCACGAAGTTCGTCGAGGCGTGGGAGAAGGGAGGCGAGCTCTGGCAGGAGCTCCTCAAGTACTCGATTTCGGACGCCGACGCCACACTGGAGCTCGGTCTTGAACTCCTGCCGCTTTTCACAGAGATGACGAAGATTGTGGGCCAGACCCTCTTCGACGTGAGCAGGATGAGCCCGGGGCAGCTGGTCGAGTGGTTGCTGATGGCCGAGGCACACAAGAGGGGAGAGCTGATTCCCGCAAGGCCGGTGGCCGAGGAGCTCGAGGAGAGGTTTGAAGAGACTTATGTGGGTGCTTACGTTGTCGACCCTGTCAAGGGCCTCCACGAGAACCTCGTTGTCTTCGACTTCATGTCTCTTTACCCGTCGATAATAGTCACCCACAACATCGATCCGTTCACTCTGAACTGCAAGTGCTGCAAGTCGGACGAGGCCACAAAAGTCCCGGAGCTTGGCTATCATATCTGCAGCAAGAAGAAGGGTTTTGTCCCGGAGATCGTGGAGCGGTTGGTCAAAGCGAGGAGGGACCTGAAGTCAGAGCTAAAGAAGCACAAGCCCGGCACGAGAGAGTACAGGTCATTGAACGCGAGACAGTGGGCTCTGAAGATCCTTGCCAACTCTTTCTACGGGATGCTTGGGTATCCTCGCGCGCGCTGGTACTTCAAGGAGTGCGCGGAGAGCGTGGCGAGCTTCGGCAGGCACTACATCCACCAGAGCATAGAGATGGCTGAGAAGTTCGGGCTCAAGGTGATTTACGGGGACACGGACTCGCTGCACTGCGAGCTTGGCAGCAAGACCAAGGAGGAAGCGTCGAAGTTCTTGGAGCAGATCAACAAGGCGCTGCCGGGGATAATCGAGCTGGAGTTAGAAGGGTTCTATCCGCGCGGAGTTTTCGTCACGAAGAAGCGCTATGCCATGGTCGACGAGGCGGGGAGGATGGTCGTGAAGGGGCTGGAGTTCGTGCGGCGCGACTGGGCGGCCATCGCCAAGAAGACCCAGGAAGCTGTGCTCAAGGCCATTCTGGTGGACGGCTCGCCGAAGAAGGCGGCGGAGATCGTGCGCAGGACGACCAAGGAAATCATGCAGGGAAAAATCAACATTGAGGACCTGATCATCTACACCCAGCTGAAGATGCCGATTGAGAGCTACAGGGCGATAGGGCCGCACGTGGTCGCCGCCAAGCGCCTAAGGGAGCTTGGCCACGAGGTCGAGCCGGGGATGATGATTGCTTACATCGAGGTGAAGGGCCGCGGCAGCATAAGCGAGCGGGCCGTTCCGGTCGAGGACTCGAGTGGGCAGGATTATGACGCGGAGTATTATGTCGGTCATCAGGTCCTGCCGGCAGTCATGAGAATTATGGAGGTTTTAGGGTACAGGGAAGATGACCTTAAGTTCGAGAAGCACAAGCAGGCCGGGCTAGAGAAGTTCATGTAATAAAAAATTGAGCTGAGCCTCGGTCAGGGAAGTTTTCTTCGCAGCACTATCTTTAAGTTCTTTCATTAATCAGTTTTGCCGTATGTTGACAGACCAGGAGCTCGAGTCTTACAGGAAGGCAGGAAAAATCCTGGCAGAGGTTAGAGAGGAGATTCGCCCGCTCGTGAAGGTCGGGGCGGGCCTGCTGGAGCTCGCGGAGAAGGCGGAGGAGCTGGTCAGGCAGAAGGGAGCCAAGCCAGCCTTTCCGTGCAACGTCTGCGTCAACGAGGTCGCGGCACACTACAGCCCGGTAGCCAGTGATGTCACAGTAATCAAGGAAGGGGACATGGTCAAGGTGGACATCGGCGCTCACGTGGACGGATACATCGCAGACACGGCGTTCACTGTTGTGACTGGAGCTGGAGCCGAGATGGTCGGCGCCGCGGAGAAGGCCTTGGAGGCAGCCATCGCAGTCGTGAAGCCCGGGGTGGATGTTGGGGAGATTGGTCGCGTGGTCGAGGAGACGATAACAGCAGCTGGTTTCAAGCCGATAAGGAACCTCACCGGCCACAGTCTTGCTCGATGGGACCTCCACGCGGGGATAACGGTACCGAACGTCAAAGAAAAGATGGGGACAACGCTCAATGCCGGCGATGTATTGGCAATAGAACCGTTCGCCACGGACGGAGCCGGTTATGTAGAGGACCAGAAGAAGGTTTACATCTTCCGCCATCTCCAGGACGTCCCCACCCGCCTGCGGATGTCGAGGGAACTCCTGCGCGACATCAAGCGTGAGTACAGCGGCCTCCCGTTCGCGGAGCGCTGGCTGGCAAAGAAGATGTCCAAACTCAGGCTGGAGCTGACCCTCAGGGAGCTTACGGGAGTTGGTGCCCTGTGGCCGTACTATGTTCTGGCAGAGCGGGGCAAGGGGAAAGTGGCGCAGGCCGAGCACACCGTTATAGTAACTGAACAGGGCTGTGAAGTCACGACCCGCCAAATTGAAAAATCACTTTCTTAAAATCAGCATCGCGTGGTCCTTTTCGTATGGGTCAAGTGTTTTCGCGTCGACCACGTCCATCTCTTTGTCCAGCTTGTCCATCTCGTCCCTGAAAATCTCCCGCGGCTCTTTTGTCACGTCTATGCTTCTGGCCTTCAGCGCAAGAACGGCATACCCCCCATCGCTGAGGAAAGCCCTAGCGTTTGCCAGAAGGATGTCGGTCTGGTCCGGCTGCGCCACGTCCTGATAGATCACGTCGGCCTTTTTCACGAGGGAGGAGTAGCTGCAGACGTCCCTTGCGTTGGCCAGAATCGGGGACATGTTCTGTCTCCGGCCGCACACCAGAAGCAGGTCCCGCAGAGGACGGGAGGAGAACTCGACGCAGTACATGGAGCCGTTTGACCCTATGATGTCGGAAACGTGGGATGCAGTTGTCCCGCTCGCGGCGCCAAGGTAAAGGACGCAGCTGTCGGACTTTATCGGCACCTCCTTGATGTTCTTCAATATCGCGGCGGCCAGCTTGCTCCTGTATGGATCCCAGAGCCTGTACTCCACACCGTCGGCTTCCAGGAGCTTCTCTCCATAGACCTGGTTTCCCGGGGAAAGGTTTGTCGTGGCGAGTTTCTTTGTGCCGTCGTCAAACTCAATCCAGTAGACCGATTTGAAGCGGCTGTGCTCCGTTGCTTTCATTAGGATTCCCCTCCGGCTCTCACGCTCACTATCCTCGCTTTCAGATTGGCCGCAAGTTTGTCCCCCACGAACTCCCCGGACATGGCGTCGACGCGCGCGGCTATGGCCATTTTTCCCGAGAGGGACCTTGCGATCTTCCCGCGCAGCTTTCTCGGTGCCCCTCTGACTTCAGGATGCTGGTAGATTAACCCGTGCTTCGGTGGTCTGGCATTCGTGCGGAGGGCTCGGAAGAGGGCCTTCTCTGCGCCGAGGATCTGGATCGTGCTCGCGGGGAGACGAGCGAGCGCCTCAAGCCCTCGGGCCTTGGAGATGAGGCGGGCCCCAATTGCGCCGCCAGCCACCACGCGGAGGTTTGGCGCTATCTGAGCCATCAGCCCTTCTATGTACTCCGCGGCCTTGTTCCTCAGCTCGTGCAGCCTGTTTATCTCCTGAATGAAGTCCTGTATCGCACCGATGTCGACATCGTCAAATGGAGCGCCGAGGGAAGTCTTCGCGGCTTCGGCAATCCTTTTTGCATCTTCCTCAGGGATTTCGGCCGCGTTCTGGACGGCTCCCTGCACGAACTTTTCGCGGTGGCCCAAGCTCTGGACCAGCTTCATGTACTTCTGCTGGTCCATGACTAGCCGATCGAGTTCGGGGAAGTGAGTTGAGTACCACTCCCTGACCTGCCCTGTGAGGATGTTGGAGAACTTGTCTATCTGGTCAAGGATGTCTATCGACTGGATTATGAGCCTGTCGCGCTGGGCTGCTTCGTTCTTGAGCTTGTGCCTGGTGAGGATGAAGTTTACCTCGCGGAGGAGCTTGTCAACTTCATGAAAACCAACCTCTTCGGCAATTTCCGACAGTTTTCCCCGGAGCATTGACCCAGCCCTGTTGGGCATGAGGGCTTCGAACTTTGCCCGTTTGAACTCCTGGCTCAGTCGCCCCACAAGCTGCTTTGACTCAAGGGTGAACTCGCCGTGCCCGCCTTCAATCAGTTCTTTGACGAGCCCACGGTGTTCTGGTGTTGGGTTACCCATCTGAACGGTGGCCAGACGCCCGGCGACTTCTACAGAATCTTGTGGGAACTGCCTGTAAGACAGCATTTTGCCGGTGTCATCGAAGGCAAAGACACCCAGCACGCATTCTCCGAGATGGGCGGTCATGCTAAAAATTATGATGTCCAGGTTTGTTTAAGGTTTGCGGGAGTCAGCCGCTGTGCAGTTCTAGAAGTTTTCCCGTCAGGCCGCGAGCCGCTCGTAATAAGACGATTTCCCGGTTTCCAGTATTTCAAGTATAATGGTTTCAGTGGCCCTGCCGACGCCCATTATCTCCTGCAGCTTGCCCTTCATTTTGGACAGAGGCACTTCCAGTTTCGAGATTGAATACGCGGCGAAGCCGAATGGAGATTTTTTCCCCTCCAGCTTCAGGAAGTGATCGATGTGCTCCAGCATGACGACCACCAGATCATTTTCACTCAGCAGGTCCTTGTAGAGGGCGGGCGGCACACGCACCGGCATCTTGTATTTTTTAGCTATCTTGGCGAACGTGGGTACCAGTGAGCCATAGTACTCCCCGGAAGCCCGGCCCCATTTGTCCCACGGGTATATCTTCTGATATTTTTCCACGAGGGGGGGGTGGTGTTTCTTGAGCATGTTGAGAAAGTGGTCCTTCTGGCGCCCGTCCTTGAGTGTCATCCCGCTGAAAATGACGAAGTCGACGCCGGCATCGCTCGCCCTCCTCACGGAGTCTTCAATCAACTTCGGCGTGTCAGTCACGAACGGGATCACTGGCATCAGGAACATGCCGCAGGCGATGCCCGCTTTCTTGAAAAGTGAGATTGTCTTCAACCTTCTGCTCGGCGGCGGCACCCCGGGCTCGAACACGGCGCTTATCTTGTCGTTCACAGATGAAAAGCTGAAGCTCACGATTGCTCTGCTCTTCTCGTTTATCTTTTTGATCAAGTCGATGTCGCGCTCCACAAGGGTCGATTTAGTGAGGATGTGCACGGGGAGGTTGTATTCGTACATCAGTTGGAGGACCTTCCGGCTCAGCTGGTACTTCTCCTCGACCGGCTGGTAGCTGTCGCCGACGCCGCCGCCAATCATGATGAAGCTCCGTTTCAGTGGCGCACGCTTTCTTTTCGGGTCCAGCTCCTTCCGCAGGACATCTATCGCGTTAACTTTCACTTCCACGTCTTCCCCAAAATTTCCTTCCACATAGTAGTCCTCAGACCGGCCGTCACAGTAGGTGCAGCCGTGGAGACATCCCCTGTAAAGATTCATACCGTAGTGGGAGATGAACCACGAGTCTATTTTTTCATGCTTGCGCAGTATGGATTTCGCTTCAATCTCTTTGATGGTCATGGATAGATTTCCCCCCTTGACAATATCCCCTGTTTTTATTAAAACAACATGTGGGCGGTCGCAGGACCCAAGAATTTAACGTTTATATGCAATGATTAATCAGGGCGCAAAACATGAAAAACTGGGCAGTGATCGGAATAATCGTAATCGTTACGGCAGCTGTTGCAGTTCCAATTCTAACTAGACTGCCCACAGCACAGCATGAAAATGCGGCTGAAAATCTGATGAGCAAAGATACGGACAACGATGGGCTTCCAGACTACATGGAAAATCAGCTGGGAACAAACCCATTAATTGCAGATTCCGACAACGACGGGCTGAGCGACGGGGAGGAGGTAAACTCTTACGGCACCAACCCGCTGAGTTCGGACGCGGATAACGACAACCTAAGCGATTTTGCAGAACTGTTTACCTACCACACGGATCCAAATGTTGCAGACACCGACAACGACGGGCTCAGTGATTTTTCTGAGATAAACATTGGTACAGACCCAACTCGTTGGGATACCGACGACGATGGTCTTTCTGATGGGCGAGAAAACGGTTTGGGGACTAGTCCACTTTCACCAGACACGGACAAGGACGGGATATGGGATGGATATGAGGTGGAAAACATGGCGCAGTATGGGGCCAATCCTAGGCGGAGGGATATTTTTATTGAAATCGACAAAATGGACGATGAAAACGTTATGTGGTTGGTTGAAAACGAAAAATCTACCTTGATTTCGGTTTTTGAGAATGCGCCGATACAAAATCCAGACGGGAGCCGGGGCGTGGATTTACATCTATTCGAGAACGATTTGCTTCCGTACATCAAACTTACGGAAACCACTTGGAATGCTGATTTCACAGTGGCAATAACAAGTATGTTGGCGGAAAAAACTGAAGCCGCAATGGATAATTACATAAGAGATTACAAAAGTTATGGAGAAGGATTTTATTACTGTGTGCCGCTAAACGGCCAGCCACGTTCCGGCGGTATTGATTTCACTGTGCTTAGGAATCAGCAAGTAACTAGTAACGGTTCTTTGAGCACGTTTGCCCACGAACTTGGCCATAGTCTTGGTTTGGGTCTTGTTTTTGATGGGATTGATAGCGATAAATATACTTTTGAGGAATATCCAAGCGTTATGAATTATAACTACCCTTCAGGATATGTCGATTATTCAGGTGGTGGAGTGTTCAACGACTGGCAATATCTACAGGAAAACGGGTTTAAACTTCACGATTATTACTATAATTTTTAGATTACTTTTCTAAACAGACCATGCTGCCACGGCCCCACCGCAAGCCTTAAAATGGACTGGGCCGAAAAATGGCAGGATAAAATGTTGAAATTGGCAATAAACGGTTTCGGAAGGATAGGCCGGTGTTTTCTGAGGAGTACATTGGAGAACGAAAAGTTCGGGAAAAACATTGAGATAGTGGCGATAAACGACCTTTCAGACCCGAAGATGCTTGCGCACCTGCTGAAGTACGACTCCGTGTTCGGGATTCTCAAGCACAGCGTCAAGGCTACAGAGAGCTCGATCTCGGTGGGCGGCAAGGAGATAAAAATCCTGAAAGAGAAGGACCCCGCAGTCCTGCCATGGAAGGCCATGGGAGTGGATTACGTGCTGGAGTCCACAGGCATCTTCACCGCCAAGGAGGGAGCGAGCAAGCACCTCACGGCTGGAGCCAGGAAGGTCGTGATATCCGCGCCAGCGAAAGGCCCCGACGTATCCATCGTGCTCGGAGTTAACGACGGCGCATACGACCCAGCGAAGCACAGCGTCATCTCGATGGCGTCCTGCACCACAAACTGCTTGGCACCGATGACGAAGGTCCTGCACGAGAACTGGGGCGTGAAGCAGGGGTTCATGACAACGTGCCACTCTGTGACGAACGACCAGAACATCCTTGACCTAGTGCACAAGGACCCGCGCAGGGCAAGGGCAGCGATGCTTTCTATCATCCCGACGACCACTGGTGCGGCAAAGGCGATCGGAGAGGTCATCCCGGAGCTGAAGGGCAAGCTCGACGGCTTTGCGCTGAGGGTCCCGGTGGCTGACGGCTCGGTGACCGACTTCGTTGCGAATCTGGGGAAGGAGACCACCGTGACGGACATCAACCAGGCTTACGAGGAGGCGGCAGAGGGCAAGCTGAAAGGAATCCTGGAGTACAGCGAGGAGCCGCTGGTCTCGAGCGACATCGTAGGGAACCCGCACTCATGCATAATCGACGCGCTGAGCACCAAGGTCATGGGCGAGAAGGGGACGTTCGTGAAAGTACTGGGCTGGTACGACAACGAGTGGGGCTATTCAAACCGGCTGGTAGACCTGTTCAACTTCTTCCGTTCAAAGGAGAAGTAGCCCCATTTACATTTTTTAAGCAGGCAGTAACACATATGGTGGGGATAGATTGGAGATAGTATTCGGTTCTGACAGGCTGAAGCGTGGGTTTGCAAAGATGCAGAAAGGTGGGGTCATCTGTGACGTCACCAAGGTCGAGCAGGCGATTATCGCTGAGGAGGCTGGTGCGGTTGCCGTGATGGCTCTACAGGCGGTCCCAGCCGACATCCGGGCAATGGGCGGGGTGGCGCGGATGGCAGACCCAGCGGTGATTGAAGCGATAATGAACGCCGTGACAATTCCAGTGATGGCCAAGTGCAGGATAGGCCACTTTGCGGAGGCGCAGGTTCTCGAGGCGCTCGCTGTGGACATGATAGACGAGAGCGAGGTCCTCACGGTCGCGGACGAGGAGGCCCACGTCGACAAGCACAAGTTCAAGGTGCCGTTCGTCTGTGGCGCGCGCGACCTAGGCGAGGCCCTTCGAAGGATAAACGAGGGGGCCGCGATGATCCGCACGAAAGGCGAGGCAGGGACGGGGAACATTGTCGAGGCGATAAGGCACATAAAGCTCACGAAGCGCCAGATCTCCGAGCTGGCGACGCTGAAGCGGGACGGTCTGGAAGCGAAAGCGAAGGAGTACATGGTCCCGGTCGAGCTTGTCGAGGAGACGGCGAAGCTGCAGCGGCTGCCAGTGGTCTGGTTCTGTGCAGGTGGGATTGCCACGCCTGCCGACGCCGCGATGGTGATGCAGCTGGGAGTGGACGGCGTCTTTGTCGGCTCAGGTGTGTTCAAGTCGAGCGACCCGGCCAAGATGGCGAGGGTTATCGTGGAAGCGACCATGCACTACGACAATCCTGAGGCCGTGCTCGAGGCATGCAAGAACCTCCCGCAGCCCATGAAAGGCATGGACATCAAGACGATGAAACCAGAGGAGAAGCTGCAGGTCCGCGGGATTTAGATTTTTTTTTCCCCGACTTTACATCCAGAGCAACTGTAACAGGATGTAGCCGACCAAAACTGCAACGATTGTAGGTGGCACACTTATCTTCATGTATTCCTTGAGCTTCACCTTGTAGCCGCGCTTTTCAAGCAGCCCGCACGCGAAAACATTTGCAGTGGCGCCGACAGGGGTGATGTTCCCCCCAATCCCGGTTCCGATGAGCATCCCATATAAGAACGGGAACATGTACTGTGCGCCCATCGTCCCTGCTAGGCTTGTGCAGACGGGGATCATCAGCACTGTGTATGGAACGTTGTCGATGAAAGACGAAAGCGCGACGGATATCCAGACCAGGAGCACCAACGTGATGACGGGGTTGTTGAGGCCAAGCCCGCCTATGACGTTCGCGAAATCCCCGAGGATGCCAGCAGCGCCCACCGCCCCTATCACGATGAAAATCCCGAAGATGAACAAGAACGAGTTCCAGTCGAACTCGGCCACCATCTTCCTCAGCGTCCTGTGGCCAAGAATTAACGCAACTGCCCCGACTATCAACCCTATCCAGCCAGGCCCAATGCCGATGTATGAATTAAGTGCCAGCGCGGTTACCCCCCCAATGAAGAGGCCAGTTGGGAGATAGTCCATTTTGATTTTTTCTTCCTCGATGTGGACCTTCTTCTGCATTTTTCTGAAGTGCACGAGGTAGAGCGTGCCAAGTCCCGCCAGGGCAGCAAAGATCGAGATGATGCCGAGCCCTATTCTCCCCTGGAACCAGAAGAAGTTCATGAACGACATGCCGGATTCAGACGCCAGGATCAGCGCTGGCGGGTCCGCTATCATGGTCACGGTGGTCACTATGTTCGCGCATATGGCGATGGAGATGAGATAGGTGATTGGGGAAGATTTCGTCCTCCTTGCGGCCTCCAGCGCTATCGGAGCCATTATCAGGACCACGCCGACGTTCTCCAAGAAGCAGGAGAGGAATGCAGTTATGCCGCAGAGGGCGAGGAGCGCCCGCCCCTCGTTTTTCGTGCGGTGCAGGACGTGCTTGGCGAGATGTTTCGGGACCCCGCTTGTCGCGAACACTATTGAAAGCATCATGAAGCCCCAGTAGATCCCGAGGACGTCCCATCTCACGGAATTCAGCACCGCCTGGGGAGTCATCACGTTTGTCGGCAAAAGAATGACCACGAGGAGGAAGGCGGAGATTATCCCGACGTATGCAAGCTTGACCTTCCGCGTGATTGCCAGCGCGTAGCACGCCGCGAAGATCACCAATGTCGCCATCTTTAGAACGGCTTCTACCAAGCTTTCACCCTTCCAACTAGCCCCCCACGTTTAAAACGAATATCCTAAAATAAGATTTCGGGGTGGCGATAATGTTTATTTGTTTTGAGTCAACTTGGAACTGTGTCTGCAATATACCACTTCGGCGGCACAGCATCGGACTCGAACATCTACCTTATCGACGACGATTTAGTGACATTGATTGACGCCGGGACAGGGGACTACTTCGAAGGCGTGCAAAGGGAGATGGCCCAGCAGGGGTTCTCTCCGGAGGACGTTGACCTCCTCATAAACACCCACTGCCACTTCGACCACACCGGCGGGGACGCCGACTTCATAAAGGCCTCCGGATGTGATGTGGCGATCCACAAGCTTGAGGCAGATCTCCTCAGGCGAGGGGATGGTGAGGTAACTTGCGCGAAGACTTTCGGGCGCAGGCTTGCGCCAATCGAGGTCCAGCGCGAGCTGAAGGAGGGAGACAAGCTGAAGTTAGGAGAAGTTGTTCTGGAGGTCCTGAGCACACCCGGGCACACCGCGGGTAGCATTTCTCTCTATGGTCGCGCCAAGAATATTCTGTTCACGGGGGACACGATTTTTTGTGATGGTGTCGGACGTACAGACTTGCCTACGGGTGACGCGGAGGCGCTCGCGCTTTCCCTGGAAAGGCTGGCCAAGCTGGGGGCGGAGCAGATGTATCCGGGGCACGGCTCATTTGTCAGCAGCGATGCCAAGACCTGTATTTTAGGTGTTATGAAGGGGGTTTACCTTTGAAAGAAATGTCTCAAATATTTCCACCGCAAAGTTCAGCTGGGTTCATGAGACCAAGAGAAGTTTTGAACAGGCTGAAGTGGGCGAGCAAAGATCTCCGGGAGTCGAACGTGACAATACTGCACAGGGGAGCGCCCTCTGACAGGAGGGTCATCCACGGTAAGGACATTCTCGAGCTAGGGAAGGGATTCATGCACGTCGTTTCCCCGGAGGGTGAGGTCGAAATCCCATACCACAGGATTTTGCTGATTGAGGTTGACGGCCAGGTGAAATTTAAAAAGAGAGGTGCGTGAGGATGGAGTTCCTGCTTGCTCTTCTGGTGCTGTTCCTCTACGCGAAGGTCTTTGGAGAGATACTACATCACTTCGGGTTCTCCTCGCTGATAGGAGAAGCCGCCGTCGGAATCGTCGTGGGCCCGGCCATTCTCAACTGGGTGCAGCCGGGGCCGCAAATCGAGGGGGTGGCGATGCTCGGCCTGCTTGTGATGATGTTGGTTTCTGGGATGAACTCTCGCTTTGACCTCCTCTCGAAGATCAAGTTCAAGGCCCTGGCCATCTCCATCCCAGCCACCGTGCTGTCGCTTTACCTTGCCTTTCTCGTCCCATACGCGATGGGGCTTGGTCTCACCACATCGCTCTTCATCGGAGTGATGCTTTCCAACACATCAATCGACGTCATGGCCCGCTTTACAAAGGGACACCGCCTTGAGCCTGTTCTCGTCAGCGCCGCGCTCATCGACGACATAATGGCAGTCTACATGATCGGCATGCTCTCTATCTTGGGCATGGGGCGCACGCTGGACGTCAGCGGCTTCCTTTTGACGACGGTCGGGATAATCATCTTCTTCGTCGTCATCATCGTGGCATCCAAGGAGCTTATTGTCAAGCGGAACCTCATGAGGATTCTCTGGACCAAGGAAGAGCGGGGCATCCCGCTTGCTTTCATAATCAGCCTGATGTTGGCCCTTGCGGCAATCGCCCACCAAGTAGGTCTCCACATGATAATTGGAGCGTACATGGCCGGGCTTTTTGTCAGCAGGCTGAGGGAGCGCCCGGTGGTCACCCTGCAGAGCAGGATTAGGCTTAACAAAATTTTGGACGACGTTGGCACCTCCCTTGAGTCGGTGCTGACGCCAATCTTCTTCGCTTACGTCGGCCTTCAGCTCGCGCCGAATTGGGGGAGCATCAACCTTGTTCTCTTCTTTGGGCTTCTCCTCGTGGCGTTCGTCGGGAAGTTCGTTGGTGGGGGTTTGGGCGCCAACCTGGCAGGATACAAAAAAGAGAGCGCAGTGATAGGGATTGCGATGTGCTCGCGGGGGGCGCTCGAGCTGGCCCTCTTGAACTCCGGACTCCAGGCAGGGGTCGTGCCGCCCGCGGTCTTCTCCTCAATGGTGCTTCTGGTGATAATGCTGGCTTTTATCCCGCCGATACTCTTCAAGTTCATGTCTGAGAGAACCAGTTGATCTGACAGGCCGTCGTTGTTCCATTTTGGGGATATGGATTTTTACAGCGTCGTGGATGTAATGTTGAGCACATGAAGAAGTCAAAGCCCGCTTTTGTATGCATAACGGCGCTGATTATGCTGGTTTTAGTTTCCCCTGTCCGCGCGTGGTGCAACGGGGAACACTACTCAACAAGCGATCCTTACAATCCATATTACGGCACGCACGATTACTTGGCCGAGCATGCCTTGAAAATGCTTCCCGAGGAAGAACAGGACGCGATAGTCCACAACCTGTCGCTCATGCTTTACGGGACTGAGATGCCCGACAACCCCGCAGAGATAGGCGACGCCCTGGCGAACCACCACTTTTACTATTACTCCTCGGGGCAGGTACAGAGCGACCCGGCGGCGGACAGGGCGCAGGAGGAGTACAACCTGGCGCTCGGGTACCTGGAGGCAGGGGACTGGGAGGACGCGGACAAGCACATAGGCGCGATGACGCACTACATAGACGACATAGGAGTATTCGGGCACGTCATGGGAGCATACACTGACTGGGGGGGAGAGACCCACCACTCCGACTACGAAGAATACGTGCTGAACACGACAGAGAGCTACACTTCATCAGAATTCGGCGGATACATAGTCTACGACGGCAGCCTGACCGGCATCAGCGCATACAGCGCCGTGACCAACCTCGCTTACGCCATCACTTTCGGTTCAGGTAACATCAAGACCTGCACGTGGATGGACACAAACTACGACTGGGGCAACTCGACTTTCAGGGATTCATGCGGGGCGTCGATGAACCTTGCGGTGAACTACGTGGCTGAGGTTTTGCACCAGCTCTACCTCGACTACAGCCCGACGGCGACGAACAATTCCCCAACCTTGGCATACGGGAGCGTTTCGCCTGCGTCTGGCGGCACCAGCACGACTTTCACATATGGAGTCACTTATGCTGACGCTGACGGTGATACTCCAGATTACGTGAGAGTTTACATTGACGGCTCGCTGCATGAGATGACGAAGGCCAGCGGGACGTACGCGAGCGGGGCCGTCTACAACTACACGACCTCTCTGGCGGTAGGCACGCACACTTACTACTTCTCGGCGAGCGACGACGCAGGATTGACGGCCAGGTCGCCATCGAGTGGGAGCTCCAGTGGTCCGACCGTGACCGCCACAAGCAGCTGGCACGTCATGGACAGCTGGACCCAGGACGGTGGCTCTGTGCCGTCCTCCGATGGCTCTCTACCGTCCTCTTTTGAGGTGACGCTGGTTTTCAGCAAGCCTGACGGGAGCGCGCTCGCTAATACCCAGATTTACTATGGCTTCTCGAGCGGACAGGAGAATGAAAATTTAGGCACAACCGATAACCAAGGCAAAATAACCACCACGGGCGAGTCGCTCTCCAGCCAGACGGTGTACTTCAAGAGTTCTGACGGCGCTTACAAGAAAAGCGCATACGTCGGCACCTCGGGCGAAGAGTTGTCAGTGACCCTTGAATCACAGCCAGCAGCTGAGGTTCCAGTGTTGATGATTGCCGTCGTTCTGGTCGGTTGCGTCGCGGTTGCTGGTCTGGTGTTGTTTCTGAAAAGGCGCGGTGGAAGTAAAGAAGAGGGATGGGAAACGGAGAAAAGGAGGCACAAGAGTGAGTCCAAAAAAGAGGAGTCAGACAACAGTGGCATCCCAGCCATCCGCCTTTGCAATCCAAAATTTTTCCCCTTTTAACCACCTCCACCCAAAGACTTGGCGGGGGACTTGAGCGGCGTATCTGCTTTGGACATCATCCGATCCATGATGAGGGAGGGGTTCTCGCGCGACGAGGTCTACGACGTGCTGGCGGGGACCGGGCTTCCTGGGGAGCAGGTCCAGCTGATGATAGACAGGGTGAAGATGGAGTTCGACGGAGCCGGGTTGGAGCCGCGCACATATCGCCTAGCCGTAGAGGTCGGCAAGGTCTTTCGTGAGGAGTTCGAGAATTTCCAGCGAGACATCATGGTGAAGCTGGATTCCATCTCAAGATTGACTTCCTTGCCAAGCAGGAGAAAAACTAACCAGTTGAAATAGTGAACGCCTTCGTCGACACCACAATCACCCTCGCGTCGAACGTTTCATCAGGGACATCCCACCTGTAAGCGAGGGAAGAGTGGACATAGCCCGCCCCGTTTGCCAGCGGCAGCGTAGGGTTGTCGAAGTCGAAAACCTCTTCCACGGGCCGGCGCTCGAGCTTGACCTCAGCGTCCCACTGCCCCCACCACAGCGTGATTCCTATGAACGGAATCGGGAATGGTGTGGCAGGCGAGGAGTCGGTTGCAGAGTTTAGCAACAATCCGACTAGATCCTCTCGCGTGTATTTCACTTCATCCACGGACAGCTCATGATAAACGGAAAGGCCAGGCGAGGATTTGATGGGTGAAGGTGGCAAAATTTCGTAAATGTTTTCCCTGTCTGACCATGTTGGCAACAGGTTTTGCTGCAAGGCGTTCTTCAGGTCCTCATCGATGTCTAGGGAAGGGGGATCATTCTCACTCTGCTGCGAAAACTCGTTCATCTCCTCAAAGCCGCTCTTGGCTCCTCGAAGCACAACTTTCAGGCCCCCGATGCTCCCGTCAGCCTTGCAGTCGATGTAGACAGGAATCGGCCGTTGGACCTCCCTCGGCGGGTCGTCCTCGTAAGCCTCCACGTAGACATACCTCTTCGGCCCAGGTTCTTCCAGCAGGGGCGCCTTCATGTTTCTGAAATCTGTTGATAGCTGGTTCAGGGAGGATTTCGCCGCCGCAACTTCCAGCCCCCCAGCTGTTCGAGCTATCAGGTTCTCAACGGCGGATATCTTTTCAGCTGCGCCTTCAATCCCACACTCCACCTGTTCCTTGAGAGACGGGCAGTCGGGGTCGAGGCTCCTGGTCGTCAGGCCCTGGTAAACGGAGGCCATCACGACGTCTCCGCTGGATTCTCTGGAGAGATAGTCAAGAAGCCCACTGAACTGCGCGCTGGCTTCCATGATTTTATCTCTGGCGTCGCACGCGTTTGATTCAGAGTCGTTCAGCGCTACCCTGATCTTCCCAAGCCCCACGTTTTCCAGGTTCTCGTTTGCAAAGTTTTTGGCAAGGGAGATGTTTTCGTCGGCCATCTCGAGGAGGGCTTTTGCACAGTTGATAGAGTCCCTGGCCCGGTCGACATATCCATCAAGGCGCTCGATATCCACAGTGTTTATGGGAGTCACCACCAGCGGCTCCGTTGCAGGAGTTTCCATTCCCACAAGCGCCTGCGCCGCAGTCAGGTAGTCCGCAGAACCAAAGGAGTCAAGCTCGTGCATGGCCCAGGCAACTTGGAAAAACCCTTTCGTGCGGTCCTCGCTCAGGTTCACGTTTCCTTCGAGCCATGCCTCGCCCCACGCCCAGATGTACTCCATCTCCTTCCAGAATCTTCCGATGTCGCCCCGCCTTTGCACGAACTCGTCCATGCGCTCCTGAAGAAGGAAGTAGCGGGAGTCGACAAAGGCGCGCGTCTCCTCAAGCGGGACTTTCACGGACAATTTGCCGTTACTCGATGTCAGATTCACCGCCGAACCTTCCGGCAGCTCGGCCGTCGCCAGCACGTACCCGTCCTCAACTTCTTGAAGCGTCAAGTGAACGCAATTGTCAGTAACACAGAGCTCAATCCCTGACTCATGAGCAGGATATTTTTCAGAAAGCTCCCTCAGCCTTTCTTTGAAGTACTCCGAGGCAATTTCTTCAACAGCATGTTCCCTGGTGTAAACGTTTGAGTACATGTCGGCGTTTTTGGAGACTTCCCACAGGCTGCGGTAAATGGAATCCCGCAGGAGGCAACTGATGTTCGTTTCGACTTCTCCATACAGCCCACGGACTTCGGAGGCCGAGATGTCGTCAGCCGTGTTCATGGATTGCTGGTGCTGGAGAGATGCCGCGTGCCCGACCATCGCCACGACCAGCAGCGCCAGTAGGACGCCAGCAGCGCTCATCGGCATGAATCCTCGCTCTTTCATGTGGACCAAATCTCCAGTGTCATCTCCAGAATGGGGTCCACATCGACAGGAAGCGGCCCCAGCCCCAACGCATTTTCAACCCGAGAGAGAAGCTCGCCTCCGGAAACTGGCAGTGGCACGACCGAACTTTCAGTCCAAGCTTGGCGACTCCATCCAGCCAGGTTTTCCACAGTTGTTTCAAAGTGGAGCCGGGCAGTCCCCACGTCAATCGGCTCTGTGCAGGCGTGCAGGCGGTATCCAAAGCGTCCCCCCACAATCTCGTCCAGTGCGGATTTCAGAAATCTCCCAAGCTTTTCGTCCAGGTCTTCGTTCAGGCGGAGGGATTGGACGTCGTTCCCCGCGACCTCGATCTTCATGTTCAGGAGGGCGTCCTCGGCGAGCAGCTCCGCCAGAGTCTTGTATCGTAGCGTCTTCGTGGTGCTTCCGATTGAGGGTAGGTCAAACCCGAAAGCCCCGAGGTTGTACTCCAGCCCGCCGAACTGGTCGGCCGTGGAGTTCTGGATGGTGAGAAGGAAGCTGCTGGAGAAGCTGGCAGCGTAGCGGGCGTTCCCGAGCGTGGGCCCCCCTGTTGCAGAAAGGACAAGAGTCATCGCCACGGAGACTATCAAAGCGAAGACGAGCATGTCAGTTATGGAACCAATCCCCTTCATTCAACTCCCCCCGTCCACACAACGAGCTCGCATGGCTCGGCGGAACCGGCCCATCTGCTTATGGCCACAGGCAAGCTGACCCCCAGCGCATGGTCCGGCTTTTGACCGCAGCTGAAGAGCACGTCTCCTCTGAGGCTTCTCACCTCGACGTACAGGCCGGTCTTCCCAAAGTTATCAATCCCCCCAGAGGAAAGCTCAAGCAGCCCGGGAGTCCCATTGGCGAGCACCTGGTCCCTGAGTCGCTCGGCGATTTCAACGGATGAGTCGAAGTCCTTTAGTGTCTGGAGCCTTTCCACCTGGGCGTGTTGCGTTTGGATCAAAAAAATCACGGAGAAAGAGATGAGCAGCGCGACGATGAATGCGGAAATCAGATCTTCACCTATGGCGAAACCCATTCACACCATCTCCAGCCAGAGGTCGTCGTTTCTCACCACTCTGGCCTGCTCCGGATTTTGGCAAGATAGTTCAAAGTCCCCGCCGTTCAGTCGCGAGGAGAGCAAGAGCACACTGGAGACCTGTACTCCTTTTGATTCCACGACCACGTTCACCAGTTGAGAGTTCTCGTGCCAACTCCCGTGCACTATAACGCTGAACCCCCCGGAAATCCACGGAAGATCGCGCGCAAGCTCCACGTCGCCGGGTAGGGAATCAACAGTATCAACTGCCTGGAGAACCGATTGTCCCACGGCCATGAGGTCTTCCCGTCCAGCCTGGCGCTGAAAAGTAGACGCCGAAGTTATGACCGCGCCGATGAATGCAATCGACGCAATTGCGATGGCCGTCTTCCCAACGATGAACTCCGCCAGCCCGCGCTCGTCCAGCCTATTCCCTCCTCACCTCTATGAAAAGCCCGGTGGAGCCCCGCTTCAGCTCCATGATGTACGTCCCTTCGCTCAGCTCCGGCGCCGAAACAGGGAGAGGCAGAGCCACCACACTGAGGACTTGGTTTTCCAGCGCGAGCTCTGCAAGTTTCCCATCGGTAGTTATCCTTGCAGCCCCCAGCCCCAAGTCTATGGATCTCGTTCCGCCCACCCCCTCCGCGCTCAGCAGCGTGGCCTCCTCTGTGAACCTGTTGAAGCTCTCGACCGCCCTCTGTTTCGAGCTGGCGCGCTCGAGCTGTCCCAGGCAGGCAACGCCTATCGCAATGGCACTCGCTCCAAGAGCAACGCTGAGCAACAGCATCACGGGCAGGGACTCTATCCCGCGTTCGTCCCGCCGCATTGTGCCACTATCCCACCGCGGCCTGGCCTTCCCATGGGATGTAGCCGTGACGGGTCACTTGGACGGTCACAACGACCATTTCGCCATTGGTCGGGATGGTGAAGATGTTCTGGTAAGTGTTGGTTCCAAGCGTTTTGCCGTTTTCTCCCCCAGGGTATTTCACCAATATGGTTGCTTGGTCAAGAGTGTCATTGCTTGCCGCGTCGTAAACCTTGACCGTAAGGCGTCTGCCGGAAACGGTGAAATTCACGTTCATGTCTTTAAGGACGGTCCTCTCCGCAGTGCCGACGAACTGCATCATAACCCCCATCACCATGGTCCCTATCACGAGCGCCATCACAAGCTTGACCGGCACTCCCATCAGCTGTCCTTTCTCTTCCATTTTTCCCGCCGGAGCTTTGGGCGGAGGTTGTTTATATAGAAGAAAAATCCGCCAGCGCAGGCTTTTATTGGCGTGCGGGTTAGGAAGTTTGATGAAGAAGGACACCGCGTTGAAACTCGGGCTCATGCTACTCGGGATACTCCTGTCACTCGGCCCACTCATCATATCACTCGGGACGCACAACTGGGACATCGTGGCAGCGGTGATGCCGAGCGACGCTGAACTGAACCAGACTCAAAACCTGGTAACCGGACTGATTGACAACCAAGGGTTTACGGCAGACACGTTCTCTCTCGGGTCGCCAACAATTCAAGGCAACACGATCAGAGTCCCAGCACAGTTTACCTCTCCATTCAAAATACCGATAACACTCGAATCGCTCACGATATCCGTTTCCGACCAAGGTGCAACTATCGCACAGTTACGAACTGAAAGTAGTGTAGAAATCCCCGCACAGGGAACGGTGAGCATCACGTTTGTCGGAACCTACACGGGGACCACCTTACCAACCAACCCGCAGATTTCAGGAATTGACAACATGACCATCGAGGTCTACGGCATAACGATCTCCGCGCGGCTGTCTTCCGTTCCGGGGGGATAAACATGGGGTCCGGGGTCCTGCGGTCTATAAACTGGTTTGGCATTGTTGCCGGCATCTTGGTGTTGACGTTGCCGTTCATGGGCGCGTGGTTGATTGCCCAAGCGGGAACGGGCGCGGTCACGATATCAACCTCTCCCTTTGATCTGTCCATCTCTTTTCTGGGCCAGCCCCTCCAGTCGTCCCTGGTCGGGTTATTCCTCCTTTTCACCAAAATTGCGTTCGTAATCGCGGGGATATTCCTGATCATGAGTTCCCTGTTCCCGACCAGCTGGTGGTCGAAGCGCCTTTTCGGGTTTGGGGTGATGAGGCCGTTTGGTCAAGTTGTATATCTCGCAGTATTGCTGGTGATCGCTGCCCTGGTCGCCAACATCCTATTGCCAAGCGTGTTGGTCGGCCTGTTGGGCGGAGCAGGAGGATTCCAGATCAGTACCCTGGTCCTCCCAATCGTTTTCATAGTCGTTTTCGTCGTGAGCATATACGTCATTTACAAGCTGTTTTCGCGGCTGCTGGCGAAAATATCACACGAGACTGTAAAGTCGCAGCTCAAAGGAAACATCATATTAACGTCAATTTTCATAGCAACGCTCGTGGCGTGCTTCTTGGTATACCAAAGGATACCAGCCCCCTCGACAGGCTCCGGAGGGACGCAGGTCAACCTAAGCATACCGTACGTCAGCGGAACCACGACATCCACGATTCAGATAGGGAATACTTTGGCCGTTGCCTTGCCGATTACCCTCTCGCTCACCGGAATTTTCTGGGTCGCCGTTGCCACGGCCGTCGTATGCATAATTGCCAGAGTCTACCAAGGAAGGTATTTGTCTGGGGAGACAACGGAACGCCAAGAGACGCGAAAGGTAATGAAGCTAAAGCCGACAGAGAAGAAAGTGCTCAAGTTGAAGGCAAAGTGACGGCCGTTTGGATTATCCGACTAAAAAGAAAAATCGTGGGTTTTAAACCTTTTGTTTCGGAACTCACCTGGCGCCGCAGTTTTTGGCCGTAGTGAGGGGTTTTTATCCACACCCCAGAAAGGGCCATAATGGGGTAAGCATGAAAAAGGCGACGTTCGTGATCATAGCCGGAGGCGGCAGGGTCGGCTCACACCTAGCCAAGACTCTCGTCAGCGAGGGAAAGGACGTGGTGGTGGTCGAGAAGGACCCCGCCGTTTGCGAGAAGCTTGCGTCGGAGATAAACGCACTCATAATCAACGGGGACGTCACGAACAAGAAGGTGCTCGAGGACGCCAGGATCCAGGGCGCGGATGTCTTTGCGGCAGTGACTGGCTACGACAACGAGAACATAGTCGCCTGCCAGCTGGCCAAGCACTCGTACAACGTCCCTCTGGTGCTGGCCCGGATCGAGGACATGGACCGCGCCAAGATGATGGGCGGCATGGGGATAGACCTGATAGTGAGTCCGGCGCACGTGGCGGCGATGGTATTTGAAAACGCGATAGCGCTCCCCGGAACAACCTCTGTGCTGGTGTCTGGAACGATCACGAGGGCCGTTGAAGTGGAGGTGTCTGAGAAATCGAAAGCGAGTGGCAAAAAGATCGTGAACTTGTCGATACCGTCCGGGTGCGTGGTGGCCGCGATATACAGGAAGGGCAAGCTCATCATTCCCCACGGTGACACGGTGCTCAAGGCCGGTGACGTCGTGGCGCTAATCGGAGAAGAGAACGCCATCAGGAAGTTAGTCGGAATTCTGAGGGGGTCCTGATGGGCCTAAGGAAGTTCAGCCTTAAGGCTTTCCTGAAGAAGAACTTGGACTTCATTGCAGGAGTCCTCAGCGAGGTCGGCCTGACTGCAGTGTTCATAGCAGTGGCTGCGCTAATTTGCCTGCTACTGGTGGCCGTCAAGGCCCTGATATAGGGTGCGACCGTGATACCCCAACTGACAAGGGAAGACCTGAAGATAATCGGGTACAACCTAGGCAGGGTGGGCAACATCATTGGCGTGCTCATGCTTGTGCCCATCGTTATATCCATAATTTATCAGGAATTTGACATAATCCCCCATTTTATCGCTGCCTCTGCTTTGGCTCTTATCCTGAGCAACCTCGCCGTCCACTTCTTGAACACAAAAAAAGAGATGGAGCTGAAACACGCGCTGTGCGTCGCTGCCTTGGCGTGGATTTTTATGATGATGCTGACTGCAATCCCGCTCTACACAACCCACAGCACCGGCTCCTACTTGGACGCGAATTTCGAGACGATGAGCGGGTTCACGACGACAGGCCTGTCGCTGGCGCAGGATGTGGACCACCTGTCGCACAGCATCAACTTTTACCGCCACTACTTGCAGTTCATCGGCGGCATGGGCATCATAGTGGTCGCCTTAACAGTGCTGGCTAGGAGCGAGGTTGGATCAGTTCTGACTTTCAAGAGCGAGGGAAGAGAAGAGATACTCAGGCCAAACGTGGCGCGGACCTCTCGCGCAATTTTTGGTATCGCAGCCACTTTTTTGGTGCTGGGGACAGTCCTCTTTGCGATAGTCGGCATCTATGAGGGGATGAACGTCGGCACCTCGTTTTTTGATGGTGTCAACCACGCCATGGCTGCCTTTAGCACTGGAGGTTTCAGCCCGCATTCGCAGAACATCCTTTACTACCACAGCTTTCCGTACGAAATCGTGGCGCTGATCATTTTCCTCATCGGCTCGTTTAACTTTGCATTCCATTACGCGGTGTTGAGCGGCAAGCGCAGGGAGATGTTCAAGAACATTGAGATACGGACGATTTTCATCACGCTGATGTTGTCAACGCTTGTTATTGCTGCAGGGCTCCTGTACTTCAACGTCTATTCATCTCCGGAGATACTCTTCAGAAAGGCGTTTTTCCAGGCGGCCTCCGCCCACACCACGACCGGGTTCGGAACCGTTTACCCAGCCCAGATGTCTAACGTGTGGCCAAATCTTCCGCAGACGATGATGTCAATAATAATGCTGCTCGGTGCATGCGCAAACTCCACCGGCGGAGGCATCAAGGCCATCAGGGTAGGGATTATGGCGAAAGCATTTTTCAGGGAGGTCAAAAAGGCCCTCTCGCCGAAGACCGCCGTCGTGAGCGAGAAATATCACCACATATCCGACACCCCACTCACAGACACGGTCGTGAAGGGGGCAGCACTGATAACAATAGGATACATTGTCCTGTTTTTTGTCGGCACAACGGTGACGATGCTTTACGGATACAATGGCGTCGATTCCATGTACGAGACCTCGTCCGCGGTAGGCAACGTTGGTCTGAGCTGTGGCGTGACCTCTCCAGCGATGCCGAGCATGCTCAAAGTCACATACATTTTCCTGATGTGGGCAGGGAGGCTCGAAATAATGGCCGTGCTTGTGCTGGTCGGGTTCGCGATCTTGGCGCTCAGAAAGGGGATTAAAAAATGAAAAAACTTGCAGTCTTCACGGCCATCATGCTGCTCTTACTCATCCCTGCAGTTGTGGGGGCGGAGTCGGGGGAGGTGTTGATTGAGAACTCCCGAGGGTTTGACGGCAAGCAGGTCACATTTCAGGGAGAAGTCATAGGAGTAATGATAAGAGAGAACAACGCGTGGGTGAACATTTATGACAACGGCATCGCAATCGGGATCTGGTGCAGCGCCGACAACGCCAGGAACATCTCTTTCTCCGGCGACTACACCCACGTTGGAGACACGGTGATGGTTGGCGGGACCTTCCACATGGCTTGCCCGGAGCACGGCGGGGACACGGACATCCACGCGGACAACTTCACCATCTTGGCCGTGGGGCGGGTGGTGGCGAGGACGCCCGACCTGCCGACAGTGGTGGTCAGCGTCGTCTTGATGATACTGGCAATTTTCATCATATTCTGGCTCAGGCATGTCAGAAAGGAAAAGGGCAAAGTAGTGCCGTGGCCGATGTCGTGGAGATAATCCCGCGCATAGATAAAATTTATCTTTACCTGTAACGAGTAGTATTCTGAGAAAGATGGCCGGAAAAGCAGATTTGCACGTCAGGACCACAACGTCAGGGGGTAAGTTGTCCCCAGCGGCAGCTCTCGGGCTCGCGAAGGAGAAGGGCCTCAAGGCGATAGCGATAGTCGAGCACGATACCTTGGAGACCTTGCCAGAGGTCGCTGGGCTTTCGAAGATGATGAACATAGAGGCCATCCCCGGAGTGGAGCTCATTTATGAGGAGGAGGCGCGCGAGGCCCACATAATAGGCTACTTCGTAGATTGGCACAACTCCCGCCTGCTTTCGGAGATAGCCAGGACCCAGACGCTCAGGATTAACAGGGCGGCGGAGATGCTGGAGAAGCTGGATGGCCTTGGCCTGCACATAGTTTACGAGGACCTGCTGCGCGAGGCCGGGAGCTCGAGCGTCATCTCCAGGACCCACATAGCCCATCACATGTTCAGGAGGAGGATGGTGAAAAGCCAAAGCGAGGCTTTCGAGAAATACCTCGCGCGCGGGAAGCCGGCATACGTCCAGTCCGAGCAGACCCCAGTTTACGTGGTGCTGGGTTTCGTGCAGGATGCCGGTGGGGTGACGGCCCTGGCCCACCCAAAGTTCGGGAATGCAGAGAAGATGATTCCGCAGCTTGTCGAGGAGGGGCTCAATGGGTTGGAGGTCTACCACCCCAACCACACGAAAAGCGACGTGGCGCACTTCACCAGGGTCGCCGACAAGTACGGGCTGGTCAAGGTCGGGGGCACGGACTCCGGCTCGGGCTGCGTTGGAGAGGTGACCGTGCCTTACAAGACAGTGGAGCAGCTCAAGAAAAAGATCAAGTAAACGCGCGGTAGAACTCTTTTCAAAGTTGTGGTGCGGCGGGCGGGATTTGGACCCGCGTTACAGGCTTGGAGGGCCTGAGTCTTAGACCAGGCTGGACCACCGCCGCACGAGTAAACATCCTAACTCGTGGTTAATAGATTTGTCAGTCCACCCACCACATTTTAGTATTTCTCCATCAAGTTTTGTGGTACGTCGGACAGGTGAAACAATGGAGTCAACGATTATCACGCTTGCATTGGGCGCTGCCTTCTTCTGGGCTGCAGCACAGGTCATAGGCAAGATTGCGTTGCGTGACCTGAACGCGACAACATTCAACGCCATAAGGTTCTCCACCGTCGCGCTGATGCTCACCCCGTTCATGTTTGTCGGAGGACTGGGGTCCATCGGGATGGAGGTAGCAGTCCTGGCAATCCTCTCGGGAGTCCTCGGGTTCCTCGTCGGCAACCAGGTTTACTTTCACTGCTTGAAGAAAGCACCCGCCCACAAGGTTATCCCGATAGGGAACTCCACCCCGGTGTGGACCGTCCTCCTGGCGCCGTTGCTCATCGGCGAACAGATAACCGTCCTCCTGCCTTTCTCGGTTGCATTGGTCGTCGCTGGCTCATTCTTGTTGATTCCAAAAAGAGGAGATCGCAACTACTGGAGGCTGGCAGCCCCGCTGGCTCTCGGCTCTGCGGTACTATTCGGTTTGAACGAGGTGATGCGAAAATCGGCAATAAACATCGGCGCGAATTTTTTGGTTTTTCTCTGGATATCCGTGGTCACGGTGGCGGTGGCCCTGAACCTGATGGTTTGTCTCACGGGTGCGTGGAAGGGACAGCGCTTCAACAGGACGAGCGTAGGTTTGAGTGTAGCTTCAGGGATATCTGCCCATCTCATCGGGAACGCCTGCTACCTGTTTGCGCTCGGGATGGCGAATGTCACCGCCCTGGCGCCGTTCACATCTGCCCTGATCCCGTTTGGTTTCATCATGAGCATTTTGTTCATCCGGGAGCGGCCGACTAGGAAATCCTTGGTTGGCATGTTTGTGATTTTCTTAGGGGTAGCCATAGCTGCCCTGTAGAATTCCAAGTGGCGGGCCCGCGGGGATTCGAACTCGAAATCCAAGTGAATCCATGCCAAAACCCACTTTTCGCCTTTTGGCACCGGTTGGCCAGGATTTCACGACTTTTTGATGGCATATCTCAAAGTTCCTGTTTTCACGTACGCCTTGGTCTCGTCGTAGACTATCCTGCCGTTTGCGGTGACTATCAAGTACAGGTCCTCTTCCAGCTGCCTGACGGCACGGCGCCCGTCCCGTGGGTCAATGCCGTGTTTTTGAATAACCTCTTTCACGGAATCGCCTGCCTTTATCCTCTCCGCAAGGTAGCATGCCAACGGGGACGCAACAATGCTGGTCGGGAACCCGGTGAAATAATCCGAGAAATCATTCAGTTTGGCTGTCCAGTCCCCTTTGTCTAGGCCGAGGTCGGAATACCTCCCGCGGATACACTTTTCTTCGATTTGTTTGATAATGATCCTTCCCTTTTGGTTGCCCAGCCTCAAGATTTGGAACAGCCCTTTCAGCCCGTATATCTGGTATATCCGGATTGCCTGCCTCAGCGCATCTACATAAATCTGGCCCGACTGAGAAGAGGGATATGATAGTGTTTGATTGAGGAGCATGTTTCTGGCAGCCCCAAAACCCAACGTTTTTGAACTCAGGTAGATCCCCATCAGGTCACACAGCCCGTCCTCCAAGCCCCTGGCCAGACGTCCCGTTCGGACTTTCGAGAAGCAGACATGAACCAATTCGTGCGCCAAGAGGCTGGATGAAAGAAGTGGAACTAGGTCGGTTCTTTTGAAATAGATGCCAGGTTTTATGTTGAACTCTTTTTCGTCATCGGCGTCGCAGTTTAGGGCCGTGATACTTGGATCCGTGTATGGGGGAGGGAACGAGTCAACGATGAAAATTCGCGTTTCAAGGTCAATCCCGTGTCCGTTCAGAACCTTTTTGTACGTTTTCAGGTTGGAATGAAGCGCCTCTGCTGGATTCCTTAAATTCACGACAGAAAGCGTCCGCTTGATTTTTTCGAGATCCCATGCGAGCAGTATTTCAAGCGCTTTTTTCTCTCCTATCAGCCCCTCCCGCTTCGGGAACGAGCGTATCAACCCGTCAATTTTCTCGGTGAAATCTCTCTCGTGCTTAAACGTTCCTTTGAAGTGGGGAGACAGCTTGCTCACAAGGCCGCTGACGGAAGCGCATTTCAGCTGGGAAGAGTAGGCCAAGCCCTCCAACAGTGCTTTGTTTTTCAACGTGAGGTTTTTCGACACGCGCATCCGACCACTAACCTTTTTCCCTGATGACGAAGGCGACACCCTGTGACGGCGTGATGGTTTCTGTATCATCCACTGAGACGATTATCCTCTTTTCCTTTGGTTTGCGCTCGACAACCGCTTTTTTGCCGAGGAAATCGGGCATGCAAATCACCCCTGCGATGTCTGCCCCGCCGTGATTTAAACTTGCTTTAAATCCTCTTGTTGGGTGATGTGGGATTATAGTCAGATTCCATCCGGACTTTTCCTGCAAAATCTTAACTTTGTAACTTATCGCCACAGGTTGCCCCACCAGCTCCGCCAGCTTTGGGTGAGCGAATCTTATTACGTACGCGCCGTCTTCGATTCCTTCAAAACTCTTTTCGAGCTCAATCTCTTTCCCGCCCGGCACCAGCGGTTTCACCGTGACACGTTCGACGACTAAAATAACAGGACCAATGGGGGCCCCCTCCTCCATCCATGTAAACTCCGCTTTTCCATGCCACTTGTTAAAAGTTTCGTTGTCGATTGCGAGCACGAAAACGAATTCTGGGTCGCGCAACAGATTTTTCTCGTATTGAATACACGCGGCCAGTATCAACATTTTTTTCCTAAATTTTTGATTAAGCTTGCGCCCGGCAGAGGTGATGTCGATGTCCCACGTGAGATTTTTTAACGCATCTTCATAACTTGAAAAATCCACATCAACAAGTGCGTTCGTTGCTTGTGCAATCCCGGTCCCCAACGGTGTAGGTCCGATCTTGTGGGAGGACGAGTCTTTTTTAACATAGTCGGCATTCTCGAGCTGTTCCAAGTAATCGTAGAACCCCTGTTTTGAGGGACAGGGCTTCAAAGCCCCAAGCTCTCTGCCCTCTATATGGCGGCATAAAATTTCAAACCGTTGACGGATTGGATGCCCCCGTGTTTTCAATGAGTTGTAAATCTTTTCGATAAAGTCGTTCCTCTTGAGTTCTTCAGATGTTTTTGCGTAAAAATAATCGAGGGCAACCAGAGTAAACAACTTCATTCGTGGCCACCTCAGGGGGTTGTCTTCTTTTGCCGGCTGCCCTTTTTCTGACATTTCGTTCAAGCTGGCTTCACTTTCCCTTTGTACGTTTTCCGTTCCCCATCCGCCTCACCCCCGTTGAGTTTTGAGTTCCTAAACGCTTGCATCATTCTCAACCATATATTTATAAGTACCGCAAAATAAACTCTTGGCGGTACTAAATGTACACTGACGCAACCGTTATTGAAGCTAGGCTGAGCGAGCTAAACAGTTATCGCGATCTGAAAGAGAGAGACAGAACGATAGCTGCCAAGATACTAAAAACAATCGCGGAGATGGGTAACGAAGCAACCTTTTCTGCTATGCGGAATAAACATGTCGCTGGCATTGATACCTTTCGGGTATTTCTCAAATGGTTATTCAATAGAAAGCTGCTGGATAAAAAACAGGTAAAAGAAAGAAAGATTGGTAGGCATCGATGGGGCCGACCACATACAAATTACAAATTAACTAAAGAGGGAGAAGAGGCTCTAAATTACCTTAAAATCCCCGAATACAAATGTGTTAAATTTCACGCTTATAGTTATGAAGAAGAAAAACTCGTGCTGATGATTACCCAAAAGACAAGAAATGGGGATTATCGGGCGAAAAACCTTGATACAGACGAGATTGTTCACCTGATTGAATCAGTGGGTCGGGAGACGTGGCTTTTCAAAATGGCAACTTCCCCTCTTCTTATGAACGATGAAAAACGCCTAGAAATTGAGTCAAGTTCAAAGAAAGTAAACCCAGTCTTGTCAAATGTGATTCAAAAGATGTTGGATTATAGTAAAAAAGCACTTCTAGGCGAAGTTAGTGAGGCGGAAACAGTTGAGGAGGCCCCGACAACCAAGCTCATGCGTGATGAGATATTCTTTGGCATTTTTCCTTTCAGTGATTTTTGCCTCTCTTTAGGGCTTACGAAGGGGATAAGTTTAGAGCAACAAGCGGCGATTAATGCGTATAACAGATACTGGAGAAAAATATGGAAAAATAGAGCCAAGAAAAAGGAAGTTTTACAAATTTTTGAAAAGGTTTCGGATAGTACTCCATGCAAAAAGTGGATTTCCCAACGTTTGGAAGAATATCCAAACTATTTCATGCCGAGCCCTCTATGGGTCAAGCTTGATTTCAATGTGCCACGCAAGTGGGTAGGAGAAGTTATATTCCCGTACAATCTCATTTTAGTTGAACCAAGGTTCGCGCAGATACTCCCGAGAGTGAAGCATCATTTTTCCATTATGGAGTATGAAGGCGAGTCGATTGTAGGGGGGCTAGAACGGGGGACCATATTTACAGATGATGAGACAAACTATAGACTAAAAAAGCGGTTTGCGGGGTTTCTTTCCACGCTTTGGCGTTTTCAAAATGACGGAGATTTTTATGAGGCATGGAGGGTTATAAGGGAATCACCCACTTCACGTAACTTGGACTACAAAGAATTAGTTGTTTTCAAACCGTTGGAAGCGGCTTTTCACCGATACATTAAGACGTCTTTTGCTATAGATGATTTGTGGAAAGCATACCTACAGATTTTTTCTAATTTAGGTAAGGGCAAAGAGCCAGTCAAAACTTTTAATGCTATCGCAGACGAAATCGCCAATGGAAAATACACGCTTAAGCGCAGGCCGCGGGATTAATTTTTCAGAGTCAAAAATTATTTTCTTTTCACCAAAGTGGAAATTCTTTCCATTTCCATAGAAGTAGAAAAAGTCGGTTCTAGGAAGAAGACATAACTATTATTGAAAAGATGGAGGCAAACTCTTGTGTTGAGGACACGAATCAGTTGACGCCCCCCATTCAAACCGAGCAAACGGGGCTCAATCAACCAAACTCAACCTTAAAACTACAAACGAGGTCCTTCAAACTTTTTGCGCTCAAGCTGCCAAGGCGATACTCGATGTTGCGCCAATTAATTCTTGAAATGCCCGATCAGGTCGGCGTCCAAGCGTACCAGGGCTGGGTCGGCGCGCTCCTGAAATTGATGAATTTTTGCGGTGGCGGTGAAACTCCAAGTCAACCGTGCATCAGCAACTTCCCGGAGGTCGGTCTCTGATGTTTCCAGAGGTTAAAATTGCGAAAGGGGCCCGCGCGCAGTTTTACCAGTGCCCGAGGTGTAGGAGGTTCCGGTCGGGGGGGCCATGGTGGTGCGACGAGTGCAACGGGACGGTTGAGCTGGGGGGCGGGGCCTTGTCGCCAGCCCGCCAAGCCGAAACATGTCCCCCATCACGTGCCGTAGCATTAGAGGCTGCGAGACTCACCCGCGAAATCAGTTCCCTGAGGCGCAGGTTGCGAAAGCTGAAATTGGAACTGAAGTCCAAGCCGGAGCTTGGTCGCAGCCGTCAAGATGTGGTGGAAAAGCTGAAAATACAAAGCCTAGAGGCCTAAGAAATGCCAGATTTTGACCCCGCCATCGCCGTTCTGCTGGCAGGCTACCTTCTCGTTCCCCCGGCCCTGAAGCTGGCCTCGTGGCGTTTAGAGGGCTTTTTCAAGGGAATCATGTTGGAAACGACTGTTTTTGCCATAGTCGCTTTTGGCTCTTTTTTGGCATCATTCTTTTGGGCCAATGTTCTTGGAGGGGCTACTTTGCAGTTATTCTCGCTAATTACCTCCGCATTCCTAGCTTTTCCCTATTGGAAGCTTTTGACATTGATAGAATCGCTGACCGGGATGGGGGAAAGATTCAAACAGGGCGTTTGCCAGCAGGTGGGGGCGGAAGTATCGCAATCTATCGACCAACTGTCAAAAAGGGTAGACGGAACGCTCGCCCAGCTGACGCGGAGAACGGATGCCGTGGAGTCAGCCGTGGGGAAGATCGCGAACTCGGTGGAGCAGGAAAATGCCGAAGCTTCGACCTTGGCTAAACGGGTGAACGAAACCCTCCGGAACTGGACGGCTTATTTTGAGCAGTTTGGCAACACGCTGGAAGAGATAAACAAAAACAACCTAGAACTTGGCAAGAAATTGGAGGAGCATCAAAAAGTCTCGAATAACTGTGGAGCCAGTCCCGAACCTGCCCGAGCCCCGCCCGAGAAGCCCACCCCCGCGCCAAGGAGGCTGACAACCGAGGACGGCAGGAGGGCTAGGCTGAGCGGAACGGAGTGGCAGAAAAAGCTGGCGGAGCGCGTACAGGAACTGGCTGAGGACCGTCCCATAAAAGTTGATGTTCATTTGGAGAAGGGGAAGCCGGATCTAGTCCTTCGACACCGCAGCACGGGAAAGCCCTTGGCGGTCGGGGCGGGCAAGGCATACACCCTTCTCTCCCATCGACCGGGCAAGTCGGGGAGTTCTCAGCGGACGGTGACCCGGGAAATGATAGTGGCGGAATTGAAGTTCGCGAAAAGTCACAGGCTCCCGCTCTTCATCGTTGTCGTTAACCAGAGAACCGGCATCCAGTTTTTCAACATCGTCCCGTACAAGGAACTGGATGCCTTCGAACGGGTCACAACCCCATCATGGCTGGCGGACGACCAACCCCCGCAGGAAGAGGTCGAGCGAAACCTTCAGGATTTTATCGAGTTCCTCAAGGGCCTCGTTTGAGCGCACATTTGCATATTCGCATAGCTCGCATACCTCCAGACTTTGCACCCTTATCTGCTAGGCAGACATCAGCATGCACGGACTGCAGTATCCACACGAAAACAATGAAATCAGGGGTTACTGCCAAAAATACTCACAAATTCATGTGCATACGCTCATACACACAAGTTTACACGGGTAGTGCACGGGTTTGCACGAGTCGTGTTCACGGGATTGTGCGGGTCGTGTCCACCACCCCCAACCCCCTCCTCAAGGAGGGGGTCTATCAATCATACAATCCTGCTCGTCTGTTTCGGGTTCACAAGCCCACGTGTTTTAGCGCCATGCCGTCCGTGCCGCCAACCCCACGCGACCCGGCACTTCCCGGCCCCTTGGTTTTGTGTGTGGGGTTGGGTCGAGCTCACGCGGCGGGTAAAGGGTCGGGCCGGGTTTCGACAAACATCATCTCTGCCACTCAACGCACCAGCCAGCTCCATCGAAAACATTGCCCGACCCGACGCTTCCCGCCTGCCCGCACCGCACCGAGCCGGGCCGCGCAGGGCCGGGTTAGCGGGCCGGGTTTGACGCAGTAAACATCATCTTCCACCATTCAACCCGACCGTCTCCCGCCCGCCTCGTGCCCGTTCCTTAACCCGACCCCCGTTTTTTAGGGTAGGGTTCACGGGTTTCACGCGGCAATCAAAGGGTCGGGCCGGATTTGAGAAAAACATTATGCATTGTATTTACGGCAACATCGACAAAGGCTCAAGTCCAAAAATCGCGGCGATGCCAGCCATTAGAAGTATAACCCCAATTAGCAAGAGAAATGCGAGTACAACGGTGTTCCCTTGAGGTGACGGTTCTCCCCTTCCCCCAGTTTTGGATGCTGACATTACTTTTGTGTAATTTACAAGTGCGCCTGCAATCGTCATCGCTATGCCAATCAACGAAGTTACAATTCCGCCCATTTTTCACCAATTTCTCTGTAGGTTCTTACTTTATATCTATTTTTGCCGTGTTCCCGTTCAAGCTTCGAGTCTATTCCCATCTCGGCTGCGACGATTGGGGATGTAGCAGGGCACGGTAGCGACTACGTAGAGCGCGAGCGCGATTTTCTGGCTGGCTGCTTCTTTAGGGAGTTTATGTATTCTTCTCGCTTTGTTTTGAGCCTCGCGGTAAGTGACCTCAACTCACCCGATGTAATTCCAGTTTCTCCGTGCGCAAATGCTTCTGCGCTTTTTTCAAACTTTTTTTCAAACATGTCAACATCCGCATCCGAACTCAAAACGCCGCTAACTCCCTGCAGGTGGTGGTAAAACTCATGCGCCAGCTCGTACTTCAGATATTTTTTCGCATCCCGACCGCCCGTCGCGATGCTCCCTATGTGCATGGAAGCAACCTCAATTATCTTGTCTCCGGTATCGTAGCTAGAAGACGCAAGAGCCGTGATGCAAAATTTGGGCGCTTCAACATCGTGCTTTTTCGACAGTTCCCCGAGCATTTTCTTAACTTCACGTTCAAGCCTTTTTCGTGCAGCGCCACCGTAAATGAGCAAATCCAATTCAAGTGCGTCCATTTTTTCATTACAGCATTTGCGACAGGATGTTTTAAAGCATTGCCGATGGTTCAGAGCGTTTTTACATGGAGAAACCAAGCTAGCTTCCGGTGGCAATGTCCGTCTACAATGGGCTGAAAAAGGAGTACGAAGAGTCCTTGTGGGCCGCGGGCCGGGACCCGGACGATGTGAGGTGGCCCTTCAGGAGGGGCTACGGCATAGACTTCCCCGACGTCAAAAGTGTCGAGACAGTGTTTGTGGCGATCGGACCGCCGACAGGACAGGGGGGGTATTTTTACAACCCACAGGGGACGGACTTCCTGAGGTCCAAGCTCCTGGCGCTGCTGGCCGCGCACGACGATGAGCTGAAAGACAGCCTGAATGGCGGGCCGAAAAGGAGCCTTGAAGTTTTCCTGAAAAGGTACTACCTGACGGACGCGTTCAAGGAGGGCATGGAGGGCGCGAGCATGGAGTTGCTGAATGAGCTGCTGGGGAAGGAGATTGCCACGCTGTCCCCGAGGCTGGTCGTCTCTTTCGGTGATCACGCGCTCGCGCGCTTGCGGAAGTGGATTGTGGAGGAAGAAACCGATTTCATGAGGCTGCTTCACCTGAAAATCGACGGGAGGACTTTCGAGCTAATCCCCACATACTTCCCGAGGTAATCCGGCGTCAACCTCCAGAGGTTGATTTTCAAAAGTCAACCTTGTGGGGTTGACACGCAGTTTCCCAAATAACGCGTGTTTCTACCCATCCCCGATAACCTATAGGGTTATTTTGCGAATATAACTTGTGAAGTTATAACGTGTTTTTCGCAGACATCTTGGCCATTTCCAAGTTAGCCAAGTTTAACTTTTCCCAGAACCCGTCAGCACATCAAGTTTTTACAACCCGGATCTCGTCTTCCATGAGTTTGGTAAGGACTTTTTCGGCGTCTGCAACACGCCTCCAGCCGGCGGTTTTGAGCGCTTTCGTCACGGCAGGGGGGGAGATCCCGAAGTGTTTCGCCACTTCCTGCTGGGTCAGGTCCGGGCGGGCTTCCAGGTATCCTATGATTTCCGTCTGCCGTCCTGTCCAATTGCCCGTTGTGTGGAGGATGAGCGAGGCGAATGCGTTCAGCAGCGCGTTTTTGCTTTCGTCTCCAACGTCGATTACCAGACCTGCTTTTTGTTTTTTCGCCCGCATGACGGCAAGCCTAGACCTGTGAAAAGCGGGGCCGTCCATCCGTGACGGGTCACTGCTCGGGCCCGTGCTGACTTCCCCGAAACCCATCCCGCAGTATACCCTGACAGCAATCTTGGCCCGGACTTCCTTGAAGGCGGCGTAAGCGTCGGAGCATCGCAAAAACGCCGCTTGGAACTCGTCCCCGAGCGTCATTTTAAAGCCTGCCCGAAGGGAGCTCCTGTACTTCCGGTTCAGAGTCGCCAGGGCCGAAATGACCGCCTCCTGCAGCTTTCCCCTTTCGCGCACCTTTTTTGACCCCACCATGTCGAACGTCAAAACGCAGAGTTTCTTCGTCAATCCACCTCCACAGGACTATTTGCATTATTATCTTATAAAGGTTAATTTTCTGATATTAACCTTTTTAGGGTAATCGCCTCCGAGTTCGTCCACCCAGAAGTGACGACTTTCACTGACAATGCATCCGTTAGCCCTTCGAAGCCTCTTCCCAAACTTTCTTGACTTGCACCTTTTAAAATACGTGCTAGAACTTCTTTTTCACCTTGACAATAATATCTCTCCATCATCCGTGTCTGTGGGGAAGACGAAACCCCACATTTCGCTTATTTTTTTCAAGCAATATTTGATAGAAGCTTCTCTACCAAATAATTTGCCTAAATCGCTTCCCAAATCCAATAACGTTTTGGCATAGTCTTTATCGAATGTCGGGGAACCGACTGATGGAAGTTCCATTTTGATGGGTATGATTGCATGATGCAGATTATAAAATTCTTTAACATTTTCTAATACTTGTCCACGATTCAAATCCAAAACTACTATTTTACGTTTTGTTTTATGCTCCGAAGCAGCCATGACTCTTTCTTCAAGTCCCACTTCAAGTGCGGTCCAGTCACTTTTTCCCACTCGCAAGGCGTCTTCGAAAACCGACGCCACTGTTGGGTCTCTAAATGAAAACCCAATCACAAATATGGTGTCATCGTCACGTAGTTTTCCCTTGAGCCAGCGCAACATTTCAAGGTAGGGGCTTCTAACGGCACTTTCATAACCAATCGCCTCGAGAGGGTATATTATGAATATGCTTTCGGCCATCTCTTCTTTCCCGAACTCGGGATACATTTTCAATATGTCTTCTTTTTCACCACCAATTGCTTGTCGTGCAGTTTTTATCCAAGTCACGGCACCATGTATCGGCACGACATTAAAATTATTTCCCTCCCCCCATCCAGCATCAACGTTAAGAACACGTTCGCCCTGTGAATTTGGTCTCATGCCGTCGTTGAGAGGATAATCTCTGTATTTTATCCATTCCTCAATACATGAATCCCAATTTGTAGTGAATATCCAATTGGTGTAACGTGTGTTGGAGAGTTTTTCAATATCTGTATCTGCATAGGTTGCGGCTAAAAGCATGAAAAGTGGTCCATATAGTTTGTCGAGGTCTTTTGTAAGCATTGACTGTCTTTCTTTAATTGGTTTAACCGCTTCTTGAAAAATAAGTTTTTTTACCTTTGCGAGCAAAGTTCGAGCAGTTTTCCCGAACTTCTCTTCCGCATCGGCGAATTTTGGTTTAGTAATTAACCCCGTGCTTGAGGCGTGACAAACAAATGCCATTGCAGGAACAGAAGGTCTTTTCTCAGCAAGGCTTTCTAAAACTGCCATCAAAGACTCAAGATCATAAGTAAATGATGTTCCAACATATTCTTTTGCATGCTCCATGGACTCTTTCAGTAGAGAAATGAGTTTCTTTTCATTTTCATCGTTGCCATCACTGACATCCTTCTCGATTTTAGAAACGAACCCCTTCATTGTGGGTATCCCAAATGGAGCCGAACTTCCCGCGCCCAATAATATCATACATCTCCAGCTTATTCTTATGTCGGGGCTTTTTCCGACTTGCGGTTAGGAAATGGCAGGTATTTTGGCCCTCCCGTTACTCACTTGTTTTCCGTAGGGTCTTCCAAAGGAGGCACTTTGGCTAGAACCTTGGCGACCCAGTCCATCATCTTCCCGACTCCACCCTCAGTGCTTGGCTGAGAACTCCTTTCCATCAGCCCGTCCCGCCACGACCCACACGGCCGCGCTTGGCATCGGTCACGGGTTGGGAGAGATGGGGCGGGTTCACGCGACGGGTAAAGGGCCGTGCCGGGTTTGATTGAAACATTGTCGAATCATTTGGCTTCTTGAAGTGGGCCTCGTAATAATTGAATTCATCTATCATTTGGGGAAACGTTTCTCTGAAGGGTAGTTTTGAATAGAGGCCACGATCTTTCTCGGGAAGTCACCGAAGATGGTCTACCCACATCTCTTGTACAGCGTGTTCCTCCAGTAACGGACAGAACCTTTTTTGAACTTTTTCCATAAACTTACGATACATATACGGTTGATAATTAATGCTTCCGCCGCAACTTCAGCTCGTCGGCCAGAGCCCTCTCGAATTTATCAAGTTTGGACTCAACGGTCGCTTCATCCTCGTAAAAGTTGTGAAGCAGTTCGTGGATTAAGGTGCCCCCAACGGCGAATATCAAACCGATCTCGTCAAAATCCGGAAAGGTTTTAATCGCATCACCAAGCTCAATCCACAAAAAATCTTTTTCGTGTTTGGGTTTGAACTTAGCAAATGAGGCGAACGCCGGATTTTTCCTTCTAGGAGGCGCTATCATCACTGCCACCTTTTTCTTGTCGAGCTTCGCGATCTCAGGGACGTACTTGTCGACCAAGTGCCAGTAGTTGTCTAAAAACGACTGAATTGTCGATAGTGTCCTGCGGCGTCTGGGCGTATCGAAGTAGACAAAGGCGAAATATATCTCTGGCTCGCTCATGTTTCTTTTAACTATTTTTACCTTAGACGCCGCCAAACTCATGCGTTTACCACAAGAAACTATGGCAACGTTACATAAAAATTTTGTTGACTAAAATTAACCCCGGCGTAACCACGCTTTTTTGACAAGGGGTTGTACTTATTCTACGGGGATTTGCACGACAGAATCGCGGGGTCGGGTTTCACGAAGTGTTTAGACGGTGGGTAGGGTTAATTTGGGCATGAGGGCACGAAAAAACATGGCGCGGAGGGAGTGAACAAGTTATGATGGTATTGCCAGACATTCTCAGACCAAGGTTGAAGGTCGTCTTCTGCGGCACCGCTGCGGGGGGAAAATCCGCACAGATTGGCGCTTACTATGCGGACCCCAGAAAC
>Ga0315279_10001143_pt1 | contig 45230 bp, 48 predicted proteins | sample YL17G06_20_MG_FD_203694 | JGI IMG/M metagenome (GOLD analysis project Ga0315279, IMG submission 203694) | Sediment microbial communities from Yellowstone Lake, YNP, Wyoming, USA - YL17G06_20 | ecosystem: Environmental > Aquatic > Freshwater > Lake > Sediment | place: USA: Wyoming | collected...
CGATAAATGGCTATTCAGCAGGACCGTTTTTCCCGATGACAAGCTTTGTTCCAGCTATACGGTCAAGCCAGGCGACCGACTGCAAACAATTGGCGAACAGTTCAAAGTGCCATACGAGATTCTTATGTCGATTAACAACATTAATCGTCCTGAAGTTCTCCAGGCAGGAGGAACGATAAAAGTCATCAACGGTCCCTTCCACGCGCGAATATATCGTTCAATGTTCACGATGGACTTGTATCTTCAGAACACCTTTGTCCGAAGTTTTGCTGTCGGTCTTGGTAAGCCCGGCAGGGAAACGCCGGCAGGGCTTTGGGTCGTCAAGCCGGGCGGCAAACTGATAAAGCCCCCATGGACCGACCCGGATACCGGGAGAAGATATGAGCCGGAAGACCCTGATTATCCTCTGGGCTCGAGATGGATAGGGCTGGAAGGCATTGGAGGAGCTGCCAAAGGTAGAACAGGTTTTGCTCTTCACGGCACGAAGGAGCCGACCCAGATCGGCACCGCCGGCTCACGAGGATGTATTCGCTTGCATAATGGCGACATAATACTGGTCTATAACTTGTTGACACCAGGCCTGTCGCAGGTAGAAGTGGTGGACTAAAAAATAAACGAAAAGCTTAATCCGCCGCAGGTGGATAAAAACGAAAAACCATATTCTCCTTGAAATATCGGTTTTTGTGTCATTTTCCACCGATTTTGCAATTTTCCCGGAAAATTGCGCATTTTGCACGTTTTTTATTTGACCTCTGGCCAAATCCGTGGTTTTCTCAAAGTTAGGGATTTTTCGTGGTCTTTTTTGGAGGAGATTCAATTCAAGGCGCACCCCCTGTATATGACGATGTAATACGGATTTTTATTAATTTGCTCATATCCACCGGATGATGCAACAGCATAGAAATAAAGCATTCGGGGGCCGCCTTATGACACTTTCTCATAATAAATTGGCAAAACACCACAACACCCTTTTTTGAATATGGATGAACTAATCAAAAGGCGTATAATACCAAATGTGATTATAAAATGCGCCCTCCGTAGCCGCGAAGGACGATGGACGAGAGACGCAGCTTTTGTCATTTGAATTTTGGTCATTTGTGCTTGTTTCGGATTTAGATATTCGGATTTCGGATTTTATTAAATAAGCGCAAATATTTATCACAATCGGTATAACTGGAAATTTCCGAACCTTTTGCAAAAAGAAAGCCAGTCATAAATGACTGGCTCTAAAGGATTTAACAAAATAGCGGGGGCAGGATTCGAACCTGCGACCTCCGGGTTATGGGCCCGACGAGCTACCAGACTGCTCTACCCCGCGATCATCAATTTGTATTTCATATCTGGTGATTCGTCACTCGTAATATACAAACTATCGACTGATAACTTCAAGAATCACCAAAATTAAGATACCACGCAAGGTACTGATTATCAAGAGAGTAGAGACGAAATTACAAATTTTTGCGAATTTCGGCGGCGATGGCCTCGATTTCCCCCTGCTGGTATTTATAAGAAGGCCAGCGGTCAAATACCCCATCGCCGGCTCTACGAGGGACTATATGAAAATGCAAATGCCCGACGAGCTGTCCAGCCGCCCGGCCATTATTGCACAGCAAGTTATACCCATCAGAACGCATCGCGGCTGTGACAGCCAAAGCTACCTTGCCGAGACGCAAAGCAACCTCGCCAAGAAGCTGCGGAGGACAATCGTGCAATTTTTCAAAGTGCTGTTTGGGAATCACCAGAGTATGGCCGTCACTTATGGGGCCAATATCCAGGAAGGAAAGGACGACCTCGTCTTCGTAAATCTTCGTAACCGGAATCTGTCCCCCCACCATTTTACAAAAGATGCAATCGCTCACATTCATTCTGTCGGCACCTTCAAAGCGTAGCTACCTGTTCTGGTTGGTCTCAGCAGCGCTTTTGACTTCAGCATCTTTTTTGACTTCAACTGGCTGCTTTGCTTTTTTGCGGGAACGTTTTTTCTTTGCGGCTTTGGTTTCTTTCTTTGCGCCCTCCTCCTTGCCCACAAGCTGCAGCAGCGCAAGCTGGCCATTGTCACCCAGCCGTCTTAACGACAGGCGAACGATTCTTGTATAACCGCCCGGTCTGTCGAGATATCGAGGGCCGATCTCGCTAAACAGCTTTCCGATGATTGTGCCCTTTTTGACTGGTTTGTTATCTTCGTAATCTATGATGTCCCGATTACCCAGCAGAGCAATGGCCCTGCGTCTGGCGGCCAGCGTGCCTTTTTTAGCCAGAGTGATGAGCTTCTCGGCAAAGGATTTTACCTCTTTGGCCTTTTCGATCGTGGTTGAAATCGTCTCGTGCTGTATGAGCGAAGCGACCAAATTCCGCCGCATTGCCAGACGATGTTGGCTTGTTCGGCCTAACTGACGGCCTGCTACCCTATGACGCATATATTATTATCCTTTTCTTTCGTAACCCAATAAGCTTCGGTTATCAAACTAAACCTGTTCTAACCGACCAGGTATTTATCTACATCCTTCATTTCCAAAGACAATCCTATGTCTGCGAGCTTTCTTTTGATTTCTCTCAGACTTGTTTTACCGAAGCTGCGAATGTTCAGCAAATCGGCGTCCGTCATTTTCACCAATTGGCCAACCATCTGTATTTTCACCGATTCAAGACAGTTGGTTGCTCTTACGGACAGGTCCAGCTCCTGAACCGACATATTTAGTTTTCTGACTAATTCCTTATCTATTGTTTCTTGCGAGACCGGTTCAGCAAGCGGGGAGGGGATGGTCTCTTCTCCAACCTCGAAATACTGCACAAACGGATTGACGTGCTTGCGCAAAATCTTGGCGGCCTCTACCAGCGCCATTTCAGGCGTGATGGTTCCGTTAGTCCATATCTCCAGAATCAGCTTATCATAATTAGTCCGCTGGCCCACACGCGTGTCTTCAGTTATGTAACGCACTCTTGTAACCGGCGAATACACAGCATCGAGCATTATTCTTCCAATTTCCTGGTCAAACCGGTCTGCGGCAGCCAGCCGCTCGGAAGCCGGCACATAACCGCGTCCATTCTCAACTACCATTTCCATTTGAAATTTCACGTCTTCGGTTAAGGTGGCTAATACCGCATCCTTATTTATCACTTCTATAGCCGGGTCGGCGACTATATCGGATGCTTTTACAATGCTGGCTTTGTTGACCGAAACATTCATTGTTTTCGGCCCCTCGCTCTTAAGCCGAATGATAAGACTTTTGACACTCAAGACAATATCAGTAACATCCTCCATCACCCCACGTATCGAGCTAAATTCATGGTTGACGCCCGCTATTTTGATAGATGTTACGGCACTGCCCTCCAGAGAAGAAAGCAACATGCGTCTTAGGCTGTTGCCGACAGTGGTGCCGAAACCTCGCTCAAAAGGCTCAATAAAAAACCGGCCATACTTATCACTCGATACTGTTATGTCTCTTACAACACGGGTCGGCAATTCCAAACCACGCCATGTAACTCGCATATAGACCTCCGGACAAAACTCAAGTATCAAAACTTAAACACCCAAATCACATACCACGGTATAAAACTTCTCCCCTTTTCGGGTTATTACCTTCCCCTCTTTTTTGCGGCCTGCGTCTCCGCCCAGCTACCTCGAACAGAACTCTATCACCAACTGCTCCGCAACAGGAATCTGAACGTCATCTCGACTGGGCAGCGCCACAACAGCAGCTTCGGGTTTGTCACGCTCCAATTGCAGCCAATTTTGTATCGTAAAATTAGGGTTACTTTCCAACTGCGCCTTCACTTTTTTAACGCTTCTTTCGGAACCCTTGACCGTTATCTTGTCGCCAACTCTTGTAACGTAATCACTGACGTCGATTTTGCGCCCGTTCACATAAATATGGCCATGAACAATCAGTTGTCTGGCGGCTTTGCGCGACGGCGCAAAATTCAACTTATACACAACGTTGTCCAGGCGTCTTTCCAGCAATTGAAGCAGGGTCTCGCCGGTATTACCCCTCGTCCGCTCGGCTTCGTGAAAATACCTCATAAATTGTCTCTCCAGAACGCCATAGTATCGTTTGAGCTTTTGCTTTTCGCGCAGCCGAACTGCATATTCGCTTGCCCTGCCTCTGCGCCAGCCGTGCATGCCCGGACCCAGATTGCGTTGTTTCTTCTCGACCGGGCACTTGGCCGTCTCGCACCTGACGCCTTTGAGCATAAGCTTTATTCCTTCGCGACGGCAAAGTTTACAAGATGACTCCAGATAACGTCCCATCTTTCCGTTTATCTCCAGGATAATTTTTCAGGGTTTCCGCATTTAGACCCGCCTTCGTTTCGGCGGCCTGCAACCATCGTGTGGCAGCGGCGTAACATCTTCTATTGAGGTGATACGCAGTCCCACCTGCTGGAGGGCTGCGATAGCGGATTCGCGGCCCGAACCAGGCCCCTTAACCTTAATTTCAATCTCACGCACACCATTACGCATAGCAGTGTTGGCGGCACGCTGCGCTGCCTGTTGTGCCGCAAAGGGCGTGCTCTTGCGAGAGCCCTTAAAGCCGGCACATCCTCCTGAACTGGCGCATATTGTGTCGCCATCCAAATCCGTAATCGTAATCAACGTATTGTTGAATGTCGCTTTTATGTGGGCAATGGCCCGGACGACATTTTTCCTGACTTTTCGTTTTGTACCTTTTGCCATTGTCAGAATAATCCTTAAGACAACAAATAAAACCTTATCGTTTCTCTTTTACACCCTTCTTGCCTGCAACTGTTTTCCTCGGTCCTTTGCGAGTGCGGGCATTGGTGCGAGTGCGCTGACCGCGAACGGGCAGGCCCTTTCTGTGACGAAAGCCCCTGTAACAGTTTATATCGCGCAGGCGAGCGATATTTTGAAAAATCTGTCTGCGAAGCTGGCCTCCCACAATGTAGTTGCGGTCGATTATCTGCGTTATCCGGCTAAGCTCATCTTCGGTGAGTTTGCCGGCCTTTGCATTTTTATCTATCTTGGCCTCTTTCAAAATCTGTTCGGAGGTGTGTTTGCCTATACCATAAATATAGGTCAGCGCAATCCACATAGCTTTCTCATTGGGAATATCAACGCCAACAATACGCGGCATACCGGTTCCTCTTTTAATCGTTCATCGATTGTCCATCCTCTAAATCAACCCTGGCGCTGCTTGTGCCGCGGGTTCACACAAATCACCCGCACAACGCCTCTGCGGCGGACAATCTTGCAATTCTCACATATACGTTTTACAGAACTTCTAACTTTCATTTTTCGCTACTCAAAGAATTTCAGCCACGAAGACACAAAGTCACGAAGATAAAAAATAAATATATCACAGCCTTTAGTGTCTTGGTGCCTTTGTGGCAAATCACCTCCCGAACTAATGCCGCAGGACTATTCGGCCTCTGTTTAAGTCATACGGTGACATTTCAACCACAACCGTATCACCGGGCAAAATGCGAATAAAATTCATTCGCATTTTGCCCGAAACATGCGCCAGAACCCTGTGGCCGTTCTCCAGCTCTACTCTAAACATTGCATTCGGCAAAGCCTCAGCCACCTTAGCTTCCAACCTTATTGTGTCCTTTTTTGGCATAGGTGACTACTTTACAGTCAGCACCTCACAGCCATTTTTCACTATCGCAATCGTATGCTCAAAATGAGCCGAGCATTTGCCGTCTTTTGTTACCACTGTCCAGCCGTTTTTCAGTGTTCGCACGTCGCTGGCGCCGGCGTTAATCATCGGCTCAACAGCCAGAACCATTCCTTCAGTCAAAACAATGTCGTTAGCCAACAGCTCATCGTTTACGAAGTTGGGCACTTTCGGCTCTTCGTGCATTTTTCTGCCGATGCCGTGCCCGACAAAGTCTCTTACCACCGAAAACCCGGCCGACTCTGCATATTGCTGCATTTGTGCCGCTATCTTGCTCCACTTAACAGCAGGGGCCGCCTTTTCTATGGCTATGTCGAGAACACGCTTTGTTACGTCCATCAGCCGGCGTTTATCCTCGGAGACCTCACCTATGGCAATCGTAACTGCTGCATCTCCACAATAGCCATCCAATATGACGCCAAAGTCAATGCTCAGGATGTCGCCTTCCACAAGTTTTGTGTCCCTCGAAGGAATCCCGTGAACAACCTGCTCATTTATCGAGACACAAATCGCACCCGGAAACGGAATTCGAGCATGCGGATTGCGGACGCCCTTAAACAGCGCCTCTGCTCCGGCATCGGCAACCATTTGCACAGCTACGCTGTCTAATTGTGCAGTAGTTACTCCCGGCTCTGCAATCTCCTGTAATTTCCAAAGAACATCTGCTACAACAGCACCTGCTCTACGCATCAGCTCAATTTCTCTTCGACTGCGAAGCGTTATAGCCATTTAATTTCGTATCTCAATTCACGCTTCACATTTTTATTCGCCTTAGGCGAATTGCCAGGTCATCCAGCTTCTCAAATATCAAATCGCTCACCTGGTTGGGTTCCCTGTCAGCGTCAATGTCAAAAATATGGCACTGGCCATCCCTTACGGGAGTGCCGTTGTTCTTATAGTAATCCACCAGCGGTTCCGTCTGCTGGTGGTAGGTTTTAAGACGATTCGCCACTACTTCAGGGCTGTCATCAGAGCGTTGAACAAGTTTGGCGCCGTCGTTATCGCACAAGCCATCAATTTTTGGCTTCAGATTTTCAATATGATAGACCGCCCCGCACTGCGGACAGCTCCTTCTGCCGGTCATTCGCTTTGCTACTATCCCGTCATCTATCTTCAAGTTCAGCACAGCATCTAATTTCCGGTTGTTGACAGCCAATGACTTATCGAGTTCAACCGCCTGATTAACGGTTCTGGGAAAGCCATCCAGTATGAAACCGGCGGCAGGGGCCTTTTTTATCGCTTTAGTCATCATCTCAAGTATAATTCCATCCGGCACAAGTGCGCCCGAATCCATAAAACTTTGGGCCTTCTTCCCGAGTTTGGTCCCTGCGGCCCTTTCCCTTCTTAATATATCTCCGCTGGATAAATGGAGCAGACCATATTGGGCAGCAATGTGTTTGCACTGCGTTCCTTTGCCTGCGCCCGGTGCGCCCAACAGAACCAATCTCATGTATATGCTCCTTTTATCCTGCCCACTTCGCTAAAGCCCTCGTAACTGTGCATCAGGAGGTTGGCCTCAATTTTCTGCACCATATCCAGCGAGACGCTGACGACTATCAATAAGCCGGTGCCGCCCAAAAGCGTTGCCACTTGCCAGTCAATTCCAAGGGATACCACAACCAGCGACGGGATGATGGCAATTATGGCTAAAAATGCACCACCGTAATAGGTAACTCTGGTCATCACCGTTTCGAGGTAATCGGCGGTTCTGCGTCCCGGCCGAAGGCCGGGGATGAAGCTGCCCGAATCCCGCAAGTTTTTGGCCATCTCCTTCGGCTGAAACGTAACCGTAGTCCAGAAGTATGCAAACAGAAATATCAGCAGCATATACAAAACATTGTAAGTATAAGAATGGTAAGCCAGAGCATCCTGTATGGTCTGAAGGATTGCCGAGTTGCCGAGCGATGGGATTCTTGCCAGTTGACTGATTATTATGGGCGGGAACATCATAAAACTCGATGCGAAGATTAGCGGCATTACTCCGCCATGATTGACACGAAGCGGCAGGTAATGCCTCTGGCCACCATACATCCGCCGGCCACGCATCTGCTTTGCCTGCTGAATCGGTATCCGGCGCTGACCCTGGGTTATCAGTATCGCGCCGGCCACAACGAACACAAATGCTGCCATCAAAAACAGCAAATTTGCCGGGCCTACGGACCCAACTGGCGCACCGAACTTAAAGTCAACACGCTGCCAGAGCTGCCGAACTGCCCACGGCATTCGAGCGAGAATGCCGGCCATAATTATCAAACTGATACCGTTACCTACACCATATTCATCTATCTGCTCGCCGAGCCACATCAAAAAGATAGTGCCGGCAGTCATACCGAAAACGCCCATTATCAAGGCCTGTCTTTCCATACCCGCGTATGTCAGCCCTCCGCCTCCCAGCCATCTCATAAACATCATCGCCTGAATGATGCATACCAGCACTGTTAGGTATCGGGTGTACTCGTTTATTTTTTTATAGCCGGTTTGGCCTTCCTGGCGCAGCTTCTTCAGCGAGGGAATAACTTCGCCCAGAAGCATAAGGATAATAGATGCCGTAATATAGGGCATAATCCCCAGGCCGAACAAGCTGCTCTCGCTCAAAGTTCCGCCGGTAAATATCTGCATATACTCGGCGGCTCTGCCCAGAGGACTATCTGTGGGTCTTGCGTTGGCCATTGCTTCGATTTTTGACTGGTCAAAGCCGGGAACCGGAATATGGTAGCCAATTCTGTACATTGCCAGCAGCGCCAGCGTAAAAAAAATTTTATTGCGCAGGTCCTGAATTTTGAATATGTTAATCAGCGTTCCTAACATTTTTAACATTTTTACACTTCCTGATTAGCCATCCATTACAACCAATTAAATCGGCTCCTATACCAGTTTTGCTGTGCCGCCACAGCCTACAATTTTCTGCTCTGCGGTTTTGCTGAATTTATGAGCTACTACCTGCAGTTTTTTTGTTAGTTCGCCGTTGCCGAGAATCTTGACTTTGCTCTTGAGGCTGTCGATTAGCCCGGCGGCAGATAATTGCTCCAGACTGATAGTTTCACCTTCGTTGAATCTTTCTAATTGCGATACGTTGACAATTTCGCAGCGCGTCTGGAACTTATAATTACTAAAGCCGCGCTTGGGCAGCCGGCGAAATAGAGGCATCTGGCCGCCTTCGGCAAGCGAGAATCTTATCGCGCCAGCCCTGCTTCTGCTGCCCTTATGGCCTCGGCCACAAGTCTTACCGTGTCCGCTGCCGGTCCCTCTGCCAACACGCTTGCGGGCTTTATATCGACCTGCCATAGAAGTTATTTCGTGGTTCAACATAAAAATCACCCACTTATCAATCGCAAACTATCAAGCACCAATCGTTACCCCACGAACGGATTCAACCATTTCTTTAGTGCGTAATTTCAACAGGCCATCCAGTGTTGCCTTGACCACATTTTTAGCGGAGGTGCTTCCATAAACTTTTGTAAGAACATCCTGGACGCCGGCGAATTCGAGCACCGCACGTGCGCTGGAGCCGGCGATAACTCCGGTGCCGGGACTGGCAGGAACCAGCGTTATCTTCGTAGCCCTGTATTTGCCGGTAACTTGGTGAGGGATTGTTCGGCTGACCAGTGCTACCTTATACAAGAGTCTCTTGGCTTCTTTTATGCCTTTCTCGACCGCCATTGGAACCTCATTGGCCTTACCATAGCCGATACCTACCGTGCCCGCTCGGTCACCGACGACAACCAGCACCCCAAAGCTAAACCTCCGTCCGCCCTTGACCACCTTAGCGCAACGGAATACCTTTACGACCGTATCTTCCAACGGCTTTTCTCCCTGGTCGAATGATTGAACCTCTTCTGTTGCCAATTTCTTCTCCTGAAACTTTTACCTTCTAAAAAACCAACCCGGCTTTTCTTGCTCCTTCGGCAAGTGCCTTGACTCTGCCGTGAAACTTATAGCGGTTTCTGTCAAAGCAGACGCACTTGATGCCGACGCCGAGCGCCTGTTTTGCAATCGCTTCGCCCACGATTTGGGCTACCTTTTTGCCACGGGTATTAGACAATTGTTCCCGCAGCGGCTTTGCCCTTGTACTTATGGAAACAAGTGTCGCTCCCGCTGTATCATCTATGACCTGAGCGTAGATATGCCTGTTCGAGCGAAATACCGACAGTCGAGGTCTATCCGGTGTTCCAGAGGCCTTTTTTCGCACGTGACATCTACGCCGAAGTCGCGCTCTTTTTATCCTGTCAATTCTCATAAAGCCCAATCATAGCTACGCCGTCGTTCCAGAGGTAAATGCCTTTCCGACCTTGCGCCGGACGTGTTCGCCGGCGTAACGGATACCCTTGCCCTTATAAGGTTCAGGCGGCCTTATTTTCCGGATGTCGGCGGCAAAATGACCCACAAGCGCCTTATCTATTCCCGAAACCGTGAACCTGGCGGGAACATCATCGCCTCTGGTTGCGCCGACCTCAATACCTACCTTTATGCCTTTTGGTATCAGCCGCTCTACCTGCCGGGCAAAACCAACCTGAATGAGCAGCTTTCCACCCTGCTCTTTGACGTTGTAGCCGGCGCCGTATATCTCCAATTTCTCCTCGAACCCTGAACTTACACCGGCAACCATATTGGCAATCAGAGCACGCGTTGTGCCATGCATCTGTTTGCACTGGCGGTTATCCGGATGCTCATTTTCAACCAGTATTTTCCCCTCGGAGCCGTTGACTTTTACCTTTATTCGCGGGTGGCAATCCAACTGGAGGCTGCCGAGCGGCCCGGAGACCGAGATTAACTGGCCTTTCTGCTCAATCTTTACCCCTTGAGGGATAATAACAGGTTTTTTCCCGATACGACTCATCAGCTAACCGTACAAAGTATCTCGCCGCTTATGTTGGCTTCGCGGCAGCCCCTGTCACTCATTACGCCTTTGCTTGTTGAAACAATTGCCACGCCCATACCGCCCAGGACGCGCGGCAATTTGTCAACAGACAAATAGGTTCTCCGGCCAGGTTTGCTTATTCGTTTTATTTCGCTAATAACACAGCGACCGTCCTGGTCATACTTGAGGGTAATTCTAAGTATCCCCTGCTTGCCGTCATCTATCTTGTCGAAATCTTTGATGTAACCTTCCTTCTTTAGAACAACTGCTATGCTTTCGCAGATATTCGATGCTTTGACATTGACCTGTTCTCGATTTATCCGCGCAGCATTGCGAATTCTCGTCAGCATATCGGCTATTGTGTCACTTGCACTCATAAACTCGTACCTTGTCTTGGTCGCTTAGTCCCGACAAGTCGGGAATCTTGACGTATTACCAACTGGCTTTTCTTACCCCTGGTATTTTTCCTTCGTTAGCCAGCTTTCTAAAGCAAATCCGACATACTTTGAACTTGCGATACACGGCTTTGGACCTTCCGCAAAGCTGGCAGCGCGTATATTGTCTGACGCGGAACTTTGGTTTCATTTTCTGCTTGTTTTCCAGAGCTTTAGTTGACATCCAGATGCTCCTGTCCTTCTCCGTAGTATTTACTACGAAGGACGAATTTTACTTTCCTGCGTTTTACGCAGATGAACTCTTGAACGGCATACCAAAAAGCGCAAGCAATTTAATTGATTCTTGATTAGTCTTTGCTGTGGTTACAAAAGTTATGTTCATACCCTGCTGCGCCTCTACTTTTGCCGGATTGATTTCCGGGAAAACGGTTTGTTCTGCTAATCCCATCGCGTAATTGCCTCTGCCGTCGAAGCTATTCGGGTTAAGGCCTCGAAAGTCTCTTACACGCGGGATTGCAAGGTTAATGAGCCGGTCCATAAATTCATACATTCTCACGCCGCGCATAGTAACCTTAAGCCCTATATCAACGCCCTGACGGAGCTTAAAATTGGAGACGCTCACTTTGGCTTTGGTGACTACAGGGAGTTGGCCGGTAATCATCATCAAGTCGTTTTTAGCCATTTCCAGGAATTTCTTGTCCTGGGTTGCTTTGCCTACTCCCATAGAGACAACTATCTTTTCTATCCGAGGGACGGCCATAAGGTTCTTATAGCCAAATTCTTTGGCCAGCTCCGGAACTATTTTGGACTTATATAAATCTTTCAGCCGTGCCATTACTATGTCTTCAATTATCGGTTGCTCCCTTTTCTAACGATACCAATCTCGGTGCCATCAGGGGCAACTCTCTTTTTACTTCCATTCTCATCTACCCGATAATGGACCCTGCTGCCTGTGGAGCTTTTCGGATTTACCGGCAAAACATTACTTATATGAATCGGCTGCTCGACGTTTATCCGGCCGCCCTGGGGATTTCTGCGGGAAGGCCGGACGTGCTTTTTCGCCATGTTGTGACCCTGAACTATCACCTTGTTCTTTTCGGGCATGACCCGCAGCACTTTACCGGTAGCACCCTTCTCGTCCCCGGCAATAATCTCAACCACATCACCTTTTTTTACGTGTAAGGCCATTTCTTCTGCCTGTCAAACCTCAAACTTACTCACACCACTTCACTTGCCAGCGAGATAATTTTCATATAGTTTTTTTCACGAAGCTCACGAGCAACCGCACCAAAGATTCTGGTCCCTATCGGATTACCTTCGTTGTCAATCATCACAGCAGCATTGCTATCGAACCTGACGTAACTGCCATCGGTTCGTTTCACCGGATGTTTCGTACGAATAATAACGCACCTATGGACCTTTTTGTCATCCAACTGACAGGTTGGCAATGACTTTTTTATGGCGACGCAGACAATGTCTCCTACCGTAGCCGTAGCCCGGGTAAATTTCCCACGTGCTCCGCTTCTTCCAAGCACCCTGATGCACAATGCCGACTTGACGCCTGAGTTGTCGGCAATATCCAACATTGTTTCCTGCTGAATCATTTTTCACCCCGAGAAAATCGGGAGTATTTTGGCTCACGCCTCAACTGCTTTCTCTAAAACCCTCAACAGACGCCATCTTTTGGTTTTGCTGTAAGGTCTGCATTCGGCAATTTCAACAACATCACCGACACGACCCTGATTGTGCTCGTCGTGAACGGCGAGCTTCGTTCTGCGTTTGATGTATTTTCCATACTTCGGATGCCTGACCCGCAGCTCAATGGCAACCTTGAAGCTCTTGTTGCCGCTATTGCTTATTACTACGCCGGTTAAAGTTCTTAATTTTCGTTCCTGCATCTTCAAGTTTCTACCGTTGGTCATCTAATGCAACGCATCACTTCCTTCTCCGTAATAGGAACTACGAAGGATGAATCTTTTCACGGATTATCGTTTTAATCCTGGCTATGTCACGCCTTGTATTGATTATAGCTTTGGAGTTCTCCAGTTTTTCGGTAACTGCCTGTGTCCGCAAATCAAATAGATGCCTCTGGAGCTCCTCCAGTTTGTCCTCAAGCTCATCGGCGCCCATCTCACGATACTGCTTTGCCTTCATACCAACAACCTTTTACGACCCGTAAGACCTTCGGTCCCTTACGGGTTACACCGAATGTCTTCGCTTAACAAACCTGCACCTAATCGGCATTTTATGGGCAACCCTGGCCAGCGCCAGTTTTGCGACATCTTCACTGACGCCTCCTACCTCGAAGCAAATCTGCCCCGGCCTGACCCTGGCGACCCAGAATGAAGGCTCAGCTTTGCCCTTGCCCATCCGCGTCTCCAGCGGCTTGGCTGTCACCGGCTTATGCGGAAATATCCTCAGATATACTTTGCCTTCTCGATGCAAAAAATGAGTTGCTGCAACTCGACCGGCCTCAATAACCTTGGCATCTATCCAACTGGTTTCAAGGGACTGCAAACCGTACTCGCCGAACGCAACAAAGTTGGTTCTCGAGGCGTTGCCCTTCATTCTGCCACGCTGGCTCTTACGATATTTAACTCTTTTCGGCATCATTGCCATTTTTCAGACCCTTCCGGAACTTATACTTAAGGGAGCGATTTCTTTCTCAAAAGAGCAACTTTTAACTTCCACCCACACTACTTGGTCCACCAGTGCCGGGTCCTGTCGGTGGAGCGACTGCATCGGCTCGAGAGGTGCTTCTGCTGTCCCGTGCATCGGTCTCGGCTGGTCGCCTTCGCCCAGACGGATGGGCAACATTAGTCCTATCTTCCTCACCTGGTCCTGCTGTAACGGCTCTCGGCGGTCGGCGTCGACGATAGCTTGGACTTTGCTCAGTTTCCTCGCCGAAATTGCCTTTATAAATCCAGACCTTAATGCCAATCGCTCCGTATGTCGTTCTCGCTGTTGCTACGCCGTAATCCACGTTGGCATTCAGTGTGTGCAGGGGGATACTGCCGAGCTTCTGTGTTTCCCTCCGTGCCATTTCCGCTCCTGCCAATCGTCCGCCGCAGATAATCTTGACTCCTTTAGCGCCCGCGTTCATTGTCCCTTCGCAATGCTGTTTCATAGTGCGCCTGAACGACGTCCGCTTACTTAGCTGTTCAGCAATCGCTTCAGCAACCAAAGTGGCGTTAAGGTCCGGCTCTTTTATCTCTATAACGTTGACGGTCACGCTTCGGCCTGTCATTTGTTCGAGCTCTTCCCGCAGCCTGTCAACTTCACCGCCTCTGGGACCGATGACTATGCCGGGCCGAGCACTATGCAGCGTTACCTTTACTTCGTTGCGTGTTCGGGTTACTTCAACCTTTGCCACCCCGCCCTTGGGCATATTTCGGTTAAATTTCCTGTCAATAAACTGACGGATTTTCTGGTCCTCGATTAGAAAATCACCATAGGTGGCCTTGGGAGCAAACCATGTGCTCTGCCATCCTAATGTTATCCCTGTCCTGAAACCTATTGGCGATGTCTTTTGACCCATAATCCCATGTCCGGCGTCGCGCTTTTACCTTTTTCCTTTTCTTGCTTACAATTCCGTCACTGTTATATGTATATGGCAGGCCCTTTGGCGAATAGGGTACGCCTTGCCCCTATCCTTTGCTATCCATCTTTTAGTGCCGACTCGCACCCCCGCATCATCAACGCGGGCGGAGCTTACATATAGATTATCGACGTCGGCCTGCTGCTCGTCGGCATCTGCCACGGCGCTTCTTAAAATCTTATCGACCATCGACGCAGCGCGTTTTCTTGTGAACTTCAAGATATCCATTGCATCCTGAACACTTCGCCCGGCTATCAATTGCGTAACCAACTTGGCCTTGCGGGACGAAATCGGAGCATAGCGATAAGATGAACGCCAGTCAGCCAAATCGTTCACATCAACAGATAAGGCTGCCGCCAATTTCCGGATGTCTTCTTTGCGAGGCCTGGGTGAAAACAGACCCTTTTGCCAGTTTCTAACGGTCGCTATTGCCGCTTTCTTGTCAATGCCGGGCCTGACAAGCTGACTGGCCAATTGCTCCAGGCTTATCTTCCGCTCCTGGCGAAGCTCTTTTACTTTACTAGCACTTAACATAACAATCTCGTATTTTGCTCTCGGCTCACCCCCGTTTCTGTCTTCGACAGAAGACGCGGGGGGCGAATTATACCGTCGCTATTTTCTTGCTCGAATGGCCCCTGAATGTCCGTGTCAGCGAGAACTCGCCCAGCTTATGTCCTACCATATCCTCGGTGACAAAAACCTTGTGAAATATCTTGCCGTTATGTACCATAAAGGTGAAACCCACAAACTCAGGGATTATTGTGCACCTTCTCGCCCAGGTTTTTATTGGCTCACGGGAACCGGAGGCAGACTGCTTATTAACCTTGATAAGCAGCTTCTCATCGACGTATGGCCCTTTTTTAAGAGATCTTCCCATTCGGATTTACTCAACCTTCAAACTTCAATATTTACGCGACCGGCTCTTTTTACCTTCTACACGCTAATTACGCCACGAATTGAAAACGTCCGCTTTTTCGTCTTCGAATAATTCTCTGACTGCTTGGCTTTCGTCGGTTTCTGGTTTTTCCGCCTTTTGCCAGGACGCCCGTAGGCGAGCACGGATGCCTGCCGCCGTTTGACCTGCCTTCTCCGCCGCCCATCGGATGAGAAACAGGGTTCTGTGCCTTGCCTCTTACGTGCGGCCTGCGGCCTAAATGGCGTGTTCGCCCGGCCTTGCCAATCCTGACATTCTGGTCGTCAGGGTTGCTGAGCTGACCAATTGTCGCCCGGCACTCCTTGCGGAGCATCCGCATTTCGCCGCTGGGCAGGATGATGGTGGCCCAGTTGCCTTCCTTTGCTACAATCTTGGCGGTGCCGCCGGCAGTTCTAACTAATTTTCCACCCTGGCCGGCTGTCATTTCAATATTATGAATCTCCAGACCGGCAGGAATCGCCTCCATCGGCATTGCGTTACCAATCCTGGGTTCACAAGAGGCACCGCTCATTACGGAGTCACCGACCTTTATACCCAGCGGTGCTAATATGTATCTTTTTTCACCGTCGGCATAGTGCAGTAAGGATATAAAACAATTCCTGTTAGGGTCGTATTCAACTGTTGCTACCCTTGCGGGGACGTTGTCTTTATCGCGTTTGAAGTCGATAATACGGTAGATTTTTCTTGCCCCGCCGCCTCTAAACCTGACTGTGGTCATGCCGGAATGATTCCTTCCGCCGCTCTTTTTAATCCGCACACACAGCGATTTCTCGGGCACGTAGGTTGTCAAGTCGGCGTAGTCATTGACCGAGCTGTTTCTGCGTCCGGCACTTGTTGGTTTATAAACTCTAATACCCATAACTTATACCCCCTCTCTTTTCCCTTGTTTTAGAACAAATCGATATGGTAATCCGGCTCCAGAAATACGACAGCTTTTTTCCAGCTCGGCGTGTAGCCGGAGGTTTTGCCTCTGTGGCGATACTTGCCCTTACGGTTAGCCGTCCTAACTTTGCGAACCTTGACGCTATACATCTTTTCCACAGCACTCTTTATTTGAATTTTGTTAGCCCTCTTATTTACCTCAAAGGGATACGCCCTCTTTGTACTTGCAAGGTGTATCGCCTGCTCTGTAATCAAAGGTCGAATTATAATACTATGCTCGTCCAAACTGATACCCGTTAATTTTCGCCTTCCTGATTTCTGTTCAAAAGAGACATAAATGCCTCTTTAGTGAACAACATTTTGCGATAGCTGCAGATGTCACCAGCGTTCAATCCACCTACGGGCGTAACAGCTACTTTCGGAATATTCCTCGCCGACTTGAATAGATTATCGTCATAGTCGTTAATCGTTACAAGACAACTACGGTCAATTTTTAAGTTGCTCAGAACGCGTGCGAAATCTTTTGTCCTGGGCTTTTGGAAATTCAGTGCGTCCACTACCACAACATTGTTAGTCAGGAGCTTTGCCAGTATTGCTGAATCTCTGGCCAGTTTCTTCTGCTTTTTAGGCATACTTTTTCCAAAATCTCTGGCAATTTTGGCAAAGGTGACGCCGCCGCCGACACGCTTACCGGTTCTAATGGTGCCGGCACGGGCATTTCCTGTATGCTTTTGCCTGTAGAGCTTTCTGGTTGAGCCGGCTACCATGCCTCTACTTTTGGTCGCTGCCGTTCCCACACGCTTATTGGCGTGGTACATAACAATCGCCTGCTTAAGCAGCGGATACCTGACCGAACTGCCGAAAACCGACTCATCGACCCTTAAGCTATCGACTTCCTGGCCATCTGTGTTATAAACAGCCAAATCAATCATTTTCGGTTTTACATTCTCCGATTACTTACCCTTTTTGGCGCTGCGGACAATGCAATAGCCGCCCGCAGGGCCTGGTATAGAACCCTTCACGACCAACAAATTTTTCTCCGGGTCTATTGCCAGGAGTCTATGGTTTTTCATTGTGGCCCGGCGGTTGCCCATATGGCCGCCCATTCTCTTTCCCTTATGCAGGTTGCCGCCGTGGCCGCGGTCGGTCCCGTGACTGGCGATTGAGCCGGGCGAACGATGCTTTCGTTCGGTGCCGTGCGAACCCGGCATACCACCAAAACCATACCGCTTCATCACGCCGGCAAAACCTTTGCCCTTACTGGTGCCGATAACATCGACAATCTCTTTTTCAGCAAAAACCGATACCGTGATGGAATCTCCCGCTTTGTATTCCGGCTTGGTGTCGCCCGGCAGTCGCATCTCTCTGACGAATTTCTTTGGCACCGTATTGGCTTTGGCAGCAATGCCAAGCTGCGGCTTCTTCCTGCGAGAAGGCTTTACATCATCATATCCCACCTGAACAGCATTATAGCCATCGGTCTCGACCGTTTTGACCTGGGTAACGACACAGGGACCAGCCTGTATAACGGTAACAGGCAGCAACCTGCCCGATTCGTCATACACCTGGGTCATTCCAACCTTTTTTCCCAACAACATTGCCATTTAACTTCCGCCTTAATAGCTAAAAATCCCTGCTGATTATCGTTTAATCACGTCAGGCCTTAATCCTTACAAAAACGCCAGCCGGCACTACCAAACGGTTCAACACCTCAATTGTCCGCGGGTTGGCCTCATAAATATCAATCAGACGTTTATGCGTCCTCATCTCGAACTGCTCACGCGACTTTTTATCAATGTGAGGGCTTCGCAAAACGGTGTATCTTTCAATCCGCGTAGGCAAGGGCACGGGGCCGCTGACACGGGCATTGGTCTTTCGAGCGTGCTCCACTATTTCCTTAGCAGACGCATCAAGGGCCCGGTGGTCGTATGCCTCCATTCTTATTCTTATTCTTTCGCTTTCACCAGCCATAACTTTCCCCTGCACTACCTCTTTCGCACGCCTCGGTTCAACCTACGAAAGAGAGGCGAGGCACGAGTTTTTTACCTGGTTTCACACCTGTAAACCTATAAGGTCTTGCAATATATCGACTTATACGCCAAAAATAAAGTAAAAAAATCCACCCTCTGTATATTCTTCGACCGCTATTGGCTAAGCAATCTTGTTTGATTTTGGCAGGAAAGGCCTTTTTCTCGCTCTTGATTACTGGCTCTTGCCTGGGTTTACAACCTACATTCCAGCAATCAATTACCGATTCGCCTTCCTTAAAGTCCGGGTTGTGGCCCTTACAGGCCTTCCAAACGCCATTTTACAGGCCTTTGGTGCACCCCTGTGTCTTAAAAGTTACTAATAAACCATCCCTGACCAACAAAATCGCAGATATGCCACAGCCTAACTATTTTACGCAAAGTCCTCCGTGACAATGCTCGCTACGGCTGAAAAAACTTTAATTTACTACATAATTATTACAACGTCAAACAAAATTTCGACAAAAATTTTAACAAAAATACAAAAAATAGCACAATTTTTAGAGAACAATCTCTTTGGCAACCTGCTCCGGAACTTTCTCATAGCTCAAAGGCTCAAGAGTAAAGCTTCCCCTGCCGCCCGTGGCACTTCTAATCTCGCTGGAGTATCCAAACATTTCAGCCAGCGGCACCTTCGCATCAATTACCTGCATATTTCCACGCAGCCGATAACCTGTTATCAAGCCCCTTTTTGCAAGCAACTGGCCCTGGACCACCCCAAAAGCGGCTTGTGGTGCTATTACCTGAAGCCGCATTACCGGCTCGAGCAGAACGGGCCCTGCATTTTTGACCGCCTTTTCTACCGCAATTACGGCTGCCTGCTCAAAAGCTATACCTGACGAATCCACAGGATGAAACGAGCCGCCAATTAACGTAACCCTAACTCCCACAACAGGATAGCCCGCCAACGCCCCGCTGCCCAAGGCATCTTTACAGCCCCTTTCCACATCGTGGATATATGTTCTCGGCACCATATCGCCTGGCGCTTCGTTCACGAATTGGATGTCACGGCTCCAATGGCCGTCCTCTGTCAACAGCGGCTTAACCGTCAGGACGACATGGCCATACTGGCCGCGACCGCCTGTTTGACGTATGAATTTGCCCTCTGCCTCGGCTGATTTCGTAATGGCTTCCTTGTAGGCGACCTTGGGCTTGCCAACCCTGACATTAAGGCCTCTTTCCTTTATCATTTTGTGCTGGAGTATCTCTAAGTGCAGCTCCCCCATTCCGCTGATGATGGTTTGGCCTGTCTCGCTGTTTATTTTGCACTCGAAGGTTGGGTCCTCGCGTTTCAAAGCCGCCAGCGCATCTACCAGCTTCGCCTTTTCTGCCGAGGTCCGGGGTTCTATGGACATATCGATTACGGTCTGTGGAAACGTAATAGCCGGCAGGGAGATGGGTTTTTTAGGGTCGCATAAGGTATCGCCTGTAAGCGTTTCCTTCAGTCCTATAACTGCGACAATATCGCCGGCGCTGGCAGAATCCAGGATTTTCCGCTCATCGGCGTGCATCTCAAATATCCTGGTAATGCTTTCTCGTTTGTTGCGATTAGCGTTTAAGACCCTGCTGCCGGGCTTCAATGTGCCTCGGTAAATCCTCAGAAAGGTCAAGTCCCCGTGGGCATCGGCAGTAATCTTAAACGCAAGGGCAACCAAACTGCCCTCCCGGTCGCATTTAATCGGTACGGTTCGACGTTGCTCACCATCCTGAGCTTGCCGAAGGATTTCCCTGCCTTTATCCGCCGGTTTATGGCCCATTATAACCGGCTTATCTAAAGGCGAGGGCAAATATAATGTTACGCCGTCCAGCAGCTTTTGTATGCCAATGTACTTCAGAGCGGAACCGACGAATACCGGCTGAATCCTGCAGCTTAAAGTCCCTTTTCTGATTGCCCTGTAAATCATTTCGGTATCTATAGGTTTGTCGTGAAGATAGGCATCCATAAGCCCTTCGTCGTGTTCGGCCGCAAGTTCAATCATCCGGCTTCTTCGCTGCTGCGCAATCTGCAGGAATTCCGCAGGAATCTCAGTCTGGTCAAAAACGGCTCCCATTTTTTCGGTGTCGTAGAAAACCGCCTGCATCCTGACCAGGTCTATTATCCCCGCAAAGGAGTCTTCGGCGCCAATAGGAATCGCTACCTGTACCGGATTGGCCGCCAGCTTCGTGCGAATGTCTTCTATGGTCATCTCAAAATCGGCAGCGGTTTTGTCCATCTTGTTCACGAAGCAAAGATAAGGCAGCCCGTATTTTTGTCCCTGTCTCCAGACGGTCTCGCTTTGGGCCTGCACCCCTTCGCTGCCGTCGAATACAACTACAGCGCCATCGAGAACCCGTAACGACCTTTCAACCTCAGCGGTAAAATCAATATGCCCCGGCGTATCGATAAGGTTGATTTCAAAACCCTTCCAGAGACATTTTGTGGCGGCTGAAGTAATAGTAATACCTCTTTTTTGCTCTTCTTCCAGGTAGTCCATAACAGCGGTGCCATCATGGACCTCCCCCATTTTGTAGGTTTTGCCCGTATAATAGAGTATGCGCTCGGTTACTGTGGTTTTACCCGCGTCAATGTGGGCTATAATTCCGATATTGCGTAATTTTTCCAAATCGCTCGGCACCGGTTATATCTCACTGATAGTTCATTGTTCATTGTTCGTAGTTCATAGTTCCCGCCAATGGCCAGGGTCTGTATGAATAAAAAAACTGCCACGGTCCTTATTGTAAAAATACCGCGGCAGCTACAAACCATCCGCCTTTGGCGGATTACCATGCAAAATGGGCAAACGCCTTGTTTGCCTCAGCCATTTTATGGATATTCTCTCGGGTTGTCATTGCACCGCCGTGTTTGTTGAAAGCATCTATCAATTCAGAGGCCAATCGCTCGCTCATCGGCTTTCCCTTCTTGGCCCTGGCTGCCTCTATTATCCAGCGAAGAGCCAGTGACTGCTGGCGCTTCGGGTTCACCTGCATCGGCACCTGATAGCTGGCTCCACCGATACGTTTGCTGCGAACCTCGATCATCGGCTTTACGTTATTAACCGCCGTCTCAAAAATCTCAAGAGGCGGAGGTTCTTTGATTTTTTTGGCTACGATATCCATTGCGTCGTAAAAAACCTTCTGCACAACACTTTTCTTGCCCTTCCACATCAAAGAGTTAATAAACTTCGAAACTAACTTACTACTGTATTTGGAGTCGGGCTTTAATTGTTCATCTGAAGAGGTAGGTTTCTTTTTAGCCATTACTTTTCCTTGTCAGTAATCCGCCCGTTGGCGGATTATGCTCTCGTTATTCACAGTTTGTAAGGGGTTTCTATTTCCCCCTCTTTGCACCATATTTACTTCTGCCCCGTTTACGGTTAGCGACACCGGCACAATCAAGGACGCCGCGAATGATATGGTACCGCACGCCGGGCAAATCGCGAACGCGGCCACCACGAATCAGAACTGTGCTATGCTCCTGGAGATTATGGTCGACGCCCGGTATGTAAGCTGTGAGTTCCTTGCCATTGGTCAGCCGGACGCGGGCAATTTTTCGCAAGGCAGAGTTCGGCTTCTTTGGCGTCATAGTCCTTACGATAAGACACACCCCCCTTTTCTGGGGCGAGCCGCGAATATCGGATACTCGTTTGCGCCCTTTTGATTTTGCTCTCGGGCGTCTGACTAACTGATTCATGGTAGGCATAATTCGCACCCCTGTTACGGATTAATTCCCAAAGCTTCCTTAATGGCCGCATCTTCCTTAGCTTGAGCATCTTTAGCTTCTGCCACTTCTTTAATTTGAAATTCTTTAGGCAACGGAGCTTCCACACGTCGCTTGACGCGCATCTGCAGATATGGCTTAAAGGCCGTGCCGGCCGGTATCAGATGGCCAAGTATCACGTTTTCTTTCAAGCCGTGAAGCTCGTCTATTCTACCAGCCAAAGATGCCTCCGTCAAGACTTTAGTAGTTTCCTGGAAGCTGGCTGCTGCAATAAAACTCTCCGACCCAAGCGAAGCTTTGGTGATTCCCAGCAGCAGTGTCTTAGCAGTTGCAGGTTTTGTTTTTCTGGCCGCAGCCTTCGTTCCGCCTAACATTTCAATCTTTTCGTTGATATTTGCAAGCTCCTTTTTGCCGATAACTTGTCCTTCCTTTAATTCGGCTGCATCGCCTGCGTTAGTTATCTTGACAGAATTAGTCAGCCGTTCGTTTTCTCCTCTGAATCCGAATTTATCGATGACCTCGCCTGGTAGAAAAGAGCTGTCGCCGACAGACTCAATTTCGACCTTTCGCATCATTTGCGTGCAGATAATTTCGATATGTTTGTCGTTGATATTGACGGTTTGGGAGCGATAAACGTTCTGAATTTCAGCGATAAGGTACCTCTGGAGAGCTTCTTCGCCTTTGATACGCAGGATATCGTGAGGCACCAGAGGCCCATCTGTGAGGGCATCGCCGGCTTCTACGATATCGCCGGTGTGGACGTTAAGGTGTCTATCGCGAGCGACGTGGTGTTCTTTTTCCATACCAGACTCAGAGCGAATGGTAATGGTCATTTTTCCTTTTCGTTTATCGCTTCTTAGCTCGACGCGTCCTGATATTTCAGCCATAGCGGCCGGGTCCTTTGGTTTACGAGCTTCAAAAACCTCGGTAACCCTCGGCAGCCCACCCGTGATGTCCTGTGTGCCGCCGGTGGCTCTGGGTTGATGAGCAAGCAACTGGCCTGCCTGGACGGCCTGGTTCTGCTCGACCTCGATTCTGGCTCCAGCAGGCAGATAATGGACATCGAGGATTTTGCCGCTGCTGTCTTCTATGATGATTTGCGGATGCCTATCGCCTTTATGCTCGATTACCACAGGTCTCTTGGCCTGACCCTTTCGCTCCTCTTCGATTCCGATTGTCTCACCTTCGATGATGTCCACGAACCGTATAATGCCTTGCACTTCTGCTAATATCGGTGTGCGGTGTGGGTCCCAATAAAACAATCGCTGACCGTCCTTAACATCCTGTCCATCCTTCACTACTATGTGGGCTCCATACGGGACCTTATATCTTTCAAGTTCTCGTTCCTTTGTGTCAAGAATAACCATCTCACCATTGCGTTTCAGGGCTATATATCGTGTTTTTGTTGGACGCTTGACTTCCGGTTCTCCTACAGGAGTTACTGAGTCAATGTTGTATTTTTCTTCCTCCCATACGAAATCCGGATTGGGATTCTCCACAGGGTTCAGGTCCCGATACTGGACTTTGCCCTTCATAGCAGCCTTTTGTTCACGCTCAAGGACAGCTCTGGAAGCAATGCCGCCGGTATGGAATGTCCGTAGCGTCAACTGGGTTCCTGGTTCTCCTATGGACTGTGCCGCAATAATTCCGACTGCCATGCCTTCTTCCACTATCTTTCTGGTGCTCAAATCCCAGCCGTAACACTTTGCGCAGATGCCAAACGGGCTGTCACAAGTCAGGGGACTTCTAACTCTGATGGCATCAAGGCCCAGGGCTTCTATCTTCGCTGCCGCCTCTGGTGTTATGACCTCGTTCTCACGAACAATCATTTCGTCGGTAATCGGGTTTCGAATATTATCTCTTGCGGTCCTGCCGACAATAAGCTGCGAAAGCGGCACATCAATCTGCTCACCCCTGCTGACCGTGCTTTTTGTAATTCCCTGCAAGGTCTGGCAGTCTCGTTCGATAGCAATCACGTTTTGGGACACATCAATGAGCTTGCGAGTAAGGTATCCGGAATTAGCTGTCTTTAAGGCGGTGTCAGCCAGACCTTTACGGGCCCCGTGCGTAGAACTGAAGTACTCCAGGACCGTCAAGCCCTCCCGGAAGTTGGATTTGATAGGTGTTTCGATAATTTCTCCGCTTGGTTTAGCCATAAGTGCCCTCATTCCCGCAAGCTGCTGAATCTGGTCAACGCTTCCTCTGGCGCCGGAATCGGTCATAAGGAATATGGGGTTTAGGTATGGCCGTCCATTTTCGTCGGTATCTTCCTTCAGTCCGCGTATCATCTCATTGGTTACCGCCACTCGTGCATTTGTCCAGGCATCGATGACCTGATTGTATCGTTCCCCGTCGGTGAGGACCCCGTCGTGGTAGTTTTTATTGATTTTGCCGACCTTCTTTTCTGTCTCCTCAATAATCTGGTGCTTCTTTGGTGGAATCCTTAAATCCGTAAGTCCGAAGCTCAAGCCCGCAAGAGTGGCATATTTGAACCCCAGGTCTTTTATTCTATCAAGTAAATCCACCGTTGCAGCGGAACCTGCGAATTCGAAGCAGTCGCTGATTACCCGGCTCAAGTTCTTTTGAGCCATCGTAGCATTGTAGAAAGGCATTCTCTCAGGGAGTATATCGTTGAATATGCACCTGCCTACTGTCGTCTCGATGACTTCGTATTGAGGTTTCGCCCCCTTTCCGTATTCGACAGAAGACAAGGGGGCTGGTTTCCGGGCCTTGTTCTTCAACTCTGCCAGGGAGGGCTTTTTCGGGATACGGACTTTAATCTTCTGGTGCAGACCGATTTTCCCCATCTCGTAGGCCATCATCGCTTCGTGAATGTCTCTGAAGGCCATAACTTTGCCGCTTTTTTCAGTTTCCGACCACTCCTGCGGGTCCGCATGGGTCAGATAGTAATTGCCCATAACCATATCCTGAGAAGGCCCAACCATTGGCGAACCGTTGGCAGGCGAAAAAATGTTGGAGGTGGTCATCATCAGTATATGAGTTTCCACTTGCGCCTCAATACTCAACGGCAAATGCACAGCCATCTGGTCGCCGTCAAAGTCGGCGTTGAAGCCCCTGCAGGATAATGGGTGAAGCATAATGGCGTTGCCTTCGACAAGCACCGGCTCAAATGCCTGAATCCCCATTCGATGGAGAGTGGGGGCGCGGTTGAGCAAAACAGGATGCTGATGAATAACTTCTTCGAGGATGTCCCAGACCCGCTCATCCCGCCGCTCAATCATTCTCTTGGCGCTTTTGATTGTATCAGCAAGTCCATGCTGTTTGAGCTTGCGAATAATGAACGGCTGATAAAGCTCCATCGCTATCTTCTTTGGCAGTCCGCACTGATACAGTTTCAGATGAGGCCCTACGACAATAACCGAACGTGCCGAGTAATCCACACGTTTGCCTAACAGGTTCTCACGGAAACGTCCCTGCTTACCTTTTATCATATCGGTGAGGGACTTCAAGGGCCGATTATTACTGCCCAGGACAGGTCTTCTGCATCGTCCGTTGTCTAACAATGAATCAACTGCCTGCTGTAGCATCCGTTTTTCGTTTCGAATGATGACTTCGGGAGCGTTGAGGTCAATGAGTTTTTTCAAACGGTTGTTTCGATTGATAATTCTTCGGTAGAGGTCATTTAGGTCGCTGGTAGCGAAGTTGTCCCGTTCGAGGAGGACCAGGGGTCTTAGGTCAGGTGGAATAACGGGAATAACATCAAGGACCATCCACTCCGGCTTATTCCTGCTGTTTTTCAAGTCGTTAATTGTTTTAAGGCGCCTTGTCAGGTCCTTGACCTTCTGCCTTGAGCTGGTCTTTGCTATCGCCTGCCGGAGTTCTATACCTATCACTTCCAGGTCGAGTTTTGCCAGCAATGCCTTAATTGCTTCCGCCCCCATTGATGCCTTAAACGCAGGGCCGTATTTGCTCAATGCTTCGCGGAAATCATCTTCGGTAAGCAGCTGACCGACCTTCAATGGTGTCTGCCCGGCATCGGTGACAACATAATCCTGGAAATAGATTATTTTCTCGAGGTTGATTGTTTTCATGTCCAGAATGGTACCCAGCCGGTTTGGGATGGACTTGAAAAACCATATATGCACGACCGGTGCTGCAAGATTTATATGTCCCATTCGCTTGCGGCGAACACGGCTATGGGTAACCTTGACGCCACAGCGGTCGCAGATGATGCCCTTAAACTTGGTGCCTTTATATTTTCCGCATGCACATTCCCAGTCTTTTTCTGGCCCGAAGATTCGCTCACAGAACAAGCCGTCTTTCTCCGGCCGATAAGTGCGATAGTTAATAGTCTCAGGTTTGCGCACTTCGCCGAAAGACCAGCTTCGAATATCGTTGGGACTGGCCAATGAAATCTTTACTGACCCATAGTCATTAATACGGTCGTAAATGTTTCCTAACATTTAGAGCCCTCTACAATTGCAATTGATAATTTGGTCATCAATAAAATCAATAATCATCTTTATAGAAGGTGCTTCCGAGGCGTTTCTTTTCAAGCTGGATGTTTAGCCCCAGCCCTCTTATTTCGTGGCATAGCACGTCAAAAGACAGCGGTGTGCCGGCTTCGAGGGTGTTTTGCCCTTTGACCATTGATTCATAAATTTTTGTTCGGCCCTCAACATCATCACTTTTAACCGTCAGCATTTCCTGCAAGGCATAAGCCGCCCCGTAGCCCTCCAGAGCCCAGACTTCCATTTCACCGAATCTTTGCCCTCCGGTCCTTGCCTTGCCGCCCAACGGCTGTTGCGTAATCAGACTATAAGGCCCTGTTGACCTGGCGTGTATCTTGTCATCGACAAGGTGATGCAGTTTCATCATATAGATGTATCCGATTGTCGCCGTCTGGTCGAACGGCTCGCCTGTTCTGCCATCATACAATTGCGTTTTCAAAGTCTTCGGCACATTCACGAAGAACTCATCGGCTGGCGGGGGCTGCTTTTTCTCTTCAAGCTCGGCTTTCCGTTTGGCCATAAGCTCATTCGCTTCAGCAGTTAGATTCTGGATGTCATCCTCGGTAGCGCCGTCAAAGACAGGGGTAATGGCCTGGAAACCCAGCACCTTTGCCACCCAGCCCAGATGCGTCTCAAGTATCTGGCCGACGTTCATTCGGCTCGGCACCCCGAGAGGATTCAGCAATATGTCCAGAGATGTGCCGTCTTCCAGAAACGGCATATCTTCTTCCGGGACAATCTTTGCGATGACGCCCTTATTGCCGTGCCTTCCGGCGATTTTATCACCGATTGACAACGTCCTTTTAATTGCCACGTAAACCTTTACCATTTCCTGCACGCCGCTGGGCAGTTCATCGCCATGTTTTAAGTGCTCAATCCCTCGCTTCCTTTCCTCTTGAATCTCGGCAATTTTGGTCCAGAATTTATCCACGACTTTCTTGGCATCATCACGCACCGAAGCCGGCTTGACCCACTTGATATTAAAGTTTTCTATCTGCTCATAAATAACCTCGTCCTCGGTGCTGACCCCCACCTTCTGACGCGTGGATGGGTCGATGATATCTACATCAAATTTCTTATGGATAGATTCGACCATTTGCCGAAATACCATACATTCTTTGGCCTTCATCTGGTCTTCGTATTGTTTTATATCACCCGCCAGTGCCTTTTTCAGCTCCTCGGTGGCAGCACCGCGTCTGGTAAAACGCTCAGTTTTTATCACCACTCCCTCGTATCCACTGGGCAGCTCGAGCGAATCGTTTTTGACATCCTCGCCGGCTCTGCCGAATATGGCGTGCAGCAGCTTTTCCTCAGGAGTAAGTTCGGTCTTGCTCTTTGGTACGACCTTTCCTGCGAGAATATCTCCCGTGCACACCCTTGTTCCTTCACGGACGACACCGTGCTCGTCAAGGTTTCGCAAGGCCCTTTCGCTGACATTAGGAATATCCCGCGTAAATTCTTCCTTGCCGAGGCGGGTCTCGCGGACCTCGGCGGTGAACTCATCGATGTGGATGCTCGTAAAGCTATCGTCCTTGCAGAGCTTTTCACTGACGACGATGGCATCCTCAAAGTTGAATCCGTCGAACGAGACGAACCCTACCAGGACGTTTCTGCCGAGGGCCAAAACGCCGCCGGATGTGCCGCCGCCATCTGCTATGACCTGCCCTTTCTGAACCTTGTCCCCAAGTTTGACTATGGGCTTTTGGTTAAGACAGGTTCTTTCATTCAATCCGACAAATTTCGCAAGCTCGTATTCATCGGTATGGTTAATAACTATCTTGGTTGCGTCCACAGCCGTAACGACACCGCTGGCTTCTGCACGCACGACCATACTCGAGTTCTGCCCCACTACTTTTTCCAGACCCGTGCTAACCAGGGTCGGCTCTGCCCTCAGCAGCGGAACTGCCTGCCGCTGCATATTCGAGCCCATCAAAGCACGGTTCGCATCATCGTGCTCTAAGAACGGGATAAGCGCAGCCGAAACGCCGATAATCTGCTTGGGCGAGATGTCAACGTAGTCAACTTCGTCTCTCGAGACGTGGGCAAGTTCGCCATTTTTTCTGGCCAATACCATCTCAGACTTAATGCGGTCCCGTCTCTGTTGACTCTCCAACCAGCTCTTAACCGATACGCGCAAAGCGTCATCTGGATGGGACTCAGAATAGTGACTCTCCACCATTCGACCACATATCCCTTTCTCTTGGCGTTCCCTTGCAATTCCTATGTACCCGTGACTTACCAAACCAGTTTTTTTGTTACGGAAGAAATAAAGTCCGGGCTCCTTGAACGCCGGATCATCAACATCAGCAGGACGTGAATACCAGGGTGTCTTATCTTTTATTTTCTTTATACATGCGTCGAGGATTTTGACCTGTTCTGGGGCGGCTTCCTTATCCCACCCACTTCGGAACTGTTCAATTTTTTCCGGGTCAGGGGCATCCTTGTTTTTCTTGTTGAACCTCGGTAAATGTCGCCTCTTCTCATCAGGCTTCTCGGCATCCGGGTACTCGAGCATAAGCCTGTTTTCGATAAATTCCAAAAGTCGTTTCAGCTTTGTGTCGTCGTCTTTAAGGTCTGGAGTTGGAACATACTTAAACTCCAATTCGTTAATGAGGTATTCCGTCACCTCTTTCTGGCTAATTTTGCTGAACAACGCACTCGGCGGCGCAAATATCGCCTTCATCTCCTCATCGGCACGCAAATATGCTATTTCGTCTGTGACCTTGCCATTTTTGACCTTACGATACGGCGTAAGCAGAAACCCATATTCGTCAATCGTCGCAAATATCGCCAGGGAGGCAATCAAGCCGATATTTGTTCCTTCCGGCGTCTCAATAGGGCATATTCTGCCGTAGTGGCTGATATGAACATCGCGGACTTCAAAGCCTGCCCGCCTTCTGTTCAGCCCTCCCGGACCGAGAGCAGATAGACGCCTTTCGTGAGTGAGCTGGCTTAAAGCATTGGTCTGGTCAACGACCTGACTGAGCTCGCCGCGACCGAAGAAATAGTTAATGCTGCTCGATACGCTCTTCGAATTTATCAGGTCTGCGACCCGCAGCGGCTCCTCAGAGTCTCTTTTAAAACTCATCCGTTCCTGAACGGTCTTGCGAAGTTTCAGCAATCCCTTCCTGATTTCATCTGCAGCAAGCTCATCAATTGTCCGCAGGCGTCTATTGCCTAAGTGGTCTATATCATCAAGCTCTCCCTGATTGTTACGCAAACGGATTATGTATTTCATTGTGTTGAGGAAATCTTCAGGCCGAAGTGTCATTTCATTCTCATCTACTGTCTGATTGAACTTGCGATTCAGCCGGAATCTGCCGACTTTGCCTAAACGATAACGGTTCGGGTCGAAGAATTTCTCTGCAAAGAACGCCTTTGCCTTCTCTTCATTAGGCGGATTGCCAGGCCTTAATCTCAGATAGAACTTCAATATCGCCTGTTCGTGACTCGGACAGTCGTCCTCCGCAAGGGTATTTAGAATAAGGGTATCCCGCACCTCATCGATGACCTCAACGTCGTCACTTTCCAACTTATGCTTGCCTTCTTTACGCTCACCCTCAACAAGAATACCATATTCAGTTACTTCGATTGTGGCCCATTTCACTAGAAGATTGTCACCAGAAGCCTCGGAAATTGACCTGTTTGAGCTAGCTTTGAACGGACCGTGGAAGTATTTGCCAAGCCTATCTTTTAACGACGTCGCTAGGCCGACGTATCCCTGCTTAATCCCCTTTTTAGGGTCGCGCTCGTTTAGAACTCGGAATACATATATACCCTGTTTATCAGGAAGGTCCTTATCCTCATCAAGATTACGCACAACTTGCCAGTTCTGCTCATCGAGAGATTCCATCTTTTCTTTGCACTCTTGGAAATATCGCTCAAGGTTAGGATTTTTCTTCCATAAGTCCTCGACCTTTTCTTCCTTCATTAGTTTGTCGTTGAATCGCGGATATGGGTGATCTTTATTCAGAGGATATTCTCTAGCGAGTTTGCTCTCGAGCGCTTCAAGCTCATTCTTTTCCAGTTTTCCTTGGTCACTTTCAGTGGGCACATATCCAAATGCAAACCCACCAGTTACCTTACTCCCCTCCACCATGTACTCCTTTCGAAGCCACTTTTGGTTTTCTTCAACCCAAGCACGCCCCTTATTCGTTTCGAGCCAGCTCTCATCTTTCTTCTCCCTGCGGGTGGTTGAACATGCATGTGAGTAAGCACTCTGTATTACAGAGACTTTATCACCGATTTGCGCACCTGGCTTTACTATGACCTCACCGGTCAACGGGTCTGCGATGGGCGTTACCACCCACATTCCGGGTGTAAGTTTTGCTATGGGAACGGTCTTTATTTGATGAAACGCGCGGAGGATTTTCTCAGTAGTGCCGTAGGCCGAGTCTATCGCTCGCAGAAAAACGGTCGCGGGAATCTTACTGGACTGGTCGATTTTAACGACCAGAATATCTCTGTGCGTAACGCTTATCTCTATCCAGCTTCCCCGTTCCGGTATGACTCTGCCGCCGTGCAGGACTCTATCGCCCTCTTTGCTCTCGATAAGAAAATCGACACCGGGGCTTCGGTGCAGTTGGCTTACTATGACCCGCACGGCGCCATTGATGATAAACTCCCCGCCGCCCATCATAATCGGCATTTCCCCCAGATACATCGCCTGTTCGGCTAAGTCCTGGCCCTCTTTGGTTCGCAGCCGGCACCAGATTTTCAGCGGGCATCCGTAGGTCAGTCGTAACTGTCGGCACTGGGTAGGCGTATAATGTGGTCTCTCCAGCTCATAGTAGAGATATTCCAGGTGCATATTCTTGTCATAGCTCTCGATAGGGAATATCTCCCGAAACAGCGCCTCCAGTCCGCTGCACTTTCTTCTGGTTGGCGCCGCGTCTTTTTGCAAAAATTGCTCGTAACTTAATCTCTGAATCGCCATCAGGTCCGGGATCTCAACGGCATCCCCGACTTTGCCAAAAATACGAACCGTTTGCAAAACCATCTGACGCTCCTTGGTTAATTGGTCATTGGTTATTGGTCTTTTTTTTCTTACACTACTTCGACTACCGCCCCGGCAGCTTCAAGCTGCTTTTTGGCGGCCTCTGCCTCATCCTTGCTGACGTCTTTTTTGACCGGCTTGGGAACGCCGTCAACAAGGTCTTTGGCCTCTTTCAGCCCCAGTCCTGTCAAGGCCCTTACCTCCTTGATAACCTGAATTTTCTTATCGCCGAACTCCTTAAGGATTACATCGAAGGTGGTTTTCTCCTCCTTCTGCTCAGCCGGGCCCTGTGCGGCAGGTCCTGCTACCATAACAGCGCCGGCAGCAGCCGGCTCGATGCCATACTCCTGCTTTAGATAGTCGGCAAGCTCTTTGGCCTGCATCAGCGTCAGCCCTACTATCTTGTCGCCGAGCTTTTTAATATCATCGCTCCATTTCTTTGTCTCTTTAGCACCGGGGGTTTCCTTAGTCTCTTTTGCCTGTTCTTCTGCCATTTCTATGAACTCCTTTTATTTTTGCGCCCTGTGGTAGCCGAAACTCCGTCGTCTCGTTTAACCCATTACAGGGGCAGCCACACAGGCAATTTACAATTCTATACAACGGCCCTCCGGTATCGGGGGGCTTACGCTGCTTGTTTCTCCGGTTTTTCTATGATAGTCTTTATACAACCCGCGATAACGCCCGCAGGGCTGGTAATGGTCGCAGCCAATCTTGCTGCAGCCGACTGTGTAATGTTGACAATCTTGCTAAGCAGCTCCCCTTGCGTCGGCATCTTTGAGATTTGCTCTGCCGCTTTGGCGTCTAAAGCCAGGCCGTCAAGAAAAGCACCCTTAATCGTTATCACGGGGACCTTCTTTGCCCACTCAACTATGGTTTTTGCAACGTCAACAATGCTGTCGCCGCCGTATGCGATAGCGCAGGGGCCGCTAAATAGCGCCGCTGCCGGCTCCATCCGGCAATTGCACAACGCCCTCTTAAACAGCGAATTCCCGACCACCGTCAATCTGATGCCTTTTTCTTTAAGCTGGCCGCGAAGAACGTTGTTGTCAACCCCGCCGACACCTATGGTGCTGACAACCAGAAAATCCCTGATATTCTCGTCAGCGATTTTCTTTTCCAACTCCGATTGCAACAGCTTTTTTACGTATTTGCTCATCCCAATCACCTATTAATAGCAGCATCGCAGATAACTGTTAAATGCTGACCGTAATACTCGGGCTCATTGCCGCAGATATGCACATTTTCTTGATATACGTGCCTTTCGCCGCCGCCGGTTTAATCTTCTTTATATGCGAGATAAATGCCTCAATATTATCTATCAGTTTTTGGGGTTCGAAGCTCTGCTTGCCGACCGCAACATGGACGTTGCCGCCGGCGTCATTTTTGAACTCAATTTTGCCTGCGGCAAATTCAGCTACTGCGGTTGAGACATCGTCTGTGACGGTGCCGTTTTTGGGGGAAGGCATCTTTCCCTGCGGTCCGAGAAGTCGGCCGAGCTTACCGACTTTGCTCATCACCTTCGGCGATGCGATGGCCACGTCAAAATCCATCCATCCATCTGTGATTTTTTTTATCAGTTCCTCACAGCCGGCCTCAATAGCGCCCGCCTTCCTGGCTGCTTCAACACCCGATTCCTCACAGAAAGCGATGACCTTTTTTTGCTTACCCACTCCGTGAGGTAAAGATATTGCGCCTCTGACTATCTGGTCGGCCTGTTTGGTGTCGATGCCCAGATTCAGCACACACTCTACAGTCTGGTCAAACTTCACCGACTTAAAGGACTTAATTTTTTCGACCGCATCAGCCAGACTGACCGGGTCTTTACTTATCTGTTCTGCTTCTTTTTTGTATCTTTTACTTCTAATACTCATATTCTGTATCCGGTACTGCGTCCACCTTGTTTCAATAATCAATTATTTCGATGCCCATACTTCGGGCCGTGCCTCTGATAATTTTTTCGGCCTGCTCCAGACTATACGCATTCAAATCTTTGAACTTGGTCTCAGCGATTTTGCGTAGCTGCTCGCTGCTGACCTTTCCGACTTTCTCCTTATTTGGAACTCCGCTGCCCTTTGCAATTTGTGCGGCCTGTTTGAGCAGAACCGCCGCCGGCGGGCTTTTGACCTCAAAGATGAAACTTTTGTCCGTATAAACAGTTATCACAACCGGCACAATTGTTCCATTAAGGGCCTTCGTTCGCTCATTGAACTGCGAAACGAACTGGCCGATATTAACGCCGCGTTGACCCAGCGCAGGACCTATCGGCGGGGCAGGTGTCGCCTGCCCGCCCGGCGCCTGCAATTTAATCTTTAACGCTACTTCTTTTTTCCCTTTTGCCATTGCTAACCTTTTAATTTTCGGCCCTTTTTCATTCTGCCACCAAGGCACCAAGAAACAAAATTTTTCAACTCATAATTTCTTTGTGTCTTCGTGGCGAATCCGCTGAATCATAATTTTTCAATCTGCCAGTATTCTATATCCAGCGGCGTGCTGCGGCCGAATATCGTAACAATTACACTCACAATCCCGCGCTCGGCATCAATTGAATCGACGACACCTTCAAAGTTTTCGAAGGCGCCTTCTCGAATTTTAATCGGGTCGCCCTTTTTGAACTCGACCTTGATGCTCGGGGCCGCCTCAGGCTTTTCCGCCTCTAATAGCATCTTTGCCACATCCGTATCTCGCATCGGGGTGGGGAACCCTTCTGTGCCGATGAAATCTCCGACGCCGCCTGTCCCCTTAATCATAAACCACGCCTTTTCCGGAACTCGCCCGTCTTTGGTGGCCTCCATCTGCATAAAGACATAGCCGGGATACAACTTTCTCTTATGAATGGTTTGCTTGTTACCGCGGATGCGTTTAATCTGCTCAACTGGAACTTCTATCCTGCCAATAATATCGGTCAAGCTCTCTCTTTCCACCTTCTGGACAAGAGCATCTCTGGCCTGCGTTTCCTTATTTGCCGCAACTCGTAACACGTACCACTGCATACTCATTAGTTTTTAGTTTTAAGTTTTAAGTTTTAGCCCAGCAGCCACCTGAAGAAAAACAGGAAACCCAAATCTGTTATCCCCAGGAGCGTAGCCATAAGAAATACAACCAAAATAACGATGAACGTGGAAACTGCCACTTCCTTTCTGCTTGACCAGCTAACCTTTTTCATTTCACCCTCGGCGGCGATTAGAAAGTCCGCGACCGCCTGCCTATTGGTCAACCAGAAAATCAAAAATCCCAGCGCCGCAAATAACCCGGCAGGCACCATAGTCTCCACCCACAATCCCAGGTCGTTGGCCTGCAACTTCCTGTAAAGCGCAAAACACCCCAGCCCGGCAACTATTGCCGCACCAAAGGCACTATAGAGTCTTGTGTATTTACCCTGGCCGCGTTTATAAATATCAAAAATCATACAGTAGCGTCTTTTGCCTTTCCGTCGCCAATCGTTAGTCTCTAAGACCTTCGGTCTGTTACGGGCTGGGTCGAGCCCCGTCTTTATCCAAAGCAGGCCAGGCAGGAATCGAACCCGCAACCTTCGGTTTTGGAGACCGACGCTCTGCCAATTGAGCTACTGGCCTATCTTTCTTCTCCATCTGGGCAAAGACGCCCAGCCGAGACCGATGCTGTCACCGCAAGGCGGGGTTGGTTCTATTTACGCCGCACCTTATGAACAGTATGCTTGCGCTGCTTCCTGCAAAACTTTTTTAATTCTAACTTCGGTGCACCCTCTGCCACACTAACGCTTGTGCGGTAGTTTCTCTGGCTGCACTCACTACACTCAAGCCAGACATCCTCCCTTTTGCTTTTCTTTTTAGCCATAAGAATCTGTTCCCGCCAGGCAGTCTTGCTTATTCAAATAGTTCTGCTCGCCCCGCAGGTCCGCCTCGGCTCGACTGAGCTCGCCGAAGCCCGGCACAAGTAAATACATCCCACCGGATACGGACGCCCTTATTTTCAGTACTCGCGACTTCGAATAGTTATCCAGAGGTAGTTAGGCAAGAATCTTGGTTACCACACCCGCACCTACGGTTCGGCCACCTTCGCGAATAGCGAAGCGAAGCTGTGTTTCCATAGCGATTGGGGCGATAATCTCCACCTCCATAGCTATATTATCGCCCGGCATACACATCTCTGCGATTTTCCCCTCCCTGCTCTTTATCGCAAGAACGCTGCCGGTGACATCAGTTGTTCTGAAATAAAATTGCGGCTTGTAGCCGGGGAAGAATGATGTATGACGACCGCCTTCTTCCTTGGTCAAGACATAGACCTCTGCCTCAAACTTGGTATGCGGCGTAATACTGCCGGGTGCGGCGATAACCTGACCGCGTTCCAATTCTTTCTTTTCTACCCCTCGCAGGAGCACGCCGATGTTATCACCGGCCATCCCTTCACTGAGTGTTTTGTTAAACATTTCTACGCCGGTAACAACTGTTTTACGAGTTTCTTTTGAGAGCCCAATGATTTCAATTTCGTCGCCGACATGGACCTTGCCACGGTCAACCCTTCCTGTACCGACCGTGCCACGTCCCTTAATACTGAAAACGTCTTCAACCGGCATAAGAAATGGTTTGTCCACCTCACGCTGCGGAACCGGGATATATTCGTCCATCACCTTCAGTAGCTCCACAATCGGCTTGCACTCAGGGTCGTCTATCGACTGAGCTTTCATTGCCTTCAGCGCACAGCCACAGATAACCGGCGTCTGGTCCTTCGGGAACTGGTACTTCTTCAACATCTCCTTGACGGGCGCCGGGTCGCTCGGCAGCGGCGGTCGGCCCGGGAACCCGTACCGGACCAACAGGTCCCGCACCTCCTCCACCGCCACATCCACCAACTCCGAATCGTCCACGAGGTCCACCTTGTTCATGAAGACTACTATCTTGGGCACATTGACCTGGCGGGCAAGAATGATGTGCTCCCGGGTTTGCGGCATCGGACCATCGGCCGCACTAACTACAAGAATTGCGCCATCCATCTGGGCCGCACCCGTAATCATGTTCTTCACGTAGTCGGCATGGCCGGGGCAATCGACGTGAGCATAATGCCGGTTCTCCGTCACGTACTCAACGTGCGCGGTCGCAATCGTCAGTATCTTTGTCTCATCTCGCCGGCCCTGAGATTCAGATGCCTTCGCGATTTCGTCATAAGTTCTGAATTTTGACAGTCCCTCAAACTCCATCACCTTTGTCATTGCGGATGTCAAAGTCGTCTTCCCATGGTCAACGTGACCGATAGTTCCAACATTGACATGCGGTTTCGTTCGTTCAAATACAGCTTTAGCCATTTTAATGTAAACCTCCAATGTGCCGGGTTATTGTTCTTTTACTCCTTTATCGATTCTCAAAAATCGCCTTTAAACTTTTATAATCAACTCAAAACCAAGATTACCTTGTCCCACAGAACTGGGACAAGTTATCCTGGCCTGACCCGCTTGCATTTAGCTGCTGATGGGGCTTGAACCCATGACCTCGTCCTTACCAAGGACGCGCTCTACCACTGAGCTACAGCAGCAATTCTACGCTTACCGCATCGCCCACTTCAGCGGTGGACTAAATGACAAGTCAAGACCTTCTCTACTCCGGCAAGCCGGGAAAAAACGCTCTTTACCGTCTTGTTTTCGCCGTCAGTAAGTCCATATAGAGACAGTAGAGAAGCGTAATTTACGCCCACTTTTATATAAATCACAAAGTTTACAACAGTAACCACCGAAACACAACTATAAAAACACAAAAATCAAAAAAATCTTAAAAAAATCGAAAATCTTCAGTTTTTTTAATTTTTTCTCCAAAAATCCTTATCTCACTAACTCGCCGAGGCGCCGCCATTAAATTAACGTGCAACCACCTTCATCAATCATGATAAATCAGATACTACTACGATACTTTATTTCTCGTAAAATGCTATAAATCTTTGTCGCAACTATGGTTAAATCCAAGATTCGAATATCGAAATCCGAAACACATCCTGATGACCAAAAATCAAATGTTCAAAACAAACTTTGTTTTTTCGTTTTGGCCATTGGTATTTTGAATTTGTTTCGAATTTCGGATTTCACGCTTCGGATTTTCTCGCATTAAAAGTAATCTGACAAATGGCGTGTAGTATCAGAGCTGGCTGCCTCCTTTTTCTGGTTTCTTCACGTCTTTGGTCTTACTGAGAAGGTTAGTCCACATCTTCAGCCGTTGCTGCCACATCGGACGACTCTTAGGGATTTTTATCCGGGTCAATGCCTCCAACACTATGTTGGGGTCGCTTCCGGCAGGTGGAATGCTCATATAATTGTCAATCGCCTGTACAATGACATTATCGGGCCCTAAGTCTTTCTCCAGCAGGCAGTTTTCTACTAATTTAGCCGCAAGCTGCACGTTTGGCCACCTTAAATACACGCCCAGCAAGTCCGGTAAAATCGCCTCTTTTTCCCCGGCAGTCAGCGCAACTTCATACAATTTGCCTAAGTAGCCCGCTGCCCGTTCAAACTCACCGTTTTTGCTGTGGAGGCGAGCTAATCTCCATCTAACGTCTCCAAGCATTTCTGGCCTGTTTTCGGCGATGGCCTTTTGCTCTGCCACCTCCAGAAAAGAGACCTTTTGCTCGTCACCTAACCTGATTTGACTATTTTCCGAGCCGCATTTGTCTATCCACTCGCTTAGAATAGTAGCATCGGAGCCGTTGAATATTTTAAGCATCGCCTGCCAGGCAAGCTCGTTTTCGGCGTTTGAACCTGTCTTTTCCGCCAGCCAGACCAAATCTTCTTTGCCTCCCACTTCGCCGGCGACACTTATCAGTTTCTTCCTCACGATGATACTGGGGTCATTGACAAAATCTTTTCGCAACCTGTTTAGTGCTCTTGTTTTGTCGATATAGAGCAGTCCATCTACCGCTGCTTCCCGGACCAAATCTGTGCTGTCGGAAAGTGCCTCTTCAAATAAAGGGCCAAAAAGCTTGGCTGCTTTTGTCTTGCAGACGCTGGTCTGCGCACATAACCCCGCCATCACATTGAGCAATTCTCCGGACAAGACCACATCGGCTTTATTCTTCTTTTGCTGGCTATATCTTTCTGCAAGCAATCCAAGGTATTTGTCAACCTCAACGGGCGCTAATCCATCCTGTTCGAGGAGTTTCTTCATAACTTCGGCGCCTTTTTGTGCCTTCTTTGGTTCCTGCTCAAAAAGATATTTTACAGCCCATTCCAGAGTCTGCTGCCGTGTTTCCTGAGGAATTTTAATGGGCGAATCGGGCAAAGAAGCGTAGTAACAGGCCCCGCCAAGAGCCACGAGCATTTCCATTCTGACCTCATCGTCCGGCTCGGTTTCGAGCTGGGCCAGGAGGGGCTGTGCCGAATTTGCCTCCCCGATTAAGGATAGCAGCCGAGCCGTTTTCAGCCGAACATCTCTGTTCTGGTCTGAAACCAGCTTCACCAAAAGAGGCCCGAGTTCAGCCGGCAATCTTGACCCGGGTCTTACCCGCCACTGGTAAACCTTCTCTAACGCCCACAACTTCACTACCGCTTCCGAACTGCCCAGATGCTCAGCCAAAAACTTGCCCCTGGCCGGCTCGTCACTGATGCCATCATGTATCTTGCCCAGCGCAGCTAAATAAAGCCCCTGCCACAGGTTCAGCTCGATTGTCATTTCCCGCATCCGGGTCTCCTGGCGAATCAATAGATTCCGCAGGAACGCCTCAGGACCCTGCCGTTTGAGCTCGGCAATGGCTTGCTTACGGGATTCTGCGTCCTTGCCTGCCTGTATCCCCAGAGAATACAGGGCCTTCTCCGCTGCCGCAGCTACCTGTCTTTCCGAGTCATCAAGCATCATTATAAGCTTAACTGCCACCCTCATATCCGGATGAAGCTCCAGCGCGTATGCCGCATTCAGTCTTGCTCTAACTGATAGAGAACTATCTGTTACGATTCTTTCAAGCTGCTCTGAAATCTGGTCATACTCAAAAACCAAAGTGGCTTCCACTGCTAATCTGGCGGTGACAGAATTCTCCTCCTTAGTCAGAATATCAAGCAGCGGCTGGATAAAATCCTCCTTCTTGCTTATGGGCTTCCACGTCCCTCTTGCCTGGCTCAATGCCTTGCATAAAGCCGCCCGTGCATCGCCATTTTCACTCTGCTTTAATGCGTCGAGCAGAATTTTTCTGGCCGCCGGCTCCTCTCTAAACAACATTACAGATGCTGCATCTATGCGTATCTGTTCGGTCTTACCCTCAAACAAAGTGCTTTTATAGATTTTCAGTTCCTTATCAAGCTCGGCTTCCGCAGGCGTTTGGCTGACAGGTGAGGGAGGATTGTCCTGACCCCCGAATGTCTCGGCTCGACTGAGCCCCTCCGAGCTTGTCGAGGCAGGCTCGCCGAAGTCTGCCGGGGGCTGGCCGATGCTGGACTGCTGGCATCCTATTACCAAAAACAGCATCAATAGATACGAGCATTTTACTCTCATTCGGATGCCCTTAGGCTCATATTGCCGGGTGGCACGGCCATCTTGGCCGTGTCTTCACGGGCTGGAAGCCCGTGCCACGGGCAGATTCCTGACGGATTTATCCGCCTGTGGCGGATTGTAAATCCAAAATCGTAAATCGTAAATCGAAAATTTATGGCCTCGGGTGAAATTTTCTGTGAATACTTCGCAGCCGTTCGTGGTCAACGTGCGTATAAATCTGGGTGGTGGCTATGTCAACGTGTCCGAGCATTTCCTGGACGCTTCGCAAATCCGCCCCACCGGCCAATAAATGCGTCGCAAAACAATGTCTCAATGTATGAACGGTTAAATTTCTCGGCATACCTGCACGAATGGCATATTTTTTAACTAATCTCCAGATGTCAATACGGCCAAGTGGTCGGCCTGTTCGGGACAGCAGTAGAAAATCACCGCTTTTCGGCTTCGCCAATTTTGGCCGCAAATTCATCAGGTATTCGGTTATCGCTGCTATGGCGGCTTTGCCGACCGGTATTACCCGCTCTTTGTTTCCTTTGCCAATGCAGCGAAGGTAGCCAATGTCGAGGTTCACACTTGAGGTCTTTAGTCCCGCTAACTCGCTGGCGCGTATTCCGGTGGCGTAAAGCAATTCGAGCATCGCTCTGTCCCGAAGGTAAAAAGGTTCGGAGGGCTGTGGGGCGTCGATGAGATTAAAGACCTGTTGCTTGCTGCAAATCACAGGTAATTTCTGCCAGAGCTTCGGCCCTTCGAGGATTGCGGTAAAGTCATCTTCGACTAAGCCGGTGAGCCGGGCATACCGCAGAAACATCCTTATAGCAACTAAAGCTCGCTTAACCGAGCTTTCGTCTTTATTGCTTTGGGCAAGGGTCCGCAGATACCCCTGGATGAGCGCCGGCTTTATCTGCTGCAGCTCGCTGATTTTGCAGGGCTGGCAATATCTAAGAAAGCTTATCAAATCCCGACCATAAGCCAAAACGGTGTTTTTGGCCAGACCCGCCTCAACAGTAAGATAATCGAGAAAGTCCTTAACATTCTTTCCTAATGGCAAGGAAAGCAGCTTTGCGCCAATGGTTCGACTTTGCTCACCATCCTGAACTTGTCGAAGGACTGATTGTATCTGCGTTGTAGGCATCTGCTACTCGTGGCACGGCCATCTTGGCCGTGTCTTCATGGGCTGGAAGCCCGTGCCACCATTCGTACTGTTTATCTGCTCAAAATATCGGCGTTAAAACAACTTATCCTTTAGTTTTAAGGCCGGGAGTTGAAAAAGTAAAAAAGTTTCCGCCGGTTGCTTTGGAAAAAGCAATTCCTTCTTGAGTAAAAACCCCGCCGCGTATATAATTCACCCTGATTTAGGGCGGTAGGGTGGGCTTGCTACTCTGCGAAGTAGCTCCCTGCTCTGCGGAGCTGCGCAGGGCAAAGCAGAGTCGCTACGTAGCACGAGTCAGCCCACCAATTCCCTAATGTATGGATAGAAACAAAATGATTACAGACGCAAAACGCAAAACACAAGACACAACGACCCTGTCAATTTCGGATTTCGGGTCCGCCAGACGGACGGCGGACAAGTTTCGGATTTCGGATTTTGCTTCATTCTGTCTTCTGTCTTCCGTATTCTGTGTTCTACTTCTGGCCGGCTGTACCAGGCAGCAACAATACGAAGCAGCCTCTGAACCGCTTTGCGTAACGGGTTTGGAAAAAACCGCAGTGATGAAAGTGACTGAAGATGTCCTGGCTAAAATGCACTTTGCCCTCGAAAAGGCGGATGCCAACAGCGGACTTATACGAACCAGTCCTTTGTCGGGTGCGCAATTCTTCGAATTCTGGCGCAGCGATAATGTCGGCGGCTTTAATTCCGCCGAGTCGAACCTGCACTCTATCAGAAGAACCGTAGAACTAAATATAACACCTGTGGGCGATATACTGTGCCTGGGCTGCACTGTGAGAGTCCAGAGATTGTCCCTGCCCGAGAGTGAAGTCAGCAGCAGCGGACGGGCATACAGGATGTTTTCGAAGAGCACCGCATCGCTTCAGAAATTAACTCTTGACCCCAAGCAGAAAGCAGGTATGGCCTGGGTGGATTTAGGCCAGGATAGTTCCCTCGCAGCGGAAATCTTGAAGCGGATTGAACGGCAAATCGCCACACAAAACTCAAGACCCAAATGACCGCGAAAATCGCAAATCTCAAATCGCAAATCGACAATGTGAGAGTACTTGTCTGCGGCGGAGCAGGATACATCGGCAGTAATATGACAGCGATGCTTGAGGCCTGTGGGTATAAGCCGGTTGTCTTTGACAATTTCGGCACAGGCCACAGGTCTGCTGTCAAAGATACTGAATTTGTCGAGGGCGATTTAGCCGATTATGACCTGCTTGTCAAAACACTCACCAAATACAAAATCGGAACGGTAATGCACTTTGCCGCCTTTATCGAAGTTGCCGAATCGGTCCGCCTGCCGCTCAAATACTATCGCAATAATCTTTCAAACGCCCAGAATCTGTTGTCGGCGATGGAGGCAGCCGGCGTGGAAAAATTCGTCTTTAGCAGTACCGCCGCAGTCTATGGCATTCCCGCACAAACCCCTGTTACCGAAGATTCGCCGAAACAGCCGATTAACCCTTATGGAGAAACCAAATGGGCGATTGAAAAGATGTGTCACTACCAGAGCCAAACGGGGAAACTGCGATACGCGGCCCTTCGGTATTTCAATGCCTGCGGCGCAGGAAGAAACCCCCGACTCGGCGAAGACCATCGGCCCGAATCACATCTTATTCCGCTGACCATCCTGGCGGCACTGGGCAAACGCAAAGAAGTTAAAATCTTCGGAACAGATTACGACACGCCGGATGGGACCTGCATCCGCGATTACATCCATATCGACGATTTATGCAGAGCGCATCTTCTGGCTCTTGACAAATTAGACCACAGCCACGAGCTTGTGTATAACCTCGGCAACGGAACCGGCTATTCGGTAAAGCAGGTGGTCGAAGCGGTTAAGAAAGTATCGGGCAGAGATTTCAAGGTTATAACGGCAGACCGCAGGCCGGGCGACCCGCCGGTATTGACATCCGATGCTACAAAGGTAAGGGACGAGCTGGGATGGAAGCCGCAAATTCCAGATTTAGAAGAAATGGTTGCCACCGCCTGGCAGTGGCATAACGAGCACCCTGACGGCTATCAGGACTGAGGACCCAAACCATATCAAGGCACATAGGAGATTTTCTGATGGACATAGAAAAAATAAAAAAGAATGTCGCCTGCTTCCTGAAAAAGAACGCAATGGCTCCTGAAAATATCGACATCGACAAGTCCTGCAACCTCTTTATCGAAGAGATGCAAAAAGGCCTGGCAGGACAAAATAGCTCTTTGGAAATGATACCTACCTACATAGAAGTTGGCAAAGAGGTGCCGATAAACCAGCCGGTTATTGTAATAGACGCCGGCGGCGCTAACTTCCGCGTGGCTACCGTCTATTTCAACAACGAGAAAAACCCTGTCATAGAAAACTTCAATAAGTATCCGATGCCCGGCACAAAAGGCAAACTCAGCACCCAGGAGTTTTTCAATATGATGGCCGGATACTTAAAAGACGTTGTCGAAAAAAGCAGCAACATCGGCTTCTGTTTTTCGTATGCCATTGAGATGTTCCCGAACAAAGATGGAAAAGTTATCCGCCTCGCCAAGGAAGTTGAGGTGGAAGGGGTAAAAGGGCAAATGATAGGCGAGAACCTGATTAAAGCCATCAAAACATCAGGCCATAAAGGAAGTTATCGTGTAGTTGTCCTCAATGACACTGTTACCGCTCTTCTGGCCGGCATTTCTTCCTTTCCTGACCGAACCTTTGATAGTTATGTCGGCTTCATATTAGGCGCTGGCACAAATACCTGCTATGTAGAGCAGAACAAAAACATCAAAAAAACCCTTGTCCGCCGTAGCGAAAGCGAAGGCGGAAAAGGCCTTGACCCCACAAAAAGCCAGATAATAAACATAGAATCTGGCGGATTCGCAAAAGGACCAATGGGGACAATCGACCTTCAGTTCGACCAATCGACTATCAACCCGGGTCAGGGCACTTTTGAAAAAATGATATCCGGTGCCTATTTCGGGCCGCTTTGTCTGAGAACCATTCACGCAGCAGCAGATGATGGCCTGTTCTCCAACTCTATCGCGGGCAAACTAAAAAAGATAACAAAAATAGAGACAAAAGATGCAAACGACTTTTTGTATCATCCCATCGGAAGAACCAATCCCTTGTCTGCGGTATTCGATGCCAGAAGTGAACAGCCTGTCCTGAGCAGACTTGTCCCGAGCGAAGTCGAGGGAGTCGAAGGAGATATGGTCACGCTATACTATCTGCTCGACACACTGGCCGAACGTGCCGCAAAGCTGGTAGCCATAAAGCTGGCATCAGCGACAATCAAGAGCGGGAAAGGCCGCAACCCCTGCCGTCCCGTCTGCATCGTTGCCGAGGGCACCGTTTTCTACCAGCTAAAATCATTAAAACAAAGGGTTGAGTGCTATCTCAAAAAATATCTCGAGGACGAAAAGGGCATATACTACGAAATCGTGAATGTTGAAAACGCCACGTTAATCGGCGCTGCAATCGCAGGTCTGACAAATTGACGCTCATCTGTATGAGCGTCATTCTGAGGCCCGTCTGCAAGGGCCGAAGAATCTGCTCATCTGTATGAGCGTCATTCTGAGGCCTGTCTGCAAGGGCCGAAGAATCTGCTCATCTGTATGAGCGTCATTCTGAGGCCTGTCTGCAAGGGCCGAAGAATCTGCTTATCTGTATGAGCGTCATTCTGAGTGACTTGTTCGCCGACCTGTCCGGCGTAGTTTTAGCGACCCGTCCTCCGCAGCAGCGGCAAAGCCACTGCCGCTGCGAAGGGTGGAAGTCGGAAGCTTTAGCGAAGGCCAGATGTTTCGCCCCCGCTGTTTGCTTGCGCAAACAAGCTGCAGGGGCTCAACATGACAACCCATAAAAATACGTGTGACGAACCAGTAGGGGATAAATGAATGTCCAAAGAAGAAATTGAATTTGTTCGCCTGGTAGGAAACGAACGGCGGCTCGGCCCAACGCTTGCCACCGTGTCGCGGCACTGGCAGGGCGACAAGGAGTGCTTTTTAATGATAAGCCCCCACGATGATGATGCAGTTTTGGGAGCGGGCTTGCTCATCCAGTTAGCAAAAAGAGAAAATGTGCCCGTGCACATACTAATCGTTACTGACGGCAGTATGGGTTACTGCATCGCCGAAGAAAAAGACACTATCGCCCAGATAAGACGCAAAGAAAGCTTTG
>Ga0315279_10001144_pt1 | contig 45194 bp, 40 predicted proteins | sample YL17G06_20_MG_FD_203694 | JGI IMG/M metagenome (GOLD analysis project Ga0315279, IMG submission 203694) | Sediment microbial communities from Yellowstone Lake, YNP, Wyoming, USA - YL17G06_20 | ecosystem: Environmental > Aquatic > Freshwater > Lake > Sediment | place: USA: Wyoming | collected...
AATCTGTCTTTTGCATGGCTACTTCCTTTCAAAAAGGTTGAGTATTTCTTGGCCTGATGTTACACTACATCAGGCCGAAGTAGCCATCGCTTTTTATCAACCTTCAACTACGAATGGGACAACCTCCACCAAAAATCTCTTTTGCGCCTTTTTGTGGCAAAAAAAGACAGTGTTAATCCTGTGTGAATCCGTGTCAAATTTCTTTGTGCTTTTTTGCGGCTAATTTGTTTTGAATTTCGTATTTTGGTCATTCGAATTTGTTTCGGATTTAGGATTTAGATATTCGGGTTTATGCTTTGTACTTGAACTATGACTTCGCCGCCGGCTGGCAACACCCAGCCGATGGTCGGGGCCGAAAAGCTGACCACAGATGTTCACATCGAGGACAGATTCGGCTCTGACCCATAAGGCGTTTTCAAACGCCTGCGGCGAAGTCCCTCTGCGCCCTCTGTTTCCTCTTTGGCCAAAACTCTTTCCGTGTTAATTCGTGTAATCCGTGGTTACCTTTGTGTTTTTGTGCCTTTTTGTGGCTAAAAGTTTTGCAGCGTGAATCTGTGTAAATTCGTGTTTGATTCTTTATTTTGTGCCTTTTCGTGGCTAAAAAAACTGTGTTAATCTGCGTAAATCCGCGTCTGAAAAATTTGTGTCCATTCGTGTTCATTCGTGGTTAATTTTTTCTGCGTTAATCTGCGTAAATCCGCGTCTGAAAAATTTGTGTCCATTCGTGTTCATTCGTGGTTAATTTTTTCTGCGCTCTCTGTGGCTAAATTTTTTTATGATATCGTTAGATTTTTATTGAATAAATAGGCATAATCTGGTATAATATATACGCAATTGGAGGGAATAACTCCCGCCAGGAGCGTCAAGCTCGCGGAGTCCCGCACGCAACGGAACAGAAGTCCCAGTCAAATAATCTACTAAACCTTATTTATAGCATTTGAAAATTTGATTTTAGGATTTGTTTAGGATTTAGAGTTTCGTATTTCGTGCTTTCTTTTAACGAGCATCCAGAATCGAGTATCGAGCATTGTGCATCAAGTATCGAGAATCGAGTATCCAGAATCGAGCAACGATTTATGCAAAACAAACCCAATTTCCAAAAAGCCAAAATGAATTTAACCTTCTATACAACAAATGATTATGAAAATAAATCGGGCCTTTTGCCGACTGAAAAACAAACCCAATCAAACCCAATTTTATCCGCCTTTTACCCGCCTATGGTGGGCCGGCGGATTCAAACGTCCCCTTGCAAAAGTGGGTCATCGCGAGAAACTTTTTTGCAATTAACCATTTTCGGATACTTGGGGGGCCAGAAAATCCACATTTATTATAGGACAAGCAACAGTATCATCTCGAAAAACCGTTGACAATTGCGTATCAGCAGTTTAGATAGTGGCTATGTTAACCCCGTTAGAAAGCTCGGGTGGGGCTTTAGACCCCACCCTCACTATAATATTTTTACCCCGCCTAAAAGGCAGGACTTACTTTCTAACGGGGTTAATACAATTTTTCTGATTTTAAGGGAGATATAAACTATGAAAATCGTTTCTGTATGTGCTCTTGTAGTAGCAGTTATGCTCATTGGCGGCTGCTCTTCGGGAGAAAGCTACGTTAAAGCCGGTTACGACTTTACCAGCCTAAATAAAATTGCTGTCGTTGACGTCCAGGGCGACATCAGCGGCGAGCCGGCAAAAAATCAAATCGCAGACTTCTTCGGAATGGAACTTCTCAAGAAAGGCTTTGAACCCGTAGAAAGAGCCCAGGTCCAGACGGTGCTCAAAGAGCAAAAATTCCAGACATCCGGGCTGACTTCTCAGGAAGGGGCGGCTAAGGCAGGGCGAATCCTGAACGTTCCGGCGGTGCTTGTAGTCAACATACCAAACTTTGGCGAACAGATGTCTATGACTGCAAAAATGATAGATGTTGAGACTGCCGGCGTCCTCTGGATGGGCAGCGGCTCAGGCAAAACACAAAAGACCCTATCGACTATTTTTGGGGCTGCCGCCGGTGCAGGAGCCGGTGCGGCCGCCGGTGCAGCAGTAGGCGGAAAGGACAGCACAGTCATAGGCGGAGTCGCCGGCGGCGTGCTGGGCGGCGTAGCAGGCCACGAGCTATCTCCCCAGAAAGCAGAAAAAGCACAGCAAATAATTAAGAAGATTTGCAAAGGCCTGCCAGACAAACTGCCAAAATAAAAAGTCTGCACCTCTACTCTATACAGAGTATGCAAGACCCTTTATGAAGCAGCCGTTGGTCTAAAAGCGGCACACCTCATAAGGCGTGTCTCGAACAAGCAGATAGCATTTAGTAATTAGCCCGCCGTTTTGCCGTCAGGCATCTTGACGATACGGCGGATTATCGCTAAAAACCATATACAGGCTTTAACTCTTCCGGTGCCGGCAGATGGTTGTAGAACTCGCCTCTTGGCCCGACGTAGCCAACACCTTGCCTTCTCAGCACCACCGGGCTGATAGAGCCGTTGCTGTTGGTAACATTGACTGTCTCGGTGTTCATTTCCTGGCGAAGGTTACTCATCTCGGCCTGCGTTTTCTTCTTGTCCCGTTCGTTGCCTATTATATAGCCGGCACCACCGCCAACCGCACCGCCGAGCAGCGCTCCTTCTGCCGTGTGGCCTGACTGGTGGCCAATTATGGCACCAAGACCAGCACCACCTAAGCCGCCAATAGCGGCACCCTTCCCGGCATCGCTCTCACAACCCGCCATCCATACTAAACCAAAGCTCACTGCAATTACCGTTAAGGTCATCAATAATTTTTTACCCATTCTACACCTCTACTACCACTTCCTGTTAAATTATGAAAGCTAAATTTCACTAAAGTCAACTTTTAAGTCGTATTTTACCCCTCACCAAGTAAAAAAACAAGTAAATAATTAAGAAATACGCATTAGCGCCCATATATTCTTATCGCCTGTTTGGTCGCAACTACTTTAAGAACACCAAAATGCGCTGTAACCAGCCGATTTTCTGCCACTTATGAATTAACAGGCTATCTTTCCATAGGAAAAGACGCTGGCTGGTTCGATATTATTGCAGCGTAATCAAGGATGCCGGCCTTATAGTCCCTATAAACCGGTGAACTTTAAGCTCGTTTTATGTCCTTGGCTGCTGCCATAAATGCCTCGATATTTTCTGTCGGCACACCAGGTGGCATACCACCGCCGCAGGATAGGATTATTCGCCTTTTATCATCTACCGAATCTAAAGCCGCTTTTACGCTATTATGTATGTCCTCAAGTGCTCCTGCCGCGAGAACATCGCGCGGCGGGATATTGCCAACCAGCACCACAGTATTACCCGTCAGCTTTTTCATCTCTGCAAGCGTATGCTGATAGCTAAAGTTAAACAAATTCACGCCGATTTCCGATAGATACGGGGCACAAACCAACCCCGCTGCATCATTATGAAAAAATTTCACACTCACATCAGATGAGTGAAAAATTCGGGATAGATATGGCAACGCCATTTCCTTAAAGTCCTTCTCGCCCAGGAAGCCCACGATGTCATCTAAAATAAAAATGCCGTCGATGGATGGGAACGTCTCTATCTGAAGTTCGAGCCAGTCGATAATAAAATCTGTCACGGTATTCAGCAGCCTGCGAATCTCCCCGGGATTGGCGCGTATAGCCGTAAGGAACTCCGTGCAGCCCATCAGGAATGATGCTATGTTCAGCGGCCCTCGCGAGACCGCAAACTTAATTGCGTGACCTGCTTTTTCAATCCGGCTCCGGCAGCGTTTCAATCGATTCAAAACAAACGGCAGCAAACCATCAATTCTCGGGTCCGGCTTATTGATGGAATCTATATCCTGAATATCCGAAATTATTTTATGCGGATATGGCAGTTCGCTTTCACACCACGAGCACTTTGAACCGAAGGCTGATGGCTCCGTGCACATCCCGAACTCGGCCCAGAACCCCGGCAGAAAAATAATGTCCGGAAATTGTTTGACCGCCTTCAGATTGGCCTCAAACCATACCTCTTCACTGGCGAAATAATCTATTGTTGAGGAGCCTATCCAGCCGGGAAGCCAGGGACTATCGATGATGAATCCCACAGGTATCGGCTCAATCAATTCGCCGTTGATTACCGCCAGCAACTTTTCCCACTGCTCGCTTGTCATACCGTTTTTCTCTTGCGCGCCAAATGCACAACTAAAGCAAGTCCAACAAAGGCAAGCAATACTCCGATGCCGACCCACCTTGCCTTCGACCACAGACTCCATATACTGCCGAAGGCCGCTGCGCCTGTAGCAATAACCATAAGCACGTTCCACGCTAACCGTCTGCCGCCGCGAGGCATGCTATCACCTAACAATCCTTTTTGGTTCATAAGCAAAAGGAAAGTAAAATATGCAATCGGCAGCAGCGTCATACAGAATATAGATGTCGGCACTGCCAGCCAGAACGCCGCCTTCCGCCAGAAAAGAGGCACTAAGATACTTAAAGAAACCATCAGGCTTCCGACCCGCTGCAGCCACCCTTTTGGCGGCCGATTAAACAGCTCACATAGACACAGGCCATTGATTGTCATCAGCATCGTCGCCGCGCCCGTAACCATCCCGAGGACACCCAGGCCAAAAACATACTGCGCAAACTTCTTACCAACCAGCGGCGCCAGCGTATCGGCTAAATTAAACGCATCTCGTTTGACTAACATCGCAGCCATTTTCTTATCAGCGTAAGGCAGGGATTCTATTCGTTGATTTTTGTCTGCCTCAGATAACCCGGCAAATGTCTCGTTGCCGATTTCGTATTTCAATCGCTGGGCCAATAGCTCATTGTAAGGCTCGATAAGATTTTTAGCCGGCTGCTCAGTAACCTTTCCCCCGGCTATCTCCGGCACAAAACCCGGCGCAGGTCTGGCGTGAAACCGCGATGCCGACGCAACGACTACAAATCCGGTCGCAAGAATAAACGGTATAAATAACCCCGTCGAAAGGTCAAAGATTGCCAGTCCACGAAACACCCTGTCCCAGCCCTTTCGCAGCATCGAATAAGGCAGCATAAATGTCATATTTATACCCACCGCAGTGGCGCCTGCGCTTATCATAACATCCCGCTGCTGCCCGACAATCAAAGACCTCCAGAACTCCTGACACTGAGGAGTGACCGTTCCAATAGCGCCGGCAAATGCATCTGCCGGCCGAAACAGTAATCCAAAATCAGGCACCAAGCCTCGCAAAATCTGATTCCAATTGAGAGCACCTTCCAAAGCCAATTTGATTATGACGCCAAAAAAGCAAAGCACTACTATTGTAACCGACCCTTTTATGATAGTTTCATACACCTTCATCCCCCAGCCCTTGATGCCGTAGAGCATTGTTCCTGTAATGCAGACTGCCAGAAAGCAGCAAGCAGCTAAAATCTTTCCCTGCATTTCTGGCATTACCTCCGGCCCGAAAAGATTTGGCAGCAGGTTCTGCCGAATCGATGCTATCCCAAGTGCAAATTGTGTCATAGACCAGACCATATTGGCTGCCATTGACGCAAGGAGCCAGCCCCAGCCCAGCACAGGATTGATGTGCTGATTAATCGCACCAACCGGACGTTGCCCCGTAGAAAGGGTAACATACGCAATTGAACTGAGCATAACAACGCCCAGTATCATCGCTACCGGCTGCAACCACAGAAAGTTAAAGCCCACCAGCATCCCTAAATACAGGCACGATGATAGTGACCCGCCGCCGAGGGTTATGCCGCTTTGCAGCCAGCCGGGCCCTGACAACCTCATAAACGCCTTCAGGGTCGCCCACCGGCCCTTTTTCCCGGCATTGATTATCAATTCGCGGTCCTTCTCAATCCGCGGGTTCATCCCGATTTGCTGAATCCCCCTCTGTTGAGTGTCAATGCCATTAGTCATTTTTTTGACCTCCTGTCTTCTGGATTCTGTATTCTACCTCCTGGTCCTGCTGTCAAAACGTCTTGACAGGGACTTCGGCACCTGACTTTTCAGCCGAGACGTATGCACTGTAGATTGTGGATATGGCATCTGCGGCGAGATTACTATCGGTTTCAAGCTGGTCGCCGTAGGCAATAGTGCGGTAGAATGCCTCCATCTCCTGGTGGTATCCTGTGAACCAATCTTCATCAGGTGATGGATTTGACCAACCCTGCTTTGTGCCGATTTTTTCCACTGTGTAAATATCCTTGAAATATGCATCCACCGGATTATACGTTTGCATCGCCGTATTAGGGTTGATATTGCAAATGGTTCGGTGGTTGTTAGCTGCAACCTCAAGCCAGTTGTGGATGCCGCCTAAAATAATATCCGAAGCAAAGATATCCGCGATTGTGCCGTCTTCAAAGACAATGTGCATCATAGAGAAATCCTCGATGTCCTGATAGTCGGCCCGAATATGCCCTCTGTCCTCTAAATTTTTCAGCCGCGTCAGCGCAGCCGTTCGGGCCGAGACCGCCTTGGGATGAATGGGCTTACCGTTCCGAGCATTACCCTCCACACGCTTCAGATACAATGCCGCCGTCAATGGATGGCAGCCTTTGCCTATCATTGCACCTCCGCCGGAGAACTTCCAGAAGCCGTATGTAGATGCGTGCGAGCCTGAATGTGCCTCTTCACCGTGTATCCACAGAATCTGAGCGCCGGTCTTCTCAATAATCTCCCGCTCCTTTTGGACCGAAGGTGCATAGACCCAGTTCTCCGCATAAAGAATTCGGCCTTTGCTCTTTTTCTCTGCCGCAAGCATCCGTTCGATGCTCGCAAGGGCAGCATCGAGTGCAACCTGCTTCGGGAAACTATCCCCATTGAAATCTGCCGAACCGTCGCCGAAGTAACCTGTAAGAGGCTTTTCAACAATGGCGAATTTATCCCGCTGTAGCGCCGCAACCGCAATCGGCTCGTGAGCAACCGGCGGCGTGCAGACGTGGACGACATCTACTTTATCTATCAGCTTTTCCAGATTATCGTATCTTTTGATGCCGCGTTTTTTCGCATAAGAATCTGCCTGTTCAAAGTCGATTGCGAATACGCCCTCGATTTCGATGTCGGTGCTGTGAACTTTCTTAATAGATTCAAAATGGAATGTCGCAGCAAAGCCCGCGCCGACAATTCCGGTCCGAATGGTCTTTTTTTTCACGGCCAATTGCCCCCTATTATCAATGAACTATGCTCTCACAACTACTGTTCCATCACAGATGAAATGAGGGGTGTCATTCTGAGCGAAGCGAAGAATCTCCCTTACGAAGGCCAGATGTTTCGCCTTCGGCTCAACATGACAATCCATCAAAATACATGTGACAGACCACTACAAATGTTTTGATAACGCTTTACATTCCTCCCTCAGCTCTTCAGGCAGATGCTCTCCAAACTGATAGAGAAAATTCTTTATGTCCTCAGCCTCGGTCGCCCAATCACTTACATTAACCTCAAATAATTTTTCAAGCTTTTCCGAAGGAACATTGAGACCTTCGCAGTTTAAGTCCTGTAAGCGAGGGACAAGGCCGACCGGCGTTTCCTGAGCACCAGCTCTATTATTCACTCTGTCCACTATCCATTTAAGCACGCGGATATTTTCGCCAAAACCAGGCCAGATGAACTTGCCGTCTTCACCCACCCTGAACCAGTTAATAGTGAATATCTTTGGCGGCCGGGATAATCTTTTTCCAATGTCGAGCCAGTGCCCAAAATAGTCTCCCATATTGTAACCGCAGAAAGGTATCATCGCCATTGGGTCTCTTCTTAAAACTCCTACTTGATGTATGGCGGCGGCAGTCGTCTCTGAACCCATTCTTGCACCTAAAAATACGCCATTTTGCCAGTTAAAGCCTTCCACTACCAATGGTATAAGCTGCGTCCTTCTTCCGCCAAATATAATGGCAGAAATAGGCACGCCTTTCGGATTATCAAACTCCCTGGAAACCTTAGCTGAATTGTAAATGGATACCGTAAATCTGGAATTCGGATGGGCCGCCTTACTGCCCTGCGAACTATCCCATCTCTTGCCCTGCCAATCAAGCAGATTCTTTGGCACATCGCCATCTAATCCCTCCCACCACGGCTCATTAGTATCCACATCCAAGGCAGTATTGGTAAATAAGGTGGGATAGAATCCTTTTTTCTTTAGCGTCCTCATCATATTGGGATTTGTTTTCATCGATGTGCCGGGCGCCACGCCAAAAAATCCTGTCTCAGGATTGATTGCCCACAGCCTGCCATCAGGCCCGATATTCAGCCACGCGATATCGTCTCCCAATGTCCATATCTTGTAGCCCGGCAAGCTGGACTCTAACATCGCAAGGTTCGTCTTGCCGCAGGCGCTCGGCAGCGCCGCAGCAATATAAGTTATGTTCCCCTCACGGTCTTCCATACCCATAATAACCATATGCTCGGCCAGCCAGCCTTCTTTGAAACCCAGCCAGGATGCAATTCTCAAGGAAAAACATTTTTTGCCCAAAAGAGCATTACCGCCATAACCTGAGCCGATGCTCCATACGAAATTCTCTTCAGGAAAATGCATTATAAATCTTTTGTTCTGGTCAAAATCGCCTACGGAATGCAATCCTTTCACAAAGTCGTCACTTTTGCCGATTTTCTCCAGCACGCTCCTTCCCATTCTCGTCATTATCCTCATACTGACCGCCACATAAGAAACGTCCGTAAGCTGCACACAGGCCTTCGAGTATGGCGAATCAGGATGCCCCATCATATACGGCATAACATACATCCTCTTGCCGCGCATACATCCTGAGGTTAGTTTCGTAAGCATCTTTTTTGCTTCAGAGGGCTCCATCCAGTTATTATTCGGACCGGCAAGGTCTTTATCCGGATGACAAACAAAAGTTAGGTGCTCAGTCCTTGCAACATCCGTTGGGTGGCTCCTGTGCAAATATGCGTTCGGCCAGTTTTCCTGGTTAAGCTCGGAAAAGATAGGATTCTCGCCTATCTTTTCTTCCTTCATCCCGATTTCAATAAGTTTGTGCGCCTCTTGTTCTAAGCCGTCGCACCAGTAAATGCTGTCCGGCTGCGTCAGCTTCGCCTGCTCTTCAACCCACTTCTCAAGTGGTGTCGCCATAGTTTTTAACCTCCTTCATAACTCATTGCATCTAACCTTACGTCATTGCGAGCCCCGCACCGCTTCCGGTGCGGGGCGTGGCAATCTCATTCGTGGATTAATCCGCCAAGTTATGTAGCGGATAAACGCTTTCTTTGTCAGACGTTCTTAATCTGCCTTCGGCTGATAAAGTCAAAACCGCAAGAGTCTAATTATCGGATAAATCCCCGTCAAGATGTTTCTGATAAAATATGATTTTTTTATAAGCTCGCCTTATAGAGCAGCGCATAAAAAAACCGGCCATTATTTGCCGGCTTTTCCCTTTCGATAAGCCCAGAAAAAACCATCTCCCCGGAAAGCGGTTCCGACCCATCAAAAAGAGAGATTCTATAGTTTCCAGATAGTTTATTTGCTTATGCTGCAGGCCTTTTGACCGCAACAGTTGCCGGTGACCTCAGTAGCGCAACCTTTTGGACCGCAACCGCTGGCGTTGTCAACCGCACAACCCATGCTGCCGGAACACCCTCCACCACACCCGCATTCAGGCGGCAGGCAGTTCTTCACCTGGCAGCACGAGTTACTGCATTTCATCTGACAGGCCTTAATCTGTAGGCCGGCGCCAAAGTCCGCAGGCGTGGTATTTGCATAAGCGGCAAGAAGTGCCGTCCCGGCCACGATTGCAGCCACAAGCACTATCAGAAGATTCCTCGAAATTCTGGCTTCCATCAAAAGTTCTCCTTAAACCAACCTTTAATTCTGCTCTATACTTTGCACAAACGACAAAACAAAATCTGTAAGAAACATTATATCACATTTACTATTGGATGGCAACAAATGTTCGCAAAAAATGTCCCTGTTTGGTTTTTTAGCCGTCGCCGGCACGGCGATGCACAAAATGTTTAGCCCCACTCCGGCGTTTACTCCCACGTTCTTGTGTCAGCGGTGGGGGGCATCGCCATATTTAGCTCTACATCATTCTCAGGCAAATAATGACCTCCACCGTTGCTATGATATTTTGAAGTGCGTGCATAATGATAGCCGGATATACGGATTTACTCTTGAATCGCGCAAAACCAAGAAGCAGCCCACCTGCAAAAATACCGGCTAAGCCGTAAGCATCATACTGCAGGTGTATAACCGACCAGGCCAGCGCACTTATAATTACCGCCCCCGCTGACCCAAGTCTTGAATGCTCGATTCCTTTGAAAAGAAACCCTCGGAATAATATCTCTTCGGTTAAAGGCGCAGCAACTACAAGAGCAAACCACAATAGCGGCGTAAAATATGCGCTCTTATATGCACCGAGCATAAACTCCGGGACAACAGACCGGCCTAATAAGTACGTGAGGGTATCGTAACAGACCGCAAATACCAGAACAATTAAAGACCATTTAAGCAACTCTTTCCATCCGACCCTGTGCAACCCCAGATACTCCTTTAGTGTGATTTGCCCGCGAATTTTTGCAAAAAGTATCGTTGCCCCGATTGTAAATGGTGCAGCCGCACACGTTGCCATTGCCAGAAACAAGCCGTTTGATTCCAGACCCTTTGCATATTGCTCAATATTGAAATTTTGGGTCCGAAGTGCGGCAACAACCGCGAATACGACAAGTATGATTACCTGGATAACTGTATAAACGATAAAAATAATTAGTGAAAATCCCACAGTAGGCCAAAAGCCCCACGGCTTTGCCTTCTGCTCACCCGAATCTTCGCCTTCTACATCCATTTTTCTGTCTCCAAAAGCAACATCAAACGCATTATCCTGCCAAGTCACTCAATAGCAGCAACATATTATATGAATGTTGTCCAACCAGAATAATCCCGACTCCTTGCCGGGTCAAAATAAAAGCAGCGGCGAAAGATTATGCAGGAAAATAGTTTTGACGCTTTTTTATAGCCGCATTATACTGACTGCCCAAATAAGCGCACGGTAAATTGCTATTGGAGAAAAAGATGGACAAAAGCAAAATTGCCATTGAAGGCATAACCTTTGACGATGTGCTGCTGATACCGGCTAAAAGCGATTTTGTGCCAAGCCAGGCAGATACCAGCACACAACTGACCAATAATGTTAAGATAAATATCCCCATTGTCTCGGCTGCAATGGATACGGTTACCGAATCTGCACTGGCAATAGCGCTGGCACAGGAAGGCGGCATCGGCATAATTCACAAAAACCTGTCCATCGAAGCCCAGAAAAGGGAAGTTGCAAAGGTCAAACGCTCCGAGCACGGCGTAATTCTCGACCCGATTACATTGTCGCCGGCCGACCCCGTCAGAAAAGCGATGGAGCTGATGAACGAGCAGAATGTCTCGGGCATCCCAATCGTCGATGGAAAAAAACTTGTGGGCATTCTAACCCGAAGAGATTTGAAGTTTCTCAAAGACCTCGAAGTCCCGATAAGCTCCATAATGACAAAAAACAACCTCGTTAAAGGCCCGCCCGGAACAACACTCGAACAGGCCAAAGAAATTCTCCAGGAGCGCAAGGTCGAAAAACTGCTTTTAGTCAATCCAAAAGGCGAGCTTGCAGGCCTGATTACTATGAGGGACATCGACCGCGTCCAGGAGTTCCCAAGGGCCGCCCGAGACACACGAGGCAGGCTCCGGGTCGGCGCAGCGGTCAGCGTCCACGATTATGACCGAATTGAAGCCCTCATCGCCGCCGATGCCGATATCATCTGCGTTGATACCGCTCACGGCCATTCACAAAATGTCATCGATACCGTAAAAAATATCAAGGCTAAATACAATATCGATGTCATTGCAGGCAACATTGCCACCAGCGAAGCAGCAGAAGAATTGATAAAAGCCGGCGCCAACGCTGTAAAAGTCGGCATCGGGCCCGGCGCAATTTGCACCACAAGAATAATCTCCGGCGCAGGTATGCCGCAAATAACTGCTATACTCAACTGTAATGAAGTGGCTGAAAAGCACCACATTCCGGTCATCGCCGATGGCGGAATAAGGCACTCAGGCGACATAACCAAGGCAATCGCCGCCGGTGCCTCCAGCGTAATGATAGGGTCGTTATTCGCGGGCCTCAAAGAAAGCCCCGGCCAACTGGTCATCTACAAGGGAAGACAATTCAAAGAATACAGAGGTATGGGTTCTCTGGGTGCTATGGTCAGAGGTTCAGCCGAAAGATACGGACAGAAAAGCTCCACCGAAGAAGGCAAGCTCGTCCCCGAAGGCGTAGAAGGGCGCGTCCCATACAGGGGGTCACTGAGCGATTTTGTCTATCAACTGGTCGGCGGACTGCGGGCAGGTATGGGCTACTGTGGTGCGCGTAATATCGAAGAGCTAAGGAAAAAGAGCCGGTTTGTTCGCGTAAGCGCCGCCTCGGTCGTCGAATCACATCCGCACGATGTCCAGATAACCAAAGAGGCCCCAAACTACTCCGCCTCCCTGCCTTTTGAAGATTAATCAAACCACCAGCAACAATTTAGGTCGTCGGCCATACAATCGCAAGAAAGCATAAAAATCTCGAACTCGCAGATTTTGAGATGATGCCTTATGCTGTGGCCCCGACAAGTCGCAGTGCCGCAACCGGGATTAGTTTAGTAAAGAGGTTCTAAATGCCAAAATTTGAAAATGCTGTCCCTGAAATCGATATGGAACGGTGCAGCCGGATGCCGCTTTTTGAATGCAAGAAATCGCAAATCGGCCTCTGATTAGGAGCTCAAAATGGCTTATAAGACTGCAGCACAACTGATATATAGACGGTCAACAGAGATTTCTTTTCTCTTTCAACTTATTTTTGTGTTGACTGTCCTGTGTGGATATGTCAGTGCAGCAGAACTATACAAAAGAGCACAGAGCTTGAATTGGAATTCGGCTGTAGGTATAAATCTTGGCGGCGTTAGCTATTATTCAACCGAAATTGTTTTTGTTGACCTCTTTAAGCATTCGCAGCCCTGGAAAAGTCAGGAACCTGGCAAACCGTATGGCCAGGGTGGCCGACTTGACCTCACCCCGGATGGCTGGGTCCGCTCCCTTGCCGAGGGCGGCCATTTCGCTGACTCCATCATTTTAAGCAGTATCAACGACCGTTACCAGCCAGGCGTCTATACCTGCCTCTATGATGGTCAGAGAGAAATCAAATTCGCACACGGCATCTCGGTGGTGGAAGAGAAACCAAACCGTATAAAAGTGGAGGTAAGGCCCGAACAGAATCTGCTGTCGCTGCGGATTACCAAAACTAATCCCGATGACCCCATCCGAAATATCCGTTTCATATTGCCGGGCTTCGAGGATACTTACGATAAACAGCCTTTTCATCCCGACTTTCTAAAACGCTGGGAGAAATTCAAGGTCATCCGATTTATGGACTGGCAGCGAACAAACGACTCCAGACAAACTAATTGGTCCGACCGACCCACACCGAAGGTGCAAACCCAGGGAGACTCTGAAGGCGTGGCACTGGAATATATGATAAAACTGTCTAATACCTTAAACGCTGACCCCTGGTTCTGTATGCCGCACCTCGCTACCGATGATTACATCCGAGAATTTGCAAAAATGGTAAAAGAACAGCTCAACCCCGACCTGTCGGGGAAGATCTACGTGGAGTATTCCAATGAGTGCTGGAATGGGATATTTGAGCAGGCACGATATTGCAAAGACAAAGGCAAACAGCTCGGACTAAGCGATAACGACTTCCAGGCGCAACTACGTTTCTACTCCAGACGCTCTCTTCAGATATTTAAGATTTGGGAAGAGGTCTTCGGCAGCACAAAACAGCTTGTCCGTGTCCTGGCCGCCCAGAGCGCCAATCCCTGGACAGGTATCCAGGTAATGGACTTCGAAGATGCCTATAAAAACGCTGATGCCTTAGCCATAGCACCTTACTTCGGCCACGCACTCGGCAGCCCAAAGACCCAGAATGAAGTCGTCAAAATGTCCACGGACCAGGTCCTGGATGCTTGCCGGGAAGCCATCAGAAAGAACAACGAAACAATTGCCAAACAGGCCCAGCAGGCAAAAGAACGCGGCCTTGTATTGATTGCTTACGAAGGCGGCCAGCATCTCGTCGGAACAGGTGAAGCAGTAGATAACCAGCCATTGGAACAATTGTTCCACGCAGCTAACCGGCATCCGCGGATGAGAGAGCTTTATCTTGAGTATTTGGCCGGCTGGAAACAAGCGGGCGGGACGATGTTTGTGATATTCTCATCTGTCGGCAGATACTCAAAGTGGGGAAGCTGGGGCTTGATGGAATACCACGGCCAGCCGCTAAGCGAGGCCCCAAAGTATCAGGCCGTCCTGGAATTCATAGAAAAGAATCCTCGTTGGTGGTAAATGACAACAATCTGACTCAATCCTCAATGACGCAAACCCTTGGATATAGAGCAATCTTGCCAATTTCGGGTCGCTTTAGATGAGTCAGTTCTGCCCAAAAAAATTGCAGCATAAACTGTCGGTGTGCCGAATGAGATAAGGGTCTGCTGACAAGTGTTGTTTTTTCTTCGAACAGCTATGAAAATAACAAAACTTAGCCGGGTTTGCAGATGTCCAATCAAGTGATAAAATAGCATAGTGCTCTGTCTCTACTAATTTGAGGGACTGTCATTCTGAGCGCAGCCGAAGAATGACACCCATCATTTGACGAGTAACAGAGCACTAGTTGCTCAATTTGAAATTTGAAATTTCAAATCCTGAAGGCAAACTGATTTTCTGGTAGGGTCGAAAAATATGGAATTTAAGATTGAACCGGCACAAAGGATAAAACGTCTGCCGCCTTATTTGTTTGCGCGGTTGAACGCCTTAAAACTTGCCAAACGTCAGGCGGGCGCGGACATTATTGATTTGGGAATGGGAAATCCCTCAGATGGAGCACCGCAGGTTGTAGTTGACAAGCTGTGCGAGGCAGCACGCGACCCTCGCAATCACCGCTATAGTGCGTCCAAGGGCATTGTAAATCTGCGAAAAGAGGTCGCAAAAAAATACCAGCGCAAGTGGAACGTCCAGCTTGACCCCCAAACGGAGGTCCTGGCCTGCATCGGCTCAAAAGAGGGCTTCAGCCATCTGTGCCTGGCAATGCTCGAACAGGGCGATACAGCAATTGTGCCTGACCCAGCTTTCCAGATACACAATTACGCAGTAACCTTGGCCGGCGCAAATGTGATTAGCGTGCCTCTGGGCAATGACCAAAAGTTCTTAAACACCATCGCGATGGTTTGCGAGCATCTGTATCCCAGGCCGAAACTGCTGATTCTAAACTACCCTCACAACCCAACAACAATGACGGTGGAAGAAGGTTTTTTTGAAGCAGTTGTGGATGTCGCAAAGCGATTTAAGATAGCGGTCATCCACGATTTTGCCTACGGCGAAACCTGCTTCGATGACTACAAAGCTCCCAGCTTTCTCTCAACCAAAGGCGCCAAAGAGGTCGGCGTTGAGCTTACTACACTCAGCAAACCCTATAATATGGCAGGTTTTCGTATTGGCTTTGTAGCAGGCAACAAAGATATGATTGATTACCTTGCCACAATAAAAGGCTATTACGATTATGGCATATTCCAGGCAATTCAGATAGCCGGCATCATCGCGATGCGAGACTGCGATGCAGATATCGTTACGCAAAATAAAAAATACCAGTTACGCCGCGACGTCGTCTGCGATGGACTTACCAGAATCGGCTGGCAGGTCGAAAAACCGCGTGCAACGATGTTCGTATGGCCAAAGGTCCCACCGGAGCACACCAAAGGCAAGGGCACTATTGATTACGCTATGGATCTGCTTGAGCATGCCGATGTTGCAATCGCCCCCGGCAGGGCCTTCGGCGAAAATGGCGAAGGCTACATGCGGATTGCCCTCGTGGAAAACGAGCAGCGACTTCGACAGGCAATCCGAAATATCAGCCGATTCATACGCCGTTCGTCTGGCGGATAAATACGCAGAAACCAGCAGCACAAACGCAATCCGGCTACAAGGAAGAGGTAAGCACCAATCACACAATTGTGTGCAATAAAAAACGCGTTTTTATCGCACGTATGTTGAAAAAGGCGACGACAGACTTCGCAGAAAAAAATTTTTGAAAAATCTTATAAAAATTTCACATCTTTCCCAGCTTAAAATCCCGCATTTTAGCCCTAATAAAGAGACTTTCTGGCTAATTAACCTTTTTTTTTAGCAGAAATCGTCAGAAATTTTGAAAAAAGACTTGATTTTTGCACCAGTTTTAGTCCAATAATTTTGATTAAGTTTATACTGCTTTGGCGGATAACAATTTATTTTTGCAGAGCAGAAACTCGATAAAAGAGGAGAAATGCAATGGACTGCAATAACGGATTGAGGCAGTGGGGTATGGTGGCAGGAAGCCTGATTATTTTGGGGGTTTTGCTCACGCCGGCGTATTGCCAAACGTCCCGCGTTATACTTATTATTCAGCAAAACCCACCGCAGGGTGGCGTAATCACTCCCGGCGCAGGTGTACATAATTTCGAGATAAATGCTGAAGTTACCTTGACCGCGATTCCAAAACCAGGCTATCAGTTTATTCATTGGCTCGGCGATGTTGTTGACCCAACAGCAAGCACTACGGTTGTTTACCTTAATAAACCAAAAATTATTATTGCTGTATTCGAGCAGACAGAATACGGGTTCTTACTTGAGGCAGCAACTGTGTCTGCCGGCAACCCCAGCTTTGTTGGCGGTGGAGGATATTCCCCACCATCAGGAGGGGGTGGCTACATACCGCCACCGCCACCGCCACCACCGCCACCACCGCCAATACCTGAACCAGCGACAGGACTATTGTTAGCTTTAGGTGGCTTGGCATTGTTCAGAAAACGCATCGCGTAAGAAGGCTGATAGAAGGGACAAATAGCAAAAACGCAATCTGGTTGTAATGCGGAGGTGGGGCAACAATCACACAGTTGTGTGCGGCAAAAAACGCGCTTTTTGCATTTCATACCAATTATAGTTGAAAATTGGCGAAAGAATTGCGTATGATGCTGACGGGGAGGGCCTAAACTACTAAAATTGGTATTAATGGCAACCTAACTCTATGTATCGGCAAAGAGCAAGGTTTTACTATAATTTGGTATCAATACTGAAAAGGGCAGCGGTAAATTCTGAAAAAAAAGAGATTTTTGAAAAATTTTATCAAAACTTCGCATCTTTCCCAGCTTAAAATACCGCATTTTAACCCTATAAAAGCGGTTTTTTGGCTAATTAAGCATTTTTTTATAGAATTCGTCAAAAATTTTGAAAAAAGACTTGACTTTTGCAAACGGTTTTAGTCCAATAAGGATGTCTAAATATGTTCTGGTAGTGTATACCAGTTTTCTATTGTAGATTTAAAAACTTAATGAGGAGGAGAATGTGATGAAATGGTATAACACATTAATGTGTCAGGGCGTGATGGCGGGTGTTTTGATTATCACGCTAATTTTGCTTGCGCCGGCATATTGTCAGTTGTCTGGCGTTACACTTCTTATTCAGCAAAGCCCGCCGCAGGGTGGTAAAGTAATTCCTAGCGCTGGTGTGTATGACTTCGAGTTAAATGCTGAAATTAACTTGACCGCAATTCCAAAAGCAGGGTATTACTTCGTTCAATGGCTCGGCGATGTCGTCGACCCAACGGCAGCTACCACTGTTGCCTATCTTAACAAACCAAAGATTATTATTGCGGTATTCCAGCAAACTGACTACGGGACCTTACTTGGTGGAGCAGCTGTCACTCCCGACATCGTTAGTAGCGCAGGCTCTTTCGGCGGCGGTAATGTAAGCATAAGCGGGGGAGGCGGCGGATCACCTCAACCCCCAAACAACCCGCCTACAGATCCAGACCCTCCACCCGGGCCGCCTCCAGACCCACCGCCAATACCTGAACCAGCAACAGGACTATTGTTAGCTTTAGGTGGCCTGGCATTGCTCAGAAAACGTGCCGTCTAATAATGCTGATTTATAAAAGGCGAATGGTTTATTGCTCTCTACGCTGCTGCTATTCGAATCTATAGCCGCACGTTTCTGTGGTAATAAACTCAGATTCAACGCGCGGATATTTTCTGCAATTTAATGGCCGAAGCGGATAAACTACGCAGTGCGAACCCCCATCTACTTTATGCCCCAGGAATGGACATACATTAGGCAATTTACAGCACGCCCCGCAATTAACACACTCACCCTTCCGTCTTCTCGAGACAGGCAGTGCTGAAGTAAAAGTTCTTTTTATTTTGGCAGACCAGGTATTTCTTTTTTTATCAGTCATAAGCTGCACACCACCTGCTCGCCTGCTATCCCACATAGACGATAACGTATGCCCAGTTTGCAATAAATAATACCACAGCCAAAATCCATGCAATCATCCGTTCGGTTCGGCTCAGATGAATACGGATAGTTCGGCCAAAAATTAGTCGCAATAAAATAAAGCCCGCAAATAAAAACAGGGCCGAATACAGCAGCGGATTATACAGCCACGCCCCAACAACTCGCCCCTGCAGTAAATTCATCGCACCCCGCGTAAATCCGCAGGTAGGGCACGCAATTCCAGTCAAACGCTTAAATAAACAAAGCTGAACCGGCCGACCAAAAAATTCAGCTAATAAAATCGTTATGCCGCCCAATCCCAGCCATAACAGCGCCAGCAAAACAGCCCATAGCGGCCACGGAGGCCGGCGGGAAACCCGAATTATCTCTATTTTCATTTGCAGTAAGTTATTCTTATCGGTGGCTCATTACCGCACCAGCGCCTGCAAACATCATAATAAGTAACGAGATGCATATCCCAACGATAGTCAGTATCACGCTAATCATCCCGCAGATTTTTCCGGCCTGCGTCATTCCCCGACCGGATGGGTCCATTGTCCCCGCAGCCATCTCCCGCAGGTCACCATTGCCCATTACCCACGCAATGATGCCGCAGATAAAGCAAACCACGATGCCAAGTATCCCGAGGACCAGAACGACTACACCCCTATGGGGCTTAAGCGGCTGTTGCGGCACACCGCCAACTCCTACCGGCGATACTGTGATTCCTCTGCCTTCTACCATAACATTCTCCTAACTAAAAAAGTTTTTTGTACAAGGATTGTTACTAACCTTAATATCACTTTCGATTTTCATCAAGCCAGATTCTTTGTATTTAGCCGGTGGACTTCGGTGAGCTTATAGTCGAACCGTTTTGCCGCCGGTCATCAACGAGCTGCAACGCGAGCACCGACCAAACCCAGCATAATAAGCACCCAGATGCACAGCCCAACAATGGCAAGTATCACGCCAATCATCCCGCAGATTTTGCCGGCCTGCGTCATTCCCCGACCGGATGAGTCCATTGTCCCCGCAGCCATCTCCCGCAGGTCACCATTGGCCATTTACCGGTTGTTTTGTGGCAAAAACAATTCAAAATCGGCAATAACTAATATTTTCTGTGTGATAGTGCTGCAAAGCCCGCCCCTAAAACGCTGAAGCATAACAGTAACACAAAGACTATTATGCCTAATAAAGTCAGCACACCCGTAATAATGAAATAAGTTTTCAACTTCGAGAGAGACCTTCTCATAGCGTCTTTGCTGTCGGTTTCATGTGCTTGTTGTATAGCATTGGCCGACTGGAACAATAAAATGCCGGTCCAGATAGGCAGCCATGCTATAATAATCCCAAAAATCGTTAATACATAGAGTGCTCCGCCAATAATAGACATCACACCAAGTAATTTCATCCATCCTTTGCAACCATACAAAGGAAAACTTACCTCTCTGATTATCCCGGTTTGGAGATTTGTTTCATCCAGCATACGCCATTCCTTTCTGATTAGTTAGGTTTAGCAGGCCTGATACGTAACTTAATTAGGCCCTATCATTTCTATCCATCTTATATCTACAATTACTTTAGATACTTGAATATAAAATACCCGAATCTCGCTGGTGCGCCAAGTGCAAAGCAGCCGCAACATACAAAAATAAGATTGTGAAGCTACGATTCAGTATATACAGCCTGGATAAGGGCCTTAATGTATCCAAACGCAAAGGCGAATCCCTGAAGCTGCTCGGGGTCATCAGGGTGCGTTGGCACATGGTCAGGCATCACCATTTCACTGTAACCAACCTCTCTGAGGACTTTTACCACCTTGAACATATCCACGTCGCCTTCATCGTGATAAACCTCCTGAAAGTTATCTCGCCTGCCCCGAATGTTGCGAAGGTGAACGTTGAATATCTTTTTTCGCTGCCCAAAATACCGGATTACATCAAAAATCTCACCGGCGGGATTGTATAGATTACTTGCAATAGTCCCCACGCAGAAATTAAGTCCATGATACGGACTGGGCGAGATTTCGATAAATTTCTTAAGCCCTTCAACTGTGCCAAGAACACGTGCCTCGCCGCGATAACCCGGCTCCGGCACTCCCGGGTCGTGCGGGTGACAGGCCATTTTAACTTTGTTTTCGGTGGCAACAGGAATCACCTGCTCTAAAAAATACGTAATCCGCTCCCAGAAAATCTCGGCCGGCAAGTCCGCCGCCTCCGACAGATTCTTCGATACGCTCTGGTATGCCCAGACGTTATACATAGACCCGCCGCGCCCAGGACTTTGTCCGGTGCGAAGAGCGTAAACTACAGACAAATTGTATTTGATAGCCCCAATACCTGCCTTCGCCGCCATTCTTATCTGTTCGCACGTTTGTTCAATTTGTCTGTCGCGGTACGCCTTGTCCCCGACTAATCCGACAGATGTCGGCATTCCAAGCGGCACCATATCGAGACTAATACCGTTTTCCTCGCACCGCTCTTTCAGTTGCAGCAGTCCCTCTCGCGACCACTGCTGCACCTCTCCGCACACATTGTTGACGCCGCATCGCTTATAAAATTGTAGCATCTTATCTGTAACACTGCCTTGCGTGCCTAGGTGCATCTGCTGCTTTTTCGATTCTGCTTCCATACGGCTCTGAGTGTAACCGGCCTGACTCATCATAACTGTCCCCAGAGCACTTGCCCCCGTTGCTCGAATAAATTGTCTTCTGTTAATCATATTTTTTCTTCCAATAAAAATTTAGACCTGGACAATGAAACCGGCCCATCTTTGCGAAATCTGCCCCCACTCTTGTCTTCGCCTGCCTCTGCGTCTCTCGACGCAAGTCGAGTCAGCAGGACAAGAAGATGTGGGGGGAATTGCTGCAGTAGGCGGGATTATGTCTTCCTGAATACCGCGACAACGTTCTCCACTTCTACCACAAAAAGTCGATTATCTCCTTCGAAATCAACCGGGATTGCGCCTTTGGGGTTGAACAGTACCTTGTCATATTTTCGCAGCGGTATGTCTGATGAGTTCTCGATTTCAGCCGAGACTGCCACAACCCGGCCGGTTATCGTGGGGATTTCTATATTATCAGGCAGTTGGATGCCGCCTTTGGTTTGCTTTTTGTCCTCGTCCTTGCGAATCAAAACACGCTTGCCTATCGGCTCAACCGTCTCAAGTCCGCCCTGTTTACGCTCTTCAGTTTGGTCCTTTTTATTCATTTCGCACCAGTCCTCACAAAGTAATCACTTTTTTTAACAACAACGTTATTATACCCTTTGAAACGCAATTTTGCAAACTTCTTAAATCGCAGGAGTTGGAATAGGAAAGGAGTCCGGTCAAAAAGTATTCGTTCGACCTATTAAGCACCATTGGATTTTTATGTCCATTGGATGCTTATATGTAAACAAAGGAACGCCTCACCTTAATTGTGGGGCGTTCTTTCTATTTTTCTTAAAATTTAATCATTAAAGATGTTTTAGCCCTAATAACATTCTTTGGATGTTTCACTGAAACCTTTTTGTTTTTATAATCAACAAGAAGAATAAATTTACTTAAAAATTCTTTTACACCCAAAAGAACATAAGGTAAACCGCAAATCACACCGATACGGCGTTGAGAAATAGTATGAACCACCTGATTAGTATCAACCATCCCTTTACTATTCATCTTAAAAATATCAATTTTGAACGTATGCGGTTAAGTATCGAAGTTGCCCGAAGCACCAAACCCAGGTATTGGTTTAACAGAGCGTATATCGTGCCCCAATGTTTTGGCTATATGTTCAGGTATTGCGGAATTCGCGGCTCCTGTATCAATTAAACCCCACGTCAAATAATCGAACCCATTATGAGGGTTAATAATTCTAATAGGCAAAATTGGCGAAGGAAGAAAAATTTTTTCGTTTGTTTTGAATGGGTAATTATTGATAGGCATTTAGAATATGTAAATCATACTGGATTTGGGCACATAAACAACAACGGGGGATTTAGCTCCGCTTTCCACAGCTTGTTGGCGCACTACCATCGGGTCTTTTCCAGATGCAATAACTTTGCATTGATTAAAAGACGCTGTGGCTACATATTTGCCTTGATATTTTTTGCTCCTTGGAACAGAAGAACCCATTGTCTTTCACACCTACCCTTCTAAAGTTTAGATTACAATATCACTTCGTCAAAATCAATATATTTGTTCACTTAAATATGTAAGCCGCTACATTACAAACACTTATAATAATAAATTTTTACCGTCTTTTTGAAGCAAACCCTGACCAAAAGTCAGGTGGCTTCACTTTGTATGCACAATCTTAAATTATTTTCAAATTAGGACACTACCAAATTGCGGTAATTTTTACCAATTATTGCGGGGTTGTATTTAACGCCGGATTATTTAGAAACTATCTCAAAAGATAGAATGTCATTCTGAGCGCAGCGAAGAATCTCTCTTTTTGACAGGCCAGACCCTTCGCTTCGCTCAGGGTGACAGTTTTGAGACAGTTTGTTAGTCCCTCGTCTCACTATTCCCTGATATCGGCTTTTTCGTAGCTCGCCGTTAATTAACCACTTAACCACTCACCACTTAACAGATTTTTCTCTGCGGTCTCTGCGGTGAAAAATATGGAATGGATTAGTAGTCCTTAAATTTTCTCATCCACTCCGGCCAGTCGGCTGGTTTGACGCCGCCGGCTCTGGTCCACGGGCCGGCCGTGTCAAACTGGCGATGCCATTTAAGAGTCCACAACTCTTTCAGTCCAACCTTTCTGACAGACCAATCCATAAAAAGGACATTTATTCCTCCATTATGCCGATTGATTACACAGTTCCCCATACTTTCCCCGGTAGGTCTCCACATTCCATCATCGAATGCTGGCGGAGGATCCTTTTCAACTGGGCCTGTCAGTAGCCAAACGCAGTCCAGGAAGACCGGTACGCTGGCAGGTGACTTAACAATACAAGTATGCCAGAACCAAAAACACGAATACCCATCGTAAAACCTTGCATCCATAACCCAACCATTAAAGCCGTAGCTGCTGCGCGAGGGCTTACCATCAGGCCTCCGGTACGGGGGAACATTCCAGTTGATCTCCCAGGCTGTGAATTTACTGCCCCAGATAGTTGACCCATAGTTACGTTCCGGGTCAGGGTTCACTTTTGACGCCATAGGACATAAGCACAGGTTCTCGTATCGCCAGGCCTCCAAAATGTTGTACCACCAATAGGTGGGGCCGGTGTCACGGGGCCAGAACCAACTATCGTTATCTTGTAAATATGTTGAAATAATGAGTCCCCATTGTCGGAGGTTGGCCTGACACTTGACGGCCCTGCCCTGATTTCTGGCCCTCTGCAATGAAGGTATCAATATCGCAATAAGTAGCGCAATTACTGCAATGACGACCAGAAGCTCAATGAGTGTAAAGGCAGGTAGAAAGAAGCGAACCGTCCAATCTCTTATCTGCGCTTGTTCTATCTGTGTAAATTGTGCAGGGTTTGGCAGTATTCTTGTTCTACTGGCTGACAGGGATTCTACACCTTGCCTGGCAGGATTGTCAGCCTCCTTTCGGACGTTCGTTTCTCCGCACAACATTAGCTATTCTCCGCTTATTTTATGCAAAAACCTCTTCAGAGCACCCTGTGCCTCGTAATTTTGGTGTTTATCCCTGCTATTAGCTCCGTTATGCAAATCTATCCCATAACTATCAAAAAGTCAAGCATTTTCCACCAAAAAATATTTAGCCCCGCAATTTATTGCGGGGTTGCATTCAGTTATAATCACACACCCACACAACTCGTTTTATACGATGCTGCAATATCGAACAGGGATTGTGGAGAAAAACTGGCAAGAAATTTGCCATTAGGTCGTTCGATTGAAAGGAGCTAATGATGTCCAGACAATTGGCGTTTGTAATATTGGTTGTTTGTTTGGCTGTGTCGATACCCACCGCAAAGGCCGAGATTGACGCAAAAGAATTGGTTGTCAATCCCACATTTACTTCTTCTAAAGATAAACACTTACCTGATGGCTGGTCTATCTGGAAACCGCTTTATGAAAAGGCAAGCTGCCGCGTGCGGCTTGTTAAAGAAGGGCTGCTTATCGAAAAAGAGACAGACCCTTATGCCGTCGGCGGCGTCGTTCAGAAAATCAAAGGCATCGCAGGCGGGACAGCTTATGCCGTTAATGTGACTTGCAAATTACAAAATATCACTACTCCCTATCACTCGGTGCTGGTTCGTGTTACCTGGACATCCGGTGATAAGCTTTTGCACCCAGCCGGAATGCTCTTGCGAGGGCCGATTATTGACAAAGGATTGGCAAGATTCAACGATGTCCTTGTAGCGCCTGATGGAGCAGACGGCGCACGCCTGTCTCTCGAATTAAAGTGGCCAAAAGGTGGTTCAGTTATTTTCAAGCAGGTTAGTTTCCGTCCAACAAGTGCCCCTGCTGCCCGCAAGGTTAAAATCGGCACAGTGTATCTACGGCCCAAAAACAGCACGCCGCAAAACAATCTGAAACTCTGGTGCGAGCAAATCGATTCGGCCGGCCAGCTTGGCCTGGATGTAGTTTGCCTTGGGGAGGCGATAACTATGGTCGGAACCGGCCGGTCAGTAAAAGATGTCGCCGAGCCGATTCCGGGGCCAGCTACAAAGCAGCTTGGCGATGCCGCACGAAAAAATCATATATGGGTGATTGCAGGTCTTACGGAACTATCCGGCGATGTCATTTATAACACAGCCGTGTTGCTCGACCGCCAGGGACATCTTTCCGGAAAATACCGAAAGGTCCACCTGCCTCGTGAAGAGTGGAAAGAGGGAATTCGACCAGGGGACACCTACCCAGTCTTTGAAACAGATTTCGGTAAAGTCGCAATCCAGATATGTTACGACTGGTTTTTCTCCGAGCCGACGGAGATTTTCGCCCTCAAAGGCGCCGAAATTATCTTCGCACCAACCTGGGGCGATACTTTGCCTGACAAGGAAGGACGTGTTAATGGTCAGTCGGTCTTTCGTGTCCGCGCCCGTGACAACGGCGTTTATATGGTCCCATCGGTCTATGACGGCGAAAGTCTGGTCATCGACCCGATGGGCAGAATTCTCGCTAACAGCGCAGGCAAGGAAGGTGTCTTCTGGGTCGAGGTTGACTTGAGCAAACGAGAAAGCCTCGAATGGGTCGGCTACTGGCGGTCCATCGGCCCGCGTGACCGTTCGCCGCAAACATACGCGCCTTTATTGGAGACCTCACAGAAACCGACATATTGATTTAACCTGTTTTCGATGTGATGCTGATTTGTATCCGGCGTCCCGCCATAAGCGGGTTCGGAATTTATCGAGAAAGCAGAATAGATATGTTTGACCTGATTTTCAAAATCAATTCGATATTAAATGAGTTCCTCTGGGGCCCGGTGATGATTGCCGCCATTGTGGGTGCAGGTCTTTATTTGACAATAGGCAATCGCTTTGTGCAATTCCTCAAATTCCCAAATGTGCTTAAGGAAACCGTCATCAGAAAAAAAAGAAGTGGCTTAGAAGGCGACATCAGCCCATTTGCAGCATTGAATGTCGCACTTGCAGGCACAGTGGGCGTGGGCAATATCGCCGGCGTGGCTACCGCTATTGCCGCAGGCGGTCCCGGGGCAATTTTCTGGATGTGGGTATCAGGACTGTTAGGAATGGCAACCAAGTTTTCCGAGGTGGCATTAGGAATTAAATACCGAATACATCAGACAACAGGCCCAATGATTGGCGGACCAATGATGTATATCAGCCAGGGAATGGGCAAAAATTTCAAATTCCTTGCCGGTATGTTTGCCGTCCTCGGCGCTTTAGCAGCCTTCGGCATCGGTAATATGACACAGGCCAATTCGGTCGCTATCGGCCTGACAGAGTTTCACGTCCCCAGGCTTTTTACCGGGATATTTCTTACCGTTGCCGTCGGGTTAGTTACCCTCGGCGGACTAAAACGCATCGCTCACGTCGCTATGTTCTGCGTCCCTTTTATGTGCATCCTGTATTTTTTAGGCGCACTTATCATCATATTTTTGAATATTCAAAAATTACCACAAACTATAATCCTGGTCTTTCAATCTGCCTTTACGCCGACGGCTGCAACGGGCGGATTTCTCGGCGCTAGCGTCCGAGGGGCAATTCGCTGGGGCATCGCAAGGGGCGTTTTTAGTAACGAGGCAGGATTAGGTTCCGCCCCAATGGCACACGCTACCGCCCAGACCGACCATCCGGCAAGACAAGGGATGTGGGGCATTTTAGAGGTATTTGTAGATACCATTGTTATATGTTCCGCTACCGCCCTTGCCATCTTGATTACCGATGCCTGGAAGTCCGGCTCAACCGGCTCACTGCTTACTATGTCCGCATTTCAAACCGTGTTTGGAAAGCAGTTGGGCTTTTCTATAGTCGTCCTGTGTATGGTCTTAACTGCTTATGATACCATCCTCGCCTGGGGCTTTTATGGAGAGACCTGCTCGGCTTATCTTTTCGGCGCCAAAGCAAGGCCAATTTACAGGGTCCTCTGGCTTGTGCCGATTATAATCGGCTGCCTGGGTAAGCTTGAGGCGGTCTGGGCTCTTGCCGACACCTTTAACGGACTGATGGCCATACCGAATTTAATCGCCTTATTTGCTTTAGGCCCGGTCGTCTTCGGCTTGACCAAAGAATTCTTTAACAAAAACCGCACACCCTTAAGCCCGCAGTAAATTGCTACAAGCATTTGATATTCCGCCTCTGAAGAAAGACAGCAACTCCCACTATTACCTCGTGCATCTTAATGTTTTTTTTGTTTTGCTCCACTGCTTTTTTTCTCCGCTCCCTGGGGATAAATTCGCTTCGGGTTTGTTTGGGTTTGTTTTCACCACGGCTGCCAAGTCGTTTATTTTCATATTCCTTTGTTTTAGCAGTGCTTACATTCATTTGAGTATGCAGCAAATTGGCTTTGTTTTGCATAATTTGGTTAAATAGGTGCGAAATATCGTACCCTACATAGCTAAATTTGACTTGGACGACTTGTCCTGTGACTTGGGCCGCTGCCCTACTTGCTCGCCTCTGGCGGGGATCTCCGCGGATTTGTATTATACCAAACTCCCCCTGTTTATTCAATAAAAATCTAACAGAATAGTGAAAAAAAAATGAACTTGGGCCTGTCAGCGGTGAGCGCAGTCGAACCGCCGAAGGGTCCTCCTGTCTTCTGTCCTCTGCTCTCCGTCTTCTGTCCTCCCGAGCGTAGTCGAGGGATCTGGCCAACGCATCAACTCATCTAAGCATTTACGCATCTACCCCTCCACTTATTCACTCATTTACTCATCCACTGCAATGGAACGCATTTTGAAGGCACGGATTTGCCCACCCTCGAGGTGAGCTTTCTTGAATTGGCAAACGGAGGGCCTGCCGAAGGCGTTTAGTGCAACCAATTCGCGTAAATCAACTTGATTGTGAGGTAGAAGAATGTGTGTCCGCAAGGCAACGGTGTTCTTACAACTTATAGGACGTAGCGTTTCCGTAGAAAAAGTAATCATATGATTTATTTTTTAGTTGACATTCAGATTTGCCGACCATATGATTAGAACATATGGATATGCGAATACGTATAAAAGTTCACAGCAAGGCAAGATGAGATAAGGAGGCCTTGCGGTGGGACAGAATGAAAAGTTAAAGGCAATAAAACGACATCTTGCAGTTCTAATAAGACGGAAGGATTATATCCTTCCGTGTGGACCTGAGTTACCAACAAGATGGTTTCCAGCAGACGTTACCGATCCTCGAACTAGAAATAAGTTTACGTATCCCGGAGCATGGGATTTTATTGCTGAGAAGCTCGAAGAAGAAGGATGTAGAATTAGGGAAAAAATTTTAGATAAACCCCCGGGAAAGAAATGTTACGAACTTCTCGAACGTACAAAGTGGGGCACGATATATATTAAGGTTCATTTCGGATTCGGCGTGAAAAATATAGTATATGGCCGTAGTTTCCATTATGAGGAAGATAAACGAGGGAAAAATGGCAAAGTACATAAGTAAAAATAATAATACAAAGGGAATCTCAATATGCCCAAATTGCGGAAGCAGAAAAATAACTACGCGATCCGAAGAATATAAGTTCACATATGGAGAAGGAAAAGGTCGAGTAGAACTATCTGCACAAATACCTATCAGAACATGTATTTTGTGTAAATTTAGTTTCCGTGACTTTGTTGCTGATGATATTTGTCATGAGGCACTTTGCAAACACTTAGGCGTTATGCCGCCTCGCCAAATAAAAGGTTTGCGTAAAATGTATAATTTAACCCAAGCGGAATTTGCTAAAATTACAAAATTGGGAGAAGCTACGCTATCACGTTGGGAACGTGGAGTATTAATACAAAATGAGGCATATGATAACTATATGTATTTATTGGGATTTGAGGAAAACTTAGCTAAGTTGCGTGATCAGTCTGCCGCAATTGAAGCGCACATTGATGATAGCGTTAAGGTAAATGCCGAGAACAAACTGACTCGTGATATCCCGAACGGAAGTCCTTCATTTTCAATGCCTTTACGAACTTGATAGATAATTTTGAGGGTCAAAGGAATGTTTGTAACTTTTTATTCTTATAAAGGTGGAGTAGGTCGTTCACTTGCACTCGCAAACGTTGCTTGTCTGATGGCCGGGGATACTGAGCACCCACAACGAGTTTTGGTGTGGGACTTTGATTTGGAAGCTCCTGGTCTTCATCGACTTTTCCCGCCAAAGAAACCACAATCCTATGGCTTTGTTGATCTCGTTTATGAATATGCTACAACTGGGAATATTCCAGAAGTTCAAGATTATATTTATGAATCTAACATACGTGGAGTCTATGTTCTTCCGGCGGGGAAAATTGGAGGAGAATATTGCCAGAAATTGCAAAAGATCGACTGGACGAGGTTCTTTGGCTCAAATATAAGAGATCCAAGCCCATTTTTTAGTGCATTGTTGAAAGGCATAAAAAATATGCCAAATCCATTCGATTATGTATTAATAGATAGTCGCACAGGACTAAACGACCAAGCCGGGATTTGTACGCAGATTCTTCCTGAAATCTTGATAGTTCTATTTCGTGTCACTGAGCAAAACATTGACGGCTTGGAACATCTTATTCCTGCCATTAGGTCACAATTAAAAGCTAGAAGAAAGGAAAATTCACTGATTCTGCCAGTAGCGTCCCAAGTACGAGCGATCAACTCACAAGAACAATCAGAAATCATGCAGAAATTAAAGAAGATCTTCGAGAAGGAATTGGAATATATTAGATTTGATGAAGACCTTGTGAGCAAGGAAAGACTATTTTGTCTTCCAGATGAAATCGAAAATCTATGGCCTTGCCCCCCCGTTGTTGATGATTACAAACGCATATGCGATCGTATTCGTGAGCAGAACAAAGAAGATACCCGAACCGCGGCAGGAGAGTTACTGCTACATATGCAAGAGTACGATACAACAACAAGTACGATGTTACTAATGCAATTGCTCCCCCGAAGACCTATGCTTCCTCTAGCATGGAACGCTTTTTCTGACGTGTTCGAAAAACGTATCTCTAAATCTAGAAAGCAGGAGTTCAAGAAGATCGTTTACAACATTCTTCGAGAAGACCCTGGGAACTATTTTGCCCATCAAGGGAAAGCAGCTTGCGATTGCGATGAAGCAAAAAGTCCACATGATACAAAGCTCAAGAAAGCAGAAAATTCTCTAAGAAAAGCCATAAAGTACGCGCCAGATCCAGAAAAAGCTAACGTATTTCGCTCGATAGCTGCAATAGAATCTGTTCAAGGGAACCTCGAAAATGCAATAGTGGATCTCAAAAAATCACAAGAATTGCTTCCTAGAAACAACCAAGTTAATTTAGATTTAGCCATGCTGTACCTGCGAATGGGGGCAAAGTATTTTGTATTATCTGCAGAAGAGCTAAATGAGATACCACCAGATATTGGCGAAGAAAAATATTGTCCATTAGCTTATATTTGGGCATTCCTTGGCGAACCTAAAAAAACCGAAGAAGCGATTAAGACTCATGATAAGAGCGAGAGGACTCTTTTAGAGGCGCATGTCCTCTTAATAAAGGGAAAAAGAAATGAGGCCCTTCGATTGGCAGATAAAAAAAGATCATCTCCAGAAGATTTTTTGTTTTTGGCAAATTTGGCGGAGTTTTACTTATGCGCCGAGGATTTTGATAAGGTAGATTACATATTTAAGAAATACCATAAATCTTTAAAGAGAGCCGAAAGCGATATTGGGCGAATAAAGAACTTATCTGACTTTTTAAGGAAGAAGAATAAGGTAAGTTCAGAAGAGATGACAAAGATAGCATCAGATTGGGAAAAACCATCATGGAATTTTAATGAATTGTTGATGTTCCGCGAATGTTGTATACGAGATAAAAAAGGCTACGGTAAAGCACTAGATGTCATTGAGAAGATGATTCAATACGAAGAATTCAATGAAATTACTTCACAGGTCCTAGGACCGTTAAAAAGAACATCGTGATTTAGAGACCTTAACGAAAGAAACTGGATAATGGGGACAGCTACGAATGGCGGGGACATCTAATAGTTTTGAGACTTGAGGGTTTAGTTTTGAGTTGCGGAGTCCGCAATCAGAATCCTTTTGTGCTTTTGCGTGGCTAAACAAAATCTGTGTCAATCAGTGGAATCTGTGGTTAAAAAACACAGTATTTATTCGTGTCAATTCGTGGCTAACTTTTTAGTCTTTTTCCCGAGGATTTCCTCGGCCTGCTCAATTGTTTGGGGCGGCCATTGCCCTGCCGATTGCAGTTGTTTCAACTGCTCCAGATTTTTGAAACTGACAATGGTCCTGCACTTTGGAAACTTATTGCATCCTAAGAACGGCCCCTTTTTGCCTTGCCTTACGACCAGCCGGCCCTCTTTGCACTTATAGCAGACAATTTCAGTCGGTTCCGGCTTCTGTTTTGCCGGCAGGATATTACCCTCCTTATCCAGCTTGAGAGTCGTCTTGCAGGTCGGATAGTCGCTGCAACCAAGAAACGGCCCGAACCGCCCGCTCCTATAAACCATCGCCTTGCCGCAGGCAGGGCACTTGTGCTCACTTTCAACTTGCTCAACCATTTTTCCTTCCTTGTCACACGGACACGCAAATTTGCATTTCGGATAACTCGAACAGCTAAGAAACCTTCCATTCTTGCCGAACTTATAGACAAGCTGCCCACCGCATTTTGGGCATTTATATTCGCTGGGAGTCGCTTCAGATTTAGCATGCTTCATCTGCTTCTGCGCCATCTCAAGGTCTCGCTTAAACGGCCCATAAAAGTCTTTCAGAATGTTCAGCCAATCAAGGTGCTGCTCTTCAATCTTGTCAAGCTGCTCCTCCATATGCCGCGTAAAGGCAATATCCATTATCTTCGGAAAATACTCATTCAATTTATCTGTCACCACCTCGCCCAAATCGGTGGCGAAGAACTTCTTTTCCTTCTGTTCGACATACTTTCGCTCCTGGATAGTGCTTATGATTGCAGCATAAGTGCTGGGTCTGCCGATGCCTTCCTTTTCGAGCGACTTTACCAATGTCGCCTCGGTATATCTGGCCGGCGGTTTTGTCCAGTGCTGCTCTGCCTTTATGTTCACTACCGCCAGCTTTTGCCCGGCTTTCATCGCCGGCAGTTCCTCCTCGCCCGATGGCACCACCCAGACCTTTGTAAACCCATCGAATACCATTACTCTCCCTATGGCTTTATACAAACAGCGACCCACGGACGTCTCTGCTGCGATATTCAGATTCGTTACGTTCCATCTGGCAGGCGTCATCTGACAGGCCACAAATCGCCGCCACACGAGGTCGTAAAGCCTGAATTGCTCCTCAGTCAAAAATGTCTTTATATCCGCCGGTGTCAGGTCAACATCCGTCGGCCGGATTGCCTCATGTGCCTGCTGAGCGCTCTTTTTGGAGGCGTAAATGTTGGCCTTTTCAGGTAGATATTCCGCGCCAAAGTGCCCTCTAATATAATTGCGCACCTCATTGATTGCCTCAGCCGATATATGGTTGCTGTCAGTCCTCATATACGTAATAAGACCTAAAGAACCCATCGAACCCAGGTCTATCCCCTCATATAACTGCTGCGCAACTATCATCGTTCTTTTAGCGCTAAAGAATAGCCTATTTGCAGCCGTCTGCTGCAACGTCGAGGTTATAAAGGGTGCCGGCGGCCGTGAAACAGACCCCTTGGTCTCTACATCGGCGACCTTAAACTCCGCCCGTTTCAAAGCATCAAAAATCCGCTCCGCCTGTTCTTTGTTGGATGCCTCGAATTTCTTGTCGCCGACTTTGGACAGCTCGGCAATAAAGGCATTGTGCTCGACCAACCACTTGTTTCGCTCTGAAGCATCTGCTGGCTTCTCGCCTTCGGCCTTTGCAAGATTGAGCCATTCCTGGTGATAGTCCCTTTGCAATTCGGTGGTAAAGACCGCCGGTATAAGCCAGTATTCAACAGTCTTAAACTGCCGAATTTCCCGCTCTCTTTCAACAATCATCTTTGTTGCAACTGACTGGACCCGACCTGCTGAAAGTCCTCGCGTAATCTTCTTCCACAATAGCGGGCTTATTTGATAGCCGACGATTCTGTCGAGGATTCGCCTCGCCTGCTGCGCCAAAACTTTATCCATATCGATTTTGCCGGGCTGGGCGAACGCCCGCTCTATAGCCGATTTGGTTATCGCATTGAAAATAACGCGGTAAGTCTTCTCCTCCGGCACACCGAGAATTTGCGCCAGATGCCAGGCAATCGCCTCGCCTTCACGGTCCAAGTCGGTTGCGAGAAATAATTTATCACAGTTTTTTGCCGCCGCCTTCAAACTTGTTACAACGCGCTTCTTGTTCGCTGATATCGCGTAGGTCGGCTCAAAATCTTTCTCTATATCAACGCCGAATTGCTTCACAGGCAAATCGCGGACGTGTCCCATAGAGGCTTTTACTTCGTAGCCCTCGCCCAAGTATCTATTTATGGTCTTTGCCTTGGCCGGCGACTCAACCACTACCAAAGATTTACTTTTATATGAACCCATTTTCGCCATAAAAATTGTTGCCCATCGTTAATAAGCCCCCAGCTTTATGCTGGGGGTTATTGGTCTCTTTTCTATTCGACCGTTCGCACAGCAAAATCCAAAATTCCCAAAATGTCAAGAAAAAACAATCGCACCCCCGATAATCCCTTCATACCGCAGATAAAAGATACGAATGATAAAGTGATGCGCCGGCTCGGCCTCTCACGTCCCCTTCAGCAGCTCCTCAAGAAGCGGCTTCAACTTGCGAAGCGCATTGCCGCGATGTGAGATTGTGTTTTTTTCATCCGTAGTCAATTGAGCTACGGTCATGTTTAATTTCGGCACAAAAAAAATTGGGTCGTAGCCAAAGCCGTTCTCTCCGATTTTCTTGTCAGTTATAAGACCTTCCAACGTCCCTTCGGTCTCAATTAAGATTTTTACCGGACTTGCCCGCCATTCGTCTGGCGGGCTGGCTAAACACATACAACAAACAAATCTCGCCGTCCTTTTTTCCCGCGGCACACCTTCAAGCAGTTTCAGCACTTTAGCCATATTCTTATGGTCAAGTAGTGTCCTGTCTTTATCTTTCGCCCCTGGGGTTTTACCGCGGAGCACGCGGAGGCCGCAGAGGATAAAAGATAAAAAATCTCTGCGTGCTTTGCGGTCTCTGCGGTGAGAATCGCAAAACCGTGCACTTTCTACCCCCGGCTCACCTCCTATCGCATCAATAACCAGTCCTGAATCATCAGCAATGGTCCACAGGCCGGTCGCTTTTGCATATCCGAGCGCTTTCTTGCGGGCGTTCTCCGCAAACGTCTCCCCATCCTCCTTGATTTCAGCAATACCCTTAAAATCCGATAGCCCAACCCACTGGATATCGCTGCCCAACATCGCCCTTATCTCAGCAATCTTGCCGGGATTAGTACTGGCTACAAGTATTTTTCTCATCGTTTAATATCTGACTTGAGAAGGCCGTAAATCCAGACGTCGTGCCATTTGCCGGTTGATTTGGCCCTCATTGCCTTCCGTTTCAACCCTTCTTTTTTGAAACCAAATCTCTTCAAAAGATTTATTGAGGCCCGGTTTTCAAAAAACACCTCTGCCTGGAGTCGGACTAATTTCAGCTTCTGAAATGCGAAATTCACTATCGCTTCCAGTGCTTCCGTGGTGATTCCTTGCCGCCAGTATCTCTTACCAAGACAATAACCAACCTCTCCTTTCTTGCTGAACCTGTCAACACGCAGAAGACCAATCATACCAATGACTTTTCCTGATGATTTGAGTTCTATCCCGAAATTATACGGTTCTTGTTTCACTGTTTTACTGCAAAGTTTTATGAAGGCCCGGGCATCTTTTACGCCGTAAGGGTATGGGACAAGAGCCAGGTATCTTGACACATCGAGACTATTTGCATTCTCAGCAATATCTTTTGCGTCTTTCAGTGTCGGACGCCTTAAAATCAATCTTTCTGTGACAAGTTTCATATCCCTTTCGAGATTTGGTCGAACATTTTTTATGAAAGTTCTTAATGAGACTACTGATCCACTCCTTCTTCCAGCATTGCTTTTATCTCGGCAACCTTGCCCGGATTCATACTGGCAACAAGAATCTTCAGTTCTGCAATCTCCTTATTTCTTCCTGAATTTCTTCTATAACTTCGGTGTTTTGTATGGTCTTTTTACCACCTTCTTTTTTTACGGAGATTACATAAAACACTTTACCACCAAATTTATCGGTAAATTTTTTATGGGTTTTCTGTTGAAGGGTTTTTTCCTTAAATATCTGAGGTATATGCGAAACTCCGCTGGCAGGTTTTACCTGTAATCCAATATATTGATTCCCGATTTTGATGTAGAAATCAACATTATATAAGCGATCCCACTGGTCTGGAGCAGGTTCAATCTTCTGATTAAGAATATTCTCCAGCTGCCCATAGATGGTTTTTATTTCAGTCGTATATCCATCGTAAGTACGGTTTATAACAAGGTCAAACATATATTGGATGCAGTCGCTCTCAGAAATCTGGTCGACTTCGGCAGTAATAACTTCGGTAATTTTTATATAAAGTTTTTTACCCAACTCCTCGATATGTTCTCTGGAACGAACATTCGAAAAATAATAATCCTCCCATTCCTTGATATCTTTGGGGGAGCATTTGCGTATTTCCTCTGAAACAGCACCGACATTCCGCTTGAAATTCAACTGAAAGCGATTCGTCGCGCTGTTGAGCACCCATTCTTTAGCCATTTAGCTCCCATTGAAATCATTCCAAGTATTTTCGTTCGGCAGCTGCTTCCACAAGTCCCTGTTTAAGCAAATGACGGTTAATAAAGGTTTTGTTCTGTAGATACAAATAGCACAAGAGATTATTTTGGCTATCGTGTTTAATCTGTCCGAATTTCATAAATACTTTCTGCCCTTTTGTTTTTGACTGCAAAAATTCAATTGCCTGCTGTTTCTTTTCAGCTTTTTCCTTTATTCCGAGCAGACGTATTTTAAGACCATCATCGAGTTCAAGCTCGGTAGGAGAGATAACCTTTTTTACACAATGGTAGTCCTGCCTTTTTTGGCTGTCGCCATTGATTTTCGAGCCGAACTGCAATTTCCTCGGGTCAATCTTCTTGTCGAATTTAACGGGGTCTTTGAAAATATAAGGCAGTTTCTTTATCTCCTCTCTCCAGTCAATCTCATCCTCTCTGTTCTGTGCAAGTTCAATATTAAACTTGTCAAAGAAACCTTTGTCTTTTAAGCCAAGCTTTTCCTTGATGACAGGTATAAAATCTGCGTTTATCTCGTATCCTATCGAATTCCTTTCGAGTTTTCTGGCAGCTAAAGAGGTTGTGCCGCTGCCGAGGAATGGGTCAAGAACGGTGTCGCCCACAAAGCTAAACATCCTTATTAAGCGACGAGGTATTTCTTCAGGAAATACAGCCAAGTGTTTATCCTGCTTCTCTCCCGGGATATTCCAATGGCCGGCAAAGAATTCGTTCCATTCTTCGATGGTTAGTTTTGATTTTTCCTTTACATCTCTATTGACGTTAGGCGAGGTGCCGTGCTTTTTGAAAATCAAAATGAACTCGTAGTCGATTTTCAGAATTCCATTTCGCGGATACGGGAACGACCCCATTATCGTCGCCCCGCCGGTCGTATTGCAGGTTGTAACCTTCTGCCAGATTATCGCCCCCATATAATCAAAGCCTACCGTTTCGCAGAATTTTATAATCTCGGTCCTTATGGGGATAACCTTGTATCTGCCGTAATAGACCGAGCGGGCGAATTGGTCACCAATGTTCACGCACAGCCGACAGCCCTTGTGCAATACTCTGTGACATTCGTTCCAGACAAGATTAAGATTATTGATGTAATCCTCGTAACTATCGTTGAAGCCAATCTGGCTGCCGTTACCGTAGTCTTTCAGTTGCCAGTAAGGCGGCGACGTAATAATGAGGTGGACTGATTCATCAGCCACCTCCGCCATACATCTCGAATCCCCAATGATTATTTTGTGATGCGTCATAAGAGATTTAGCTCAGCAGCTTTTTTAGCAGAGCCCGCTGGAAGTGGAGGCGGTTCTCGGCCTGGTCGAACATAATCGAATTCGCCGACTCAGCAACATCATCGCTGATTTCAAGTCCGCGATGAGCCGGCAGACAGTGCATAATCTTGACATTGGCTGACGCAGATTTGACCAGCTTGCTATCGACCTGGAAGCCTGCAAAGTCCGACAATCGCTTTTGCTTCTCCTGCTCCTGCCCCATACTGACCCAGGTATCGGTGTAAATGACATCAGCGCCAAGGACGGCAGCCCCCGGGTCGTTTATCTGCCGGACGCTGCCCGCCGACAGCTTATTTGCCTTTGCAATCGTTTCTGCATCCAGCTCATAGCCTTTCGGAGAAGCAATAACCATTTTCATACCCAGCTTTGCGCTGGCAAACGCCAGCGACCTTGCCACGTTATTGCCGTCGCCAATGAAAGCGATTTTGATGTCATCTATCTGCCCGAATTTCTCCTGAATCGTCAGTATGTCCGCCATCGCCTGGCAGGGATGCTCCCAGTTGGTCAGCGCATTTATCACCGGCACCGTTGCAAATTCTGCCAGCTCCACAACGGTCTTATGCTCGAACGTCCGTGCCATTATGCCATCGACATATCGGCTGAGAATCCTCGCCAAATCTTTAATTGGCTCGCGCTGGCCGATGCCACCGATGTCTTCGGTCTTAATATAGAGTGCGCTGCCGCCGAGGTCTGCCATAGCAACGTGGAAGCTCACCCGTGTCCGCAGGCTCGGCTTCTCAAAAATCATAGCCAATGTTTTGCCTGTCAGGCACAAATCATTGCCGCCAACGCTATATAAGCTTTTCAGTCTGGCACTCGACCGAAGCAGCTCCTTTAAGAACTCCGTAGGGCAATCGAATATGGAAATAAAATCTTTCATAGGCTTCTGTGTCCAACAAAAAAATCTGTGTTAATCTGTGTAAATCCGTGTCTAACAAAAAATAAACAGTGTCAATCCGTGTCTTTCCCCTTCTCGCTCAAAACGCTATCAAGAATACTTACAGCCTCATCAATCTGGCTTCTGGTAACAATCATAGCCGGCATAAACCGCAGCACAGTTTCATTAGTGCAATTTATTCGTAATCCTTTCTGCAAACACTTATCTACGATTTCATTGCCCGGCCTGTTCAACTGAACACCAATCATCAGCCCGATTCCCCGGACGCTTTCTATAATAGAGTGTTTCCGTTTTAACTGCTCCAACTTTTCTTTCGCATATCGGCCAAGCTCGGCTGCATTTTTCAATAGACCCTCTTCTTCTATCGCCTCGATGACCGCTATCCCTGCAGCGCACGCCAAACAATTCCCGCCAAAAGTAGAAGCATGTTTACCAGGCGTCAGTGATGCAGCGACTTCTTCTCTGGCTATCATCGCCCCTATCGCAACGCCGCCGCCGAGCGCCTTTGCCAGCGTTATAATGTCCGGCTCGACCTCATAATGCTGATATGCAAACCACTTGCCGGTCCTCCCCATCCCTGTCTGGACCTCATCCAAAATCATTAAAGCGCCATTCTGGTCACAGAGTTGACGAATCGCCTCTAAGTATTCATTGCTCGCAACGTTTATTCCGCCCTCGCCCTGAATCGGCTCAACCATTACCGCCGCGATTTCATCGCTAAAAGCCTTCTCCAGCGCACCGATATCATTAAACGGCACATAGACAAAGCCCGGCAGCAGCGGTAAGAATCCCTCATGATATTTTGGCTGAGCAGTCGCAGTAACCGTAGCGAATGTCCGTCCGTGAAAACTGCCCTCGGCGGTGATAAACTTATATTTTTTCGGCCCGACGTGAAGACGCGCCAATTTCATCGCCGCCTCATTTGCCTCGGCGCCGCTGTTGCAGAAGAAACACTTTCCGCCAAACACCCGCTCGCCGAGCATCTTCGCCAGTTTCCCCTGCGGCTCAGAGTAGAAAGTGTTATCGATATGCAAAAGTTCGCCGGCCTGCTTACGAATCGCCTCGACAACCTTCGGATGACAATGCCCTATCCCGCTGACCGCCCACCCGGGAAACATATCCAGTATCTTGTTGCCGTCAGCATCATACAGATAGCAGCCTTCGCCCTTGACGATGACCCGCGGCAGCCGGCGGTAATTGCCAACAACGTATTTGTCAAATAAACTAATAGTTTCCTGCGTTTTCATAATTCTGGACTTATCCACTCCTCAATTTTGATTCTTGTCCGCCAGGTCGTCTCGGCGGATTGAGTTCTGATTTTCTCTGACTATTTCCGTCCCGATTCCCTTGTCGGTATATATCTCCAACAGCAGCGAATGTGGAATCCTGCCGTCAATAATGTGTGCCTTTCGCACCCCGCCATCCAGCGCAACTATGCACGCCTCGACCTTAGGCAGCATCGCATCGCCGATGATGCCGGCATCAATCATTTCCTTAATCTGCGCCTCATTCAAACTCGAAATTCTGCTGTTGGGGTCTTTGAGGTCGGTTAATACCCCGTGCGTATCGCTTACAACAACTAACTTTTCAGCCCCAACTTCAGCCGCAACTTTGCCCGCCGCGGTGTCAGCGTTGACGTTCAGGTTTCCGCCGGCTTTGTCTTTGCCTATTGACGCAATCACCGGTATTGTCCCGGCTGCACACAGCGTCTTTAGCAATTCGCCGTTGACCTTCGTAACCTGCCCGACAAGCCCGATGTCGAGCTTCCGCCCATCTTCGCTATTAAGTCTCAGCGTCTCGGCAAACAACACGCAGCTCGATAGCGAATGCAGTCCCATCGGACTGCACCCAAGCTCAATAAGCGTCTGGCAAATCGGCGTATTGATTTTATGCACAAGCGTATGCTCCACTATCGTAAGCGTTGGCTCATCCGTATATCGTCGGCCCTGCACCCACACGGCTTGAAGGCCCGCCTCGTTCATCGCCCTGGTAATCGCCTTGCCGCCGCCGTGCACAATAATCGGCTGCATCCCCACGGTGGCCATAAACGCCACATCGGTCAGTAATTTTCTTTGCAAAGACTCATCGTCCAAGACGCTGCCGCCCAGCTTTACGACTACGATGCGCCCGCGAAAGCTGCGGATGTATCCCATCGCCTCAATCAGCGCCCCAGCCTTTGCTATTGCTTCTTCCAAACTAAAATCTCCTCAAAACACAACCTTAAATAAAAAAGTAAGTCTATTGATGCTGTTTCGATTGGTCAAATTATATTTACCCCGTAATCTTGTAGAAAAGAAAATTTTTTAAATCTCGCTTCTAAAGTCAACCGGTGTTGCCGCTCAATATCCCGACTTAAAACAGACGTGAGCTGTCAAGCAAGAACGTAACCGGGCCATCGTTGACGCTGCTTACCTGCATATATGCGCCGAAAATTCCTTTTTCAACAGTAACGCCGCTCGAACCTACAAGCTCAATAACCTTTTCATAAAGCTGCTTGGCAAAAGCCGGCTCTGCTGCCGCATCGAAGCCCGGCCGACGTCCTTTTCGACAATCGCCGTGAAGCGTGAAATTACTGACAAGCAAAACCTGCCCATTTATATCGAGTATGCTTCGATTCATTTTGCCGGCCTCATCAGCAAAAATCCGCAGGTTCACTAACTTGTCAGCGATAAATTCAGCGTCCTTTAGACTGTCACCTTTGCCAACGCTGAGATAAACAAGCAATCCTTTGCCAACTTTACCGATTGACTGCTCGTTGACCTTGACTTGGGCTTGCAGAACTCGTTGGACAACCGCCCGCATATCTATCCTTCTTTTATCGAATTCTTTCCAGTTGTTACCCTAACGACTAATCACCAGTCACCAATTAAAACCACGGCGACGCAGTCGCCCTTCGAATATGCAGCTCATCTATAACAGCGTTGCCCTTATGCGTAACAAGATAGACAACCAGCTCAGCAATTTCCTCTGGCTTGATAAGCTCATCTTTCTTTATATCAGGCCTGACCTTTTGCACCAGCTCCGTATCCACCCCGCCGGGACAAAGCAAATGCACCCGAATATTTGAACCCTTTAATTCCTCGGCCAGCGATATTGTCATCCCACGAATGGCGTGCTTCGAAGCCGTATATGCGCTTTGAAGCGGATACCCCTTGACCCCTACAACAGATGCGATGTTGATAATGTAACCGGCTTTTGCCCTCCTCAATAACGGCAGAGCCTCCCTGCAGAGAATAAACGGTGCACGTGCATTAACCTGCATACAATAATCCCAATCTTTGGTCTGGGTCTCTTCTGATTTTGCCGAGTGCGTAACGCCGGCGTTGTTGACCAATATATCCAGCCGACCAAATTTCTCTTTTGCTGCTTTAACAAGGTTCTTGATAGATTCTTCGTCCGTTAGCTCGGTAACAACAATCTGGGCCTTCCCTCCTGCTTCTGCCACTTGCTCAGCAGTTTGCTCCAGTTTTTGAATTGAGCGCGCAGCCAGAACGACCGTTGCCCCCTCCTTGGCCAATGCAATGCTGATGGCCCTGCCGATTCCTCTGCTTGCCCCTGTAACTATCGCTACTTTACCGACTAACCGTTTTCCCATCTTGTAACCTTATAAAAACCAGTTAGGAATTATAATTGAAAACATTAGCGCTCAAAACTCTTTTTGGGATGATGCTGAGAACTTTGCGCCCACCCACATTTTTAGGTGGAACTAACCACTATTGACCAACGACTAACGCTTCGCGTCCTTTAGCCAATTCTCGCAGAAGATAGCTAAATCGAATCCATCTATAAAATTATCCTTCGACTGGGAAATATCACAGGCCGGCCACCAGTTTGGCTTGTTCGGGTCGGTCTGCCAGGCTGAGGACAAAATCGCAAAGTCTGTAAAATCAACGCCATAAGGACAGAGGAAATCTGCAACTGGAATCTGCCATCGCAGTCTCGGATAATTAGTTCCTTCGCATATATCCCAGATATTGACAAAATCCCAGCCAGCGGCGGTAAAGGTGCTTTTGGTTTTCATTTCTGCGGTGGTTTTGGGCGTTCCGCCGGAACTCGTCGATTGGCTACTTGTATTGACATCCCAAAACGAAGCCCTCACCACGTCTATGTTGAGTCCCACCAGACCGCCGACACGGTCGTCTCCCGAAACGGTGCCTGTAGAATAGCAGTTAGCTATCACGCCTGCGAACTCGTTTCCCGTATTGTATCCTGCCAGCCCACCTACACAATTATTTCCTGAAGTGCTGCCCGAAGAGTAGCAGTTGACTATTCCGGCCTCAACATTGCTACCCACTAGGCCGCCGACACGCTCATTTCCAGAAGCGCTGCCTGAAGAATAGCAGAAACTTATCCTGGCAAAATTAGAGAGATTGGCTCCCACCAGTCCGCCAACAGACCCGGTTCCTGAAACGCTGCCTGTAGAATAGCAGTTAGTTATCCATTCAGCATTGCTTCCAACCAGTCCGCCGACATAGGCACTACCTGAAACTCTGGCTGTAGAATAGCAGTTTGTTATCTTGTAGTCATTTTCTCCTACCAGCCCGCCGACACACTCATTTGCTGAAACACTGCCTGTTGAATAGCAGTTGGTTATTTTGGCCCCAACATTGCCTCCGACCAACCCGCCGACATACATTCCATTTATGACGTTGACGTCCACATTTTCTAATCCGAGATTTTTTATCTGTGCGTATTCATCAACAAGTCCAAACAGGCCGATGCAGTTTCCGTCGGTAGAATTCCACGTAAAATTCCAGATTTTATGGTCGTTGCCGTCAAAAACGCCGGTAAAAGATTTATAATGATAATAGTCTATCCACCATCCAATGGTCCTAAACTGTGTGCCGGTATATTGGGCGAGGTTGACATCGTTTATGAGGATAAAGTGTTTGTCCCAGTCTTCCTGATGGTTGCCGATGTCGTTTAGGTCTTTGGCGCTAGCGATTCTGTAAGGGTTGCTCTGCTCGCCCGTCCCGCCGCTGTATCTGGCATCCGCAAAACTGGCTGCAAGCAGAGTCGCCGCCAGGCCGACGAGGATTAAATGATTTTTCATCGTCTGCCTCCTGAAAAGACTTTCTCTTTGTTAATTGGTCAAACTATTACTCTAATCCTATCTTTTTTCGCTTCGTAAGTCAAGAAAAATCAAGGACTAAAAACAGGAGCCAGAAGGCAAGAATACAACTACTCGCCCCATCTCGCCAAAGCCGGCAACCATCCAGTATCGAGTATCGAGCATCTAACATCGAGCATCAAGGTTCTCTTATCGCCTTCGCAATCGGTCTCTGATGCGGGTATCTTCTTGTCCGGTTGTATCTTGCGGCGGCACTGTCTCACTGCCATATCCCTCTTGTGTCGGCGTTTGTCTTAATTCGGTGGAAGAAGTCCGACCGCGCACACCTCGCGTTTGCCTGAGGTTTTTGGCTTCCTCTTGCATCCTTCTGAAAAGTTTTCTCATCCGCTCCAGCCGATTCAGCTCCAGTCCGTCAATCGCCGCCACGGTCTTTGCCGCTTTTTCTTCAACGGCAATTTTGCGTATGGCATCCAGCTCCGCCTTCACTTGCCTTTCTACTGCTCGCACCTGATTCAATCGATTGTCAGTGGTGCCCTTCAGCCATTCGTTCGCCTCGATTTGGCTCTGTCTATCCAGGTCAGCTAATGTCTTCTCTAATCCCGCAAAGGACTTGACCTTTGCTCTAATTTTGTTAGGGTCGGCAACCTGGTTCGGCTCTGTTTGCGGCCTTATATAGGTCGGCACCGGCGTTGAGGCGTTATCCTCATATAGATTTCTCTGGTCAACCGGAGGCGATTCCGGCAGCCTCGGACGAGGAACCTGAGCAATTTGCTGCCCACTTGCAGCAAAAGCAGCGATAAAGCCAACTGAAGCAACCAACAAAACTATTGTTATGTGAACAGAACGCTTCATAAATGTCCTCCAACATAATAGTGTTAATAAAACTAATCGTTGCCTTTCGATAACACGTTAACAACACATACTATTATACAAATTGTTGAATCTGTTTCATCAAAATTATCCAGTGGTTCTTTACACGTATTTTGATGGATTGTCATCCCTTCGCTTCGCTCAGGACATGGTTGAGCCGAAGGCGAAACATCTGGCCTTCGTAAGGGAGATTCTTCGCTTCGCTCAGAATGACACCCCTCATTTCATCTGTGACGGACCGCTATATTTACATCCTGCCGGCTATTTTTCTAAACCTGTTCCTCGCAGACCAGCCCAAGTCTCTCTGTAATGCTATCAAATTCATCCAAAGAATAGAATTCGATAATTACCTTGCCCCTTTGACCTTTATTTCGAGTCTCAATGGCTACTTTTGTTCCCAGCAGACTGCTTAGTTTCCTTTCCAAATCCAAAATATGGGCTGGTTTCGAGCGGATAGTTACCTTGGCCTGGTCTGTTTCAATAAGATACCTCCGCACCAATCTTTCGACCTCGCGGACGCTGAGCCGACCTGCCATTGCGCGGTTAGCAAGTTTGCGCCGCAGCTCATCGGTCGGCAGGGCGAGAATCGCCTTAGCGTGCCCGGCAGTTAGTTGGCCCTCCGTCAACATCTGCCTAACTTCCATCGGTAAGTCCAGCAGCCGCAAATAGTTAGCAATAACAGAACGGTCTTCACCAAGCCGCTCAGCCGCCTCAGCTTGCGTCAGCGAAAAGGTATTCAGATAATTCTGGTAGGCCTTCGCACGTTCAATCGGATTAAGGTCGGTCCTGTGTATATTTTCAACCAATGCCCATTCAAGCATCTGCTCATTTGTTGCCTGGCGAACCATAGCAGGTATGGTTTTCAGAGATGCCATTTGAGCGGCCCGGAATCTGCGCTCCCCGGCAATCAACTGATACCCGGTCCCTAACGGGCGAACAATAATAGGCTGCAATATGCCATTTGTTTTGATGGAATCCGCCAGCTCTTTCAATTCCTGTTCGTTCCATATCGAGCGGACCTGGTAGGGGTTCGGCGATATGGCATCGAGACTTACCTCCCGTAGAGAGCTTTGTAACTCCTTATCCGGTGGAAAGTTAGGAATGGCTGCTGTGCCGGTCAATTGGCCGTTGTCCTCCGTAGAGCCAAATGTTATAGGACTAAAAATTGCCTCAAGCCCTTTGCCGAGATGTTTTTGTTTTTCTTTTTTCTCATTGCTCATAATAAATGCTCCTTAATAACCTCTATTTAAGGTTCTAACTTTGTGCTCCTTCATTTTTTGCGATGGCGCAACACATATAATACTTCGGAATTCTCAACGAAAATTCTACAGCCTTGTCTGCATGAAAATAGCCTTTGTATAAAAATTGTGTAAGCGTTCAGGCAGATTTTGCTAAATTGCCTGCCGTTTTTATTAATGATGGAACGGGAACACCGTCTAAATGACAACAACAAGCTTGACGCAAATATTCAATAACACTTCTACCCTGCAAACGG
>Ga0315279_10001145_pt1 | contig 45189 bp, 37 predicted proteins | sample YL17G06_20_MG_FD_203694 | JGI IMG/M metagenome (GOLD analysis project Ga0315279, IMG submission 203694) | Sediment microbial communities from Yellowstone Lake, YNP, Wyoming, USA - YL17G06_20 | ecosystem: Environmental > Aquatic > Freshwater > Lake > Sediment | place: USA: Wyoming | collected...
TCCGCGCCGCCTGTCTGCCCGGGCGGACGGTTGCGCTCGCCTGGTCCGAGCGTTCCCGGATGCCGTTCGCGGCCAGGTTCTGGAGGCCCGTGCTCGTGATCCCCGCACACGCCATCGACTGGCCGCGCGAACGATTCGTGGAATTCTTCACCACGAGTGCGGCCACATCGCCAGGTGGGATCCGCTGGTGCAACTGGCAGCCCGCCTGGCCTGCTGCGTCTACTGGTTCAATCCGCTCGTCTGGGCGTTGGAGCGCAGGGTGTTCATCGAACGCGAGCGCGCGTGCGACGACCTTGTGCTGCTGCGCCCGGTGAAGGCGTCGGACTACGCCGGTCACCTGCTGGACGCCTTGCGGCGGCGCCACGCACGGCGTCTGGTGGAGGCCGACGAACCGGATTGTGAACCGCGTCGGGAGCAGATCCTCGACGCCCTGGACAGCCTCCCGGCGCAGTGCGCAGTGGGAGTCGCGCACTGCGCCAGGGAGGTCTGACCCCCGCGCGGGCTCTATTGGCTGTTGCGGTGGTAGGTCTTGGTCGCGATCCTCCACCCGCACGTCGTGCAGCGGCTGATGCGGGGACCCGCCGAGTACCCCGCTGCTGCGCCCGTTTCCTGACCTGTCATCGCAGCGGCGAAGCACGTGGCGGTGCGTAGGGTTTTTCGAGGCGGCTTCGAGGCGAGACGCGGCGACCGTGTGACGCGCAGAACGTCTAACCCGTAGGAGCCACGTCACGCTCACGCCTGCGCGCGCGCCTTCCTGGCGAGGTATCTGAAGCAGGACGCGGGCCGTCGGTCCCGGGGCGGCCCGGCGGGCGGTTCGACGACAGCGACGGACGGGGCAGCAGGAGTGTTCAATGAAGCACGCACTTACGGCCATGTGCGGACTTGGACTCGCGGGGGTTCTGTTCTGGTCGGCCTCGTCCCCGCGGGCCGCGGGACCTTCCGGTCCCTCGTTCGAGGGCTCGTCGCAGGACGAGGAGGCAGTCATTGCGCGAGTCATCAGGGACTCGATCTGCTGGGCGCTCACCAAGGATCGGGCGCTCCAGGAGAGCACGATGGCTCACGACGAGGATCTCTTCTACTTCTGGACGGGCTCGACCCACACGGTCGTCGGCTGGAAGCAGCACGTGAAGACGTTCGAGACGTTCATGGATCCGAGGTTCAAGGCGATACGGACCGAGGTGCGCCACCTGCGCGTCCACCGGTCCCGCTCCGGGGACGTGGCTTGGTACTCGGCCATGCTCGACGACATCAGCGAGTGGGATGGCAAGCGCGGCATGGGCGAGGACATCCGTTGGACCGGGGTTCTCGAGAAACGGGACGGCAAGTGGGTGATCGTACAGATGCACGCGTCACTCGCAGCGGACAAGGTCCGCGAATGGGTGCTGAAGGCCGGCAGGTGAGGCGCAGGCAAACTCCAGGAGTGATTCGCCGGACAACGGACGGAACTCACTCCCGGAATGTGTCGCGCGCCGCTCACACCCTGGTCCGCGTGATCTTGACGACGACGCCCGCGTCGGTCGGATCCGGGCAGCGGATGAACTCCGTCGTCACACCCTCCGGGTCGATCACCTTCTTGCACGGCGTGGGATCGACGCGACATCGGGGTGTCGACGCACTTACGACTTTGGCTCGGGAAGGTGCTTCGGCCTCAGCGCTTCAATGAACGCCGCCTCCGCCCACGTGATTCCGCCAAGGAACAGGTACTTGCCGTCGGGCGAGACAATGGCCATGGGCCCGCGCAGACGTCGATCCAGCGCAACGGGAGCGCCCCACTGCCCGTCCTGCGCCTTGAAGCTGATGAACAACAGCGCTTCACGGCGGTTCGCCGAGGGCCGGGAGAAGATCAGGTACGACTCGTCCGGGGCGACGTACGGACAGATCCCGTCACCCTCGCCGTTGATCGCTGGACCGGCGTAGACGGGCTTCGTGTACTCACCGTTGACCAGGCGGGAGAAATAGATGCCGTTTCCGGCTTCACTCCTGCCCTTGAAATACAGCGTGCCGGATCGCGAGACCGAGATCTGCCAGTGCAGGAGCATGCCGTTGACTTCGGGGCTCACCGGCTTGGGTGTTGACCATCCGCCCGCGGTCCTTTCGACGAACCAGATGTTCTCCTTGCCTCCGGCGCCGGCGCCAACGGGTCGCAGCGACGTGAAGACCAACCGCTTGTTATCCGGCGACACGAACGGCACATCGTCGTAGAACTCCACGGTGCTGGTACCGCTGAACGGCGCCGGCGCCGGCGTCGTCCACCGGCCGTTCTGGAGCCTCGTCATCATGATGGCCGATGTCGAGCCCCAGTACATCTCCTGTCCGTCGGGCGATACGGCCAACGCGCTGTGATGCCCAAAGACGATGCCTGGGGCGAACGGTTTCGGCTCGCTGCCCGGAGGAGACTGACCCAGGTAGGGGCCCGTCAGAGTAGGGAACTTCTGAGGCTCACGGCTGGCACCAAGCTTGAGCAGCAGGCTCATCGCCTCCTTGTTCGCCCGGGCCTCGGCGATGTTGTAGGCAGTCCGGCCATCGTTGGTCCGCCTGTTGATGTCGATGCCCTGGGAGACGAGCAGTTCGACGAACCCGGTTGCGCCGGCGTTGACGGCGCGGTGCAGGGCCGTGAGGCCGTTGACGTCGACGGCCGTGTCAATCGCAATGCGCCTGGACAGCAGCACCTTCACGATTTCGACCGAACCACCGCGGATCGCGGCATCCATGGTGGCCCCGTCGTCGGATGCGTTGCCGAACAGATCGCTTCCGGCCTTTTCGACGACGAGATTGAAGAGCCGTATCGAACCAACTGCTGCGGCCGCGCGCAGGAGCGGCAGGGCCTTTGCGCGCGCCGTGTCGAATCCGGCGCCGTTGTCGAGCAGGAGATCGATCAGGGCTCTCGAACCGCGGCCTGCCGCCATCTCCAGGAGGGTCGCGCCCAGTGCATTGCGCGCGTTGACGTCCGCGCCCTTCGCGATGAGCAACCGGGCCATGTTGACGTGGTTCGTCGCCACCGTGAGCAGTCCGAGAGGTGTTACTTGCTGCTGCATCCGGGCATCGACTTCGACTCCCTTTGCCAGCAGGATCTCGGCGATGGCCATGCGGTTGTTGAAGGCGGCGTGGTGGAGCGGACTGCGCCCTGCAGCGTCCTGCCATCGGAGGTTGGCCCCTCTGTCGATGAGCAGCCGCGCGGCGTCATCCTTTGCGCTCACGATGGCGACGTGGAGTGGACTGGCGCCCTGCCAGTTGCCCGCATCGATGGCCGCCTCTCGCTTCAGCAGGAGGTCGATCGTACCAAGTGCGCCGGCAGCGGCTGCGCTGTGCAGGGGCGTATCGCCTGCAGCGTTCCGGGCGCCGACGACCGCCCCCTTGGCTAGCAGATACTCCGCGATCGGCATCGAGTTCAACGCGGCGGCCAGGTGCAGCGGGGTGTTTCGGTCCTTGTCGGGCAGGTTGGCCAGAGCGGCGTTCGCATCCACCAGCCGCTTGACCGCCGCCAGGTCGTTCGCCCGGATGGCGTCGTGAATCGCAGCCGTCTGCGTCGGTGGACTCGCGGCGTCCAGCGACATCGTGGAGAGTGCCGAACATGCGAGCAGCAGGATCGCGGCGGCGCCTGTCGTCGCTGCCGGACCGCGCGTGAGGATCGGTCTCATTCAGTACCGACCTTTCGAGGAGAGCGGTCTACACTCTGGTCCGCGTGATCTTCACGACGACGCCGGCGTCGGTCGGATCCGGGCAGCGGATGAACTCCGTCGTCACGCCGTCGGGGTCGATCACCTTCTTGTACGGCGTGCCCTCGTAGAGCCACGGCATGGTGCCGCCGTATTCCAGCACGCGGATGGCGCTGTTCATGCTGTCGAGCAACCACGGGCACATCCGGCCCCGATCGGCCGGATAGGCGAACCTGTCGCCGAGCTTGTGCGCCGCGCAGCGTCCCGCCTTGCACTCGACGATCTCCATCTCGATCCGGTAGCGGCGCCTGGCCGGAGCCAGTTGCTGTTGCAGCGGCGGCGGTGACTGCGCCTCGCCAGTGGCCGAGACACCCGCCATCGCCACGCCGGCCATCCCGCACACCGAGAGGAAGCGGCGTCGCTTCATTGTCCTGTCGTCTTCACGCATGAACGGTCTCCTTTCGGGCTGCGAAATCGAGCGCCGGCGGGCATCCCGCGGGAACGCTCCGAGCGGCTGAACGAGCCATTGTCACCTACGAGACTCCCGCCAAAGCGCCGGCGATTCCCAGACCGTTGAAGAGACAATGGCTGATGATGACCGGCAGGAGGCGGCCCCTGAGTCGAACGTAGTAAGCCAGCGGCAAAAACGCCACGAAGATGGCCGCGTAGTTCCATGGCGAGAAGAAGTGATAGATCGAGAAGAGCGCCGCGTTGACCGCAGGAGCCCATGCTCCGCCAACCGGAATCCTCGGCAGGAGAAACCCGCGGAAGTACAGTTCCTCGACGACCGGCGCGACGAGGCCGGAGAAGGCGAGCCCGAACCAGAGCGTGCCCCGCGAGACGCCGGCCGGGAGGCTATCGACGATCGCCCACGGCGGCAGCCAGCCTGACAACGCGCTGAGGACGACCGGACGACAAGGCGCCACAAGCAAGGTCGCAGCGGCTGCGATCAGGTAGAGGGCCGCGACGCTCAACAGGGTTTCCCCGACCGAGAGACGCGAGCGTCCGCCACAGGCGGTCAGGAACCGCCATCTGTGCCCGGTTCGCCGGCCTTCGACGACGAGGATCCCGACTTCGACGGGAACCAGGACCAGCGGAATGCAGAGAAGGAGGGCCAGGTAGCTCGAAGCGCCGGCGCGAACGACCTGCGGAGCCCCGAGAAGAAACGCCAGGGTCAGCAGCGCGCCGGGGGCGAGATGGAGCGCGAGCGTTCTTTGCAGCGAGTGGCGCTCGGGGGCCTGCCAGGATTGAATCACTTGGGCTGCTCTCCGGTTGGCGCGCGACCCGGCGCCGCCGGCAGGAACCGCGGCGGCGATGAAAGACATGACGTTCGGCTCTTTGAAAACGTGGCGGGAACGGTCTTCGTTCTTGCTTCGAAAAACGCTCGGCCCGCGGCGCGGAGGAGAAGTCCCTACTCGCACCTGAGCGCGCGAATCGGATCGAGCCGTACAGCCCGTCGTGCCGGGCCGTAGCAGGCGAGCGCGCCGCACAGCATCAGGAGCGGCAGCACCGTCGCGAAGACGATGGGTTCGAAGGGCCGAACCTGGTAGAACAGCGCGGCAAGCACCCGCGCGAGACCCAGCGACAAGATCAGGCCGATGCCGGAGCCGATCAGCATGAGCGCGACTCCCTGACGGAGCACGAGTGTTGCCACCTCGGAGGGCTGTGCGCCCAGCGCGATTCGAACGCCGAACTCCGTCGTCCGCTGGCTGACCGAGTACGCAACCAGTCCGTACAGGCCGACGATGGCCAGCACGAGCGCAAGCAGCGCGGGTCCCCAGGCGAGGGCACCAGGTCCACCCGTGGTCTGGAGCGGCTGGCGCAGGAACTGAGGGCCGGTCAGTATCCGGCCAATCGGGAGGTCCGGGTCCGTCCGGTTGATCTCTCGGATGACGTCGGGAGCGAGCGTTGCGGGCTCGTTTCGCCCGGTGTCGACCAGGAGCATCAGGCGCGCGACGTACTCGAACTGCGTGATCGGCAGGCAGAAGTACGGCTGGCGCGCCTCGTCGAGCCGATCGTAGCGGCCGTCACGCATGACGCCCACAACCGACCACGCCCGATCGCCGGTGCGAAACGCACGCCCGATTGGATCCCCGCCGCCGAAGTACTTCGCGACGAACGCTTCGCTCACCACCGCCACACGCGGGGTGTCGCTGCGATCGCGGTCGTCAATCGGACGGCCGCGGACGATCCGTATACCGAGCGTGTCGAAGTAGCCGGGGCCGACGGCGTTGAAGCGGAGCGCCATGTCCTCGTTCGGCCGAGCCTGGTAACCATCGACCGCAACGGAGTTCCGGATGTGCATCTGGCCGAGCGGGACGTCCAGCGCGAATGCAGCTGCACCCACGCCCGGCAGCCGGGCGATGCGGTCTCGTGCCTCCGAGAAGAAACGGCGTCCGGTCGCTTCGTCGTAGCGGGCGAATCCGAGGTCCACGGGCACGACGAGCGCGCGGGTGAGATCGAAACCCGGATCAACCGCCCGGGCGTGATCCGTGCTCCGGATGGCCAGCCCACCAACGACAAGCAAGACGGCCGACAGCGCAACTTGCGCGACTACGAGCCCCTGGCGGAGACGCAAGCGCGAACGCGGCCGGCCGCCCCACCCGTTGTCCCGGAGTGCGCCGAACAGGTTGCGCCGCACGCCGAAGGCCGCCGGCAGCAGCCCGGCTGCAACGGCACTCGCCAGCGACAGCGCCGCCGTATAGGTGAACACCCGCCAATCGAAGGGGATCTCCAACGTGATCGGCAGCTCGAGGATCGCCGGCTGGGCCCGCAACAGAAGGTCAACGGTCCAAGCAGCCAGCAGCAGACCGAACGCGCCGCCCACGAGGGCGAGCAGCAGCGTCTCCGTTGCCAGCTGACGGACCACGCGCGCGCGCGATGCGCCAAGGGACAGCCTGAGTGCGATTTCACGACGGCGATCCCACGCCTGGGCGAGCTGGATACTGGCAACGTTCAGGCAGGCGACCAGCAGCACGACACCAGCCAGTCCCAAGAGGAGCATTGTCGCGGTACGCGTTTGCGGCGGCACCGGGTCCTTGAGGCCGGTGCGCATCGCGGTGATCGGGAACAACCTGAAGTGCTTGCGACGGCTGGTCGCGGGATCCTGTTCGCGCAGCGCCGTCGCAAGGCTCTCGGCCGCGTGCTCGGCCTGCGCGAGGGTGACACCCGGTTTCATCCGCCCCGTTACGATGAGCCACGTCGAGCCCCTGTCCTCGAACGAGATCGGGAATGGCAGAATGCGACGGGTGAGCGACAGCGGTACCCAGACGTCGGTCGCGAACAGGGGCCTCGGTCCAACGAAGCCTTCCGCCGCGACGCCGATGATGGTGAACGGCTGGCTGTTGACGAAGAACGTCTTGCCGATGATGTCGCGGCGCGCGTTGAAGCGACTGGTCCAGAGTCGATGGCTGATGACCGCCACGCGCTGCCCTTCGGGCAACACGTCCTCCTCCGGCCGGAAGCCCCGGCCGAGAACCGGGCGGACCCCCATCACGTCGAAGTAGGAGCCGCTCGCCAGCTGCCCCAGCACGACCTCCGGACCGGCGTCGGTCTTGACGCCGACAGCGGTGTAGAAATTCGCCGCCACGTCCTCGAACAACGGGTGACGTTCGCGCAGGTCGCGGTAGTCGGGGTACGACGAGTGCGAATTCTCTGCTTGTGTGTCCCACCGGGTGATGACCGCGACAAGCCGATCGACGTCGCGAAGGTGCAGCGGCTGGTAGAGGAACGCGTTCAGAAAGCTGAAGAACGCAGCGTTCAGGCCAATGGCGAGCGCCAGCGACACCACCACGGTGCTCGTGGCGCCGGCGTGCCTGGTCATGAGTGCGGTGCCGTAGCGGAGATCCTGCAGCAGGTTGCGCATGGCGGCCTCTCCCGACGGGCGACACCCGCCTCGATACGGCCGAGCAAGTTCCATTCCCCAGGGCTGGGGCGTGAAACGGCCAGAAACCCGCTTGCGGGCGTGGATTCCGCCCCGCGCTGTTCGCGGGCGGCCACGGCGCTGTTCGGTTTCGCACATGCAACGAGAAGTCGACGCGGGAACCGGGCCGGTGCCGCCGGTGTCAAACCGGGCGTGAGGGCGGCGACCGCCCGCACAACGGGAGGACCGTTGCATGCTCCACGACATCCGCCACGCGTGTCGCGTGCTCCGTCGCAGCCCTGGCTTCACAGCCCTGGCCGTCATCACGCTGGCCCTTGGCATCGGGGCAACGGTCACCATGTTCTCGGTGGCCGATGCGGTCCTGATCCGGCCCGTCGCCTACCGCGACCCGGATCGCCTCGTGCAGATCTGGGGTCAGAACCTGGCACGCAACATCCCCTTCCACAATGTCGGCTATCCGGACGTTGCAATCTGGAGACAGGAAGCGCGATCGTTCGAGACGCTCGCCGCGGTGGCAGGTGCGTCGGCCAGTCTGGCCGGCCGCGGCGATCCCGAGATGGTGCGGGTGACGCGCGCCAACGCCGAGCTCCTACCGATGCTGGGCGTGACGATGGCGGCGGGACGCACATTCCTGCCCGACGAGGATCGGCCGGGCGGGAATCGCGTGGCAATCATCAGCCATGATCTGTGGCAGCGACGGTTCGGCGGCGACCCTGCCGCCGTCGGCGAGCTGATCAAGCTCGATGGAGCGGCGTGCACGATCGTCGGCGTGCTGCCAGCGGACTTCAGGCCGCCGGCAAACCCCGTGGACGTGTTCGCGCCGCTGGCCGATGACGGTGCCCGCGATCGTGAGGACCCGCCACCCCCGAGCGTGAGCGTGTTCGCCCGGCTGCGCCCCGGTGTGACACTCGAGCAGGCGCAGGCGGAGATGGACCGGCTGTCCCGCAGCCTGGACGAGCGGTTCCCCTCATCCCAGCAGGCCCGCAGCGTGCGCGTCTGGGCCCTCACGGATTTCCGGACCCGTGAGGTGCGGGTGAGCCTGCTCGTTCTGGCCGGGGCCGTTACCATGGTGCTGCTCATCGCGTGCGTGAACGTGGCGAACCTGCTGCTCGCGCGCGCGAGCCTCCGCCGCAGCGAGGTGGCCATCCGGGTCGCGTTGGGCGCGAATCGGCGCCGTCTCGTGGCACAACTCCTGACCGAAAGCGCGGTCCTCGGGCTGGCTGCGGGCGCGATCGGCCTCGGGTTCGCATACTGGGGCGTGCAGGCCCTCGGAGGCCTGGCGCCCGCGCGCGTGCCATCGCTCGACCAAGCGGGGATCGATCTCCGCGTGCTCGGCTTCGCCGTGCTCACCTCGGTTCTCACTGTCATGCTCTTCGGCCTGGGGCCGGCGCTGGCTCTGAGCCATCCGTCGGGCATCTCGAGTCTGCAGGGGAGCATGAAGGACCAGGGCCGACGCCAGGGCGGCAGGCTGGGCAGCGGTTTGCGTGGCGTACTCGTTGCGGCGGAGGTGGCCCTCTCGCTCGTCCTCCTCGTGGGCGCTGTCCTGCTTCTCCAGAGCTTCGCGCGCCTCCAGCAGGTCAACCCCGGGTTCAACCCGCGCGGCGTGATGACGGCCACCGTGGCGCTGAACGCCGACCGGTACCGCGAGCCGGCGCAGTCGGTCGCGTTCTTCCGTCGCTTTCTCGAGGAGATCCACCGTGCGCCCGGCGTTGTCGCGGCAGGCATCACCTCGTCGCTCCCGCTTTCCGGTCACAACCAGGGCGCGTACGTGCTCGGGGAGTCGGGCGCCGTCACGCGTCCCGGGGATGCTCCCGTCACATGGTTCCGCCGCGTGTCGGCCGGCTACTTCCGAGCGATGGAGATCCCGCTTCTGCGCGGACGGCTCTTCGACCCTGTCGAGGAGCGGAACCCGGGCACCGTCGTCGTCAACCAAGAAATGGCCGCACGGTACTGGCCCGGCGAGGATCCGATCGGGCGGCGTATCCGCGGCGCCGCACGCGATCCGCGAGCGGCCGGGCCCTGGCTCACGGTCATCGGCGTGGTCGGCAACATCCATCACATGGCGCTCGACACGTCGGCCGAGCCCGAGATGTACCTGCCCTATGTGGCCACGCCCTTCAGGGCCGCGGCGGTTTCCGTCCGCACCACGCTCGATCCTCAGTCGCTGGCACCGGTCGTGGCACGCGCAGCCAGGGCGATCGATCGCGAGCAGGCGGTATCAGCCGTCCGGACCCTCGAATCCGCTGTGTACGAGGCGGCAGCAGCCGAGCGGCTCTCGACGACGCTGCTGGGACTCTTCGCGGCCATCGCGGTGACGCTCGCGGTGGTCGGCCTCTGCGGCGTTACCTCGTACCTGGTCGATCAACGGACGCACGAGATCGGCGTCCGCATGGCGCTCGGCGCCCGCCGCAGTGACGTCCTGCGGCTGGTGTTCCGGGAAGGCATCATGGCCACGACGATTGGCGTGGTGATCGGCCTTGGCGGCGCGGCGGCCGCGACGCGCGTGATCGAAGCGATGCTGTTCGGCGTCTCGGCGTGGAACCCGCTGGCCTTCGCGGCCGGCCCCGTCATCCTGATGCTCGGGGCGCTGCTCGGCATCTGGCTCCCGGCCCGACGCGCCACTGCGATCGACCCCCTCGTCGCGCTCCGCGAGCAGTAATGGATAGCGGCCTGTCGCCACTGCTCCCGCCAACCGCTTCCTGGCGCAGTCTTTTCCCGCGCCTGCTCAGGCGCCCTCGCGCCCCCAGCGACGCCCTTGGGGTTATTAGAGGCGTAATCGAAGGATTTCGCAGAGGAACCTCGGGGTGGGCGAACGTCCAATCCTGTACGAAGCGCAGTCACATGCGCATTCCGTGCGGCGCAATCGTGCACTCGCAAGGAGAGGAGAACGACATGAGGCCTTCGATCAGCGTCGGTGTTGCGGTGGTCGCCGTGCTGGTCCTACTGGGTTGCATTGCGGGAAGCGAAGCGATCGCGGCCGGTGTCCCGAGTGGTAGCTCTCGGGTGTGCCAGAACCCGCCCCCGCCGTCGCAGGCGCCCGGCGCGTCGGCGACCGGGGCCGAGGACGTCGTCAAGGCGCTCTACCAGCGCGTCAGTTTCGAGGCCGGCAAGAACGTGGACTGGGATCGGGTCAAGGCGATGTTCATCCCCGAAGCCGTCATCGTGCTGCGGACCAGTCGAACGGCGATGACGGTGTTCGACCGCGACGGCTTCGTGCGCGACTTCGTCCGGTTCATCACCGAGGCGAAGCTGGAGGATCGGGCTTTCGAGGAGACGATCCTGGCGATCAAGACGCAGGAGACCGGCGAGGTCGCACGCGCCACGGTCCACTACGCCGCGCGCATTCCCTCGGCCGGCCGGCCCGCCCAGCAGGGGATCGACGTGTTCCTGCTGATGAAGAGGGACGGGGCGTGGCGGATCGTCTCGATCGTCAACGAGATCGTCCGGCCGGGCGTCCCGGTGCCCGACGAGTTGCGGAGATAGCGGGCGGGCGGGACGGCGGTTCGACCGCGACGAAACCCTCGTTTCGGCTTCGATTCTCCTTCGAACACGTTCTCGGGCGGGCCGCGTGGAACTCATCGCCCCCGAGATCCGTTACTTCGAGAGAAAGCTTCGGAGGAGTCATGCGTCACCTCTGGTCCGATGTCCGCTTCGGCATCCGGATGCTCATCCGGTATCCCACGCTGTCGATCATCTCGATCCTGACCTTCGGGCTGGGCCTCGGCCTGGCGACCGCCGTCTTCAGCGTCGTCAACGGTGCGCTGTACAAGGGGCTGCCGTTCGAGGACGCCGACCGGATCATGCTCGTCTCGGCAACCAACGCCGCCCGGGGCATCCGGCGAGGGTCGATCACGGTCCACGATTTGGCCGTGATTCAGGAGCGCCAGACCGTGTTCGAGTCGTTCGGCGCGTGGTTCATGCTGCCCGTCAACGTGTCAGGGGAAGGCGCCCAGCCCGAGCGCTTCAGGGGCGGGGCACTCACGGTGGGCGCACTCCGGGTCCTGCGGGTCGAGCCGGTCCTCGGCCGTCTTTTCCGCGATGGCGAAGACCGGCCGGGCGCCGAGCCGGTGATCCTGCTCGGTCACCAACTGTGGCGGGAGCGGTTCGGGGGATCGCCGAACGTGATCGGGAAGACGGTGCGGGCCAACGGCGTGGCGCGAACGATCGTAGGGGTTATGCCGGAGGGCTTCTTGTTCCCGAACCTCGAGCAGTTGTGGATTCCGCTCGAGCTGAACCCGTTGGCAAGGCCCCGCGGCGAGGGGCCCGCCTACATGGCCATGGCGCGGTTGCGTCCGGGCGTGTCGGTCGCGGAGGCGCGGGCGCAGATGATGGCCGTCGCCGGGAGCCTGGCGAAGGAATTTCCCACGACGAACCGCGGCGTGGGCGCGTCAGTGACGCCGTTTCTCGAAGGACTGCTGGGTCGGCAACTCTACGCCCTGCTCTACACGATGCTGGGTGCGGGTATCGGCGTGCTCGTGATTGCCTGCGTGAACGTGTCCAATCTGCTGCTCGCCCGCGCATCGCTCAGGCAGCGCGAGGTGGCCGTCCGCCTGGCGATGGGCGCCGGGCGCGGTCGTGTGCTCTCGCAGATCCTGGCCGAAGTGACGGTGCTCGCGCTGGCAGGCGCCGCCATCGGGCTCCTCATCAGCGTCGGCGCCACGCGCTGGTTCGTCGCGGCCATCGCGGCCGATCCGCCGCCGTTTTTCATTACATTCGGTCTGGACTGGCGCGTGCTGCTGTTCGTCACCGGCATCACCTTCGCGGCCACGCTGTTCGCCGGCTTGCTGCCCGCCCTGCAGGCGACGCGGCTGAACGTCGTCGCGACGCTCAAGGACGAGGGCCGGGCGTCCACGGGGTTCCGCGCCGGCCGCTTCAGCGGCGCGCTGGTGGTGGCCGAAATTACCGTCTCGTGCGCGCTGTTGATTGCCGCGGGCCTGATGGTCAAGAGCATCGCCCAGGTGCGCACGGCCAGGCTCCCCTTTACCGTGGACGCGATCACGACCGCGCGGGTCAACCTGCCGCAGACCCAGTATCCCGACCTGGCCGGCCGCATCCGCTTCTTCAACCTCTTGCTGCCGAAGGTGCAGGCGCTGAGTGGCGTCGAAGCGGCCACGCTCTCCGACGGCCTGCCGGCCTCGGGCAACGGCACGGTGGCCATCCAGGTGGGCGGCCACGCGTATGCGCGCGACGAGGACTACCCCCTGATCCGGGAGGGCATCGTCACGCCGGGGTACTTCCAGACGTTTCAGGCGAGGATCCTGCGGGGCCGCGAATTCACCGATCGCGATCAGCCCGGCCAGCAGGTGGTCGCGCTCGTCAACGAAACCTTCGCCCGCCGGTTCTTTGGGGCGGCGGACCCGATTGGGCGCCAGATCAAGAAGGGACGGGCCGATTCGAAAGAGCCGTGGCTGACGATCGTGGGGCTCGTGCCCGACATGCTGATGCAGGGTTTCGGAAACGCAACGGAGAGCCCTGCCGGTTACTACATTCCCATCGCGCAGAGCGACGTCGCCTTCAGCGTCAACATCGCCGTGCGCACGCGGGGAGGGACAGCCGGCACGGCGCCGGCGCTGCGCGCGGCCGTCGCGTCGCTCGATCCCGATCTCGCACTCTACGACGTGCGGTCGATGCAGGCGGTCGTCGATCAGCAGACGATGTTCTACTCGGTGTTCGGCACGTTCTTCTTCGCCTTCGGCTGCTCGGGGTTGTTTCTCGCGGCGGCGGGTCTCTACGGTGTGATGTCGTTCGCGGTGACGCAGCGGACGCGCGAGTTCGGCATCCGCAGCGCGCTCGGCGCCCGCGGCAATCAGCTCGTGCTGCTCGTGATGCGCAAGGCCATCGTGCAGTCAGTCATCGGTCTCACGCTCGGCGTCGCGCTCGGCCTGCTGGCCGCCGGCCCGCTGCGACCGCTCTTGTATGACGTGAATCCGCGCGACCCGGCCGTCGTGGCGATCGTCGTCGTCGCGCTGGGGGGAACCGGTCTGCTGACGGGGCTGTTCGCGACACGACGCGTGACCCGTCTCGACCCTGTGGCGGCGTTGGGAACCGAGTGATGCGCGCGAAGTCGTCAGATCCGCCTCGTCATCGGCGTCAGGATCATGATGAAGACGATCACCATGAGGCCCACCGTCACGAGTGGAAAGGCCACCCACGCGATCCTCGCGGCGACCACGGCACCGTTCATCTCATGACGTAGACGATGGCAGTCGTCGGCGGAAAACGTCACGAGGACCAGGCCGAGCAGCGTCGTGAAGCATGTCGTGACGAGGAAGCTGATTCCGGAGGAGACTCCAGCGATGTCGTGCCCGGCCACGCCGAGCAGGGCTCGCGCGAGGCCGGCCAGTGCGCAGAGCACCCCGGCCCCGGCCAAGGCAACCGATGCGGCGCGCTCTCGCAGCTTCGCACCTCCAATCAACCGGATGGCCAGCACCGTGCCAAGCAGCACGAGCACGGCCGGCCAGTAGAGCATCCAGATCGAGGCTACCAGGCTGGAATCGGTGACCGCGAGGCGAGCCTGCACGAGAGGCCAGGCGACGAGGACCGCGAACAATGCCCGGCCAAGCCACCGGTCCAACGCCGAGTCCGTACGGCCCTCGCGGCCTGGCGACGCTCCGTCGATTGCGACGACCGGGGGCGTCGGACCACCCGCCGTCGCCATCCGAAAGGCCTGCGCGAGGAAGCCAACAGCCAGAGCGAAGCCGTAGACCGACGGGACGAAGGACAGCGCGAGGTTGGTGGCCGCGACCTCCAGCCCCTCCGACGGCCCGGACAGCACGCTCACAAAGAAGACAACCGTCCCCAGGACACCGGTCGTCCAGGCCGCGCGAGCGGCGGTCTCCCAGAAGAGGCCGGCCCCAAGGATGGTGGCGCGCAACGCGGAGGCCGCGAACGTCGTCAGAAGGAGGGCGAACACGCCAAGCAGGACGAACAGAAGCGCGCTCACGTACGGCAGATGCCTGGTCGCCGTCCAAAGGGCGAAGACGGACGCCCAGAGGACGACCGACACCACTCGACGGAGGACCGCCGATTCGGCGGGCTGACGCGCTCCTCCCCCACTCCGCCCAGTCTCCGCAGTTTGCGTGTCATCTCTGATCATCGGCCCGTCCTCGAAATTTCAGTCGCCGACGGCTCGTCGTCGCCGGCAGGCATCTCCCACGTGCAGCTGGCATCGTAGCCCTTGGCCAGGTGGTCTCGCGGTGTGGCGCCCGACAGCCACGTCTTCACGATACGTCGAGGGAGCCTCGATGAAGGGTCTACCACCAGCTTGTATTGCGCCCGTTCGCCGGGGGACTGGAAGGTCAACACCGTGGCAGCTTCCGTGGGGACGAACGCGGAATCCACCAGCACCCAATGCCGATACACGCTGTTGGCCAGGTCGGCTGGCGACGCAAATTCATCCTGCGCCACGCCCGTGCACCTCATCGACGACGCGCGACGGACAGTTTCCCACAGCGTGACCGATTCGTTCATGCGCAGCATGGAGGCCGCAAACACGCCGGGCCGGCCGACGGTATGAAGGGCGATCCCGCACACGACCAGCGCGGCCGATGCGGCCACGCGCAGGACGCGAACCGTGCGCCAGGCATCGGCCCACGCGCTCACAGACGCGAACCACGGTACCGCCGCCAGACCGTTGCGTGCGCCACTCCGCCGATCGACGAGAAACCGTTCGATCCGATTGCGCAACCGGGTCTCGACATCCGGCGGCAGGTCGTTCGGCAGTGTCGTACGCAACAACGTATCGACGTCTGGAGGCGAGCCCGGTGTGCGTTCGGTCATCGTCATGAGGAGGCCTCCTTGCGCGACGGGCGACACAGGTGTGAGAGCCAGCGCTGCAGCTTCTCACGCGCATGCAGCACGTGGACGCGCGCGGTGACCTCGCTGCATCCGAGCGAGCGGGCAATGGTCTGATAGGATTCATCACCGAGCGCCCGAAGCAGGATCGCTGTGGCCTCGCGCCGGCGCAGCCGGCTGATGGCCTCGCGCACCTCTTCCAGCACGGCCGACTCCTGCGACAGCTCAGCCCGTGCGACACACGCGGCACCATGGCCGTCGTCGAGCGGCACAGTGCGGCGGCGCCTGCGCGTGCGTGCCCGCAGTTGGTCACACGCCGCATTGAGACACACCCGGAGCACGAACGCTTCTGGGTTGGGGTGCCGGGCCAGCGCGGGCAGTTTCCTCCACAGGATGGTGAGCGCATTCTGAAGCGCATCCTCGGCCAGATCCGGATCGCGCACCACGCGCCAGATGCTGCGCAGCATGCGGCCCTGCTGGCACAGCACCAGCCGCGCGAAGTCGGCCTCCCGGTCGGACTCCGGTACGGTCTCGCTCACCAAATCGTACCCGCCGCACGCTGCGGCATCGCCCGGATTCTCCAGCACTTGGCCCCCTCGCACAAGAGCCTTGTCCGGTCAGGGCGCTCGATGCCCTACGCCTGGAGCGGCGTGACGATCATCAATACCGCCTCGAGCATGCGGCGGACGGCTTCGTCGGCTCGCCCCTGGTCGAGGAGACTCCGTACCGATGCGAGCTGGCGACGGATGTGGCCTCTCGCATCCGACATCGACCGGACGGTCGGGGGCATCTTGAACGGCTTGCCGTGGACGGCACGGTAGCTGTCGTTCAAGAGGGTTACGGTGTCGCCGGCCAGGAACCGGCCACCTGCCACCAGATCGCGCGCGGCGGCGATTTTCGCCGGCCACGTGCCGCCGAGCCTGGCGGCCGGCGCCGCCTCGATGATGGCATCCAGCAGCGACACGAGTCCATCCGTGCATCGCTCGTCGTTGCCGTCGGGAGAGAGCAGGAGCCGGACCGCCCGATCGACCTGGCCGGGAACGTCGAGAGCCTGGCCCCCCGAAGCGGGTGAGAGCGTCAGCATCACAAGGATGCAGACAGCCGCGGGTGCTCCGTATCTTCGCATGGACTTCGCCTCCTTGACCGAGCGGGTCGTCGTTCGTCTTCGTAACCGACCGGGAGGCGTCGGTTGTTTACGGAGGTGTCGGAAGGGTTCGTGCTGACCGCGCCAGGAGCGTGTTCTCGATTGCTCAGACACGCTCCTAGAACGACGGAACGATCTGCGAGTAGATGATCTGGAAGACGCGTTGCCACTGGTCGAGCGCCGCCTGGCCGCGCACGCTGGCGGTGGAGTTCGCCGTCGTCACGACCAGTCCCTTCGCGGGCACCACGAAGATGAACTGGCCGCCCCAACCGTTGGCCAGGCGAAACGCGTCGCCCGCCGCCGTCCGGCCCACCCACCATCCGTACCCGTAAGCCGGCGTCGCGGAGCCCGCCGGCGTGGCAATCTGCGTTCGGGTCATCGCCTGCACCCAGGCGGAAGAAACGATCTGGCGGCCTTGATATCGCCCGTCGTCGAGCACCATCGTGCCGATCGCCAGCATGTCCCTCGGCGTGAGCGAAAGCCCGGCGCCGCCGTTGCTGTAGCCCTGGTTGTCCACCTCCCACGATCGCGCAAAGATGCCGAGCGGCGCAAAGAGGCGATCGTGGGCGAACGCCGACGTGCTGGTGCCGCACGCGCGTGTCAGGGCCACCGACGCCAGGTGAATCGTGCCCGAGCCGTACTCGAAGCGCGCCCCGGGCTGCGCCGTCAGCGGGCGGGCCATCACGAAAGCCACCTGGTCGGGCGACAGGATCCAGGCGTTGTACAGGCTCGGCCCGCTGGTGTAGTACGCCGCCTCAGGGAAGTCGATCCCACTGCTCATCGTCAACAGGTGGCGGAGAGTGATGCCCCCTTTCGCCGGGTCGGTGACAAGCGTCGGGCCGAGCAGTTCGCCGAGCGTCTGGTCCAACGACGTGAGACAGCCGGCGTCGAGGGCGGCTCCGACGGCCAGCGCCAACACGCTCTTGGTGACCGACCAGATATACTCCGGCGTGTCCGACCCGCCGCCGTTGAAGTACTCCGCTCTGAGGATGGACCCGTTGCGCGCGACGACGAGGCTCTTGAGATTGGGCTCGAGCCGCGCCTGGGTGTACGCCTGATCGAGCACGTTTGGATTGGACGGCGCGGTGGATGCACGGCGGTTGCAGCCGCAAAGGACCGCGGCGATCGCGCCCGCGCACGCGAGTGTCGCCAGGCCCCGACGCCTTGCTGAACGTGACCGCCCGATCATCGATCCCTCCTGTCCGCCGACACGTCACTCCAACCCCTTTGACGTCCGGCTGGGGGAGGCGCGGCTACATTATTGTTCGATTGCGCCTCGAAATACTCGGGCGGAGAACATTCCTTTCCTCGAGTCCGTCCAATCAGGGCGAAGAACGCCTTCGGGGTGTCCGGGCGGACGTGCAGGGGGAGGAGCCGATCCTGTGCGTGGCCTGATCGCCAAGGAGAATGCAGGGTGAAATCGTCAGCGATAGTCTTCTGCCTGATCGCCGTGACGTTCAGCCACAGTGCTCTCGCCCAGGAACAGCCCGGGCCGGAGGCAGCGGCTCTCCTGGAGCGGGTTGCCTCTCTGGATCAGCAGGGGAAGATCGAGGAGGCCATCAAGCTCCTCGACCAGGGGCTCGGGAAGTACAAAAAGCCCGACTACGACCGCTTTTTCACGCTGAACTACAAATTCATCTTGTTGTCGCGGTTGAACCGGTATGGGGATGCGGTCAAGGTTGCGGAAGAGAAGGCGGGCATCATCCAGTCTCCCTCTACAAGGTCGTCAACATTCCTGCCTCGTTCCTCGTCGATAGAAACGGGATCGTGAGGCATGTCAACCTTTCCGGCAAGGATCTGGAGAACGCGATCGAGGAACTTCTCGGCGGTCGTAACCGGGAAGGTGTGATGCCATGAGCTTCGCCGATCGCGTCAACGGCGTTTCCGGTCGAAAACCCCCCACAGGACCTCGACGTTCCGCGCGTGGGCGTCGGTGACGACCAATCCCTTCTTCGACGCGAGGGCAATGGTCTGGTTCATCCAGGCGAAGTCGCCGAGCGAGACGACAATCGCCCGGTCGCTCAACCGGCGCACGTGGACGGGGACGTCCAGGGCTGCCTGCGCCCCCGCGGAAGTCGCCGCGCCGGCCAGAAGCAGGCCAGGCAGCATGAATCGCGCGAGTCTCATAACGGTACTCCCCCCGCCACAAGTGGACGGGTCTTACCGAGAAGATACGGAGGAAAGAACCTGGACGAAGCTGACATGTGACCGGACGGCGGGCCGACGTGACGAAAGTCCGCAGGAACTTGACGAAGGGCCTCGTTCGTCCGTAACGGATCGTCAAGCCGAAGGCCGTGCGAGGGAAGATCGAAGACCACGGTAGCAACGCGTGGCGCACGCATAGCGTCGAATCCTAAGGAAGTGATTCGGAGTTGCGTGATGCGCACTGTTGCAATGTCTGCGATCGTCCCCGTTCTGCTGGCCGCTGACCTGGCCCTGGCGGCCGGCCCCGTCAAACCCCCGGCTCCTCTCGCGCCCATCCCTCGCGCGGATGGGACGATCCGCGTCGATGGGAGCCTCGACGAGGCCGCCTGGGAACGGGCGTGGAAGGCGAAACTGCCGTACGAGGTCACACCCGGGGAGAACACACCCGCGCCAATCGAGACCGAAGTGCTCCTGACGTTCGCGCGGGACTCGCTGTACGTGGCGTTCAAGGCCTACGACCCCGACCCCACGGCGATTCGCGCGCACCTCAGCGACCGCGACGCGGCGTGGAACGACGACTGGGTCGGCGTCGTGCTGGATACCTTCAACGACCAACGGCGCGACTACCTGTTGCTCGTCAACCCGCTCGGGGTGCAGATGGACAACATCGAGGTCACCAACGGAAACAGCGAGGAGTGGGATGGCATCTGGGAATCGGCCGCCAGGATCGTTGACTGGGGGTGGGCGGTCGAGATGAGGATTCCCTTTTCGTCGCTGAGCTTCCAGCGACGCGACGGCCCGCAGGTGTGGGGCTTTGACGCGGTTCGCGGCTACCCGAGGAGCACCTTTCGCCAGATGGGCGCCTTCGTCCGCGACCGGAACAACAACTGCTACCTGTGCCAGGCGATCAAGATCACCGGCTTCGACTTCGTGACGCCGGGCCGGAACATCGAGGTCGTGCCGACGGTGACCGCAACGGGCAGCCAGAAGCGCATCACGTTTCCCGTCGGGCCCCTTTCGAGCGTCTCGTCCACCGGCGAGGCCGGCGTCACCGGCCGGTGGGGACTCACGCCCAACCTCACGCTGAACGGAACGGTCAACCCCGACTTCTCGCAGGTCGAAGCGGACGCGCTTCAACTCGACATCAACGAGCCGTTCGCGCTGTCCTACCCGGAGAAACGCCCCTTCTTCATGGAGGCATCCGACTTCTTCACGACGCCGCTCAGCGTCGTGTACACGCGGTCGATTCGCGATCCAGCCTGGGGCGGGAAGCTGACCGGCAAGGAGGGGAACAACACCGTCGGCGTGTTCGTGACCCGCGACGGGCTCACCAATCTCATCGTCCCTGGCAGCCAGGCCTCGGGCAGCGTCTCGCTGCAGGAGGCCTCGTTCTCGTCGGTCATTCGCTACAAGCGCGACCTCACCGCGAATCACACGATTGGCATCATGGCCACCGACCGGGAGGGCAGCGCGTACTTCAATCGTCTCCTCGGCTTCGATGGGCACTTTCGACCGACGCCCAAAGACCGCCTTCGAGTGCAGCTGCTGGGATCCAGCACGAGATACCCGGAGACCGTCGTGCGAACGTTCCGCCAACAGTCTGGCGCATTCTCGGACTGGGCGGCCGACGTCGACTACACCCACAGCACCAGGAACCTGTACGTGAACGGCGAATACACGACCATTGGTGCCGGCTTTCGCGCCGACCTCGGCTTCATGCCCAGAGTGGACTATCGCCGGGCGCGCGGGACGGTCCAATACCAGTGGCTCCCGAAGGGGCAGACCTGGTACACCAACCTGGCCATCGTCGGCACAGGCGCGTACCTGGAGGACCAACGCGGCAACCTGCTGAGCCGCTCGTTCAGTGGGCAGGCGGTCTACCAGGGCCCCCTGCAGAGCCACGCGGCGCTCCAGTTCGGACGAACGCGCGAGGCGTTCATGGGGCGCCAGTTCGATCAGACGACCGTGTACCTCCACAACTGCATGCAGCCGTCGGGAGGAATGAGCACGTACGTGAACCTCAACATAGGCGACCGGATCGACTACGCGAACGCGCGGCCGGGCAGGCGCGTGCGCGTGGATGCGGGGACGGATCTGCGGATCGGCCGTCACCTGCTGCTGTCCGTCGGCCCGTCGTTCGAGCGGATGCGCGTGGACGGCGGGCGGCTCTATACGGCCCTCCAGGGTCAGATCGGCGCGGGGTACCAGTTCACGCCGCGCGTGTTCGTGCGGACGATCGTCCAGTACGTGGACTACCGGTACAACACCCGTCTCTACGCCGTCCCGCGCGATCCGCGGAACCAGAGCGCCTACGTGCAGACGCTCTTCTCGTACAAGGTGAACCCGAGGACCGTGTGGTTCGTCGGCTACACCGACAACCGGATGGGGACCGACGCCTACGTTCTGACGCAACGCGACCGGACGCTCTTCACCAAGGTCGGCTACGCGTGGACGTTCTGAGGCGGTCGGTGCGCTAATGAAGAGCGTTCACAGATTGGCCGTGCCGCTGTCACTCGGTCTGCTGAGTGTTGGAGCGGTCGGCTACCTTTCGCTCCCCCGGGGCGGCTGGCGCTTCTACTTCTTCGCGCATCTCGGCGCCCTCGGTGTCGTGGCGCTCTTCGGATGCGCGGCCGGGTTCCTGGCCCGAAGGAGAAGTCGTGCCTTCTGGACAGCTTTCAGCCTCGCCTCTCTGGTACCGATCGGGGCTGGGGCAATCGCCGTCCTTGCCTTTTGGGTCAAACGCGGCCATCTGTACTGCGGCGCAGCGGTGACGTTGCCGGTCGCCTTGCTGATGGTGGTGGCCTACGCACTTGCCCCCTCAACAAGGCACCGCCCCGGCGGCGGCAGGTCCGCTGATTGCGAGGATGCCCGAACCCCGACGGCAAGTACCTGTTCTTCAGCCGTACCGACGCGCGGATCCACCGGGTCGACGCGAGCGTCATCGGTCAACTGAGACCGAAACAGCCGCGAGCGCGGCCGTGGCCGTGTCCGCTCCACCTGGATCGCAGACTGCGGAAGGCAGCGCCGCGTCATGAAGAACCTGTCGATCGTCGCAGTGCTGATCGCCGCCGCAACCGCTGCGCTGCTGGTGGCGCCACCCTACTTCGGCATCGACACGGCGTCCGCCGGCCTCCGCCACGTGTCGATCGGACACCGGTTCCGGTGGGCCCCGCCGTCTCCCGAAGAGGTATGCGACGCGCTGCGTGAGCGCGCGCAGGCGGCGCCCACGCTGCCTACCCTGACGTGTCCACCTCCGGCCTCGCGCCGGTCGGACCTGCAGGCGCGTGTCAACACCGTGCACCTGGCGGGCGATTTGGCGGCCCTGCTGCTGGTCGGTGTCGCCTGGCTGGCGGCGCAGAAGGTGCTGATGCGAGCCGGACGACCAGGCCGAGGGCGCCGGTGACAGAGGTGCGCCTCCGTCCTAAAATCTATCGTTGACAACTGCAACGTGACGCGATATAGTGTGAACCGTACGATTGAGGTGCCAACCCTCCACAGGAGGCATGCATCGTGACTGTTCCGCGCGACCCTTCGCAGTTGCTGCCGCTCACGCCGGCGATGTTCCACGTCCTGCTCGCCCTCGCAGACGACGAGCGCCACGGCTACGCGATCATCAAGGACGTCGAGGCACGCACCGGCGGCTCGGTGCGCCTCAGTGCCGGCACGTTGTACGGGATCGTGAAGCGCCTGCTCGCCGACGGGATGATCGAGGAATCCCGCCGGCGGCCGCCCGCCGCGGAAGACGACGAGCGGCGGCGTTACTACCGGCTCACCTCGTACGGGCGCAAGGTCCTCGTGGCTGAAGTCGAACGGCTCGAGCGGGCCGTCGAGCTGGCGAGGGCAACGAAGGGCTTGAAGAGCATCAAGCTCACGTAACGGGGAGACGCCGATGAGAGCACCACACCGTCGACCGTCGCATCGTTTCTTCCGGGCCCTGCTGGCTCTCTTCCCCTTCGAGTTTCGCGCCGACTTCGGGTCCGAGATGGAGGCGACCTTCGAGGACCAGGAACGGGACGCCGCCTTGCGCGGCGGGCGTTGGGGCCCGCTGGGCTTGTGGGGACGCACCATCGCGGGCGTCCTCAAGACCGCCCCACGTGAACACCTCGACATGCTCCGGCAGGACGCGGGCTTCACGGTCCGCGTGATGCGGCGCAGCCCCGGCTTCGCGCTCACCGCGATCGTGACGCTGGCGCTCGGCATCGGGGCGACGACGGCCGTCTTCAGCCTCGTCAACACGGTGCTGTTGCGCCCCCTGCCGTATCGCGACGCCCGGCGGCTCGTGATGGTCCGCAATACGGCACCGAGGACGGGCGCCGCCTGGCCAGTCTCGTACGCCGACTTCCAGGACTGGAAGCGGGACAGCCACTCGTTTGAAGACATGGAGGCGCTGCAGCTGGAGCAGTTCAACCTGACCGGGGCCGGCGAGGCGGCGCGGATCATCGGGATGCGGGCGTCCGCCGGATTGCTGCCGCTGCTTGGCGTGCGCCCGGCTCTGGGGCGAGGCCTTCTGCCCACCGACGAATCGACCGTTGCGAATGCCTCGGTGGTGCTCAGCCACGGCTTCTGGCTGCGCCGGTTCGGCGGCGCCCGGGACGTCGTGGGCCGGTCGGTCACGATGAACGGACTGGCCTTCACCGTGGTCGGCGTCCTGCCGCCGTCGTTCACCTTCCCAATCCGTGCGGACGTCGTGGCGTCGGTGAATCTCGACCCGCGCGTGGTCGAGCGGGGCAACCACGCGTTCCAGGTGTTCGCCCACCTCAGGCCGGGCGTCACCATCGACCAGGCGCGGCGGGAGATGGCGGCCATCGGCGAGCGGATCGCACGAGCCTACCCGGCGGAAAATCGGGGTTGGGGGGTCACGGTTGTCGACTTCCAGGAGACGCTCGTGGGATCGACGCGCCCGGCCCTGCTGCTCCTGCTGGCGGCGGTGTCGTTCGTGCTGCTCATCGCGTGCTCCAACCTCGGCATCCTGCTGCTCGCAAGGGCCAGCGCGAGGAGCGGCGAGCTCGGCGTCAGGATGGCGCTCGGCGCGAGCCGGCTGCGCATCCTCCGTCAGTTGCTCACCGAGAGCCTGGTCATCGGCTTCGTCGCCGGCGGCCTGGGGGTTGGCCTGGCCGTGGCGGTCCTGCGTGTGGCGCGCGGATCGCTTCCTCCCTTCGTCGCGGCGGTCACCCGCATCGGCCTGGATATCCGGGTCCTGGCCTTTGCCGTGGCCGTGTCGCTGGCAACCGGAGTCGTCTTCGGTCTGGCCCCGGCCGTCCGCGTTTCCAGGGCGTCGCTCGTCGACGCCCTCGGCAACGGCTCGAAGGTCAGCGGCGGTCGCGGCGGCGCACGGCTGCGCGGAGCGCTCGTCGCGTCGGAGGTCGGGCTGGCGCTCATGCTCCTGGTGGTTTCGGGGCTGCTCCTCCGCAGTCTCGGCAACCTGCTGCGCGTCGATCCGGGCATGCGAACCGAGAACGTCCTGGCAGTGGAAATGGGGCTGCCACCGGCCCGGTACAACGAGCCGGAACGCGTCCGCGCCTTCTTCCGCGACCTGCAAGCGTCAGTCTCCGCGCTGCACGGTGTGGACGCGGCAGGCCTCGTGAACGAGATTCCCATGAGCGGATTCAACACGCAGCGGTCGTTCATCGTCGAGGGGCGACCGTTGCCGCCCGTCGGCAAGCGAGACCACAACCTGGTGGCCTTCCGTGCCGCCACCGCCGGCTACTTCGCCGCCGCAGCGATTCCCCTCCGCCAAGGCCGCTTGCTCGCCGAGGGCGACGACACGCGCGATGCCCCAGTGGTCGTTATCAACGAAACGATGGCCCGGCGATGGTGGCCCGGCGAGGATCCGATCGGCCGGCGGATCGCTCTGGCGACCGGCCCCGACACGTTCTCGGCCTGGATGACCGTAATCGGCGTCGTCGGCGACCTCAGGCATCGGGGCCTCAGAGAGGACCCGCAGTCCGAGATGTTCGTGCCGCTCGGCGGCGATCACCCCGGACGCACGTTCCTGGTCGTGCATTTCACGGCGCCGCCGGGCACGGTCGTGCCGGCGATCCGACGCGCGGTCGCCGCGCTCGATCGGGAACTGCCGCTCGGGACGGTGCAGGGCATGGCAGACCTCGTGGAGGAGGAGTCGATCGGCCCGGCCCGCGTGACGTCGGGCCTGCTGCTGGCCTCCGGCCTGCTGGCGCTGGTGCTCGCGATGATCGGTCTGTACGGCCTCGTGTCGTACATGGTCTCGCAACGCCTGCACGAGATCGGGTTGCGCATGGCGCTGGGGGCGTCGAGAAAGGACGTGTTGCGTCTGGTGGTCGGCCGCGGCCTGACGCTTACCGCCGCCGGCACGATCATCGGCCTGGCAGGCGCCTCGGCGTTGTCGCGCCTGCTGTCCACGCAGCTGTTCGGCGTGAGCCCCACCGACCCGGCGGCGTTTGCCGGCGCGGCCACGGTCGTCGGCCTCGTCGCGCTGGCTGCCAGCTACGGTCCCGCCAGGTGGGCGGCCCGGGTCAATCCGATGACGGCGCTGCGCCGCGAGTGAACGCAGGAGATCCGATGCTGATGCACGCAAGGACGGTGGCCCTGATTGCCGGCGTCCTGGTCACGACGCTGTCGGGCGTTGCCGGTGCTCCCCCGGGTGCCGAGACGGCGGGACCGGCGGCGGCCGCCGCGCAGGCCCAGTGGCGGACGCTCGCCGGGACGCAGCGGGACGCGGAGGCAACCGACGCGTTGCTGCGCCGACTCATGGGTGAGTACGGCGTGACGGCGCTGTCGGTCGCGGTGGTCGATGCCGGCCGGACCGTCTTCGAGCGCACGCTCGGCATGGTGGATCCCGCAACGGGCAAGCGCGCGGACGCGACCACCGTCTTTCGGGCCGCGTCGCTCACCAAGCCCGTCTTCGCGTACCTGGTGATGAAGCTGGCGGATGAAGGCGTACTGGACCTGGACACGCCCGTGCATCGGTATTTGAAGCAACCTCTTCCCGCGTATCCGGCGTACGCGAGTTTCCGTGACGACGCTCGGTACGAGCGGCTCACCGCGCGGCTGCTTCTCAGTCACCAAGGCGGGCTTCCGAACTGGAGACGCGTGCGGCCGGACGGTCCGATCGAATTCCATTCGAACCCCGGCGATCGCTTCGCCTACTCGGGAGAGGGCTACGCGCTGCTGCAGTTCGTGATTGAGAACATCACCGGCCGTGATCTGGCCACGCTCGCCCGGGACAAGGTCTTCGTGCCCCTCGGCATGAACGACACCAGCTTCCTCTGGGAGCGCCGGTTCGACGGCCGGTTCGCGGTCGAGTTGCAGAGCGGCATCGGCCGGTTCATCGCGTGCACCCGCGAGAAGGGGAACGCCGCTGGGTCGATCGTTACCAACGCATCCGACTACGCGAAGTTTCTCGGTGCCGTGTTGAACGGCACGGGCCTGAAGCCCGGGACCCGCGCCGTGATGCTGGAACCGCAGGTCGCGCTGACGTCGAAGTCCTTGTTCAGCCCGCCCGGCACCGACGGGGGGGCGAACGTCGCGCACAAGATGGCCTGGGCGGCCGGCTGGGGCCGGTTCGAGGACTCGTACGGGCCGGCCCTCTTCCATGTCGGACGGGAGGAGGGCTGCGAGAACTACGTGCAAGCGTCCCTCGACCGCAGACTGGGCGTTGCGATCTTCAGTCGGACAACGAACCTCCGGTCCTTCTCGGCGCCGCTCGTGGACTACACGATCGACGGGTCCTTCTCGCCGCTCGAGTGGCTCGAGCATACGGACTCGTTGGTGCCGCCCGCATTCCGCGGCACGTGGCGAGGCCTGTTCTTCGGACTGGCGACGCTTGTTGTTGCGCTGGTGGTCCTCGCGCGTGGCCTGCGGTGGCTGCCAACCCGGCGCGTCACATACCCGACCTCGAGCCTACGACCGGACTGAGGCTCGAGGCAGGCGTTCTTCGAGAGTTTTTCGAGGTCACGTCGCAGGAGGAGGCATCAATGCGTGTGTCCAGACGTGTTCGCTGGGGGATGTCGTTGGCGGTCACCCTGGTGTGGCTTGCGTGTCTCTATGGACATGCCATGTCGGCTGCGCCACAGCGGCTCGGTCAGCTGCCGGTGGGCATGTCCCCGGATTCGATCGACTTCACGGCGTCCGAGCTCTACGTGCTGGAGCGGGGCACGGTGTCCGTGTTCTCGCTGCCGGAGATGACGCTTGCCCGGACCTTCGGCGGGAGCGGAATCGGACCGGGCAAACTCTCGCCGCGCCACAGCTTCGATCAGGTCATCCGTGTCGTGGGGGACACCATCCTGGTCGAGGACAACGACAAGCTCATCAGATTCTCGCGCGCGGGCCAGCTGATCGAGGAGAAACGCAAGCCGGAGAACTCCGTTTGGTTCGTGCCGATCGGGGACCGCTACGCCGCCAAGAGCATGGTAATCGAGGGCACGCCGCCGACGCAGATCATCCGGATCGCTCTCTACGACGCCCAGCTCAGCGAGGTGAAGGAGCTGTATCGGCAGCCGTGGTTCCAGCAGCGGCAGGGGCAGGGGTTCTCCACGGTGCTGCTCGGAGATCAGCTGCACTTCGCAGTGGCACGAGACCGCGTGTGCGTGGAGGAGAGCCCGAAGGGATTCGTCGTCGAGTGCTTCGACTCTTCCGGCAGGAGCGTGTCGACCATCGAGCGTGCTCGAGCCGGCGTTCCGGTGACCGCCGCCGACCGGGACCGCGAGATGGCGCTGGTGCGCACGGAGAAGCGCGTGGCTCTCATGATCGGCATGACGGGATCCTGGGAGAAGCTCCGGCAGATCTGGACGATCACGTTTCCGGCCGTCACGCCGCCGCTGCGCGAGATCCAGGCCAGCGCCAATCGGCTGCTCGCCCGGACCTTCGAGCGGAAAGACGATACGGTGAAGTACCTGCTGTTGGGTCTCGATGGGACCTCAGACCGGGAGTTGTGGCTTCCGATGCCGACCGACGCCGAAACGGAGGCGCGCGTCAGCGGCACCGCTTTCTTCAAGCTGGTCGGGGACCGGTACTATTACCTGCGACACGACGCCGGCTCGAACCGCTGGGAGGTCTACGCGACGAGCCTGCCCGACGACCGCCCGAAGGGCCGGTGAAACGGAACAGAGGAACCTCGGCGGCGCCGGGCGCCCGCGTGTCACACGTCCGACCGCAACGCCGCCGCGGGATTCACGCTCGACGCGCGCCGCGCCGGCACGTAGCTGGCGGCGAGCGCGACTGTTGCCAGGATGCCCGCCACCGCGACGTGGGTGGCCACGTCCAGCCGGCTCACCCCGAAGATGAAGGTGGTCAGCACGCGCGTGACCGCCAGGGCCGCTATCAATCCCACTGCGAGCCCGACCGCCGTCATGGTGAGTCCCTGGCGCACGAACAGCCGGCGCACCTGGCCTGGCCGCGCCCCGAGCGCCATCCGAACGGCGATCTCGCGCGTGCGGCCCGCGGCAATGTATGAGACGACCCCGTAGATGCCCACCGAGGCGAGCAGCAGCGCGACGACCGCCGCCACCGCCAGCATCACCAGCATGAACCGCGTCTGCGCTGTGGACAGTGACGAGATCTCTTCGAGCGTGCGGACGCGATACAGCGGGAGGTTCTTGTTCACCGACCACACGGTTTGCTGCACCTGCTTGCGAAACCCCTCCAAGGCAACGGCCGGCGTTCGAACGGCGTAGGTGAGATACCGCTGGCCGTAGGGCGCCAGGTTCCACCAGTTGCCGACGAGCAACGGCATGTAGACCACTGTCGGTGCCGGCGCCGTCGCGCCGTCGTCGCGCTCGTCGCCGACGACGCCCACGATCTCCCGCCACGGGTTCTCAGGGCTCTCCCTGATGCGTTTGCCGATCGCCCTGGCCGGTGTCCCCCAGAACTCGCGAGCGAAGTTCTCGCTCACCATCACGACGGGCCTGCGGTCGAAGCTGTCGGTCCAAGTCATGTCCCGTCCCGCCAGCAAGGGGCTGCCCACCGTCTTGAAGTAGCGCTCGGACACCCACTTGACGCGGCGAGGAGGCCGCGGCTGTCCGGGCGCCTCGGGGAACTCCTCGACCAGGAACGGGTCTGTCTGCCCGGTGCCCTCCATCGGCAGTGACGACGAGAGGCCGACGGACACGACGCCCGGAATCTGCCCGAGGCGCTGCAGGATCTGCTCGTGCGTCTGGATCGCCTGTCTGACATCCGGGACCATCGCGCTGGGGATGCCAATCTGGAACGTGAGAACCTCTCCCGGACGGACGAAGCCCGGCTCGACCCGGCGCATGGCGTCGAAGGTACGGATCATCAGCCCTGTGCCGATCAGCAGCACGAGAGCCAGCGCGACTTCTGTCACGACGAGCAGGCTTCTGAACCGAAACCGTCCCCGCCCCTCGGTCGCCCCACGGCCAGCGTCCTGGAGCCCCGTCAACCGCGGCCCGGAGAACCGGAGGACCGGAAGCAGGCCGAAGAGCACGCCGGTGAGCACCGAGAGCCCGAGGGTGAAGCCGAGGACGGGCGGGTCGATCGCGATCTCATCGAGGCGCGGCAGCCTTGCGGGCGCCAGGGCCACGAGCAGAGCAATGCCTGCGCGCGCCAGGAAGACGCCAAGCGCACCGCCACATGCGCCCAGCACGAGGCTCTCGGTCAGCAACTCCCGGGCAATCCGGAGCCGGCTTGCCCCCAGGGCGGCGCGGACGGCGAGCTCGTGGTGCCGGCTCTCGGCCCTGACCAGCGAGAGGCTCGCCACGTTGGCACACGCGATCAGCAGGACCATGCCGACCGCCTCCAACAGTAGCCACAGGATGGGGCCGACATTGCCCACGACCCAGGTGTCGAGCCCGTTCACGTCGGGGCCCATCACGAACTCCGCGTCGTACTCCTGCCTGGTCACGCCGGCCGGCAGCGGGAACTTCTCGATGACCAGCGGGATCATTCGCGCCAGATCGCGATTCGCCTCCTCGAGCGTGATGCCTGGCTTCAGCCGTCCGACGGCCGTGCTCCCGAAGTTGCCGATCGTCGTGGCGGAGCGGTTGAACCGGAACGGCAGCAGCATCGCGGGGTCGTAGCCGAGGAGCCACGCCGTTCGCGGCAGCACGCCGACGATCTCGCACGATTGACCGTCGACCGTCAGATAGCGGCCGATGACTCCGGGGTCGCCTCCGAAGGCTCGCTGCCAGTAGGCGTGGCTCAACATGACGCTCGGCGCGCTGTTCGGCAGGTCGTCGTCGCGCGTAAACCGTCTGCCAAGCGCGGCCTGGATGCGGAGTACCGGCAGCAGGCCGTCGGTGACGGTCAGCACCACGAGTCGTTCGGGACCTGGTGCGTGGGCCGCGATCACTGTCCGGCTACTCCTCGCGTAGAGCCCGATGTCCTCGAAGGCACGGCCCTCTTCACGGTAGGTGAAGTAGGTCGCTGCTGACTGTCCCCGGAGCGGGCCGACAGAGGCCGTGTGCCGGATGCTGACGAGGCGCTCGGGATGCTCGAAGGGGAGAGGCTTCAGCAGGACGCCGTGTACTACGCTGAAGATGAGCGTGTTGGCGCCGATGCCCAGGCCCAGGGTGATGACCGCGGCGGCGACGTACCCCGGGCTTCGCCCGAGCGTGCGGACGGCGAGGCGCAGATCGCGCCACGCCTGCTCGAGAGGCGTCCATCCCCAGGCGTCCGCGCTTCGTTCTTTGAGCAGTGGAAGGTTGCCGAACTGCCGCCGCGCGGCGTGGGCCGCCTCGTCGGCGGACGTCCCGGCCTCACGGTGTTCGCGTGCGGCCATGTCGAGATGGAACTGCATTTCGGCTTCGAGGTCACGATCGAAGCGCCGGCGGTGGAACAGGAACCCGAGTCTGCGCCAGATCTCCCACAGGAACGACATGGATCACTCCGTGTTCAAACCGGTTGGATCACGCGAGCGATCGCCCCGACCACTCTCGTGTACGCCGACACCTCGACCGTCAATCGGTCGCGGCCGGCCGGGGTGAGCCGGTAGAAGCGAGCGTGGCGGTTGTTCTCGGACCGCTGCCACTTGGCTGTCACCCATCCCTTGACCAGCATGCGCTGCAGCGCGGGATACAGAGATCCTTCCTCCACGTGCAGCACATCGTCGGTCGTCTGCTTGATGTGCTGCGCAATCCCGTAGCCGTGGGCCTGGCCCAACAAGGCGAGCGTCTTCAGGATCAGCATGTAAAGCGTGCCCGGGAGGAATTCAGATGTCCGGTCATCGTGCCGATTCTCCATAGCCTTCCTTTGCATAGTTAGACGTGGGGAAGCGCGGAAACGATCCGGCCTTTCCGGCGGCACGACTACTTCGAAGGTATTTCGAGGCGAAATCGAATCCGGGCACGAGGCGTGTCGCTGTTCCGATCGCTTAGACTCCTTTGACGCCTGGAAGACTCGGGCGCTGGGTGCGGAAAGGGCGCGAAGCAAGAAGCATGAAGACTGATCACGGGTTTCGAGGAGATCGGCGGATCGATCCTTATGTCGTCGCCGTGATCCTGATGTGGCTGGCAGCGGCGGGTTCGTTGGCCCTGATGCTGCTTCTCGGCGTCAGGGGCACGGGTCGGTTCCTGGCGGCGCGCGGAGCGCTCCACTTTGCCTACGTGGCCGCGCTCCTGTGGTACCTGGCCTGCAGGGGGCCGTCCGTCGCTCACCTGCCGGACTCTGCGCTGGGCCACGCGGCGAACGGGCATGTTGGCCGGCTGGTGGTGACGGGCGCGGCGCTCGTCCTTTGCCTGGTGGGGCTTTTCGACCGCGGCCTGTTCCTGGAACTGCTCGCCGCGGCAACACTCGTCATCATCGTGATCTGGCGCAGGCAGGTCGCGGCGCGCGCCATCGTCCTCGGCCTCGCCGCCTCCGCGCTTGCCTTCGTGACGGGCGGCATCGCGTTCTGGCGGCATGGGTTCGTGGCGAAACCCATGCTGGTTTTCATGCTGATCTTCATCCCGCACATGTTCGTGGCCGGAGGCCTGCTGGTGGCACGCACGGGGCTGGGTGCGGTTCGGGCGCTCGAGGGCCACTACGGAATGGCGCTGCGGAGCTTCCTCGCGGGAGGTGTGCTGTTCATTCCGCTCGGCCTGGCGAACGCCGCTGGTCCGGCCCGCCCTGGTCTGGCGTGGGTCAACCGATGGTGGCAGCCGCTCGTTCTCCCCGTGTGGTCCGGGATCGTCGAGGAAGTGGTCTTCCGAACGGTGCTCGTGTGCCTGCTGTTTGCCCTCCTTCAGCCGGTTCTGAAGCGCTCACCTGTCGTCGCCATCGGCCTCGCGGTTCTCTTCAGCGCGGTCACCTTCGGCCTGGGACACGGACAGACGTGGGGCAACCTCCTCGGCGCAGGGCTCGGGTACGGCCTGCCGATGGCCGTCGTCTTCGCGCGACGCGACTGGGAGCATGCCGTGGGCGCGCACTACATGATCAACATGGTGCCGTGGCTGATGGCGTTGCGGGCCGGCTAAGCGAGCACGCGTCGGGCCGTTTGGCCGCACGCACAGGGGAGACATGAAAATGAACTGCTCGGTGGCGCCTCATTCCGTCCTCGCCCGGATCCGGCGGCCGGCGGCATTCCGGCTCGCGCCCGCTGCCCTGTCCGCGGCGCTTCTGCTCGTCCCCGGGCTGTTGCGGGCCCAGGCTGTCGTGCCCGCCACGACGTTGACACCGGCCATCCGGTCGGCGGTCATCGAGAACGCGGCGGCCGCGCTGGCGCAGGACTACGTGGACGCGGACACGGGCCGCGCGATTGCCGATGCGCTCCGGGCCCGGCTCAAGGCCGGCGCGTACGACGCGCTCACCAACCCCGCGCAGTTCGCCGAGGTCGTCACGCGCGACCTGCGTGCGACCAACGGCGACCTTCACTTGAGCCTCCGCTTCTCGCCGACGCCGCCGGCGGCCGGACGGCCGGCGGGCGATCCCTTCGCCGATCCGCCGCGACAGAACTTCGGCCTCGGGCGGGCGGAAATCCTGGACGGCAACGTAGGCTACCTCGAGATCACCTCTTTCATGGGGGCGAACGGCTACCAGGAGGTGGTCGTGGACGCGCTCCGGTTTCTCTCTCGCGCCGACGCGGTCATCATCGACCTGCGCCGCAACGGCGGCGGCAGCGGCGAGATGACCCATTTCATGTTCAGCCACTTCTTTGGCGCGACGCCCGTGCCCACCATCCGGGTGCGATCGCGCAGCGTCCCGGACGGCGTGATGCGCCAGAGCCTCGCCGCGGTGCCAGGGCCGCGTCGGCCCGAGGTGCCGCTGTTCCTGCTCGTCAGCCAGCGGACGGCATCGGCGGCCGAGGAATTCAGTTTCGTCCTGAAGAGCCGGCGTCGCGCGACCCTCATCGGCACCCGCACCGCAGGCGCGGGGCACATGGTCGCGTTCCGTGCCATCGGGCACGGGTTCACCCTCGGCGTGTCGATCACGCGCGTTTCGGACCCGGAGACCGGGCTGGAATGGGAGCAGGTCGGCGTGCAACCCGACATCGCCGTGCCCGCCGAGCAGTCGCTGCTCGAGGGACACGCAGCCGCGCTTCGGGCGATCCTCGCAACCACGACCGACGCTACCCGCGTGCGGTTGCTCACACGGCTGCTCGCCGCAGCGGACGCCCGGCGCAAGCCGGTGCAAGTCGATCCTCGCCATCTGGCACGCCTCGCGGGCACGTACGAGGGGCGCGTGATTGCCGTCGTTGACGGCCGCCTGGCCTACACGCGCGTGGCGGGCGGGCTGAACGAGGCACTCGTCCCGCTGGGCGGCGATCGCTTCGCGCTCGGCGCGACGCAGCTGCTGTTCGAGGAGCGCGCAGGGACGATCCGGCTCACCATCGACCAGGCGGACGGGACGCAGATCACGCTCACGCGAAGCACGTCGGACAAACCCTCCGGCAGGTAGTGGATCGAAACGAGAGGGGAGGCGCGTCCGCCGTAGCGATCCGCAGGTCAGCGGAGCGGTCGGATTTAAAGACGCGCGAGGGCAATTCGAGCACCCGGTCTGGCGCTACACGCAGCGCCTGGCGGATGTCACTCGCGCGACGTGACTGAACGACGTGAAGAGGTGGTATCGCGCAGGAACGAGGCGGGCTGGTTCTTCCTGGAGCTGAGGAAATCTGCACCTATCGAGTAGATGTCGGCCCCTTCAGTCTGGCCTCCTGCGCCGGTGCGAAGCCTCGTGAAGAAAAACGTGCGGCCGTCGGGTGACACGCAGCCGAAGTCCTCGTGCGCCGCGGTGTTGACGGGCGGCCCCAGGTTACGTGATGCGGCCCATGTGCTGTCGCCGTTCCTCCACGTGACGTACAGGTCCCAGCCGCCGTGCGCACCCGACCCTTCAGTTGCGCTCGTGATGAGGAAGGTCTCGTCGGGCGATATGCACGCGTGGCCACCGGGCGAAACACCTGCCGAGGTGGTGACGATCTCCGGCGGCGAGAAGCCGGTGCCGGCGCGGCGTGCGCGCCAGACGCCGTTTGACGAGAAGTAGACAGTACCACCGCGGCTTGCGGTGGGACGCCACGCATCGCGCTCGAGGTCGAGTTCTTTGACGAGTCTTGGCCTCGCCCATCCACTCGCGGTGCGGTCCGCCATCCAGATCGCGTAGTGACGCACAGCGCCGCCGGCCGACTCGGGACGGTTGGAGCTGAAGAGAACGTGTGCGCCATCTGGCGTGACGAGTTGTTACTCATCACTCGAACCGGATGGTGAATCGCGTGGGTCCGCCCGGCGGGCCGACGAGATCGTGGGTCAGCCCGTGTCGGTTCAGGATTTCGTGGACGAGCGTGAGGCCGATGCCCTGCCCCTGCGGCTTGGTCGTGTAAAACGGGGTGAACAGGTGGCGGCGCGCCTCGGCGGCGATGCCGTGGCCGGTGTCCTCGATGATCAGGGTGGGGCAGCCATCCACGCTGTCCGTCCGCACGGTGATGGTGCCGTCTTGGTCGATCGCGTCGATCGCGTTGCGGCACACGTTCAGCAGCACCTGCTCCATCTGCGCGCGATCGACCACGGCGACGATCGGTGCGCCGCCACATGACGCCCAGCGAATACCCCGCCGCTCGCACTCCGGCCCGAGCAGCCTGACGACGTCCGCGATGATCGCGCCGATGTCGCACGGCTCCCGTCGCGGGTCGGGAAGCCGCACCACGTCGGCGAACGCCCGCACGAACCGGTTCAACTGCTCGGCGCGCGCGATGACGACGCCCAGCGCTCCCTCGTAGTCAGCCCGATCGGTTTCGCCGATCTGCGGCGCGTAGCGCAGGCACGAGTGGAGCAGCGAACCGGCGGCACCCACCGTGTTGTTCACCTCGTGCGAGACCACGCGGATCAGCTTCTCGTAGGCGGCCTTCTCGGCCTGGCGCAGTTCCTCGGTCAGCTCCTCGAGCAGGTAGAAGGTGCGCGGAAAGCCGGTGTCCATGAAGCGGCCGCGCCCGCACCGCACGCGGCGCCCGCCGCCGAGCGCGGCAACTTCGGCCCCGCCAAATTCGACCGTCGCCAGCACGTCAGCCAGCGGGCCTTCCACTTCCGAGGGTCGCCGGCCCACCATGTCCGACTCGTCGCGCGCGAGCAACCGGACGGCCGCCGGGTTGACCGATGAGATGCGGCCGTCGTAGTCGAGGGTCACGATGCCTGTCGGCGACGCCGCGAGAAGATGGCCGAGGAAGTAGTGCTGCTCCTGCAACCGCACGCGCTCGCTGCGCAGGCGATCGGCCATCTGGTTGTAGACCTGCACGAGGCGGTCCAGCGCTGGTTCGCCGACCTCGCGCAGGCGCGACGTGAAGTCGCCGTCCTCGAGCAGGCGCGCGGCATCGTCGGGGAAGCGGCCAGCGGCGAACAAGCGCCGCCCGAGCATCACGCCCACTGTCAGCGACGCCGCCAGCACTGCTTCCGCCGCGAGCAGCCAGGCGCGGTGGGTACCGATCAGAACGATGAGGAGCGCCGCCAGCCCCGCGTGCAGCACTACCAGGTAGACGATCAGGCGCAGGCGAAGGGTCACTGGCCGATCCCGTACTTTTCCAGCCGGCGGTACAGCGCGGGACGACTGAGCCCCAGCGACTCGGCGACCTTCGTGAGATTGCCGGCGTGGAACCGCAGCGACTTCTCGATCATCGCCCGCTCCATCTCCTCCATCGTCATCGTTCCGACGGCCGGCAGCGTGTCGCGCAACGGCTCGGAAGGTTCCATCGCGGCGGCGCCCTGGAAATGGGCGATGTCCAGCGTGTCGCCCGGGGTCACCAGAACCGCGCGCTCGATCCACTGCCGCAGCTGCCGGACGTTGCCGGGCCACGGAAGAGTACGGAGCCAGCGGAGCGCGGCCGGGCTGATCGCCACCTGGTCGCGACCGTAGATTTCGACGGCGGCCCGCAGAAAGCGGGCGGCGAGCACGGGCACATCGTCGGGACGCTGCCGCAGCGCCGGCATGTGGATCGCGATCAGATTGAGGCGGTAGAGGAGGTCCTCACGGAAGTCGCCGCGCGCGACCAGGTCGGCAAGATTGCGATTGGTCGCCGAAACGACCCTGAGGTCGACCGTCCGAGTCCGGCTGGTGCCCAGGACCTCGAACGTGCGGTCCTGGAGCACGCGCAGCAGCTTCACCTGCGCGTCCTGGGCGAGTTCGCCGATCTCGTCGAGGAAGATGGTGCCGCCGTCGGCGACTTCGAAACGTCCCTTTCGATCCTGGCGGGCATCGGTGAAGGCGCCGCGCACGTGCCCGAACATCTCGCTCTCGAAGAGCGTGGAGGCAATGCCGCCGAGATTGACTTTGACGAAGGGACCCGACCGCCGCCGGCTGTTCCGGTGAATGGCTTCGGCGATCAGTTCCTTCCCGGTGCCGCTCTCACCCGTGATGAGCACCGAGGCGTCGGTGGGCGCGACACGGCCGGCCAGTTGGAGGATCTTCAGCAGTTGAGGGTCGCGGCCGACCAGCTCGCCGAAGTCGTAGTTCGAATCGAGATCCTCGCGCGACAGCGCCCGCTCGGCTGCCCCGCCCCCGATGGACGCCGCCAGCCCGAGGGCCGTGCGGACGCTCTGGATCATCTGCTGGTTCGTCCACGGCTTGGTGACGAAATCGGATGCCCCGGCCTTCATGCCCTCGACCGCCAGAGGAATCGAGCCCCACGCCGTGATGAGGATGACCGGGAGTTCGGGCCTCGCGCTCTTCAACCGCCGGAGCAGGTCGAGTCCCTCCTCGCCGGTTGTCTGGCGCGAGAAATTCATGTCCTGGAGGACCAGCTCGCACCGGTGACGATCGACGAACGCGAGAGCGTCGGCCGGCGATGCGACGGGATGACAGACGTAGCCCGCCTGCTTGAGGAGCAGGGCGAGCGACGCCGTCACGGCCGGATCGTCGTCGACGATGAGGATCACAGCTGCGGCCCCTCGCTATTCGTACCGGAGCGCCTCGGCGGGAGGGATGCGCGCGGCCATGCGGCTCGGGTACCACCCGCAGGCCATGGTGAGAAGATAGATGGCTGCGGCCGAAATGACAAGGCCGACGACGTAGGCGGCGCCGCCGATCCCTCCGACGATCTCGAGGAGCGGAACCTGCACGACCACGAGGATACCCAGGCTGATGGCGACCGAGGCCATGAGCGTCAGTTCAAGCAGGATTTGCGTTCTGACTTGGCGGGCGGCTGCCCCGTTGGCCCGGCGCACACCGATCTCCCGCGTGCGCTGGGTCACCGTCTGCCACATCACGCCGGTGAGGCCGAGCGCCACCATCAGCAAAAGGAACGCCGCGATGACGCCTTCGGCGACAAGCGGGCCGAGCGTGCTGCGGTGGCTCTCCGCGCGCAGTTCGTCGAGCTGCTGGAACTCGAACGACCACGCGCGGGCCACGTCGTGGAAACGCCTGGCGAGCCGTTCCTCGAAGGCGGCCGTCGTGCCCGGACGGACCTTGATGAGCATCACAGTGGGCATCGGGCCGTCGGACGTCGCCGACGGGCGATGACGAAGGAAGGCGTAGTTGCCGGGCGTCCTGAACTCGCCCAACTGGCGGAACTCCTCGATCACGCCGACGACGCGGCGCTCGGGCGGACGGGTGCCATCACGCCGGGCGTCCTGCGGGATCACCTTGCCAATCGGATCGGCCGTGCCGAACGCCTCAGCAGCGAAACGCTCGTTGATCACCGCCGGCTCGATCGTCGCCGCCGCGTCGTCTTCCGCGCTGAACCAGCGCCCGCGCGTCACGCGCAGGCCGAAGACGCGGTGGTAGTCGTCGGTCACCATGTTGACGTTGTACGGGATATGCCGGCCCCTGTACTCGAAGTCGTCGATCCACACCCTGCTCACGTAAGGCGCGGTGAACCCACGGGCAGCGGCGGTCACTTCCGGGAATTCGCGCACGGCGGCGTCGAGCAGGCGCATCTGCCCGATCATCGCATCCCGGAGCGCCGGGCTGGGCTCGACGTCGCCGGCGTGCATGTCGATCCGGACGATCCAGACGTCGTCAATCGTGAAACCGAGCGGCTGCCGGTACAGGCCGACATAATGGCTCGCGGTGACGACGACGGCGGCGACGACCAGGAACGAGAAGAAGATCTCGAGAGTGACCAGGAAGTTCGTGCGCTTGCGGTTCCAGACGAGCCGGAAGCAGTGGCGGATCATCGGATGGCTCCCTTCAACGCCTCGACCGGGTTGAGGCGGGACATCCGCCACGCGGGATAGACCCCCGACAGCAGGCCGAACACACCGGCCAGCGCCAGGCCGGCCAGGAAGACGCGGTAGTTCACGCGCAATTGCGCATAGGGGAGCACGCCGCTCGCGGAGATGCCCGAGAGGACGGCCTGGGCGAACACGAAGGCGAGGGCGGCGCCGGCCAGCGTGAGCACGAGGTTCTCCACGAGGAACTGCGCGACGAGCGCGCGCACGGGCGCGCCGAACGACTTGCGAACGCCTATCTCCGAGGTTCGCTCGAGAATACGGCTCACGTTCAGGTTCACCAGGTTCACCGCCGGCAACAGCATGAAGAGTAGCGCGGCCCCTAGCATCAGGGCCCAGAGACGATCGGTCGGGCTCTCGGCGTCTTCGTCCACGGCGAACACCTGGCGGGAATACATCTCGAACGTTGTCTCGATCGGCGCGTACAGCTGCTTCCAGAGTTTCGGATCAGGAAGCTCGGCGCGCCGCAGGCGCGAAGCGAACTCCGCGTTGATCGCGTCGGGGGAGGCGCCGTCCGACATGAGGGCCATGCCGATGAATCCGTCGGGGCTGCCGAGCAACTGGCTCTTGTAGCTGTCGGTCTTCGCGGTGGTGAGCGGAACCCAGACATCCGCGAACGGGATCGGTCGAAGCCGCGACACGTCTGCAACGACCCCGACGATGCGAAAACGTTGTCCATCGATCTCGATCTCGCGGCCGACGGCGCGGGAGCTGCCGAAGAACTTCGCCCGGGTCGACTGGTTGACGACCGCGACGAACCGCGCCTGCGCCACGTCGTCGGCGGCAAAGGGCGCGCCCTCGCGGAAGTCGAACTGCAGGATGCGCCAGAAATCGGCGTCGGCTCGCCGCAGCGTCGACTGGATCCGGTTGCCCTCAATGTAAGAATAGGCAGTCTGCGGACTGGAGGAGATCGAGAGGCGCTCGACGCCGGGGAGGTTGCGCGCGTATCGGTCCAGCAGCAGGTACCCGGGATCCGATCGCCACATGGCGCGGCCGCCCCGCATCATTGCTCTGGCCACGACGAGCGTGCGGTCCTGGTGCACCTCGGGCGCCATCGGCGCGAACGCGTGATCGATGATCGCGGTCGCGACGGTCAGGACGACGAGCGTGAAGGCAATGCCGAAGAGGCTGACGGCCGTGAAGAACTTGCGGCGCGCGAGCACCTTCAGGGCGATCTTGAGGTAGTGGAGGATCATCGTTCCTCCTTCAGTGCACCAGCCGGCCGTCGAAAAGCCGGAAGGTGCGCGACGTCTGATCGGCCAGCCGTGGATCGTGAGTCACCATCACGATCGTCGTGCGGTCGCGCGTGTTGAGGTCGTGGAGGATCGCCATGATCTCGTCGCCCATCTGGCTGTCGAGGTTGCCCGTCGGCTCGTCGGCGAGGAGCAGCCGCGGCGCGCCGGCGATGGCGCGCGCGATGGCGACGCGCTGCTGCTGGCCGCCCGAGAGCTGTGACGGGAAATGACGCGACCGGGCGCTGAGGCCGACGCGGTCGATCGCGGCCATCGCGCGCTCACGGCGTTCGCGTGCGCCGATCCCCTTCCGGTAGAGCAGCGGGATCTCGACGTTGTCGACGACCGTGAGGTCCGCAATCAGGTGAAACACCTGGAAGACGAAGCCGATGTCGCGGTTCCGCAGCGCCGACAGCTGGGCGTCGCGCATCGCGTCAACGCGCTGGCCGGCGACCGATACCGACCCCTTCGTGGCGACGTCGAGCAGTCCCATGACGTTGAGCAGCGTGCTCTTGCCGCATCCCGACGGCCCCATCACCGACACGAACTCGCCGTCGCGAATGTCCAGCGACACGCCCGACAGAGCCACCGTCTCGATCCGATCGGTCCGGTAGACCTTTTCGACCCCGTCCATCTGGATCATGGTCCCATTGACTGTCGTATTCACCGGAGTCTCACCTCTCTCAAGTGCAGGTAGTTGCGCATGTCCGACACGATGACCTCGTCTCCCTCGGCCAGCCCATGGACCACCTCGAACTGCTCGTAGCTCGACAACCCGAGTTCGATCGGCGTCCTCACGGCGCGGTCGCCGCGCACGACGAACACCTCGCGAGCTCCGGCGCCGTCGGCGAACGGACCTCGCGCAACGCGTAGCGTGCGCGGCTTCCGGTCCGTAATGATCAGGACATCGACGCGGAGGTTGGAGCGAAGGAACGGGCTTCTGCTGTTCGTGAGCGCCACCTGGACCGTCATCACGCCGTTCTCCACCTTCGGGAGCACGTTCGACACGGTGCCCTGAAGCTGGTCGTCTCCCACTCTGACCGCGACCTGCTGGCCGACCGCCACCCGACGGGCGTGCACGTCCGAGAGCGTCGCGTCCACCCGGAAGGTGGTGAGATCGGCGACGCGCGCCACCACCTCGCCGCGGCGGATCGTGCCGCCCTCCTCGGTCAGCGTCCAGGTGACGACGCCGGGCCGCTCGGCGCGCAGCGCCGCCAGGCGCAGCAGGCGTTCGGCCTCGGCGGCCTCGCCGCGGGCCGTGGCCAGCTCCATCCGCAGGCCTTCGAGGGCGGCCGCCGTCGCGGCGCGCGCGGCGCGCTGCTCGCCCTCGATGCGGACCAGCTCCACATCGGCCTGCGACACCGCCAGCTCGGATTGCTGCAGGTCCTCGTTCGACACCAACCCGTCTTGATGCAGCTGGCGGATCCGGTCCAGACGCGATCGGAGCGACTCGAGCTGCAGCTGCTTGATGCGGCGCTGGCTCTCCAGGTCGTTCAGCCGTGCCTCCAGATCGAGCCTGGTTCGCATCTGCCGATTCTCTTCGAGCGCCATCTGCTGGCGCAGTCGGTTCACGGCGAGCTGCTGCGGAACCGTGTCGAGTTCGAGCACCGCGTCGCCCGTCTTCACCGCGGACCCTGCTCGCCGAAGAATGCGAACGACCCGCGCGTCGATCGGGCTGGACAGCACCTGTTCGACCTCCGGAACCACGAGGCCGGCCGCAGTGATCGTGGCCTCGATCGGGCCCACGTCGACGCGCGCCGTCCGCACCCGACTGCGCACCACGGCTGGCCGGAGCCAGTCCATGCCCCAGGAGAAACCGAGCGCGACGACGAGCAAAGCACCGGCCGGTACCGCGACGCGGCGGATCAGGGTGCGGCGCCGAACGGCGGTGTCAAGCGGGCGATCCAAGCAGTCAGCCTCCGGAGCGTGCCAGGGCAACCGACATGCCAGCCGGATCGCGGGATTTCCGCCAGTTTTCTCACGTTTCGGCCGGATCGCCGTACGGGCGCGAACGAGAGCCGTACGGTTTCGGACGTTTCGCGCGAGACCGTCCGCCCGACGGCGGCAAATTCGAGAGTTGGAGGCCCTAATGAAGAAACAGCCATGGATCCGCGGGGATGGGGTCGACCGCAAGGAGTTCATGACGATCCTGGGTCGCCGCCGCTGTGCCGAACTGGGTCTCGAGAACGTCGAGATCGTGACCGGAACCGTGACGGACACCCATCTCCCCGACAAGGCCCTCGACCTCGTTGTCATGGTTAACGTGGTCCACTGCCTGGCCGATCCGATTGCGCTCCTGAAAAACGTCGCGGCCTCCCTCAAGACTGACGGACAGGTGGCCGTCGTGGAAGGGAATCTGGACAAGGATCCGTCCGCGGCCGGCGAGTGGTTCTCGCGCGCCAGGCTGCTGGGGATATTCGACGCGGCCGGGTACGTTCTGGTCCGGCAAGATGCATCGCTGCCCCAGGACAACATCTATCTGTTGAAGAAACGCGAGCAAGGCTCGGTGACCTCATTACAAGAACGGGCGAGCTGACGTTCACCGCGGCAGGCAAATCGCGGGTGTTCGAATTCCTTATCTCTCCAAGGCCGATCTGATCGCCTCGAAACAGACTCCGTGCTCTCCTATCGTCCCCTCCAAAATAATCCTTGACAGGCCGTGGAATGCTTAGTATATTGAGTATACTAGGAAGTCCAAGGAGGCCTCGTTGTTCATCGCCCTTTCGCCGAGCCATCCGGACCCGATGTACAAGCAGGTCACCGATCAGATAAAGGACGCCATTGCCGCCGGCGACCTCAAGCCGAACGACCGCCTGCCGTCCGTCCGGGAGCTCTCCGAGGCGCTCAAGGTGAGCGCCATCACCGTCAAGCGCGCCTATTTCGATCTTGAAACCGAAGGTTACATCCTCACCCGCGCGGGCCTTGGCTCCTTCGTCGCCGAGGTGAGCCGGGAGGCCATTCGAAGCAGGAAGCTGGATGAACTGCGCGCGGAGATGACCCGGCTCGTGCGAACAGGGGCCAGGTTCGGGATCACGCAGGAGGACATCATCCAGCTGATTCGTCAAGTCGAGGAGCAGTGAGATGGACACGATTCTGGAAGCCCGCGACCTCACGAAGCAGTACGAGGACTTCAGCCTGAGCGGTGTGTCCCTGGAAGTGCGCCGTGGCTCCATCGCGGGGCTCTTCGGCCCCAACGGCGCCGGGAAGACCACCCTCATCAAGATCCTCGCGCACCAGGTGGCAGCCCAGGCCGGCTCCGTTCGGGTTTTCGGCCTCTCCTACGAGGATCGCGAGCGGGACATCAAGAACCGGGTCGGGTACGTCGCGCAGGAGCCTCCGTTCTACATGGACAAGACGGTGCAGTGGACGGCCCGCTTCGTCGCGCCGTACTTCGCGCGCTGGGATGGAGCGGGCTTCTACGGGCTGCTCGAGGACTTCAGGGTGAACCCGCTCAAGAAGGTGAAGCACCTCTCCGGCGGGCAGAAGAAGCTGCTCTCGCTGGCGCTCGCCCTGTCGCACGGAGCGGATCTACTCGTGCTGGACGAGCCGACGGCAGGCCTGGATGTCGTCTACCGGCGCGTGCTGCTGGAACGACTGCGGGCCTTTGTGGCCGACGGCGAGAGAAGCGTCATCGTGGCCTCGCATGTCACCGATGGCCTCGACCAGATCGCGGAGGACGTCTACATCCTGAACGAGGGCCGGTTCGTGATGCACGAGGACAAGGACGAGCTGTTGTCGAAGTGGAAGTGGATTCACTTCCGGGATGGCGCGCTCGCCCCGGCGATCGTCGGTCGGCTCTCGAACGTCCAGCGGCAACCGTTCGGCGATTCCGGGCTGACCGGGGACTTTCCGGCATTGCGCGAGGCGCTGGCGCGGGCGCTCTCGGCGGGCGACGCGAAGGTGGAGAACGCGAAGCTCGAAGACATCCTGGTTTCGCTCATCAAGGGGGCGTGAGATGGATCCCATCCTGCGGCGCAGCTCGTTCTTCTACCTCTCGACCCTGGTCATCTTCTCGGGGGTGCTGGGAAAGTACCTGGGCGTCGATCCGTGGCCGGCGTTCGAGGTCATCCCGCTGTTCATGCCTGTGTACCTGGCCGCCGCGGTGCTGTCCAGCGAGAGGGGTGAATCCTACGGCTTCCTTCGCATGCTGCCCGTCACCGATCGGGCCATCGTCCGGAGGAAGTTCGGGCTGATCCTCGGCGCGGCGGCGGCCTACTGGCTTTTCATGATGCTGGTGGCCCTCGCCCGTTGGAGCAGCGGCGTGTCGGGACCCTCGACGCTCGTGTACGTCACGCTCGTCTGCGGCTACGGCCTCGTGCTGGGCGCGTGCTGCCAGGTCGGCATCTGGCGTTTCGGCCTCTCGGTGACGACCGGCGTGATTGCAGTATTCCTGGGGGTGAGCCTCGTGGTGACCATCGTGCACACCGCCGGCCTCAGATACAAGCACGACTGGCCTGTCCTCACGCGACTCGCCGGCCTCCAGTGGCTGGCCGGCGCTCCGTGGCTGGCCGTCGTGGTGCTAGTCGGGCTGTCGGTGGCGGTCTTCTGGGGATTGATGAGACTGGGCATCCGCGTGAAGGCCTCGAGCGAGGCCTGCCTGTGAGAGGTGTTCGGGCGTTCAGCGAGCGACTCCCGGCCGAGGGTTTCGCGGCGCTGCCGCGTTGGGAAGGAACGAGAGAAAGGCAATGTTCAGTGGAATTGTCGTTCAATGTCGCGTTGCACTGCTGATCCTGGGCCTCCTCGTCGGCTTGCCCGGAGAGGACCGTGTCAAGGAGTACTACTACGCCGTCGAGTTGAACGGCGTACTGTGTGGCTACGTCAAGTTCGTTACCTCGCCGCTCCGCGAGGGTACCCGGACCCTCACGCTGCTCACGCACGAAGTCGTGATCAAAGGCACGCTGCTGGGGGGCGCCGTGAACAACCGGATTCTTCTGACCTATTACATCGACCCCGACACGAACGCCTTCACCTATCACGAGAGCATGCTGGAACAGGGGTCAACTCGCCTCACGTCGGCCATCCGCATCGAGGGCCACGTAGCAAGGGTGTCGGACGGCGCCGGCGGAAAGGAAACCGTCGTCGACCTGCCGGCGGACGTCGTGCTCGACAACACCTTGTTCCATCGTCATCTCGTGGCTGATTTCGTCGGCAGAAAGGCCGAGAAGAAGGCCTACCTGCTTTTCGACGGCCGCGACAACGCCGTCCGCGAAACGATCTACACCAGGAAGGGCACCGAAACCGTGCGGCTGGCTGGACGGTCCTTCGACACGGTGGTGCTGGAGGAGGTCGATCGCAAGACAGGCGTCGTCTCGACGATGTGGCTCGACGCCCGGACGGCGATGGCGGTTCGGACCCGCGGGCTGGGCAACTTGCACACCTATCTGGCGGATGCCACCGTGGTCGAAGCGGTCAACCGGGCTGGCAGCAGGGCCGATCTGAATCCGTCGGTCATGACAAAGGCCAACGTCACCATCCCGAAGGTCCGGGGCATCAGCTACATGAAGGTGCGGGCCACGGCGCAACCAGCCGGCTACTGGGTGACACCCGAGTCGCTGACCGTGCCGGGGCAGCGCTTCACGGGCACGGTGAAGGACAACCTGATCGACGGCGTCTTCGAGATCGCGCACAGGCGGTACGACGGCACGAAGGCTACGCCGTTCCCGCCGGACTTCGGCAAGAACGCCGCGGTCGCGGCGTACCTTGAGGCCGACGACTACATCCAGTCGAACGATCCCATCCTGATCCAGAAGGCCCGTGACATTACCGCGGGGTCACGGGA